>Ga0075026_100001032_pt1 | contig 11683 bp, 9 predicted proteins | sample Str012_2_FD_71392 | JGI IMG/M metagenome (GOLD analysis project Ga0075026, IMG submission 71392) | Freshwater sediment microbial communities in response to fracking from Pennsylvania, USA - Straight Creek_MetaG_SC_2012 | ecosystem: Environmental > Aquatic > Freshwater > Creek > Sediment...
TTCCTGTTTATTGGCCCTGAACTGTGCATTGCCGTTGTTGTAGCTGGCTGTTGCATTCCGGGGATCGGTTGTCAGCGCTTTATCGTATTCCTGTTGCGAGGCTTCGTAGTTTTTCTGCTTGTACAGCTCATTGCCCTTGCGGATAGCCGCATCATTTTTTTGTGCCAGCAATAAGCTGCTTATAGTTAAACCCAGTATGGTAAAAATCGTTTTCAGGCCAGTTTCATTTTTCGTTCAGGAATCAATGTTTCTATCATCAATACCAACAATGCAGCAGCTAAAAACCATTGAAAATAACTTTTGTAATCGGCAAATGATTTATCGCCGGTGGCCTTCTGTTCAATGGTGGCTAGTTGCGCAGTAATTTTCGCGGCGGCATCATCGGCATCCTCCAGTCTCACATAAATGCCATTGGTATTTTGCGACAACTGCTGCAATTCGGCTTCGTTCAGTTTGGTAATGATGGTATTGCCCTGCGCATCTTTCCGGCTTTCATTGGTAGTATAATCTATAATCGGAGAACCTTCGGGTGAGCCAATACCAACCGTATTTATCATTACCCCGTTTTGCGATAAGGATTTTGCCATCTGTAGTGCTTCCGGATCGTGGTCTTCCCCGTCCGAAATCAACACAATGGCTTTAAATTTACGGTCTTTGCTGTTGAAGCCGCTATTGGATATTTTCAGGGCTTCCCCAATTACAGTACCCTGTGCTGGTACGGCATCGGGGCCTGCATTCTGGATATACATTTTTGCAGCGCTGTGATCGGTGGTGAGCGGCATCTGCATATAGGCCCTTCCTGCAAACAATACAAGACCAATGCGGTCATTGTCCATCTTCTCCATTAGCTTGCTCACCAGCTGTTTTGCTTTTTCCAGGCGGCTGGGTTTAACGTCTTCCGCAAGCATGCTGCTGCTTACGTCCAGCGCCACCATTACGTCCACTCCTTTTCGGTTTACCGTATCCGTTACACCAGGTTTTTGGAGGTTGGCCGATGCCATTGCTATCAATGCAAAAGCCAGCAAAACCAGAATAAATTTCAGTGCGAATTTTTTGGGTGAATAGCTTTTTACCAGGGCGGTCACCAATGCGGGATCGCCCATTTTTTTCTGCATTTTTTTCTTCCAGCGCAATACCCATACAAACAACAATACCAGCAACGGAAGCGCTGCCAGACCAATCAAAAATTGTATGTGCTCAAACCTGAAATTCAATTTACCAACGTTTTTATTGCATTAACCTCAATAAGGTGCCTGGTCTAAAGCAAAAAATGTAAGAAGCTTCTATTTAAAATACCTTTTAGCCAATCAGCGCCCTGGCCAAAAACACTAAGGCCTGATGAAATTACATGCCCGGCACTGAAAAAAGCATACCAAACAATTTTTTTGGCGATACTTTTTGAAATTACCCTTTTTCAAAGCGCAGTAATTCAAAACGCACTGCTAATTTCCAACTTTCGCCGACCGAATACCGGTTACTATTTCTTACCCTGGAAAAAGCCCTTTTCTGCAAGTATCTTTTTTAAGATTCCTATCCTTGCTGTTTTCAGGTCAACTGCGGGGTTGGCCGTTACCAGTTGCAGTACAAAAAAGTAAGGATGCTTGTTTTCTTCAATCCAGCCCACCGTCCAGCCAATGCGGTTTCCGTTGCTGCCATCGCCCAATCCGGTTTTATAACTTAGTTTGTAATTGGAATTGTCTTCCTGCAGCATCACATTGCGCACCATTAGCTGCGTACTTTTGAAAAAAGGCAATTGCTCAAAATACAATCTCTTCACCAGTCCCAGTTCTTCATCGGCCGTTATTTTTAACGTATTGTCCAGCCAGAACCGGTCTATATTATCGGTTATTTTAAATTTTCCATAGCGCTGGCCATAACCAAGTGTATCGAGCCAGTGCTGCATGGTATCTTTTCCAATACGGCGGGCCACTTCCTGGAAATAGGGCACAGCAGAAACTTTAAAGGCCTCTTTCATACTGAGATCTTTGTTCCAGGCAAAAGCAGTATCCCCGGGGCCAAACATCCGCGTTACACCATCCCATTTTATGATCATGTTTTCATTGCTGATGCGGCCGGTTTCTATGCCCACCAATGCATTTACAATTTTAAATGTGGAAGCGGGCAGGTAAGCGCTGTCTTTAAACGCCTTCAGGTTGCAGATACTAAACTGACCCTGGCCATTGTCGAACATGCCAAAGCAGCCACTAACATGGGCGCTGTCAAAGTATTTTTGAACGCTGTTGTCTTCGGTAACATTATTGGAAGCGCAGGATGCAAAATAAAGTGCCAGGGGTAAAATAAAAATGGTAAAGCGGCGCATGTACAAAAATTTGCGCAAAGGTAAGGACTGGGGGCATTGATACCTGCATAAAAGATGTGCCGGCAGCTGTTTTTACAGGTACGCATCCCTTCAATCTTTCTTGCTTATTCGGTTGTCTTTGGCATTCCATACATACCCAGCAATTTCAGAAATACGCCATTCGTCCAGCCAAATCCATCCTGCGATGGGTATTCACCACCGCCTGCTTCTGTTTTTATATCTGCCACGTTGTATTTTTCCATGAGTTTGCCCGTGCGGTTAAAAACATTCAGGTTTAAACCAAGCCATCTTTGCGCGATGTCTCTTGCCAGTTCTTTCTGCCCGCATTTATCAAGGCCCCAGATGGTCATCCATTGCAGGGGCGCCCATCCGTTGGGAGCATCCCATTGCTGGCCGGTATTGTTTTCCGTGGTAACAATGCCGCCGTCTTTCAGCAGTTTTGCTTTTACCACGTCTGCCACTTTTCGCGCCAGCAAACTCATATAATCGGGTTTCTGATCAAAAAAACAAAAAGGGTACATGCCTGCAGGTGTAACCATGCCCGATTGTTTCTGCAGTACAAAATCATAATCAGTATAAAACGTAATGTTTTTATTCCAGCAATATTTATCGATGGCGGTGAGGCGGTTGGCCGCTTTCTTCCGGTAAACTACCACGCCACTGTCGTTGCCACTTAATAGTTTAGCTTTTGCAATTACCAGTTCCAGTTTGTACAGCAGGCAATTCAAATCTACCGGCACTATATTGGTGGTTTGTATACTGGCGATATTTTTTTTATCGGCAAACCACCGGCTGCTGAAATCCCATCCACTGGCGGCGGCGGCCCGCAGATCGCGGTTTATTTTTTTTGCCCTTGCTTCGGGGTATTTTCCAGTTAGCGTTTGATCTTCATAGTATGCTTCCTGCCGGGGAATATCCAGATCATCCCAATAGCGGTTCAATACACTTCCATCTTTTAATTTTACTGCCGATTTGCCGGCCTGCTGCAGTTTCAATTTGCCGCTGCCCTCCATCCAGTAATTGTATTCTTTTTCCAGTTGCGGCAGGTAGCTGATGTATACAGCATCTCCTTTAATGGAAGCCAGCAGTTCTACCATCATTGAAAAAAATGGCGGTTGCGAACGGCTGAGGTAGTAAGTGCGGTTGCCATTGGGCACATGTCCAAAACTGTCTATTAGGTAAGCAAAGTTTTTGACCATGTTTTCGATCATTTCGTATTCGCCACTTTCTTTTAAACCAAGCATGGTGAAATAAGTATCCCAGTAATAAATTTCACGGAAACGGCCGCCGGGTACTATATAAGGATTCGGCAACGCCAGCAATGAACTGCCCGCAACAGCCGCCAAAGAATCGGGGTGCCGTTTTAAAACCGGCCAGAGATTTTTTATGTGCGCTACAATGTCTTTCTCACGCGTAATATAGTTGAGCTGGGGTGTTACCGGTTGTTCAAAATTTTCTTCCGTAAATAGTTTAATGGAAAAACGAATGGCGGGATTGCCGGTAATTTTATTGTAGCTGGCAACAATTTCTGCCGGCGATTTCTTTGGAATACAATCCACAAAAGTTTTGCTGTCTGCAAAAACCCTGGCCATCTGCACATCGTGAAAAAAACGGCCGTACAATTTGTCGGGCGTAGCAACCTGCTGTGCAAAGGATCTTACCAGCAAACAGCTGCAAACCATTACAAAGATGTGTTTCCTCATAGTGTAAAGGTAAAAGGTTTGGGTTTTAAAGGAGGAAGGTTTACGGTGAAAAGTTAAAAGTTAACGGTATCATATTTAGGCGTTATGCCCTACGCCTTAAACCCTTCTCCTTACTGCAGCAGGTTTAAATCCGGCTGCGCATATTTGTACACTTTAAAATACACTGTGGTTTTTGTTTGCTGTACGCCTTCCAGCTTTGAAATATCGTTGATGAATGCCACCAGGTGCTCATTGTTGCGGCACATTACATCCACTTCCAGGTCGTAATCTCCCGAAGTACCTGCCAAAAAACTCACCTCGGGCATTTTTGCAATTTTTTGGGCGATTTTTTCTTTGAGCGTAGCCGGGCGGATGTACACGGCAATATGTGCGTAGGAATTGAACCCAACTTTATCCGGATTGACCCTGCCAATAATATTGATGGTACCGTCTTCTATCAGTTTGTTGAACCGCGTACGCACCGTACCGATGGACACTTTCAGCTTTTTTGCAATCACCGTAAAAGACATGCGCCCATCTTTCTGCAGAAAAGATAAAATGGCAAAATCAAGATCGTCCAGTACAACGTTGTGCTTCTCCATATAACAGGTGTTCAAATTGTTGTCTAAAAATAATGCTATTATTTTGCCAATAACTAAAAATATTTTAAATTACTGGTTCATTTTCTGCAAAATTTATAGTTATACGCATGAAGTACGCCCCCATTCAGAATTACATCAACGGCCAGTTTGTGCCCGCTACCACTGTTACAACCCTGGAAGTGATTTCGCCGGTAGACGGTAACCTGCTTTCCACTGTGCCGATGTCGTCTGCAAAAGATTTGGACACGGCCGTAAAAGCCGCCAAAAAAGCATTTCCGGCCTGGAGCAAAATGCCCATCAAAGAGAGGGTGCAGGTTTTCTTTCGTTATAAGACATTGCTGGAAAAAAATTTAAACGAACTGGCAGCGCTTTGCAGCGAAGAAAATGGCAAAACCTATGGCGAGTCTGTTGCCGAAATTGAAAAATGCATTGAGCTGACAGAGTTTGCTACTTCATTGCCGCAGCTGGTAACCGGCGAATTGCTGGAAGTAAGCAAGGGCGTGGAATGCCGCACCGAAAATGTGGCGCTGGGAGTGGTGGCCTCTATTGTACCCTTCAATTTTCCCAGCATGGTGCCCAACTGGACCATCCCCAATGCCATTGCACTGGGCAATTGCATGATCATAAAGCCCTCTGAAAAAGTGCCCCTGAGCTGCGGAAGGCTGGCCGAAATTTTAAAAGAAGCCGGTCTGCCCGACGGCGTATTTAATGTGGTGCATGGTGACGCTGAAATTGTAAACGCCATTTGCGATCACCCGGATATTGAAGCCGTTTCTTTTGTGGGCAGTACCAAAGTGGCTAAAATTGTTTACCAGCGTGCAACGGGCAACTATAAACGCTGCCTGGCCCTGGGCGGTGCTAAAAACCATTTGATGGTTTTACCGGATGCCATACCGGGCATGACGGCGCAAAACGTGGCGGCCAGCATGAGTGGCTGCGCCGGTCAGCGTTGCATGGCCGCCAGCGCCATGGTGGGTGTGGGCAATGTAGATCACATCATCGCTAAAATTTGCGAAGAAGTAAAAAAGATAATACCAGGTGAAAACCTGGGCGCCGTTATAAACAAAGCATCGCAGGAAAGGATTGAAAAATTTATTGGTGAAGCCGAAAGGGATGGCGCCAAAATACTGGTGGATGGCCGCCATACCAGCGTTAAAGGAAAGGAGAAAGGAACTTATGTTGGACCCACGGTAATTGACTTTGTAACACCAGACATGAGTGTAGCGACCGAAGAAATCTTTGGCCCGGTTATCAGCATTATGCGCACAAACACAGTGGATGAGGCACTGGCCATTGAGAACGCCAACCCTTACGGAAACGCCGCCAGCGTATTTACGCAGAACGGTGGTATGGCCCGCTACATCATTGACCGTGCCAGCGCCGGCATGATTGGTGTAAATGTGGGCGTACCCGTGCCCCGCGAGCCCTTTAGCTTTGGCGGCTGGAACGAAAGCAAGTTTGGCGTGGGCGATATTACCGGCAAAAGCTCCATTGGCTTCTGGACAAAGTTGAAGAAGAGCACCGTGAAGTGGAATGCGGAAGCAGGGGTTAACTGGATGAGCTAAACCCCTGTCCCCCCTGAAGTAGAGACTTAGATCGATCACGCTTTATTATTTAAAACAATCTCTTGAGAAATATTTAATGTGGGAACTGCTTTAAACCCCGTATCCTGAATTAGCAGTCAATGCTCAAAAAATATTGCTCAAAAACCCGAAGTGAGTGACGCAACGATGCTCCTTGAAAAACAAATGTTGGTCCCAAAAATAACAATTCATGAATACACAAACCATCTCCGAAGCGCAGGAAATCATCCAGGATAATCTTGACTACACACTGTTCAGCTGGAGCAAACAAAAAGGCATTGCGCCCATTGCGGTAAAATATGCCGAAGGAGTTTACCTGTATGACTACGACGACAAACGTTATATCGACTTTTCATCGGGGCTGATGAACGTAAACATCGGGCATGGTAACCAGCGCATCACCCATGCGGTGGTAAAGCAAATGCAGGAAGTGGCCTATGTAACACCCAGCTGCGTTACCAAAGCACGAGGCGAACTAGGAAAAAAACTGGCGGAAATTTGCCCGGGCAATTTGAACAAAGCCTTCTTTACTCTTTGTGGCGCTACGTCTATAGAAAATGGCATCAAGCTGGCAAGATTGTATACCGGCCGTCATAAAATATTAACCCGTTACCAATCTTACCACGGTTCATCCTACGGGGCCATGTCGGCCAGTGGCGATCCGCGGCGCTTGGCCATGGATGCGCAGCAATCGCCCAATTTTGTACATTTTGATCTGCCGTATTTATACCGTTGGGAATACGGTGAAGAAAATTTATTGAAAGAGGCTGTTGCAAGTCTTGAAAGAATGATTGCGTATGAAGGACCCAATAATATTGCCGCCATTTTACTGGAAGGGGAGTCTGGCACTTCAGGTTGTTTGCAATACCCTGTGGGATATTTAAAAGCGGTGCGGGAAATTTGCAATAAACATGGTATCTTAATGATTATAGATGAAGTAATGAGTGGATTTGGGCGTACCGGCAAATGGTTTGGCTTCCAAAACCATGGCATCATCCCCGATATGATTTGCATGGCCAAGGGACTTACCTGTGGTTACCTGCCTTTTGGCTGTTTGATGGTAACCGATACCATTGCTGCAAAATACGATGATGCAGTGCTGCCACTGGGCCTTACCTATTCTGCACATCCTGTGAGTTGTGCGGCGGCGCTGGAGACACTAAAAATTTATGAAGACGAAGGCCTGATTGAGAATACAGTAGCAATGGGCCAGTACATGAATGAGCAGGTGGCCCTGTTAAAACAAAAACACCCGAGTATTGGCGACTTCAGGAATACCGGTTTACTGGGATGCATTGAACTGGTGAAGAATAAAAAAACAAAAGAGCCACTTGCCCCCTTTAACGCAAAGCCCGATGAAATGGCGGTGATGAACAAAGTGGCCGCAAAGATCAAAGAACTGGGCATGTATACTTTTGTGCGGTGGAATTATATTTTTGTTGCGCCACCGCTGATTGTTACCAAAGAACAGATAGACGAGGGGCTGGCCATTATATCTCAGGCCATCAATATTGCCGATGAAACCTGTGCATAACGGTTGCTGCCGCATCAATTAAACCACTGCTATGCATTCATCCAGGCGTAATTTTATAAAAACCCTTTCATTGGGAACGGCAACGGCCGCATGGCTGCCCGGCTTACCTGCAGCAGCAGCGGCCGAAAAAATAACGGGCAAAGAAGAAATGGTTAAACGCGTTATCATCGACAGCGATACGGCCACAGATGATGCGCTGGCCCTTTTACTGGCACTTCGCTCGCCCAAATTAAAAGTGGAAGCAATATCCATTACAGTGGGCAATGTGGGTTTTGAACAGCAAACAAAAAATGCTCTCTATACCATTGAGATAGCGGGCAAGTCTGGCCAGGTGCCGGTATACCAGGGTTCTGCAAGGCCGCTGGTAAGAGAAATACATGGTACGGCTACGTATGTGCATGGCAGTGATGGCATGAGTGATTCATTTTTTCCGGACCCCGGGCAGCAGGCAGAAAAAGAACACGCTGTTGATGCCATCATCCGGCTGGTAGAAAAATACCCCAATGAAATTACCCTTGTAGCCATTGGCCCGCTTACCAATATTGCACTGGCTTTGCTGCGGCAGCCTTCTATTGCCGGCAAAATAAAAGAATTGTATTTCATGGGTGGTTTTTATAAATTTTATGGAAACATAAACCCAATGGCTACCTACAATGTATGGGTTGACCCTGAAGCGGCGCGGATTGTGTTTCAGTCAAAAATTCCCATTACAACGGTTGGCTTCGACATCAGTGTAAAAAGCTCGGTGTTTACAGATGAAGATTACAACCAGGTAGAAAAGCTGGGCACCGGCTATGCTTCCTTTTTTATGAAAATAAACCGCATCCGCAGAAAATATTGCAAGGAACACCAGAAGATGAATGGCTCCAACCATCCCGATGCCATTACCATGGCCATTGTGATTGACCCCAGCATCAATAAACAAAGCATCAGCCGTTTTGTGGATGTGGAAACACAAGGAGAACTCACCCGCGGTGCTCTGCTGATTGACGAGCTGGGCGTATGGAACAAGCCGCCCAATGCCAGCATTTGTACCGAAGCAGATGAAGCAAAATTTAAGAAAATGGTATTTGAAACCTTAAAACTAGCGTGACGGAATGAAAGCAACTGCCTTGTCAACACAAGACAATTCACTTATTAATGAAGACCTGGCGCCGGTGCCGCAACACAAACGCAGCTGGGGCACCTGGAACTATGCTGCACTCTGGATAAGCATGAGCCTTTGCATACCCACATATATGCTGGCAAGTTCGCTTATACAAGGTGGTATGAACTGGTGGCAATCCATTCTCACTATATTTTTAGGCAATGCCATTGTATTGATACCGATGGTACTGAACGGTCATGCCGGTGCTAAATACGGCATTCCGTTTCCGGTACTTGCAAGGGCCAGTTTTGGAACCAGGGGCGCCAATATACCGGCCATGCTCAGGGCCATTGTAGCCTGTGGTTGGTTTGGTATACAAACATGGATCGGCGGTGCGTCTTTGTACAATATTTTTCGTGCCTGGAATCCGTCGCTGGCAGAAATCAATACCAGCACCTTGTTTCCGCAAGCCGTTCCGTTTCTTTGCTTTTTTCTTTTCTGGTTGCTGAATATGTTCATCGTATACCTTGGCACCGGCAGCATCAGAAAACTATTGGTCTTCAAAGCATTTTTTTTGCCGGCCGCTGCACTGGCTTTGCTGTTCTGGGCCATCAGTGCAGCACATGGACTGGGGCCGATATTAAACCAGCCATCTAAATTTACAGATAGCACCTCCTTTTTTGCCTATTTCTTTCCTGCATTGACGGGCATGGTGGGCTTTTGGGCTACCCTGTCGTTAAATATTCCCGATTTTACCCGATATGCAAAAAGCCAGAACGCACAGGTGAAGGGACAAATAATTGGTTTGGCTCCTTCCATGACATTGTTTGCATTTATTGGCGTGGTGGTTACATCAGCCACCACTATTATCTATGGCAATCCTGAATGGGATATTGTAAAACTGGCCGGCAAGTTTGAAAACAAGATCATGGTGAGCTTTGCCATGATTGGCATTATCATTTCAACGCTGGCTACCAATATTGCTGCCAACATTGTTAGCCCTGCCAATGATTTTTCAAACCTTGCGCCCAATAAAATTAATTTCAAAACGGGAGGTTATATCACTGGTATCATTGGCGTACTCATCTTTCCCTGGAAATTAATTGCAGACCCCAATGGCTATATTTTTACCTGGTTGCTGGCTTACTCAAGTTTACTAGGGCCTATTGGCGGCATCATGATTGCAGATTATTTTTTTATCCGGAAGAAAATACTGGCAGCAAATGATCTGTACAAACACAATGGCGCTTATAGCTACAGCAATGGTTTCAACAACAAAGCCATCATAGCTTTACTGCTGGGCATTTTACCCAATGTGCCAGGGTTTTTGTTGCAGTTAAAACTTATTTCAGCTGCTGTTTTTCCTGTATGGATTGCACATTTGTACAATTATGCCTGGTTTGTGGGGTTTTTGGTAAGCAGCGCCGTATACCTGCTATTAATGAAGGATTATAAAGTTGAACCTCCTGTAACAAGTGAAATCGTTGAACATGTCAGTATTAATTAAAAACGGAAGAATTATAACAGCAGCCGATGATTATACGGCGGATATTTTTATTGAAGGCGAAACCATTTCGCTTATCGGTAAAAACCTTTCTGTAAATGCCGGCCAGGAAATTGATGCCAGCGGCAAACTGGTTTTCCCCGGTGGCATAGACCCGCATGTGCACCTGGACATGCCATTTATGGGCACTTTCAGCAGCGATAGTTATGAAACCGGTACACGTGCTGCATTGTATGGTGGCACTACCATGGTAATAGATTTTGTTTTACAAACACAGGGAAAATCTTTACAACATGCGCTTAACGACTGGCGAAGCCGCAGCGACAACAATTGTATAGGTGACTACAGTTTTCACATGGCGGTAACCGATTTTAATGATGACACAAAAAAAGAGATCAAACATTTCATAGAAGAAGAGGGTATTGTTTCCTTTAAAACTTTCATGGCCTATAAAGGTGCGCTGATGATTGACGACCGGCAAATGATTGGCCTGATGGAAGAAGTAAAAAAATGCGGCGGCCTAATCAATGTACACGCCACCAATGGCGACATGATTGATTACCTGGTGGCCAAACACAGGGCCGAAGGAAAATTATCTCCATTGTACCATTATTTATCTCAACCAGAAATTACAGAAGCAGAAGCCAGCGAACGATTTGTGGACATGGCCAGTTATACCGGTTGCCCCGGTTATATTGTTCACCTTACCTGTGAGGGCGCATTGAATGCCGTACGCAATGCCACCAAAAGAAACCAAAAAATGTTTGTGGAAACCTGTATTCAGTACCTGCTGCTGGATGCTTCTTTGTATGAAAAAGATTTTGAAGGCGCCAAATGGGTGATGAGCCCACCGCTGCGCGAAAAAAAAGATCAGGCCACTTTGTGGGCAGGCATTAACCAGGGCCTGGTGCAGGTGGTGGCTACCGATCATTGTCCTTTTAAATGGGAGCAGAAACTGATGGGCAAAAATGATTTCTCTAAAATACCCAACGGCCACCCTGCCATAGAGAACAGGATGGAATTGCTGTACAGTGAAGGAGTGGCCAAAGAAAAAATTACCCTTAATAAATATGTGGAAGTAAGCAGTACCAATGCGGCAAAAATATTTGGCATGTACCCGCGCAAAGGCACCATTGCACCGGGCAGCGATGCCGACATTGTAATTTTTGACCCCCACGAAAAACATGTGCTGTCTGCAGCTACGCACCATATGAATGTTGACTACAGCGGGTACGAGGGCTGGGAAGTAACCGGTAAAGTAAAAACAGTTTTACTAAGGGGAAAAATTGCCATTGATAAAAATACCTGTGCGGTGGAGAAAGGATATGGCAAGTTTATCAAAAGGAAAAAAGTTTCGCAAACAATTTAAAA
>Ga0075026_100001033_pt1 | contig 11680 bp, 9 predicted proteins | sample Str012_2_FD_71392 | JGI IMG/M metagenome (GOLD analysis project Ga0075026, IMG submission 71392) | Freshwater sediment microbial communities in response to fracking from Pennsylvania, USA - Straight Creek_MetaG_SC_2012 | ecosystem: Environmental > Aquatic > Freshwater > Creek > Sediment...
CTGCGCCACGTACACGGTGTCCACGGCGCGAGCGCCGTCGGAGCCGCCCACGTACAGCAGCGTCGTTCCGTTCTGGATGATGGACCCGCCGGTCCGCGCAGCCGGCAGCTTCAGCTCCGCCGGCGACAGCTGCCACGGGATGACCGCGCCCGTGGGCGGTGGACAGGGCAGCGTCTCATTGGAGGGTGGACAGGCATTGATCGGCGCCCAGACCATGACCCCGAAGTCCACGGTCTGGCCGACCGTGAAGTAGTAGGCGCGGTCCGGCAGGTAGCCGAGCATGAAGATGATGATCAGGAGCCACAGGAACGACTTGACCGAAGCCCAGGCCCACCCGTCCGAATCGAGCAGGCCGAACAGCACGCGTTTGCGCGGTATCGAGGAGCCCGCTCCGATGGCCTGCTGCGTCACTGGACCGTCAGGACCCCGGTCATCGAGGCGTGCACGGTGCACGCGAAGGTGTACGTCCCGGCGGGCAGCGCCGGCACCTGGTAGTCCTTCGACGCGACCCCGGGGAAGATCTCGCCCTTGAATTGCTGCTGGCCGGACGCGTCGTTGATGTAGACGTTGTGCGGCGTGCCCGCATCGTTGTTGGTGAACAGGATGTAGAACGTCACGCCGGCCGGGGCGGTCAGGGCGGACTGGTCATAGGCCGTGTTCGTGGCCGCAAGGTTCAGCGTCACGGTCCCACCCCCGTCGGACGGGGCCGGTGACGGGGTGCCCGTTGAGGCGGACGGCGCGGGCGATCCGGCCCCGCCGGATGGCGCCGCAGTCGCGAACGAGTTCGCCCAGCACGCCGGGTACGGCGTCGCGCCTGCGGCCGGCTTGTAGGTGGGGTCCACCCAGCCCACGAAGGTCCGCTTCTTGCCGGTGATCGGGTCGATCTTCGGTTCGTTCAGGGCTGCGTCCCGGATCGTGTAGGTCTGGGTGTTGGGGGCGCGGATGAACGCGATCAGGTCCTGGATCTGCACGTAATTGAGGGGACCCGGCGGGGTGGCCGTGTTGGACCAGACCGGCATCACGGACGGGAAGTTACCGCAGGCGTACCGGCCGCCGACCTGCAGCATCGTGTTGATGTAGTCCGCGTTCAGGTGCTGGTAGAGCTTCTCCTGGCTGTTGAGGATCGGCCCGACACCACCCTGGCCCTGGGCGCCGTGGCAGCGCGCGCAGTTGGCCTGGTAGATGTTGTAACCGCGTTCCACCTGGGTGACCTGCTGCGCGTCCGCTTCAGCCCCGAGGCGGGACTGCGTGATGCCAAGGGGACCACCCAACTCGTAGAACCAGTACAGCGCCACGAACAGCACGACGATGACGATGGCCAGGAAGCCGACCCAGCGCGCATTCGAGGACTGTCGGACGATCTGGGCGGCCCGCTCCGGCTGGAGCTCCACCTTGAGGACGGACGGCGACGCGGTAAAGCGCTCCACCGGCGCGGCCTCGTCCTGTGGACGGGTGGCCGGCAGCCGCTGCTCCTGCCCTGGTTCGAGTTCGTCGCTCATTCGGCGTTCATTCGGCATTCATGGGCTAGATGCAGCCCGTGGGCGTGCGCGGCGGGATGATGCCCGGCTGGCCGAGGGCGACCGGGAGTGGCCCCAGGGTGATCTTGCCCGTGTTGATGGTCAGGATACCGTCACCGTCGACGACGATGGAGAACCGGTCCATGCTGCGCGGCGCCGGGCCGAACGCCGTGCCGGCCGCCTTGGTACCGAGGCGGTCATAGCGCGATCCGTGGCATGGGCACTCGAACCAGAAGTTCTTGAGGCAGGGGTTCGGCTTGCAGCCGAGGTGCGGGCAGCGCTGATACAGCGCTCGGACGTTGAGCGCCGTGCCGTCGCCGGACGTATCCGAACCTGTGACGAAGCCCTGCTTGCCTGGGTCGACGAGCATGACGAACGCGCGGGCGTTCGGGTAGTAGGCCGGGAATCCCTCCTCGATCGGGAGCGTGGAGTTGCCGGCCTTGATGGCCTCATAACTGCCGACCGTGATCGGGGCGCCGAAGCCGCCCGCCAGATTCGGCCACAGGAAGCCGAGCGTGCCGGTGAGCAACTCCACGAGCCACAGGCCCATGCCGATGCCGATGGCGCTGCGCATGAGCTGACGACGGGACAGGCCCTGGACCTGCTCCTTGCGGAGCGCCTTGAGGGCCTCGCTGCTGAGCGCGCCGGGCTTGTCGATCGATTCGACGTGGTAGTTGCTCATAGGGCGAAATGGAGTCCTGGGCTCGTGACGTACGGGATGACGAAGGTGTAGCCGGGGCCGCGGAAGAAGATCCCGACGAACGTCAGGATCAGCCCCAGGCAGCAGAACATCGTGAACAGCATCACGGCCGTCTTTCGCTGGGACGGGCGGGTGGCCAGGATGTCGCCACGGTCGATGTACGGGATGAGTGCCGCGCCCACCAGCACGAACATCGGCACGAGGACGCCGGCGACCGTCGGATGGAAGTAGGCCAGCAGCTCCTGGAGGCCCAGGAAGTACCACGGTGCCTTGGCCACGGCCGGTGTCACGTTGCCGTTGGCCAGTTCCTCCAGCGGGGCATTGATGAACAGGCCCATGCACAGCAGGAAGATGCTCATCATGCCCGCGGCCAGGAATTCGATGGTGAGCAGGTGCGGCCAGGTCATGACCGTGTCGTCCGGTTCCTTCTGGACACGGACGACGGCATCCTGCTTGACCAGGGCGAGCAGCCGATACGGGCGCGCCGACATCGGCACGCGCTGCTTGTCGATCTCCGTGCGGCGCGCCGGATCCACCGGCAGCACCACCCGGGTCTCGGTCGGATCCTTGGTGTCGGTCATAGCGGCCCCGAGATCCCGCCATCCTTGCGGATGCGCCAGAAGTGGACGGCCAGGAAGATCGCGATCACCAAGGGGAGGAACATGATGTGGAGCACGTAGAAGCGCAGCAGCGTGTTCTGGCCCACCTCCAGACCACCCAGCAGCAGGAGCTTCGTCGGCGTGTTGAACAGCGGCGCGTAGCCGCCCATGTTCGTGCCGATCGTGATGGCCCAGTAGGCGATCTGGTCCCACGGCAGCAGGTAGCCCGTGAAGCTGAGCATGATCGTCAGGAACAGGAGGACCACGCCGACGACCCAGTTGAACTCACGCGGCGGCTTGTAGGCCCCGTGGTAGAAGACCCGCATCATGTGCAGGAACACGAAGAACACCATCAGGTGGGCGGCCCACCGATGGATGTTCCGGGTCAATAACCCGAACGTGACCTGGCTCTGGATCTCCAGGATGTTCGTGTACGCCTGCGTCGCCGAGGGCACGTAGAAGAACATCAGGTAGACGCCCGTGATGGTGAGCACGAGGAACAGGAAGAAGCTCAGCCCGCCCAGGCAGAACGTGTACGCGAACTTGACCGCGTGCTGCCGCACCCGCACCGGGTGGATGTGCAGGAAGACGTTGTTCATGACCGCATACGCACGCGACCGCTCGTCGCGCGGGTAGGGCTGGCGGAAGAGCGATCGCCACACTGGGCTTCGGCGGATGGTCTGATCCACCCGCTCGAGGAAACTCACCGGGTTCCTCCTGCGACGCCGGGCGTTCCGGCGAGTTGCGCGTCTCGGTAAGACTCTTTGTAGAGGCGGCCGTCGCTCGAGATCTCCTGGAGCTCGAACCGCTCCATCGTAATGGCGTCGAACGGACATCGCTTGACGCAGAGCGCGCAGCGGATGCAGCGCTCCTCATCGAGGATCATCGCGCCGCCGTTCTCCCAGCCGTACGCCTCCTCCAGCTCCGGCAGGAGACCTTCGGACTTGAGCGTGTTGATGTCGACCATGTGGATGACGCCCTCGGGACAGACGTCCGCGCAGGCACCGCACAGGACGCACCGGAACGGGTCGAACCAGATGTTGAAGTTGCACATCAGGCAGCGCGTGGACTCGGCCACGGCGCCATTCGCGTCGTAGCCCAGCTCGACCGGCGTGTTGAAGTTGACGATGGGGTCCGTGGACGGCATCCGGGCCGACAGCTGGACCATCGGGATGTGCTGGCGCGGCAGGACGTCGTAGAAGTCCGGCATGTCGTGGCGCCACGAGCTGGTCACCTTGATGTTCGCGCTGACCGTGACGTCCGTGCGGCCGGCCAGGTAGCGATCGATGGCGTAGGCCGCCTTCTTGCCGTGCCCGGCGGACTCGATCAGGGTGGTGGGGCCGGTCACGAAGTCGCCGCACGCGAACACGCCCTTCACGTTGGTGGCGTAGGTCGCGGGGTCAACCTTGACCCGGCCCCGGTTGATCTCGAACTTGGCCTCGACCGGCAGGAACGTCAGGTCAGCGGCCTGGGAGACGGCCGGGATGACGGTCTGGGCCGGGATGATGAACTCGGAGCCCTCGATCGGGACCGGGGAGCGTCGGCCCGAGGCATCCGGCTCGCCCAGGCGGTTGCGGATGAACTTGACGCCGACCACCTTGCCGTCCTCGCCCATGACCTCGATGGGGCTGGCGAGGAACTCCATCCGGACGCCTTCGCGCTCCGTCTCGCCCAGCTCCTCCTCATCCACGACCAGCTCGGACCGCGTGCGGCGGTAGGCGATCGTCACGTTGGCCGCGCCGTGGCGCAGGCTTGTCCGCGAGCAGTCCATCGCCGTGTAGCCGCCGCCGATGACGACGACGTCCGCGCCCACCTCCAGCGGCTGGCCCAGGTTGGCCTTCTTCATGAAGTCGACGCCGTAGTCCACGCCCACGAGATCCCCGCCCGGGATATCGAGCGCCACCGCGTCCATCGCGCCTGCCGTTATGGCGATGGCGTCGAAATCGCGCTGGAGGTCGTCGAAGGTGATGTCCACGCCGATCGTCGTGTCGTAGATGAACCGGGCCCCAAGCTGCTCCACGAGACGCACGTCCATCTCGATGGCCTCGCGCGGCAGTCGGAAGGCCGGGACGCCGATCAGCATCGTGCCGCCGGCGTACGGGAGGCTGTCATAGACCGTGACCTGGTAGCCCTTGGTCGCGAGCTCGCGCGCGACGGCGATACCGGCGGGCCCGGCACCCACGACCGCGACCCGCTCGGCGCGCGGCGTGATCTGCGGGACGACATCCGGGATGCCCGATGCCTCGTGCCACTCGACCAGGAAGCGCTTCATGGCCCGGATCGCCAGGGGGCGATCGATATCGCCGCGGCGACACGCTCGCTCGCACGGTGCTGAACAGACGTACGAGCACATCGCCGCGACCGGGTTCGGGTCGCGCGAGAGGATGTAGCCCTCTTCGAACCGGCCCTCGGCGGCGAGGTTCAAGTAGCCACGGCAGTTCGTCCCGACCGGGCACGCTTCCTGGCACTCGATATTGCACTGGAGCCAGGATGCGTCTACGGGCTGGACGAGGAATTCCTGCGGCGTTCCGGTGGTCAAGTCGAGGTCGTGCCTTCCGAGTTGGTTGGGGCTCGGGCGCGTGCTGAGAACGACGGCTGGCGTCGGTGCCCCGAATCTACCATCCGGCACGCTTGCCGTGCAGCGTCACGAGCGTGAAGAAGCCTGTCTGGAGCGTGACCTGTAGTACCAACGGCCCCTTCCACGGTGGCGGTGCGAGGGCGCACCATCACGGGAGATGGCTTTTGACACCCGTCGAATATCATTGCGGCCCTTTCGCCCTTAGCACCTCTTTGGAGGCCACGAATGCTCACGATCTCCCACCCGGCCAGGACCAGACCGACCAGTCGCCACATCGTCTGGCGGGCGCTCGTTGTGGGCCTGATGGTCATCGCGGTGTCCGGCATCGCCGCCTGCGGGTCCAAGACCCCTGCGGAGCAGGCGGCCGCCGCCCTCGACCAGGGCCTGCAGGCCCACGTGGCCGGCAACCTGGACCAGGCGATCGCGAAGTACAACGAATGCCTGACCGCCGAGCCCAGCAACAAGCTCTGCCTTTACAACCTGGGCCTCATCGCGCAGACCCAGGGCCGAGCGGCGGACGCGGAGAACTTCTACCGCCGGGCGCTCGCCACTGATCCGAACTACGGACCGGTCCTGTTCAACCTGGCGATCGTGCGAACGGCCGCGGGGGCCAATGACGAGGCGCTGAACCTGTACAAGCGGTTCGTGGACCTGACTCCGGGCGATGCCAGTGGCCACCTCAACTACGGTCTGCTGCTCATCCAGACCGGCAAGACCGATGCGGGCACCGCCGAAGTCAAGCTGGCGATCCAGCTCAACCCGAACTTCGCGAACCGCCTGCCGTCCGCGGCCCCGTCGAAAGCCCCGGCGCCGTCGAAAGCCCCGGCGCCGTCGCCTTCAGCGTCCTAGGCTCAGGGCCCTTCGACCACCGGGGTCTCGAGGGCCGCTGGAGGCAGCTCGGGATCCAGCCCCAGGAGCTCGGGGCCGGAGTCGTCCGGCCCCGCCGCCGCTCGTCGCCGACTCGGCAGGTGCAGGCCGTTCCCCAGCCGGTCCAGCCGCCAACGAAGGATGAGCGTCACCAGCAGCGCCTCGATGCTCAAGAACAGCAGCGGGCCCTTGATCGGCGTCTCGTGATAGACCGCGTCCACCTGGTGCTTGCCGGACTCGAGTGAGACCCCGATGTACGACGGCGACACCATGAACGTGTGCACGACCTTCCCGTCGACCGTAACCTCCCAATTGGGGTGGTACGTGGTCTTGAGGATCAGCGTCGACGCAGCGGGACACGCCACGACGAGATCGATCTGGCCGCGGTCGAATCGCTCGTAGTCGATCTGACCACCGTCCGGGCAGGCCGGCGCCGCAGATGTCCCGGTTCCGACGAACTTCGACGGATAGTCGTACCGGATGAACGTTCGTGGCCGCCCGGTCGCTGGGCGACGGATCCACTCGACATTGGACGCGAAGAGCTCCGCCTGCGACGACACGGCCAGCCGCGACTCGATCCCGGCGTACTCGGCATAGCCTCCGCCCGGTGCCTGGTAGATGACGTAACGGCTCGTCTTGAAGATCGGCACCAGGAAGTCGGCGACGGCGTAGTCGCTCGGCGCCACCATGTACTTGACGTTCCAGAGATCGAAGTTCGACGGATCGCGGTCGTTGAAGTCCCAGATGTAGTCCGAGTTGAGCGAGAGGGCCTCGATCGGCCGTGCCAGCCCTTCGATCCCGTAGAACGCCAGCAGGTTGTAGAAATGCAGGTCCTGGAATCGCATGCCTTCGCTGTTGCCGTACGTCGCCGGCAAGCCCGCGAATACGCGCCCCGGCGGGAGTGAGCGGAGCTTCAGCAGCGTGGCCTGGGCGTCCGCGTCGTTGTTGAGGGCCTTCGCGGAACGCGCCTGCCACGCCGTGTTGTAGGAGTAGTAGGTCTGGCGCTCCATGACCGCCGGCACCAGCAGCAGGCCGATCATGAGCACGGCCCCGGCGAGCCGGAGGTGGCCTTTCCCGGGCTTGAACGCGGACCAGACGATCGCCGCCCCGATCCCCATGAGGATGATCGCGCCAAGGCTGACCATGCCGGCGAAGCGATGGAACAGGAGACTCTTGGCGAGCGGGAAGAGTTCGGCGAGTGGCCCAAGCGTGGGGCGGCCGAAGAACGCCACCAGCCACATCCCGAACAGCGCGAGCGCGACCAGGGCCGTGCGACTCCGGGAGACCAGCGCCGCCGCGATGCCCACGACCAGCAAGATCGTCAGGACAGGCAGCCGGCCATGGTCCAGCAGGTCGCCGGTCACCAACCAGCCAAGGATGGGACCCGCCCCGAACGAGTCGTACTTCTCGGGTTGCAGGTACGGGGTGGCGTTCATATACGCCGTCCCCCTGAGCAGCGGGATCCAGACATAGGCGCTCATGACCGCGGCGATGCCCCCCACGACCGCGATCCGCGCAGCGCGATCCATGACGTTGCTTCGCCGCAGGCCCCACAGCACGAACACGATGAAGGCCATCGCGGTCATGTAGGCATAGATCAGGTGGGTCAGCACCAGCAGACCGAACAGGATCGCGGCGATCCACAGGCCCTTGCCCTTCTGGATCGCCCGGTACGACGCAGCGACCGTCAGGAAGGACAGGTGCATCGCGAACAACTGCGTCGTCATGCCGAAGCCGCGCCAGATGTAGCTGTCGTACTCGAACCCGTAGCGCGTATCGCCGGACAGGAGCGTGGAGACTGCCGCTGCGAGCGCCGCGACGACCACGGAGAACCCGAACCAGCGCATCGCGATATAGACGGAGAGCGGCAGTCCGACCAGGAGGAGGAACCGGACGAGGTTGAAGGCGTTGAGCAGGTCCAGCGAGCCGAGGCTGAGTCGCTGGACGCCCAGGATGATGAGCGTCGGCAGGTGCTGGTAGTAGAGGAACTGGGGGAAGCCCGCTTCGATCGAGGGCACCCAGAAGTCGATGACGGACTGACCGTTCGATAGCGCCTCCGAGGCGCGCTGCAGGAACAGGTAGTGGAGCTCGTTGTCGTTCAGGGACGGCACGGGGAGCGTGAGCTCGGTCGACAGCATGATGGCGTTCATCACCGTCGGGAGGAGCACCAGCAAGGCCAGTCCCAGGAGTTCGCCACGTGTCAGTGGGTGCGCGGTGGCGTCGATGAGCGGGTCGCCGAGGCGTTGCAGCCGCTTCGCGGCAGATCCGAGGCGTGACATCAGGCGCGAAGCTTATATGCGCCAGTCCCCCCTCGCCGTAGGCCGAAAGAGCCACTACAGTCAGCGCCAGACATCACGCAAAGTGACAAGAGCACCCAGCACTACCCTCGTTGGTGATCGAAACATGAGCGTGGCAATCCTTCCGTCGGTGGTCGTCCGCGAACACGAGACCATCACCACCCAGCAGATCGCGGTCCTGATCCCGTGCCTCAACGAGGAGGTCACGGTGGGGACGGTGATCAAGGACTTCCAGCGCGAACTCCCCAACGCGGCGATCTGGGTCGTCGACAACGGTTCCACGGACAGCACGATCGCGGTCGCCATCGGGGCCGGCGCGCGGGTCCTGCGCGAACCACGGCAGGGCAAGGGTTTCGCGCTCCGAGCGGCCTTCCGCGATATCGAAGCGGACGTCTACGTCCTGGCGGATGGCGACAATCAGCTCCCGGCGGATGCCGTGCATGCCCTCGTCAAGCCGGTGCTGGACGGCAAGGCGGACATGGTCGTGGGCTCTCGAGCGATGGGCCGCAAGACCAGCCCGAACCCGATCAACAACCTCGGAAACATCATCTTCTCGAAGATCCTGCGCTCGGCCTTGGCCGTGGAGGTCACGGACGTGTTGTCCGGCTATCGCGCGTTGAGCCGGCTGCTCGTCAAGAGCCTGCCGCTTTCGTCACGAAACTTCGAGATCGAAGTGGAACTGACGATCAAGACGTCGCAGCGCAGCTATCGCATCCGCGAGATCCCGTACGAGGTTCGCCCTCGGCCCGAGGCCTCGGCGTCGCACCTTCGTGTCGTGCGCGACGGCGCGCGCATCTCGTGGGCGATCCTGCTGCTCTTCCGCGACTACCGCCCGATGGCCTTCTTCGGCATCGCCGGCGTCCTCTGGCTCGTCCTGGCCGGCGTGCTGTTCTGGCTCAGTGCGGGCGTCGGAAAGGTACTCTTCATGTCCGTCGACGTGATCGCCATGTTGGTCGCGATCTTCGGGCTCCTCTCGATCACCATCGGTACGATCCTGAGTGTGCTGTCCCGGCGCTTCCAGGAGATCGAAGGCAAGGTGGACATGGTCACCACGATCGGCTTGGCCAGAGGGCCGGAGGATCGTTGACAGTCGCTGAACCGGACGCACTTGCCGCTCCCCGCGGACGGGCGAGTCTGATCGAGTTCTACGCCTTCATCGCGGACATCGGGTGGCTGCTTGGCGCCGGCTTCCTGGCCTACTTCACGCTTGTCCAGTTGGGTCTCACCGGATCCTCGGCCGTGCTCGCCGGCGCCGTGATCAGCGCTGGGATCGCGCTCGGCGCGGCCTTCCTTGGCACGCTGGTCCTGTTGTGGCGGACCGGGACCCGTAGGCGGATCGCATACCTGCTGTCGGTGGTAGCCGGTGTCGTCGCAGCGGGCCTCGCCACATTCAGCATCCCTACCGAGCACGTGCCCTTCGTCGGCTTCGCCGCGTTCATCGCGGCGGGGATGTTCACGGTGTTGAGCCTGCCTCCGCCGCGAGAGCCAGCGTCAGCGTGAAGGCGCTCCCGGCATGAGGGTCGACGCATAGGTCATCGCTTGCCTCCGAGTGCCATGGCATGAAGAACCCCGGCGGTGTGACCGCCGGGGTTCTCGCTATGTCGATATCGAAGTCCCGAAGGGACTACGGGGCGCACACCACATATGCCGTGTAGTTGCCAGTGGGCGGTGCGTTGCCGCCTGAACCTTGCCAGCCGACTGTCCACCCCGTAGCGGGACTGCCCCCGGACGGATAGCTGTCATTCATGCGCGCGTCATTGGCATCGGATGTGCCACCGCCACCGATCGCCTTCCTGCCGCCAGTACACGCGACAGTCAGTGCTTGGGCTGTGGTGGTGTTGCTCGTAGCCGCTGTGACGACGATGGAACCTGCACCTGCCGCCGGACCCGTGGCGCCCGTTGCGCCCGTTGCGCCAGCTGTCCCGACCCCCGTCGCTCCGGTCGCGCCGGTTGCGCCCGTGGGGCCAACGGCGCCGGTCGGTCCTTGTGCGCCCGTCGGCCCGATAGGACCACCGGACGGACCGATCGGGCCCGTTGCGCCCGTGGCGCCCGTGGTTCCGATCCCGGTAGCACCTGTGGCGCCGGTGGAGCCGGTCGCGCCGGTGGAGCCGGTAGGGCCAGTGGGGCCTGCGGCGCCGGTGGCACCGGTGACGCCTTGAGCACCTAGCGGCGCCCAGAACGTCAGCTGACTCGACGGGATCTTATTGATGGTCGTGATACCGCTCTGGAGCGAGATGTACGAGACGCCGTTGTAGATGACAGCGTCGTTCACGGCATAGGATGAGTTGGAGACCCAGCCGGCTCGCCAGTTTAGATTGGATCCGAAGCCCGCAGCGCCGGCGGCGCCAGTCGGTCCTGCCGGGCCTTGAGCACCTGTGGGCCCGGCGGCTCCAGTTGATCCGGTGGCGCCGGTCACGCCTGCGTTACCAGCAGCGCCCGTGACGCCGGCCGAACCGGTCCCGCCTGTGGCACCCGTTGCGCCGGTCGGGCCAACACCACCGTTGATGCCCTGAGGTCCTGTCGCACCGACTGGGCCGGTTGCACCCTGAGGTCCGGTCGCACCCGTGGCGCCGGTCGCACCATCAAGGCCGTTGTTGCCTGTGGCACCGGCGGCGCCAGGTGTTCCGCTATCGCCGGTCGCGCCGGTGGCGCCAGTCACGCCCTCAGTCCCAGTGGCGCCGGTCGCACCGGTGGCGCCCGTCGATCCGGTTCCGCCAGTTGCACCATCCGCACCAGTCGCGCCGGTGGCGCCCGCTGGACCCTGAGAACCCTGAGGTCCAGTAGGACCGGCGGGTCCCTCGGCACCGGTGGCACCTTGAGCGCCGGTACCACCTTGAGCACCAGTGGCGCCGTCAGCACCTGTTGCGCCAGTGGCGCCAGTAGAACCGTTCAGGCCGTTGTTTCCGTTATTGCCATTGTTGCCCGTGGCGCCCGTGGCACCGGTGGCGCCGGTGGCGCCATCTGCGCCGGTGGCACCGGTGGCACCGGTGGCGCCCGTGGATCCCGTGGATCCCGTCGAGCCGGTGGCGCCGTCAGCGCCGGTCGAACCGGTCCCGCCCGTGGAGCCCGTGGCGCCGGTGGCGCCGTTGTTGCCCGTGGTGCCCTGAGGTCCGGTGTTGCCG
>Ga0075026_100001034_pt1 | contig 11678 bp, 9 predicted proteins | sample Str012_2_FD_71392 | JGI IMG/M metagenome (GOLD analysis project Ga0075026, IMG submission 71392) | Freshwater sediment microbial communities in response to fracking from Pennsylvania, USA - Straight Creek_MetaG_SC_2012 | ecosystem: Environmental > Aquatic > Freshwater > Creek > Sediment...
CAACGACGTGGTCCCACCACCGAGCCACGCCGACCACGTCGAACTCTTCGCGTCAAGGACCACAGCAGACGGCACCGGCGTCGTAAACGCCGGCGCACTCTGGAACGCGGCACCGGCCGGCGTGCCGCCGCTGGGGGGCGACGCCGGGGGCGCAATGGTCGTCGTGGTGGTCGTCGTGGTGGTCGTCGTAGTGCTCGACGGGGGTGCCGTAGGCGCAGTCGTCGTCGGGGTGCTCGAGGGGAGGCGCCGTAGGCGCGGTAGACGTCGTGCCGTGCTCGAGGCCGACGCCGCGGGCGCACCGGTCGGCGTTGTGGCCGAGAGGGATTGCCTCGCCGGCCCGCTTGTCTGCACCGCGGGCGCGCAGGCCGCGAGCAGAACCGACGCCAGGCCCAACGCGGCCAGGGGGCCCATCTTGCGCATCTTCATGAGTGATGCCCTTCTCCGAGAGGTGACCAGGCCATCGGCACAGACGCCACAGATGGTTTAGCGATTCGACCGCTTTCCGTGGTCAAATGACCGCGTGACGCCACCACGCTGCGTCACGCGAATCGCTTGGATCGGACATACTCGACATCGACTGCGCAGAGCGAGTGACCGAAGGCAAGAAGTGGGCCTCCCAGTTGACGCTGCGTTGAAGAAGCTCTAGATTCCTGCTGCGACAGGGGCGGCAAGGGAAGGCGGGTGAGGCAGTGAAGGCTGTGGATTGGTCAATCCATCGATCACTTGAGAGTCGGCGGGCGCGCGAGCAGGACTGCCGAACACTGAGCGTGGCAGATTTGACTGCGCTCGGTCGGCAAGAAAACACGAAGAGTGCACATCCCGCGCGCTGCTTGACGCAGGCGCCGACTCCTCGCGCGGTGCCCGCCGAACTGCCCGAACTGCTCGAACTGCTCGACGCGGTCGCACCCGCCGAAGGGTGCCAGCGCCTGGCGGTGGAAGTCTGGTCGCGCCCGCGCACCAGGTACGAGCGCCTGTGCAAGCCAGCGATCGACCGCGTCGCCGCTTTGATCCTCCTCGCTCTCTCCCTCCCGGTGCTGCTCGTCGTCGCCTTGCTGCTCCGGCTGCGGCTCGGGAGCCCGGTGCTCTTCGTCCAGGAGCGCATCGGCATGGGCGGTGAGTCGTTCCGCATGCTCAAGTTCCGCACGATGCGACACGACCGGAGAGGGGCCAGGAACCCCTACGAGGGCCCCGAACGTCGCTGCACCCACAAGTCGCCTGACGACCCCCGGCACACGACGCTCGGCCGGTTTCTACGGGTGTCGAAGCTCGACGAGCTGCCCCAGCTGATCCACGTCGTCACGGGGCGGATGAGCCTCGTTGGGCCGAGGCCGGAGCTCGCTGAGGTCGTCGCCGCACGGTACGAGCCGTGGCAACACGCGCGTCACGTCGTCCGGCCCGGCATCACCGGCCTGTGGCAGGTCACGTCCGAAGCCGACGTGCACGGTCGCATGTACCTCGCCACCGATGTTGACTTGCGCTACATCCTCTCCGCGAGCCCACTGCTCGATCTCCAGATCGTCTTCGCCACCATGTTCCGGAGGTTCGTGAATCGCCTGAAATGGATCGCGACCTCAGCGTCTCCCGACTGACTCCCGAGCCGCCACACCATCCGGGCGGCGCAGTCACCGGCCGTGGCGCTGGGCTCCTCCCGCACCAACCAGACTCGCCGGTCGCTCAGACGTACGCCGGCGGCGGCGGGCGCAGTAGTCGTCAGGCTGGCTCGGCGTTCGCGAGCAGGTCGCGACCGGGAAGTGCCGCCGAGGACTTCTCGCCGGTCAGCCCCGCGATCGTCGGTGCGAGGTCGAACACGGTGCCCACGCCGCGGTCTCCGGCTGCGATGTCGGGACCGGCGAAGTTGACGAATCCCCCCGTGCCCATGTGGTCCCCGGTCCGACGAAACGGTACGGGCCCGATCAGGCCGTGGTCCGGATGCGCGAACGCGCAGACCGCTTCGTCCCAGACGACCCTGAGGTCGGGGTCGGCACGATCAAGGCCGTGCGGGTTCGTCTCGGACGCGCGCGCCACGCTCTTCACCACGGATCTCCCCGTCGCCGGGTTGGTGCACGCGCAGAGCAGCTCCACGACTTCGTCGCATACCGGGCCGTAGTCGGACGGCTCGACGATCCCGTCGCGCTCGCGACCCTGCAGGTTGATCCGGACATGACCGGCGGCGAACGACGGGAGCGCGAACGCGCGCATCTGCGGCCACAATGACTGGTAGTGCATTGCCGGGTGCCAGGCGAGGCTGATCCGGTCCTCGTGGGGAGAGGTGTGCGACCCGTGTCGATCGGGGCGAGACGGCCGTGGTGCGATCCGGTTGCGAATGCGGTGGAGCAGGCGACCGGGACGGCCCGACGTGGGAGCAGACCTTCCGAGCCAACCGTCGCAGGCGTCGGTCCACGACGGTCCCGTCGCGGCCAGGAGCGGTACGTCGCCCGGTGAGGCCGTCCACGCCGGCGGCACGGTCAGGAACTGCTGGCCGCACGACCAGCGGGTCAGCAGCTCGGGGAGCAGCACCATTGAGGGTACGTCGAACCGGTTGCTGGCCATTCCATTCAACGCCAGCACGACGACGTGCTCCGCGCCTGTGCATTCGATGAGCGCACCGATCAACTGGTCTGTCGCGCGGTAGACGTCCCGCAGTGCGGCGGCTGAGGGGCGAGCCGACGGGTGGTCGTTCAGGGGATGGCTCGCGTCGACGCCGTGCCAGAACGCCTCGGCCGCAGTGTGCGTCTCGGTGACGACGACCATCGCGAGGTCCCAATCCGGCATGCGCTCGGTCAGGAGCCGACGCGCAGCTTCGCGTCGGGTCTCGATACCGTCGACGAGATGCCGACCCATCGCCACGCTCTGCTCGACCGAGGGCCAGGCGACCGTGTCGAGCCACGCCGTGGCCGGGTAGGTCCCGACGTTCGACTGGATCCAACGTGTCAGCGTGTCGGGCCGCGCTTGGGGCTCGTCCATCCCAAAGTCGCTCCCGGCCCACCCCACGACCCCGCGCGTCGAGGGGGTACGGGCCAGGTCGAGGTACGGCACGTCGAAGATCACCGAACGAACGGGGAGATCCTTGATGAACGGCGCGACGCCCGCGCTCCGTTGCCAGGCCGCGTAGTCGGACGGATCAAAGTCGACGGCGCACGAACGGTGCGTCGCTTCGAGCCCGCCGCCAGCAAGGAAGTGCTCCCAGTCGAGCCCATCGAGCTGTTTCCCCTGCGTATCGATGAGGAAGCGCGCGCTCCGCCCGCTGAGTGCGGCGAGGTTCGGGAGCTCGCCCTCGGCTCGCAGTCGTTCCTCGTGGCCGTGGTCCCAACCATCGAGACCGACGACCAGTACGCGATGACTCATTCGAGCTTCCCAGTCAGAGGATCCGTCTGCATCATCATGCCCGCGCCACGCGCACGTACCGCACATCGGGGCACGAAGCAGAGCGCCATGCGATCGGCACGCGACTCGTCGTCCGGTCCTGACCGCCGAGCGAGGCCGGTCGGCCCGAGATCGTCCAGGTCAGAGCGGCCGGCCGGCCACGTTAGATTGGTGAGTTCGCAGCGGTCCATTTGCCAAGTTCGTCAAGACGAGGAAAACGGTACTGTGTTTGAGTGCGCAGATTGCACGTCAGCGAAGCTTGGGAACCGGCGCGTCCCGGGTAGACCTGCTGTGACCTCGCGAGGGAAGGGTGGCCCTGGTGGACTTGCGGTCGCGCCGCGAGCCGACGTCGTTGCCGCATCGTGACCCAGGAGCATCAAATGGACCAGATCGGCCTCGTGTCGGTCGTCCTGCCCACCCGCAACCGCGCCGATCTTCTTGCCGAGCAGCTCGCGGCCTTTGCCGGACAGACCCACGTCGGCGCGTGGGAGCTCATTGTGGCGGACAACGGCTCGGTCGACCGGACCGCGGAGGTCGTGCAGGCTTTCGCCGATCGGATCCCGGTGCGGCGCGTCCCCGCATTCGAGCGTGCCTCGATCGCGTTCGCTCGAAACACGGGCGCCGCACACGCGCTCGGTGACTATCTCCTCTTCGTCGACGACGACGATCGCGTCATGCCCGGTTGGCTCGATGCGATGGTGCGTGCCGCGCAGCAGTCCGCGGTCATCGGCGGTCGGGAAAGGTGGTTTCGGCCGGGCGATGAAGGAGCTGCGCCTTTCGCGGTCACCGAGACTACGGAACTCGACCGCGCCTTCCGGTTCCTTCCCATCGTCAGCGGCTCGAACGGCGGCGTCTGTCGAGTGCTCTTCGAACGCGTGGGCGGCTTCAGCGAGCAATACAGGCGATGTGAGGACATCGACTTTTTCTGGCGCGCACAGCTGGCGGGTGGGTGTCGAGCCCAGTTCGTCGAGGATGCAGTCCTCGAGTACCGCCTGCGGCCCGGGGTACAAGCGATCTGGAAGCAGGCGTACGCAGACGCCCGCGAGGTCCCCCAGCTCTACCGGCACTTCCGCGCGTACGGCATGCCGCGCGACCTCAAGTCGAGTCTCGCCGGATGGATGCGCATTGCGAGGTACGGCCCGCGCTGGCTCTTTTCGGACCGCGGCCGTCAGGAGCTCGCGAAGGAGGCCGGTTGGCTGCTGGGGCGGACGGTCGGCAGTTTCCACGCGGGGGTGCTGTACCTCTGAGCTGCGGAGCCCGGCGATCACGACGACGTCGCGTCCGAAAGCCCGACCAGATCACCGGAGTCAGCTTGTGAGCGTGCGCCGGTGTGCGGCAGTGACGTCGTGACTCCGCTCGAAGGCCTCGATACTGAGCAGCGCGTCGCGGTCGGCGTGGCGCAACAACCAGAACAGATGGTCGTTGGGGACGTCCGGCTCGCGCGTGATCGAGATGCGCATTGAGTGGAGCAGGTCGTCCCAGGTGGCCGCGCCGTCGATCACTGCGGCGAGCCAGCGTGACTCGATCGCGAAGCGGTAGCGCGGCGAGGCGTCGGCGCCCGTGAGATCGACGCTGATTTGGTCCGGGTACAGGTGCACGTCCCAACGACCTCCAGCCGGCCCACTCACATCGAAGCGCACCGTCATGGAGATGCGCTCGATGAAGTAACGGCTGAGTCCGGCGAGTCGCAAGAAGTGGTCGGTGAACCGCTCCCCGAGCGCGGCATCCGGCACGGGATGGACTGCGTGGAGTCGTGAGAGCTCCACCGCCCGCTGGTGTGAGTAGTCGCGGAGGTACCGGGGCAGCCGCTCGTAGCTGAAGTGCTCCCAATGCCCGTCGGTGACCACTAGCTGCTCGCGAGGGCTGAGTCGGTCACCGGGCAGGAGGGTGGTGAAGGCGTTCTTCGGCGAGTGCAGTCGGAACCACTCCAGAGTCTGCGGCGGGGCAGGGAACGCATCCGGCGTCGCAGTCCAGTGGCTGAGGTCGGCAAGCTTGGGGTCGAGGAAACAGGGTGGGCCGCCGAAGGGCACCGTGAGGCGCGGCTCGACGACCTGCAGCAGCCGCAGCACGACCTCGTAGCGGGCAAGCAGCCTGTCGTTGGCGATCCGCAACCGCTCGCGATCCGGGTAGCAATAGCAGAGCGGGAACCACGAAGGGTTGGCGACGTTGACGGTGAGCAAGTCGACCTCGGCCCCGAACGCCAGTCGAGCGCGGTGCACCTGGGCCGCGGTGAGGCGAGCGTCGTTGATGTCGAGCACCGAGACACCGTCGATCGAGAGGAGCGCGGCTGCTCCCTGGTGGGCCGGCGACTGTGCCGGCACGAGCCTCAGCCAGCTGCCCCCGCCATCGAGGTCCGCTCGCATGGCTCGGTCCATCTCCACGACCTGCAGGGCTGTGTGATCGGTGACGACGCGCAGCAGGCGCTTCGACGCGAAGGTGGGGATGAACAACGTCGTGCCGGCACGAACGCGCGCGAGCGTGTCGAGGTCGAGGCGGTCGGCGCGGTCAGTGGTCAGCGCGATCCAGTCCGGCGCGAGCAGGTCCGCCGTGGCGAGGTGATCGTTGGCCGGCAACTGGTACCACGACCCGAGAAACGCGCCGTCACGGCTCATCCAGGGGTCAACGAGACCTGTCGTGTTGGAGCCGACCACGCGCAGACCGGCGTGACCGAGTGCGGTCACCTCCATCGGCACGACCCTTCCGCCACTGGGCCTCGGTAGAACGCGCAGCGTACGCGAGAGCCATTCGCCGCGCGCGGATGTTCGTCCGGGGCACCGAGCGCGGACCGCCGCCGTTCATGCACGATCGAGCGGCGACGGGGTGTGGGGCGCGGGTCGAGCACCGGCTCCGCTGGCACGGAGAGTGGTCAAGGGTTATTCTCCAGTGATGGAAGGTGGCGACCCCAAGACGGATTCGAATGGGAAATCGCAGGGCCCGACGGGTGCGACCCTGCGCACCGCGGCCGGTCCACCGCCGAACCCTCAGCCGACCCCTCAGCGCCCCGCCCCGACGCCCTCGTCATCGCTGGAGCGCGACAAGATCGCCTCGACCGGGGGCGCAGACGAGTCCGTCACCTCGCCCGACAAGATCGTCGAGCCTGCGGGCGCAGACCTGAGCCGACCTGGAGCCCAATCGAACAAGCCCGAGGTGGTCGAGCACATCTACAAGCCATTGCTCGACCGACTGGAGGTCGAGTGCAGGCGCGTGCTCGCGTCCGCGGCCAGCGAGGCCGAGAACGTTCGCGCCAATGCTGCCGACGAAGCGCGCGCCATGCTCGCCGACGCTCACCGGGAACGGTCGGCTGTGCTCACCCAGGCAACGTCGAAGCAGGCGCAGATGTACCAGGACGCGGATACCGAGATTCGGCGCTGGCTCGACGAACTCGACGAGGAACGTCATGCGGTCCTCGTCGCCGCCCGACTCGACGCGGCGCGGATCCTGCAGGTCGCCAGTACCGAAGCCGAGGCGAAGACCGCGGCAAGATTACAGGAGGCGGGCCTCGAGGCGGAGCGCATCGTCGCCGACGCACGCGCCCAAGCCGCATCGCGACGTAGCGCCGACCCGCCCGCGGCTGGGGCTGCGGCCCCGCCCGTGGCGCCGCTTCCGACCAGCGCGGCTCGCCCGACACCTGCGGTGCTGTCGGGCCCGTCGGCCCCCGTCGCGCCGTCGGACGCCTCCGCGGCGAAGGCCGCCGAACCGGTGCCGGCCTCACCTGCACCCTTCGAAGCGGCGCGATCTGTTGCCACGGCCACTCCCGCGGAGGCGGCGAAGCCCGCGGAGACCGCGACCCCGTCTCCGCGCTCCGCGTCGGAGCCGACGGCGCCGGTCAGCCGATCGGGTACCCCCCCGGCGCCAGCTTCCGGGGCGAGCTTGCGAGCACGGCCACCGGGCCTCCAAGCACCGTTGCCGCCGACGCTCGAGTGGATGGAGGACGATGCGCCCTCCCGCACGGCCGCGCCGGTGGTGACCCCCACGAACGCCGCCCCATCGCCGCAACCGCGAAAACGCCGCCGTAGGCGCTGGTTCAAGTCAACCAGCTGACGGCGGGTCAGGACGGTACGTCAGAAGTGGCATGGCGCGCGGCTCGACGCTCCACCAAGAGTGGACGCGAGAGCACGATGACTCCACACAGTGCCGTGACCCCAGTGCCGAGCAACAGACCACCGACGGCGTCCATCGCGAGGTGGTACCCGATCACCACCCGGCTCAGCGCCACCGCCACCGCGTAGCCGGCTGCTACCACGATCACTGCGGCGCGAGAGGATCGTCGGAGCTGCGCGGTGAACGCAAGCACGATGACGAGGGTGGCGATGGACGCCGCCCCGGTCGCGTGACCGGAAGGGAACGCCAGTGCCTCCTCCGGGAACCACCGGTTGAACCAGACCGGCTGCTGCGGGCCGACCAGGTTCTTGGCACCGAGCTCGAGCACCCCTGCGAGCGCGGGAGCCAGAAGGCACCAGGCGGCGAGGCGGAGGTCCCAACGACGTGACCACACGACCACCGCCAAACCGATCGCGATGAGCGCAACGAACGTGGGTGAACCGCCGGCGCTGAAGAAGTGGCCGACGCGGTACGAAACCGACGTCTCCGACGATGCCATCAGTCGGTCGGCGGCGGCGCGGTCGATGCGGTTCGGCACGCCCGACGTCGCCTTCGCCGCGACGCCGACGAAGATGACGGTACACGTCAGCCCGATCCCGAGCAGCGCGCGCCACACCCGTCGGCGATCAGCGGGGGCGGTCACGCCGGGGGCCCGTCCCCGGCGTCCCGTGCCGCCGCCCGCGGCTCACGTGATGACACCGAGCTACTTACGCGTTCGCCGAGGCGCGGAGACCTAGCTCGTCCAGACGGCTGCCGAGGTCCTCGGGGCCGCGGCCCATGATCGCAGCCAGCACCTTGAGGTCGTAGCTGCGGATGTTGAGCATCTGGCCGTTCAATTCCCGGCGCTGGAGCTGAATGGTCGCCGCGTAGCGGGCGATCACCGCTGCGTCGTCGTCCTTGACCTCGTGCAGGCGGATGAGGTCGATGGTGAACCCGTCGCCGGCATTGCCGAGCGGCTTGGTGAGGTCGATCTCGAGCTCGTCAGGGCCGTTCCGCAGGAGCTGGTCAGGGGGTACCCGGTACAGCTCGGCCAGGCGGAGCAGGCGCGGTACCGAGATGGCACGTTCACCGCGCTCGTAGGCGCTCAGGGCGTTGGCCTTGAACTCCCCGCCGGATCGCGCCTCGACGTCGCGCAGGCACAACTGCAGATGCCGCCGGATCGCCCGAAGGCGCTCCCCGACATCGCCACCATCAAGGCCGTTCACAAGGCTCCAAGTGCCAGGGTTCCGACGAGATCGTACCACTGGCTCGCAGATCCCCCGATGGGGCACGCGGACGGTAGGGGTACCACTAGAGATACATGGTGCGGGCCTTGACGCTCCCGGCGATCCGTCCCGTATGCCATCCGAGCTCGCGAGCCAGATGGCGGCGCACATCCTTCGACCGCCCTCCCCGCACGATCCGCAGCGGGGCACGGAACCACCACAGGACCGCTTCGCGCGTCGAGCTCCTCTGCATGCCGGCACTGCGAAATTGGCGGTAGAGATACGGCGACGCGCTGCTGTCACGGTGCGCCTGGCGAACCAGGCTCAACAGATCGGAACGTGCCTGGTAGAGCAACAGCGCGTCCGGTACGAAGCCCAGCGAATTGCCGTTCAGCACGAGGCGCCACGACAACTCGACGTCGTCGCCACCGCGGATCCGGTCGTACTCCAGATCGAACCCGCCGAGCTCGCGGAAAACATCCGCGCGGATACCGAAGTTGCCGCCGAAGAACGAAGGAAGAAAGTCGTAACCATGCTTCGGCAGCTCCACGTGTGCCTCGGCTTCGAACACCTCGGCGCCATCTGGCTCGACTCGGAATCGGCGAATGTTGCCACAGATCGCGTCGAAGCGGTCGGCGAAATCGACCATCGTCTGGAGCCAACCCGGCGCCACACGATCGTCAGCATCGATGAAGAGCAGGTACTCACCGTTCGCTGCCGCCGCACCCTCGTTCCGTGCGTAACACACTCCGGGTCTCTCCGACGCGTCGACGACGCGTAACCCTGGGATGCGTTCGCAGAACGTCAGGACGCGGTCGGCCGTCGCGTCCGTCGAACCATTGTCAACGACGAGCAACTCCCACGCGACGTCACACTCCTGCGCGGCGAGCGCAGTGAGCTGGTCGCCAATCGTCTGCTCCTCATTGCGTGCGCAGACGATCACCGACACCAAGTCCATGCGTCAATCGACCTGGCGGTCGCGGCCTTCCCAGTAGGGCTCGCGGAGCTTGGACTTCTGGAGGTTGCCGGTTGCGGTGAGCGTCAGCGAGTCGCGTAGCTCCACCGACGTCGGGTACTTGAAGTGCGCCAGCCGCCCACGGGAGTGCTCGATGAGTTCGCTCTCGGCGATCGTCGCGCCCGGCGCGAGCACCACGAGCACCCTCACCGTGTCGCCGGAATTGTCGTCGATCATGCCCACGCGCAGACAAGGTCGGACCGGCCCAGGAAATCGGAAACGGCCAGCGGAAGCTTCACGGCGCAAACCCCAAAGTTCGGCCTGGCCCCGGCCGTTCATGAGCGAGTTCGTGTTCTCAGGGGCGTCGGCAGTCCGCCCGGCTTCGAACACCAGAGATTCGAACTCTTCAGCTGAGGAGTCGCTCCCGATCGAGCCGAGTCGAGACTGGGCCCGTCGACCATGCATCGACCATCGCTCCAAAGGTCGTCGACATGTCACCTTACATCACTCTCACCGGTGTACGCGATAGATGCGCTGGGCCCCCTGGCGCTCCACGACTTCATAGCGGTCGGGCGCGCTCCGGAGCGCCCGGTCGAGTGGCGCCCCCGTTCGAGCGAGCACGTACTGGACCTGCGGTGTGCGGGCGAGCTGGGCGAGCAGCGCCTTCTCGTCGGTTCCCCGCAGCATGACGACCTTTCGGTCGAAGTGACGACCGAAGAGGGGGTACACGAATTGTTCGTAGAGGTCCTGGTTGCGGGTGGCGATGGTCGCTGTCGCCGGGATCCTGGAGAGCCACGTGAACCGCCCGCCGGTCTCGACCGCCGAGGCTGCGGACCTATCGCCGGTGCCCTCGGTTGCGTGGTCGAGCACGACCTTCGGTCCCGCGGTTGCGATCCGCCGGTTCACGAGACCAAACGTCGCCACGGCGACCACCGCGATCGCCACCTCGACGAGGCGGAGCACACTCCGATTCCAGCGGCTCAGGTTCCCGAGCTCGACCGCGAGCGCCACGAACCCGACACCGAGGAAAAACACGGTGAACCGCGACCACCAGTTCGCGGGCTGCAGGACGAGGATCAAGATCGATGGCAAGAGGAAGAGCACCAGCACATCGCGTCGCCGCAACGCGCACCGGACGACGAAGACGATCAGCGCCGGTACCGCAGCGAGGATCCACAACAGCCCGGACCCGCCGAGGCGCGTGTCGTAGTTGTAGGTGCGCAACGGCTCGGAGGCCCAGGAGCGGGCGATCTGGACCGGTGTGCTCGCACCGGCGATGGAATCGGGTGTCTCCGTCGCTAGGACGTTGTCGTTGCCGTCACCCCTCGGGCCATGTTCGAGCACCACACCCGCGATCTGAACGTTCCACGGATGGAGCGGGTTCTGGTGCTCGACCAGATTACGCGCGTACCAGAAGCTGCCGAGCAGCAGGACCGGAAGGGCGAAGGCGACAACGAGCCGAAGCAGAAGCGCCGGTGCGAGCTGATGCTTCACGAGCAATGCGATCAGCGCGCCGAGGACGACGAGCCCGACCACCGCGAGGTAGGCAAGCCCGGATTCCTTGCTGCCGGCACCGATGCCGCTCGCGATACCGGCCAACGTGAGGTAGGTCACCAGCAGTCGCGGGTTCGATCCCGGTTCCCTCGCTCCGCCCAGCAGGCCGATCGACTGCAACCCGCGGAGGAGGAACGCGAACGCGGTGAGGAAAGCTCCCGCAAAGGCGAGATCGACGTACGCGACGGCCATTTGCTGTGCGACGACAGGCGCGAGCAGGAACAGGCTGGCGGCTACCACAGCTCCCGAGCGGCGCGCGCCCATCGTGCGAGCGAGGACCGCGGTCGCGCCGGCGCCGAGGAAGGCGAAGGGAATCTGTCCGAGGTTGACGAGGACGTCGGAGCGCAGCAGGACAGCAGGCCAAGCGAAAGTCAACTCGGCGTTGAGCGGGTACACGTTCGTCAGGAGCGAGTAGGGCGTGCGCACGATCTGCCCGCGTTGCACCCAGTACGCGACCGAAGGCAGGTGGTAGGTGAGGGTGTCGTATCCCGTGGGCGGGA
>Ga0075026_100001037_pt1 | contig 11671 bp, 8 predicted proteins | sample Str012_2_FD_71392 | JGI IMG/M metagenome (GOLD analysis project Ga0075026, IMG submission 71392) | Freshwater sediment microbial communities in response to fracking from Pennsylvania, USA - Straight Creek_MetaG_SC_2012 | ecosystem: Environmental > Aquatic > Freshwater > Creek > Sediment...
CCGACGGCGTAGGGCGTGGCGGGCGCGGCACTCGCCTCGGCGAGGGCGCGGTCGATCGCGGCGTAGGAATCGGCGGGCACGGCCGTCGTGACCCAGGGCAGCGATGCGGAGGCGCTGCGGGCGGCCGCCGCCTCGGCGGCCTGCCGGGCCTGGTCGACGAGGCGCTGCACGTCGGCGTCGGCGGACGCCAGGGCGTTGCGTGCCTCGTCCTCGAGCCCGGCCGCCTTGGCCGCGAGGGCGGCCTTCTTGGCCTGCAGGGCCGAGCGACGCGCGGTGAGCAGGGCGAGCTGGGCACGGGCGTCGATGGCGGTCCGGACCTGGGCCTGGGACTGCATGGTGGCCACGATGTCCCCCCGCACCACCGCGTTCACCGACGCGATGCGGTCGAGCGCGTCGGAGATCGAGCGACCGTCGAGCACGCTGGCGTAGAGCGCGCTCGGTCCGCCCGCCATGTACATCTGCGCCGCCACGTCGTCCGTGTGCGCCACCTGCGCGTCGGCGTTCTGCGTGGCCGTGTCGAGGTTGCCCTGCGCCACGATGAGGGCCGTCACCACCTGGTTGAGCTGGTCGTCCGCTGCGCCGTAGTCCTCCGCGGCCATCTCCGACTCGGCCGAGAGATGGTCGACGAGGGCGGCGAGCCGCGCAGCCTTCGTGCGTGCCGAGGTGAGGCTGTGGTCGGCGTGGGCCGGGGCCGCGGTGACGACGAGGGCGAGCACGGTCACCGCGGTGGCGGCGCATGCGGTCGCCGCCGTTCCCCGACGCCCCCACCTCATCGCGCGCCTCAGTGCACCGGGTCGGTCGCGCGTGAGACGGCATCCGCGACCACGTAGGTCTTGACCTTGGGGACGTAGTGGGCGAACACGGTCCTGGCCGTGCGCTGCAGCTCGACCGTCACCGTGTGGTGCGGCCCGGTCGAGAAGCCCTGGCGGACGACGACGTCGCCGTGGGCGTCGGCGTACTTGAGCACCGCGGCGTAGGCCGCCTGGGTCGAGCCGCTGTTGGCGTAGGCGTCGTGCCCGGCCTGGGCGGCCTGCTGAGCGTCGTCGCGGACGCTCACCTGTGCGGCGATCATCGAGAAGCCGTCGAAGGCGAGGGTGCCGATGATGGCGAGCGCCAGCAGCACCTTGGCGAGCGTGCCGACGACGATGACGCCGTCGTCGGACCGACGGCGGCCCCGTCGAACAGGGGGCGACCAGAGCAATGCCACGGGTGAGGTGTCGACCGTTCGAGAGCGTCGCTTGAGCCGCGGCGCCACGAAGGGCTGCGCAGGTCGCCTGAGCGGAGCAGCGAACCCGGTCAGGGCGGCGTCCCGCGCTGCGCGTCGGCGCCGGTCACCGCCGGATGGGCAGCCGCCGTCCGACGAGCGCGGTGACCTCCGTGACCTCGCGGATGCGCAGAGCACGTGCCATGAGCAGGTAGACGACAGCACCGAGCAGCCCGACGACGGCGATGTCGAGCACCGCGCCGATCTTGCCGCCGGGGACGAGGTGGTCACGCACGACGAGCTGGGCCGCGGTCATGACCAGCAGCATCGCCAGGCCGGCGAGCATCATCCGCACCAGCGCCCGGACCGTACGCCGGGTGTCCAGCCCGCCGATGCGGCGGGCGAGGACCCGCCAGGCGACCACGAGGGTGATCCAGTAGGCGAGGACGTAGCCGAGGGCGAGGGCACCCAGCGCGACGGGACCGGCGTAGTGCGACCCCACGTACTCGAACAGCGGTACGGCGATCGCGAGGTTGAGGACGTTGAGCAGCACGGTGATCCAGAACGCCGTCCGCGTCAGCTCGAGCGCGTACCAGCCGCGCAGGACGACGTAGTAGAGCGTGAAGGGCAGCAGCCCGAGCGCGAACACCGAGGCGAGCGAGCCGGTGACCTGCGCGGAGGCGGTCGAGGTCTGGCCGTAGCCGAAGAGCAGGACGCCGGTCTGGGTGCCGAGCACGATCAGGCCGACCGCGGCCGGCACGATGAGGGCCGACGCCGAGCGCATGCCGCTCGCGATGTCGGAGCCGAGGTCGGTGAAGCGCCGCTCGTGGGCGAAGCGGCTCATGCGCGGGAGCAGCGCGGCCACGATGGACACCGTGATGACCGAGTGCGGCAGCACGAACATCAGATGGGCGTTGGTGTAGGCCGTGAGACCCGCCGGCGTCGAGCCGCTGTTCTCGCTGGCCGCGTTGACGCCGGTGGCCAGCCGCACGATCACGGCGTAGGCGACCTGGTTGACCAGGACCAGCCCGATGGTCCAGAACGCCAGCCCGCCCGCCTGACCGAGACCCGCGCCCCGCCAGGAGAACCGCGGTCTCCAGACGTAGTGCGCGCCACGCAGCACCGGGATGAGGACGAGCGCCTGGACGACGACGCCGAGGGTGGTGCCGATGCCGAGGAGCAGCACCTCCTGCGAGGTGAGCTCGCCGTCGGCGCCCGCTGCGGGTCCGGCGACCACGATGAACAGCCCGAACGTCGCGATCGCGACGATGTTGTTGGCGATGGGCGCGAACATCGGCGCCCCGAACCGACCACGGGCGTTGAGCACCTGCGCGAGCATCGTGTAGACGCCGTAGAAGAAGATCTGCGGGAGGCACAACCGGGCGAACGCGGTGGCCAGGTCGAGCTGCTGCTGGGTGTACCTCGGCGTCGCGTAGATGCGCACGAGGTAGGGCGCGAGCAGCACCGCCAGGATCGTGACCACCAGCAGCACGGTGCCGACGAGCGTGATGAGCCGGTCGGCGTAGCCGTCGCCCTCGTCGGCGTCGTCCTTCATGTGCCGGACGAGCTCGGGGATGAAGACCGCGTTGAGCGCTCCGCCGATGACCAGGATGTAGACGACGTTGGGCAGGGTGTTGCCCAGGTTGAACATGTCCGCGACCACACCGGCACCGAGGGCTGCGGCGAGCACCACGCCGCGGAGCACCCCACCGAAGCGCGAGATCACGGTCCCGGCGCCCATCACCATGCTCGAGCGCATGACGCTCTGGCTGGCCGTGCCACCGCCGGCGCCACCGGGGGCCGTCGTGAGGGCCGTCGCCGGGTCCGTCACGACGTCGCCGGCGAGCTCCTCGGACAGCGACTCGGTGAGCTCGTCGGTGTCGACGCCGGACTCGCGGACGGTCTCGGTGGCGTCCTCGCGCTCGATCCGCCCGGGATCGCCCGTGTCGTCAGGATGCTCAGCCACCGTCGACCCCCGGGTCGCCGGACGCCGGGCCCGCACCGGCCGCCGTCGACCTCCGACGGCGGACGAAGTTGACGCCGAGCAGGAGGACGAGGACACCGAAGAGGCCGACCACCACCCACTGCGCGGCACGTGCGTACGCGGCCGACCGCACCTCGGTGGTGACCGGCGTACCGAACGTGTCGCCCTCGGGTGTGAGGAGCGAGATGTGGACCTGGACCGGGCCGGTCCCGATCACGCGGGCGGCGACCTCGAGGGTCTCCTTCTGGCCGGGCGCCAGGGTGACCGGCGGGATGTCGGCCGCGACGAACCGGGCGGCGGGGGTGCCCGAGAGCCGGACTCCGACGCGCGCCGGGCGGTCCAGGTCGTTGGCGACGGTCACGGGGATGGTGCCCGCGTCGCCGGGCAGCGTCACGGGTGCCCGTGACAGCACCTGCACGCGGGACACCTGCTCGCTGATCGATGCCGTGGCGGACGCGAGGAGGCGTCGCCCGATGACCGGCTGGGTCCGCCACGCCGCCGACTCGCTGCGGGTGAGCGCCTGCTCCAGGGCGTCGCTGCTCAGCGACCGGCTGGCGGCGAGGTCGGGTGCCACCGACCGCAGGGCGGCGAGGTCGTGCCGTTGCTGGCCGACCAGGGCGAGGAAGCGCTGCGGCAGCTCGGCGGCACGCGCCGAGGGCGGGTAGTCGACACGGGCGCGCGGCACGTCGCTGGCCGGCAGGGCCGCGAGCACCTCGAGCCGCTCGGGTCGCGCGAAGCTCGACGTGCTGGCCGACGCCACCAGGTCGCGGGTCTCGCCCCCGTAGGTCGCCCACTGCGCCGCCGGCGCGATCACCAGCGTGCGCGGGGTCGTCGGGAGCTCCAGGGTGGTCATGGCGATCTGCGCAAGTGCCTGCTGGCGACGCTCGACCGGGGTGGCCACCACCGGGTCCGCGGTGACCTCGGCCAGGGTCGGAGCGGCCACCAGACGGGAGAGCGCAGGGTCGGCGAGCACGGCCCGGAGCGGGGATCCTCCCGTCGAGAGGTCGAGGGAGCCGGTAGGCGTGTAGGTCACCGGCGGCGAGGGCGGGAAGCTCGCCGCCGACAGCACCACCTCGCGTGCTCCCGACGCGCGGAGGACGTCGAGGGTGCCGTCGTCGCTCTGCGCACCCGGGGGCCACGCGAGCCCCGTGCCGACGGGAGCGTCGAGCACCTGGTCGGGCAGGTCCCGTGCGGTCGTCGCGGCGAGCGCGATGTCGACGTCGAGCCCGGCCCGGTGCAGCGCCACGACGTCGGGGTCGCCGTACGCCGAGGCGGTCACTTCGGCGTTGGCCGACAGCGCCGAGAGCCGGGCGAGCCACGCCAGCGCAGCGGGCCCGCCGGTGCCCTCGGTGCTGGTGCCGTCGGGGTGCCGCACCCGGTAGCCGGCCCCCATCGCCTGCAAGGACTGCAGGAGCGCCGGGTCCACGACCCAGCTGAGCGCGGACGGTGCCTGCTCCGCCGCGTCGAGCATGCGGGTCAGGCGACCCTGCGGGCCGACCTCGGTCGCCAGGTGGTCGTCGAGGAAGGCACCGTCGGCGGCACGCGCCGGGGCACTGGTCAGCGGGAACAGCCAGACCACCGGCGTCGGCACGACCAGGTCGGGTCGGGGGAACCAGGGCAGGAACGTGCGGGTCAGGCCGGTCTGGATCACTCCCTGACCGTCGTCGGCGACGTCGCCGAGCGACTCGACGCCGAGCACCACCACCTCGTTGCGAGCCGGCGGCAGGTCGAGCGCGGGCACCGGCACCGACAGGCGGAACCGGGCGCTCGACCCCGGTGCGAGGACGTCGGCGACATCCGTGCGGGTGGCCGCGATCGCGACCCCGGTGCGACCGGCCGTGCCCGCCAGGATCTCGTCGATCTCCGAGCGCGAACGCACCGCGGTAGGCGAGACGCGCAGCCGGACGGCGACACCCGTGATGGGCACGGGGCCGTCGTTGCGCACGATGCCGGTGAGGACGAGCGTGTCTCCCGGGACGGGGCTCGACGGGACGATCGCCGAGAGCAGCACCGGCGCGACGCCACGGGCCTGGGTCGCCAGCGGCCGACCGGTGGCGGTCGCCGTCGACGACGGTGCGGTCGCGAGCAGCCCCACCACCAGCGGGACGACGGCCGCGGCGGCGACCAACCGCGCCGTCCGGCCGGAGGTCATGCGGCCGGGCCGGTCGCGTCGTCGAGCAGGTCCGCGACCTTGTCCAGCAGCCGGCGCTCGTCGGCGTAGGCGAGGCGGGCCGCCACCTCGTCGAGCGGCACCCAGGCGACCTGGTCGACCTCGATGTCGGCGTCGGAGAGCTCGCCGCGCTCGGCCTCGAGCAGGTAGTGGTGCACCGTCTTGTGCACCCGTCGCTGCTCGGCGACGAACCAGAAGTCGATGACGCCGAGCGGGGCGAGGACGCGACCGCGGATGCCGGTCTCCTCCTCGACCTCGCGCACGGCGGCGTCCTGCGGGGTCTCGCCCGGCTCGACGTGCCCCTTGGGGAGCGACCAGACCAGGCGGCCACGCCGGTCGTGGCGGGCGATGAGAGCCGCGCGCATCGCGGCCCGGTCGACGACCAGTCCCCCTGCGCTGGTCTCGTCGACCCGGGCCAGACGCGGCGCCGGCTTGCGTGCGCTGGGCGGCCCACCCTGCGGCGGACCCGGACGAGGGTGCGAGCCCGAGCCGCCCGACGCTGCTGCGGCCCCCGCGCTGGTGCCTGGGAGCGGGGTGCCGGACATGCAAGGAGGATAGCCGCGCCGCTGGACGCCTAGGCTGTCGCGACGTGCCCACCGACGCGCCCGATTCCCCCGTGCCCAGGCCCGCCGCCGCGGTCCTGACGGTCGATGCCGCGCTGGGCGTCCTGACCGAGCGCGCCGGCGTCGTCCTCGAGCTCGGGCGTGTCTTCGCGGCGGCCGGGCACGACCTCGCCCTGGTGGGCGGCCCCGTGCGCGACGCCTTCCTCGGCCGGCTGGGCGAGGACCTCGACGTCACCACCGACGCGACCCCGGACCAGGTGCTGCGCATCGTCGACGGCTGGGCCGACGCCGTGTGGGATGTCGGGATCGCCTTCGGCACCGTCGGCGTCCGCAAGGGAGACCACAAGATCGAGATCACCACCTACCGGGCCGAGTCCTACGACGCCGGGTCGCGCAAGCCCGACGTCACGTACGGCACCTCGCTCGACGACGACCTGGTACGCCGGGACTTCACCGTCAACGCGATGGCTGTGCGCGTCCCGTCGCTGGAGTTCGTCGACCTCTTCGGCGGCCTCGACGACCTGCGCGCCGGGCTGCTGCGCACCCCCGGCACCCCGGAGGACTCCTTCGGAGACGACCCGCTGCGGATGATGCGCGCGGCGCGCTTCGCGGCCACCCTCGGCCTCACGGTCGCGCCCGAGGTCGTCGCCGCGATGGGCGCGATGTACGGGCGGATCGCGATCGTGTCGGCCGAACGGGTGCGCGAGGAGCTGGTCAAGCTCGTGCTGGGCGAGCACCCGCGGAGCGGTCTGGCCCTCATGGTGGAGACCAGGCTCGCCGACCTCGTGCTCCCGGAGCTGCCCGCACTGGCCCTCGAGGTCGACGAGCACCACCGGCACAAGGACGTCTACGAGCACACCCTCATCGTCCTCGAGCAGGCGATGCAGCTCGAGACTGCGCACGAACCGGTCAGCGGGCCGGACTTCGTGCTGCGCTTCGCCGCGCTCATGCACGACGTCGGCAAGCCGCGCACGCGCACCTTCGAGCCCGACGGTCGCGTCTCGTTCCACCACCACGAGATGGTGGGGGCCCGGATGACCCGCAAGCGCATGCAGGCGCTGCGGTTCTCCAACGACGACACCGACGCGGTCTCGACCCTGGTCGAGCTGCACCTGCGCTTCCACGGCTACGGCGACGGTGACTGGACGGACTCGGCCGTACGCCGCTACGTCCGCGACGCCGGCGAGCTGCTGCCGCGTCTGCACAAGCTGACTCGTGCGGACTGCACCACGCGCAACAAGCGCAAGGCGGACCGGCTCGCCCGCACCTACGACGAGCTCGAGGCGCGCATCGCCCGGCTCGCCGAGCAGGAGGAGCTGGCGGCCATGCGTCCCGCGCTGGACGGGAACCAGATCATGGCCGTGCTCGGCCTCCCGCCCGGTCGGGAGGTGGGCGAGGCCTACCGCCACCTGCTCGAGCTGCGGCTGGACCGCGGCCCGATGAGCCAGGACGAGGCGACGGCGGAGCTGCGCGCCTGGTGGGCCGGACGCGGCTGACCGGTCCGAGCTCGCCTCGCATCGGGAAAGCCCTCGCACCGCGGGCGCCGCGTCGGCACACTCGTCGGCATCGGGGGAGAGGGGACGTCGATGACCAGGGTCGCTCCCAAGCTCGGCCGAGCACCCTTCCAGCCGCGCCGCAGACGGCTGAACCTGCGCGCCTTCGTGGACTCGGGCTACCGTCCGCCGGCCGTGGCCGACCACGCGAGCCTGGTGCCGCTGTGGCCGTCCTACGCGAACGACCGGTACGGCGACTGCGTCTGGGCCAGCGTCGGCCACGCCGTCCAGTCCATCACCTATTACGGGGGTCGCGACTACACGACCCTCGCCGAGAGCGACCTGCTCGCGGCCTACTCGGAGGTGACCGGGTTCCACCTGCACGACCCGCGGGTGCCGAACCCCACCGACAACGGGACGGTCGTCGCCGACGCGCTGAAGCACTGGCGCACCAAGGGGATCGCGGGCGACCGGATCCTCGCCTACGCGTTCGTCAACCGCAGCTTCGGCGCGTACGCCGCCGGCATCGACCTGTTCGGGTTCCTCAACGTCGGCATCAACCTCCCGCGCTACGCCTGGCAGCGGTTCGAGGACGGCGCCGCGCACTGGTCGCTGCCGACACCCACCGACGACCTCTACGACGAGGGCGGCCACTCGATCCATGTCGCGGGCTACGACAGCAACAACCAGGAGTTCCTCGTCGTGACGTGGGGCCGGCTCATCACCTGCTCGTGGGACTTCCTGCGGGTCTACGCCGACGAGGCGTGGGTGGTCCTCACGACCGACTGGCTCGACGAATGGGGGCGCTCGCCTCGCGGGCTCGACCTCGCCGGGCTCGGCGGTGCGTTCGAGGCGCTGACCCACGAGCCGAGCCCGGTTCACGGTCGACGGCTTGCGCCGCGCATCGCTGACCGCGAGCTGTGGTCGGACGTCTCACGCTGGGCCCGTCGGCCGCATCGCGGTGACAGCGCCGACGTCGCGCGGTCGCTGTCGACGTGGGCAGCGACGTACGGCCTGCGCGACGCCGACGTCGAGCGCTGACCGGGTCGCTCAGCCCGACGGGGAGTCGGCCTTCTCGGTGGCGACCTCGTCGACGGCGTCGCCCTCAGAGGCGTCGGCCCCGACGTCGTACGACGCGAGGTCCGCGTGAGCGCGTCCTGCTGCGACGAGGAACTCGAGCACCACGAAGGCGACCACGGCGATGATCGCGGTCCAGAGGATGGTCGCGCCGGTGAGCGGGCTCGTCGTGACGATGACGACGCCCGCGAACGCGACGATGAACGCGCGCCAGAACGTGCGGCTCCTGGCGAACCAGCCGCCCACGCGGCCGAGCGCGGTGTCGCCCGCGCCGACCCCGGCGCCGTTGATGACCTTCGAGAAGTACGTGCGCGTCGCGGTGGCGGACCGCGTGCCGGAGAGGTACCAGCCGACGACCGCGAGCACGAGGCCGAGCGCGAAAGAGGCCCGTACGGCGAGCAGGAGGTAGCCCGTGAGCGAGGTCCAGAAGGCGTCCTGGGCCTGGGCGAAGTACGTCGGTGCGAGGGTGGCGTCGAGCTGGCTCTGACCGAAGGCCATGCCGAGCCGGATCACCATCGCGCCGAGGATGATCGCGACGCCGACGGCCATCACCATGCGCGCGCGGCGCACCGCGATGAGGACGGCGATGATGAACAGCAGCAGCACGACGTAGATCAACCACTGGGCGATCGGCTGGCCGACGGCGTAGGCGAACCGGGCCTGGGACAGCTGCGGCGAGGTGAGCAGCACGATCTGCCGGTCCGCTGCCGGTGGGACCGGGAGGTTCTGCACGATCGTGAGGCCGCGGTCGACCAGCCGCTGCTTGACCGCGTCGATGAGGTCGCCGGTGTCGAGGACGACCTGATCGCCCTGCAGGGAGATCGCGCCGCCGGGAGTGCCCTCGAGGGCGCTGACGACCCCCTTGTGGATCTCGGTGTTGACCGTGCGCCACAGCTGCGCGAACTGGTCGCTCTGGACGATCTTGAGGGTCTGGTCGTGGACGAAGCCGCCGAGCCCGGCGGTCAGCGGCCCGAGGAGAGGCTTGAGACGCGGGTAGTCGTTGAGCAGCTCGTCGAGGCGTGCCGAGTCCTGGATCTGCGTGGTGACGGTGGCCGACACCTTGTCGGCGATGGCCGCCTGAACGGTCGGGTCGCTGGCGAGGGGTCCGACCGTCTCGAGGTAGCGGTCGGTGTCGAGCAGCGTCTTCTGGCCCCAGAACGCCGTGAGCGCGATCGGGAAGAGGATCGCCGCCACGACGAGCACGACCCACGCGGTGAGCCCGCGCCAGGTGAAGCCCCCGGACGACTGCTGCGACTCGAGGTCGGCGATGCGCGCCTTGAGGGCGTCGACGTCCTCGGGGCTCTCGGTCGACATGGCGCACTCCGCTCGTCCCTGGGTGGCTCCCCCACCCCGCCTCGGCAGCGTAGTGGCCGGGCCGCGTGCATGGTCGGCGTCGACGCGAACTCGCGGCGGACCGGTCAGCGACGGGGGATCAGGGCGTCCGGGTCCTCGGCGTAGCCGACCGCCGGGTCGCGGCTCTCGCGGCGCATCGCCCACCAGCCGGCGAGCACTGCCGTCACCGCCATGACGACCGCGGCACCGGTCGGACCATCGGCCGTCCCGACGGCGAACGCGGAGGCCACGACACCGATGACGACGCCCACGTTGACGGCGACGTCGTACCAGGAGAAGACGCGACCTCGGTGGGCGTCGTCGACGTCCTCCTGGACGATCGTGTCCGACACGACCTTCACCGCCTGTCCCGCGAACCCGAGGAACAGTCCCCGCACGACGAGTCCGGCGAGATCGGGTCGTGCGACGCCGATCGCACCGATGCACACCCCGCCGACGAGGGTCAGCACCTGCCAGGGCACGGGTCCGAGACGTCTCGAGGACCACGGCGTCGCCACCGCGCCGAGGAACGCGCCGGCCCCGGCGGCCAGGCTGGTGACGCCGATCGCCGCGATCGCGCCATCGGCGTCGCCGGGGTGCAGCACCTCGCGGGCCTGCAGGATCGTGATGAGCGTGGCGGCGCCGAAGATCGCGCGGTGCACGGTGACCAGGCCGATCGCGCGGGCCGCCGGGCGGCGCTCCGCGAGGTGTCGGACGCCCGCGACCATGCCCGCGGCGATCGAGCGCAGCGACTCGACCTCGGTCCCCTCGTCGGGTCCGAGCTGGTCCCCGCCCAGCCGTCCGGCGACGCCCGACGCGAGCAGGTAGGCGGGTACGGTCACGAGCAGGACGACCACCGCGCCGCTGTCGCCCCCACCGACGGCGTGGCGCAACGTCAGGCCCGCGATGCCGCCGACGACCCAGGCCAGCGTCCCGGCCGTCGGCGCCAGCGCGTTGCCGGTCACGAGGTAGCGGCCTTCGACGACGTGCGGCAGGCCCGCCGACAACGCCGCCAGGACGAAACGGTTCACCCCGAGCAGCGCGAGCACCCAGACCGCGAGCAGCAGGTCGTCGTGCCCGCTCGCGACGATCGCCGCGAGCACGGCGACCATCGCCGCGCGCAGCACGTTGGCCCAGACGAGCACCGTGCGTCGGCGCCACCGATCGATGAGCACCCCGGCGAAGGGGCCGACGATCGAGTACGGCACGAGCAGGATCGTGAAGGCGATCGCCGCCTTGGCCGGTGTCGGCTGGCTGGTCGGCGAGAAGAGGACGAACGCCGCGAGACCCGACTCGAGCAGCCCGTCACCGACCTGACCGGCCAGCCGTGCGCCGAGCAGCAGCCGGAACCCGCGCACGACCAGGATCGCCCGCAGCCCCACTCCCTCGCGACTCACGAGGCCGACGGTAGCCACCCCGTCCCCGTGTCACTGATCAAAGGGTCGCTACCAGGCGCTCTGAGCAACCCTTCGATCAGTGACACGAACGGATCGGTGGCACGAGCAGAAGGGCCGGACCCCCGGGGGTCCGGCCCTTCTGTGCGTCTGGCTGGCTCAGCGCTCGATCTCGCCGGCGATGAACGCCTCGACCGCGGTCTTGGCCTGGTCGTCGGAGTACTGCACCGGCGGGCTCTTCATGAAGTACGACGAGGCGGACAGGATCGGACCACCGATGCCGCGGTCCTTGGCGATCTTGGCCGCGCGGATCGCGTCGATGATGATGCCGGCCGAGTTCGGGGAGTCCCAGACCTCGAGCTTGTACTCCAGCGAGAGCGGGACGTCGCCGAAGTTGCGACCCTCGAGGCGCACGAACGCCCACTTGCGGTCGTCGAGCCACGCGACGTAGTCC
>Ga0075026_100001038_pt1 | contig 11669 bp, 9 predicted proteins | sample Str012_2_FD_71392 | JGI IMG/M metagenome (GOLD analysis project Ga0075026, IMG submission 71392) | Freshwater sediment microbial communities in response to fracking from Pennsylvania, USA - Straight Creek_MetaG_SC_2012 | ecosystem: Environmental > Aquatic > Freshwater > Creek > Sediment...
GTGGACCCCCGCGCGGCGGTGGAGGTCGCTCTGGAGCTCCTTGCCCTTGGCGTCGATGAGGTCTGTTTCGGCGACACGATCGGGGTGGGCGTTCCGGGCCAGGTGGCGACGCTGACCGCGCTCGCGGTGGAGGCCGGGATCCCGTTGGAGCGGATCGCCTTCCACTTCCACGACACACGCGGCACGGCCCTCGCAAACGTCTCCGCCGGCCTGGACGCCGGTGTCCGTTGCTTCGACTCCTCCACTGGCGGGACGGGTGGCTGCCCCTACGCGCCGGGCGCCGCGGGCAACCTCGCGACGGAGGACCTCGTCTACTTCCTCGACGCCTCCGGCTGGGACCACGGAGTGTCGCTGGAGGGCGTGCTCTCGGCCGCGCGGTTCATCTCCGACGCGCTCGGCCGACCCCTGTCGACGAAAGTCGGCCAGGCCGGTGGGTGGCCTCCGCTCCGCTGAGATGCAGCCCCCGCCCCCGCCGCCCGCCTGACGCCCCGCGCGCCTGTGGGTAACGGATGTGTGATGAACGCCTCGCGGACCGCTGACCAGACGGTCATTCCGACGGGTTTGCGCGCAGATCCACGCTCGTTCGCTGTGGAACCCCGTCCGTGGGTAACGGCGGCGACAGCCCTCTCTTGAGTCTCTGCTATCGTCCGGCCGTATGGACGGTGTCGTACTAGTTCTGAACCAGAACTACGAACCGCTCAACGTCTGTAACCTGCCGCGAGCCTTCCGGCTCGTGTTCGGCGAACGGGCCGAAGTGATCGAATACGACCACCAGGTGATCAGGACGCCGCGGACCGAATACCGCGCGCCCTCCGTGATCCGTCTGCAGCACCTGATCCGGCGCCCGAGGCCGCGGGTCAAGCTCTCCCGGCGCGAGATCTTCGCCCGCGACCACTACACCTGCCAGTACTGCGGACGCCAGGCGCATGACCTCACCCTCGATCACGTGATCCCGCGCCACCGTGGTGGCGGTCACACCTGGGACAACCTGGTCACCGCCTGCAAGTCCTGCAACCACCGCAAGGGTGGCAAGACCCTCGCCGAGACCCATCTTCGGTTGAGCCGGCCGCCGTTCGAGCCGCGCAACGACGTCTTCTCTCTGTTCACGCCGTACCTGGCAGACGACCGCAACGACGCGTGGCGCTCGTACCTGTTCATGGGTCGGAACTGATCGCGGCACCGGCCTTGATCGAGCGCGAGGTCGCCGACGCCGTCCCAGCCCACGTCCTCGCGATCCTCCGGACGCTGTGGTCCGGCGGGCACGCCGCCTACGTCGTGGGCGGTTCGGTCCGCGACATCGCGATCGGGCGGGTGCCAGGCGACTGGGACTTGGCGACCGATGCCCTCCCTGAGCGGGTCCAGTCCCTGTTCCCGGGCGCCGTCTACGAGAACCGGTTCGGGACGGTCGCCGTCCCGAGTACGCACGGGCGCCCCGTGGAGATCACGACGTTCCGTGTCGACCATGACTACGCGGACTTCCGGCGCCCGCATCGGGTCGAGTTCGGCGACACCATCGAGGCGGACCTGGCGCGCCGCGACTTCACTGTGAACGCGATGGCCTGGGGCGCGACCGCCGGCGGGCCGGCCGGCGCAGCCGGCAGCGGCGGCGCCCCGCGCTTCGTCGACCCGCACGGCGGCTTGGCGGATGCCGCGGCGGGCGTCCTTCGGGCGGTCGGCGATCCGAGGACGCGCTTCGAGGAGGATGCCCTTCGGATGATCCGCGCGGTCCGCCTGGCTGCCACGCTTGGGTTCGGCGTTGAGGCGGGGACGCTGGCCGGCATCCAGGCCAGGTCGTCCCTCGTGGCCCATCTCTCCGGAGAGCGCATCGCGGCGGAGCTGGAGCGGCTCCTGGCGGCGGCGCGACCCTCGATCGGCCTGCGGCTCATGAGCGACACGGATCTGCTCGCGCCGATCTCACCGGACCTCGCCGCCCAGCCTGGTGTCGCCCAGAACAAGATCGAAGGCCAGGACCTCTGGGACCATACCCTTCGGTCGGTCGATGCGGCCCGGCCGGATCGACCGGTCGTCCGCCTCGCAGCCCTGCTCCACGACATCGGCAAACCGTCGACCCTCGCAGACGGCCATTTCATCGGGCACGATGCGGCGGGTGCCGATCTGGCGGGCGCGTTCCTGGATCGTCTGCGTTCACCCCGATCGGTGCGGGATCGCGTCGTTCACCTCGTCCGGCAACACATGTTCAGCTACGAGCCGAGCTGGTCGGATGCGGCGGTCCGACGCTTCATCCTCAAGATCGGCGAGGACGCCGTCGAGGAGCTGTTCGAGCTGCGAGAGGCGGACAACATCGGATCCGGCCTCCAGGCGGACGCCGGCCTGCTGGCCGAGCTGCGAGCGCGAGTCCGGGCCGAGTTTGAGGCGGAGGCGGTCCTCGATCTGCATGGTCTCGCCATCGACGGGTCCGACCTCATCGAGGCGCTCGGCGTGCCGCCGGGACCGTCGCTGGGTCGCATCCTGGACGAGCTGCTGGAGCGGGTCATCGCCGATCCGGCCCTCAACGATCGCCCGACCCTGCTCCTGCTGGCGCAGGCGGCCCTGGCGGAGGACGGATGATCGAGTTGCTGCTCCAGGCAGAACGGGCGATGTCGGTCGGGCTGATCGATCGCGCCGAGACGCTCTACGCGCAGGTCGCCGAGGCGGACCCGCAGAACTCGATCGCGGTCGTCGGCCTAGCGCGGGTCGCCCTGGAGCGCGGCGATGAGCTGGGCGCACTCCACCTGGCCCGGCGCGCCCTTACGATCGACCATCAGAACGCGGCCGCCGCCCGGATGGTGGAGCGCCTCGAGGAAGTCCTTCGCTACAAGGGCGAGTCAACGGACGCTCCCGCCGCTGCGGAAGCCCGGCCGGCGCTAGACCCTGAGGTGGCAGCGAAGCCCGAACCGAAGGCGCCTGCGCCGACGCCGCCGAAGCACCGCTCGCTGCTCGATCGACTCCTGCGCCGGAACCGACCGTAAGCCCCTGTCATCCTGTCGCCAGATGGGGTGCTATCGGCCTATCGGCCGTTGAGCCATGTTGTCTAGTCGGCACACGACTGCTACGCGCCGCAGTACCGCCATGGCGCCGGCAGGGCATGTTGCTCAGTCACCACATGCATGGGACGAGACGAATCTCTCCTCACTTCCCTCGAAAGGGCTGACCTAGATCCCGGTCTCGGATGCCAGCCTGCCGGCGCGCACGGCCGCCCCGATCGCGGCGTGGTCCTGCTCGGTCTGGTCCGCATACCTGACAGCGAACGTGGCGATGGCCTCATCGAAGACGTCGCTCCGGCCGAGATAGCCGGCGATCTCCGCGGGGTTGCCGGACCGCGCGTGGGCTCGGGCAAGGGCCCACGCACAGACCTCGGCGTAGAGGTGCATCCCGGGCGGCCGCAGGCCATCGATGTCGACGGCGTACTTCATGTCGTGAAGCTGACGAACGTAGTACTCGGTCCCGGTGTCGGGCGACTTGGTCCACCCGAGGAAACTGTCGGAGACGGCCTGCATGATCCGCTGGCCCCTGACGACTCGCTCGCCCTGGTTGCGGTAGTGGCGACCGCGCACATACGGCGAGAGGACGGAGCGTCCCGCCTCCTTGACCTGCAGGATCAGGGGGCCGCCGGCCGGACCCGCGAACAGGGCGACATAGCAGCGCGTGCCCACGCTCCCGACGCCGACCACCTTGAGCGCCACGTCCAATAGCCGGTGCCGCTCGACGAGCACGCGTCGATCCGGCGCCAGCGAGCGGACGTAGGAGCGATACAGCGCCGGCAACGCATCGCGACCGGGATCGTCGTCCGCCAATCGCACGAGCAGCGGCGGGCGATCGCGGATGAGCCAGCCACGGCCGGGGACCCTGATGGACAACTTGCCGAGCGCCCGCATGTGGTCTCGGCGACGCGCCTCCTCGATGGACAGTTCGAGGTGGACGGGCTGGCGGGCGCGTTCGACGCGCTCGAGGATCGCCTCGATGGGGATCGACGCGTACCAGACCTGTAGCGCACGCATGCCGGCGTAGCGTCGGATCCAGCGCCGGTATTCCCATCCGACGACGCGAGCCATGTCCCGCGCGGTCGCCTCGGGATACCCGTTCTCGCGCGACGCCAGGACGAAGCTCGCCGCGAGGCGCTTGACGTCCCACTCCCACGGCCCACGGTACGTCTCGTCGAAGTCGTTGAGATCGAACATGAGCCGGCGTTCCGGGCTTGCGAAGACACCGAAGTTGGCGAGGTGGGCATCGCCGCAGAGCTGCACTCGCGAGCCCATGATCGGGGTGGTGGAAAGGTCCGCGGCCATGACGGCGGCGGACCCGCGCAGGAACGCGAACGGCGACGCGAGCATGCGTCCGACTCGGATGGGCACGAGGTCCTGGAGTCGGCCCGCATTGGACGCGATCATCGTCTCGACAGGATCCCGGCGGTCCGCCTTCGGCGACCAATCGGCGTGGCTGCGTCGCGGGACGGCGGCGCGCCTGGCCCGACCATGGGCCAGCGCGTAGGCGGCTGGACTGTCCGGCGGCACGGCGTAGGTCGGGTCGGAAGGCATGCGGTCAACGATACCGTCTTCGAGAGCCGATCCGGGTCATCCGTGGGCGTATCCTGTCCGGAGAGCCTCGAGGGCCGCGGGCCCTCCACGACCCGCCCGCACCGTCACCGCGCCGATACCGCCACTCCGAAGGGGACCGCGCATGTCGATCCATCGTCCGCTGGCCGGAGCAGTCGCCCTCTGCCTGATCGTCGTCGCCTGTGGCGGTTCGACACCGGCGGCGTCCGATGGCGCAGCGTCAGCGGCACCACCGAGTGCGGCCGCCGTGGCATCCGCGGGAGCCTCCGCCCCAGCGTCGGCAGGCCCGAGCCTCGCTCCCACGCCGACACCCACCGCCACGGCCAGTCCGACACCCACCGCCACGCCGACGCCGACACCGACGCCCGCCCCGACACCGGCGACCCTCGCCCTCGCCGCCAACGTCTGGTGGGGCGGGTACGTCATCGATGTCAGCGGCGCCACCTACGACCCGATCAAGCACAAGTTGCTCATCACGGCCACGTTCCTCAACACGGGGACGGATGCGAATGACGTCAGTCGCCTCGGCAAGGAGTTGAACGTCGTCTGGGATAGCACCTATCTGCCGGGCAATGTCTCGAGCGGGACCGTGCCCGCCGGTGGCACGGTCAAGGTGGAGATCCTGGTCCAGCCACCGGCCACGTTCACGCCGGAGACCGCCGTCCTCACCTTCGGTCAGCCGGACGAGCATCAGGCGACCGTCCCGCTCAATGGCGATCCGGCCGTGTCAGACCAGCCCACCACCCTCGCCGTGACGGGCAAGGTCAAGATGGGCCAGTTCGTCACGTTCACCGTGACCTCCGGCCTGCTGCTCCCGGCGTCGTGCATCGGCTACTCGAACCGGATCCACTACGGCGCGTTGAAGAGGGGCGAGATGTCGGTCGTCCTGTGGGGCGTGGCGGCCAACACGGAGCCCCGCAATGACGGCTTCATCGACCAGGGCTATGTCGATGTGCCCGATGGCACCACCCAGGCGTCCAACCCCAGCGTGAGCATGTACATGCCGGCAAAGGGCACCTTGCGCGGCGACGGCATGTGCTTCGACGTGCCGGCTCCCGGAAGCGGGACCTACAAGCTCACCCTGCACGAATCGCGCTCGAAGAAGAACGGGGCCATCACGTTCGTCATCCCCTGAGCGGGCGATCGAGGGAGCGCTCCCGGCAGATCCGGTAGATCGCGTCCCACGGGCGGATCCGTTCGAAGACCGCACTCGCTCGCAGCACCCCGGCGTCGTCATGCGGTCGGCCGATGAGCTGCATGCCCACGGGCAACCGTCCTTCGATCAGGCCGGCCGGGATCGATGCCGCCGGGTGCCCCGAGAAGTTCAGGACGTAGGTCAGGCACCAGCCGATGAGCGGATCTACGGCCACCCCGGCGATCTCGCTCGGACCGATCGTATTGCCGTCCATGGCGTTGGGCACCTGGACCGAGCCTACCGTCGGCGTCACCAGGAAGTCGTACCCCGCGAGGACTCTGGCGATGACGTCGCAGACCTCGGTGCGCATGGCCTGATCTCGGGCGCGGTCCGTGACGGTCGCCTGGTAGCCCGCATCGATCCAGCGCAGGTATTCGACCGGGAACGAGTCGCGCGAGTCGCGCAGCAGATCCTGGCCGATCGCCTTGAACCCCTCGAACGTCTCGATGTTCAACGGCGCGATGAGCCGGCACCACAGATCGCTCAGCTCGCGCTGGTCGTACGGCATGCGGATCGCGACCTCGTCGACGACGGCGCCGGCGGCCTCGAACGCCCGCACCGCGTCGGCCACGACGGACGCCACCCGCGGATCCACTGCGTAGACGCCGAGGTCCGGGCTGTAGGCGATGCGCACGCCGCGTAGATCCCCGTCCAGCGCGCTCAGGAAGTCGGGCCGCTCGGTCAGGCTGTACGGGTCACGGGCGTCCGGGCCCGCGAGCGTCTGGAGGACGAGCGCCGTGTCGGCCACGGTCCGGGTGACGGACCCTTCGGCGACGAACGGGTCCGTGCCGGCAAAGCCGTTCGGTCGGATGACGACGGGCACGCGGCCCCACGACGGCTTCAGCCCGTAGAGCCCGCACCACGCCGCCGGGATCCGGATGGAGCCGCCCGCATCCGTCCCTTCTGCGAACGAGACCAACCCGTCGGCCACGGCGGCCGAACTCCCGCCGGACGAACCGCCCGCATTGAGTGAGGCGTCGAAGGGGTTACGTGACGGCCCGAAGAGCGGGTTATCGCAGGTACCACGGAAGCCCATGACCGGGCTATTGGTCTTGCCGACGATGATCGCCCCGTCCCGCTCCACTCGCTCGGCGAAGACGCAATGCGCATCGATGACCGTGGTCGCGAGCGCCTGCACGCCACCGAAGGTGGAGATCCAGCCCGGCTTGAAGTCGAACAGGTCCTTCATGAGGGTCGGCACGCCGTGGAGCGGGCCGAGCCGTGCCCCAGACATGACGGCATCGGTGGCGAGGGCGGCCGCGGCCCGGGCATCGTCGTAGCCCTTGAATACGAGGGCGTTGAGACTGGGGTCGCGTGCCTCGATACGGTCGATCGTGGCGTCCAGGACTTCCACGGGCGACACCTCGCGCTCGCGGATCAGGCGCGCCAGGTCCACGGCCGAGGTGTAGGCGAGGTCGTCAAGCAGAGCCACGTCGTTCGGTCCTCCACGGGGTATGGTTGGAACGATGACACGCATCCTGGTCACCGGTGGCGCCGGCTATGTCGGTTCGGTCTCGGTGGAGGCGTTCCTCGCGGCCGGCCACGACGTCGTCGTCCTGGACGATGCCACCACCGGTCACCCGGCAGGGATCCCGGAGGGCGCGACCTTCCGCCCGGGGACCTACACGGACACGGCCGCCGTGGCCCGACTACTGACGGACGAGCGGATCGAGGCCATCCTCCATTGCGCCGCCCGCTCCCTCGTGGGCGAATCGGGACTCGACCCGGCCAAGTACTACCGGGACAATGTCGCCGGCGGCGTCGCGCTCCTCGAGGCCGCCCGGACGACGGGCGTCGACCGGATCGTCTTCTCGTCGACGGCGGCGGTCTACGGCGTCCCTGACGAGACCCCCATCCCGGAGGACGCACCCCTTCGACCGATCAACCCGTATGGCGAGACGAAGCGGACCTTCGAGGGCGCGCTTCGCTGGTACGGCGCGGCCTACGGCTTGCGCAGCGTCAGCCTTCGCTACTTCAACGTGGCCGGGGCGACCGAGGCCCTCGGCGAGGATCACGATCCCGAGACACACCTCATCCCGAACGTCCTGGCGGCCGCGGACGGTCGCGCGACGGTGACGATCTTCGGCGACGACTACCCCACCCCGGACGGCACCTGCATCCGGGACTACATCCACGTCGCGGACCTGGCCGACGCCCACCTGCGCGGTATCGAGGCCACAGCCGCCGGCGACCCGCGGACCGACGAGCCGCTGATCTGCAACCTCGGGACGGCGGGCGGGTTCAGCGTCCGCGAGGTCCTCGTCGCGGCCGAGGCCGTCGTGGGCCATGCCATCCCGTTCACGATGGGACCGCGGCGTGCGGGCGATCCGCCGGTGCTCATCGCGAGCAACACCCGAGCCCGGGACGTGCTGGGCTGGAGCGCGGCTCGGCCCACCCTGGAACAGATGGTGGGATCCGCCTGGGCCTGGCGCCAGCGGCACCCGGACGGCTACCCGGAGTGAGATTCGACTGCGGCCTGGGGGGTGCCCTAGCGCGGCTCGAGCGGCGATGACCCCGGCGCCAGCCGTTCGGGCGGAAGCCGATCGGATGACATCCCGGTCCCCTCGATCTCGCCGGATCCGGCCCAGTCGTCGCGGACCGGCCACAGCAGCCACAGGCCGATCAGCATGGTGATCAGGAGGCTGAGGACGGCGACCTGGTACGCCCCGTTACCCAGGCTGTCCAGCAACAGGTAGATCAGCGTGCCGTAGAGCAGCTGTCCGACGACCTGGCTGCCTTTCCCGACCAACCCGTACAACCCGAAGAACTCGCCCAACTGGGCCGGCGGCGAGAGGCGGACCATCAGGACGCGGTCTGCGACCTGGACGCCACCGAGCCCGCTGCCGAGGATGGCTCCGGCGATCAGGAACGGGACGATGCCGGCCGAGCCGAACCCGATGGCGATACCGCCGAGCAGGAGCCCGACCGCCCAGGAGATGAGGACCATGACGAGGGTTCGTTTGGGGCCCTGCCGGTCGACCAGCCAGCCCCAGACGAAGCTCATCACGATGGCCACGACGGTCAGCGACAGCAGCACGAGGTTCGCGGTGGCCGCCGTCATGCCCAGCGCCTTCACCGTCACGACGCTCATGACGACGATCACCGTGTTCACGGCGTCCGAGTAGAAGAACCGGCCGAGCAGGAATCGCCCCAGCCCGGGCACGGCGCGGGCGTCCTTGATGGACCGCCGGAGCTGCCCGAACGCATCCTTGATGTCGGCCAGGGTCAACGGCGTCTCCGCCTCCCGTTTCGGCTCCTTGACGAAGACGAAGATGGGGATCGCGAAGAGCAGGAACAGGACAGCGGTCAGGCGGAAGCGATCCACGACCGGGATATCGAGCAAGAAGATCAGCAGCCCGACGAAGATCGTGCCCCCGTAGCCCACCGCGGTGCCGATGCCGGACAGCGTCCCTCGGGAGGCCGGCGTGCTGATCGACTTCAACGTCGCATCGTAATAGATGAGCGCTGCCTGGTACGCGAAGTTGGCGATGATGAACAGGACGAGTCCAAGGACGACCGGGACGTCGGCGATGAAGAACGTGGATCCGATGCACAGCAGGGTGAACGCCAGCAGGAACGGCATCCGCCGACCGCCGCGGTCTGAGATCGCGCCGAGGAACGGCGAGATCGCCGCGTTCAGGCCGACGCTCGCCACCACGGCCAGCGACAGGAAGAGGTTGCCGTCGCGTTCGCCGAACTGGCGGTCGCTGACCAGGTAGAGCCCGATGGCGCCGGACACGACCGCGAAACTGAAGATCGTGTTGGCGAAGTCGTAGGTCGCCCAGGCGGCGGGGACGATGGCGCGTCCGCTGGGGGTCATCCCGGCCAAACCGCGGCGGCTGGACGCGGGACCGCTGGATCCCTGCGCGCTGGTCACCCGCGGATGATAGCGGCGCCGACGCGTAGGATGACGGCCATGAATGCGACCGACACCGTCCTGGACTGGCGACCGCAGACCTTCGGATCGAAGAGCTCCGGCGACGTTCGCGACCCGATCGTCGAGCCCATCTGGTCCGGCCTGCGATTCCTCGGGGCCGTGTCGGGTGACGTGGCCTTCCTGCAGGACGTCGACGGCGAACGACTCGACGGGTTCGCCTCCCTGGCACTGGCCCTCGCCCAAGCATCCGGGTCGGACGACCTCGTCGTCGACGGCTACGTGACGGCCGAAGTCATCCACGACGGCACCGGCACCTTCACCGGCGCGGACATGATGGACAGTGCCAGCAAGGTCGTGAGCCACGCCCTCCTCGGCGGCCGACCCGGCAGCGACGACAAGCGGCTGGACAAGGGTCGCGCGGAGCGCATGCCGCAGGGCGACGACCCGGTCGCGCTGGTCCTCGTCGACCTGCTCTGGCTGGACGGCACGTCCCTGTTGGACATCCCGCTGCTCGAGCGTCGTCGACAGCTCGAATCCGTGGTGAACGAAACGGACCTCGTGCGTCGCGGGACCTACGTCCGACCGCCGATCGACACGTGGGTGGGGTCGTGGCGATCCATGGGCTTCCCCGGGATCTCGTTCAAGGCCGCCAACGGTCGATACGCCCCGGGTGCGAGCGCGCGCGACTGGGCGAGCATCGCGATGCCGCGCCGCTGACCGCGACCGCACGCCTGACCGCGACCGGACGCCGGCCGGACGCCGGCCGGACGTTGGCACGCTTTGGATGGTACGGTGAGGCGTGCCCCAGACTACCCTCGCGCCGGCCATCCGCGACGAGATCGCCCGCCTCGGCAAGGCGGACATCATGGTCGGCATCCCCAGCTTCAAGAACGCCGCGACGATCGGCTACGTGGTGCGCGCCGCCCAGGCCGGTCTCGTCCAGTACTTCCCGGACCTCCATCCCGTCGTCGTCAATGCGGACGCCGGCTCCCCCGACGGCACCGGTCGTGTCGTCATCGAGACGGAACCACCGGATTACATCGAGCAGATCCTGCTCGTCCGGCCGACGAACAAGCTCGAGCGGGTCAGCCTGACCTACCCGGAGATCGACGGCGTCGGTGGCAAGGGCGCCGCCCTGCGCACGATCTTCGAGATCGCGGCGGCCCTGGAGGTCCAGGCGCTGGTCGTGGTGGACTCGGACCTGCGATCGATCGTCCCCGAATGGATCGAACTCCTGGCCGGGCCCATCCTCAAGGGCGGCTACGACTTCGTCTCGCCGCTGTACGCGCGGTACAAGTTCGACGGCACGATCACCAACACGGTCACATATCCCCTGACGCGAGCGCTGTACGGCCATCGCATCCGGCAGCCCATCGGCGGCGACTTCGGTGTCAGCGGCGACCTGGTGAAGCATTACCTGTCGCTCGACGACTGGACCCCGGATGTCAGCAAGTTCGGCATCGATATCTGGATGACGACGTCCGCCCTGACCGCCGGGTTCGCGGTCTGCCAGACGCGTCTCGGCGCCAAGATCCACGATCCCAAGGACCCGGGCTCGGACCTTGGCCCGATGTTCCGGCAGGTCGTCGGGACGATCCTGCGGCTGGCGGATCGCTATCAGGCATCGTGGCTCCCGATCAGCGGCAGCCACGACGTGCCTGCCTACGGGTTCGAACGGATCATCGAGCCGCCGCCGCTGGAGGTGAACACGCTCCGGCTGCTCTCTGAATTCCACGCCGGCTCACTGACCCTGGCCGACTCGTGGCGCGCGATGCTGGCACCGGAGACCGCGGCGACCGTCCTGGAGCTGGCCGCCGAAGCCGGCCGCCTGGGCGATCAGGCCCATTCCCGGTTGGGGATCGGCGGTGATGTGGCGTCCACGACGGCGACGACCCAGGAGATGGCCGATGCCGTGGCCGCCTTCCATTTCCCGGACGATGTCTGGGCCCGGGTGATCTACGACCTGGTCGTCGCGGCGCGCGATGCCGGTCCCAACGTGGAGACGATGGTCGCGGCGCTCGTGCCCATCTACTTCGGTCGTGTC
>Ga0075026_100001040_pt1 | contig 11665 bp, 10 predicted proteins | sample Str012_2_FD_71392 | JGI IMG/M metagenome (GOLD analysis project Ga0075026, IMG submission 71392) | Freshwater sediment microbial communities in response to fracking from Pennsylvania, USA - Straight Creek_MetaG_SC_2012 | ecosystem: Environmental > Aquatic > Freshwater > Creek > Sediment...
GAAGAAGTGAAGAGCAACCAAACCTATGTAGTGGTTTCGCGTAATGAAGGCATCGTGTACAAAAGGGTTCTTCGAAACAATAAGCTTAAAAACAAGTTCACCCTCGTGAGTGACAATACGACCTACCAACCGTATAATATCAACACGGACGATGTTATCGAAGTATGGAAAGCGCAGATGATCCTTAGTAAGGCTAATGTTCAACAGCGATGGGATGTAAACCAACTTGCCAACCTGGTGAGTGATCTGCAGGAACAGGTGACAGTGCTGAAGAAACGGATGAATTGACCTGAGGTTTCAATTGGCTTTTATGACCAAAGAAGATTCCTTAAAAGCACTCCAGGTAATCCCTGGTGTAGGAAAATCCATCTCCCTGGACCTTTATAATCTGGGTATGCGCACCGTAAGCGATCTGCGCGGACACAATCCAGAAAAACTTTATGATCGTTCCAATAAACTTGTTGGAGTTAGGCAGGATCCTTGTCTTTTATATGTTTTCCGGTGTGCTGTTTATTTCGCAGAGACGGATAAGCCGAAAAAAGAAAAGTTGAATTGGTGGTATTGGAAAGAAGGGAAGTGAACGGGATTGGGATTTTTGGATTTGGGGATTGATGGATTGGTGACCATGTAGTAGCTATTAGTTTGATCTGGATTAAAATACCCTGCCTCCTTCATTTTGCTGACCAATCCATCAATCCGCTTATCCAAAAATCCCTATCTAATCAAGCTCATAAATCTCCTTCGCCAGCCTGAACGTATTACAATGCGCTTCCACAATCATCTGCACATCGGCAGAATAACCTCCTCCCATCGCCACTACACAGGGAACCTGGTTTGATTTTAACAGGTTAAATACAAACCGGTCACGTTCTTTGCACCCCTGCGGCGAGATTTTTAGCTTTCCAAATTTGTCCGTCGCGAGAATATCTACTCCTGAAAGGAAGAAAGCGATATCAGGTTTTATTTGTTTTATGATGCGGGGAAGATGAGACGCCAAGAGCCCGAGATAACGCTCGTCTCCTATTCCATCTTCCAATTCCACATCGAGATCAGATTTTTCTTTGTGAAAAGGATAATTGTTCTTCCCATGCATGCTGAAAGTGAAAACTTCCGGCCGATGCTCAAACAGTTTGGCAGTTCCGTTTCCCTGGTGAACATCCAGGTCAATGATCAAAACCTGTTTCACCCTCTTTCTATATAAAAGCTCATTGGCCGAGACCGCAAAATCATTCAACAAACAAAAACCCTCGCCATGATCAGCAAATGCATGATGCGTTCCTCCTGCTACATTCATGGAAACGCCATTTTCCACAGCATGCTGGCAACAGTCGAGCGTACCCTGTGTAATGATGAGTTCACGATGTGTAAGCTCGGGAGACTGAGGGAAACCAATAACTCTTTGTTCCTTCGCAGAAAGCGTTTGATTCTTCAGCTTCTCCAACCAAATAAGCTCGTGCGTTCGCAGCACCACTTCATCTATGCATGGTGCTGGTGAAAAAAGATTGGAAGCATCTATAGTGCCTTCATATAAAAGCTGACCCGGGATCAATTCATATTTTACCATCGGGAAACGATGGCCCTCGGGTAATGGCTGCAAATAAGCAGCATTGTACGCAATGTGTAATTTCCTGGAATGACTCACTGGATTTGGACAATCTGGTCTTTCACAATCGCAAACACATTTTCATTCCTGCCGGGCTGAATCGTAGCGACACCCGTGAAACGACTGAAAGCGGGCAGCACTGCATAACGCTTGCCAAAATAAAAACAGGGGAAACAAAGCGACTGTTTAGCCAAACCGCTGATCCGGATTCCGGGATGAATATGGCCGGAAAATGAATACGCCTCGTTATCTTCCGGAAATCCATCTTCAATATCATGGATGAATTGAAACTTACTCAGGGAAAGATGTGGATTGCTAACCCCAATGCCTGTTTGCCGATACCAGTCCTCCTGTAAAATATCGTGATTGCCTTTTACGAGATGAATTTGAAGATGGGGAAAGTCTTCGCGCCAGCGCTGAAACCATTCCAATTCCTTGTTGTGCTGACTGTGAAAAAGATCCCCTACCACGATCAGTTGAGCAGGCTGAAAATATTGAATTTGAGCTACAAGTCTTTGAAGGTCCTCTTTATAAACTGCCTGCGGAACAGCCAGACCTGATTTCCTAAAATGGCCCGTTTTTCCAAAATGACAATCTGAGGTGATCAGGGCTTTTTCTTCCTCCCAAAAAATGGTCCGGTCAGCTGTGAGCCACAATTGTTGTTCGAGGATACGATATGGAAATGCCGCCTGCATAGAGACGACAAATTTATGGGTTTTGTATCTTTGAATCTATGGAGTTCGAACTTACACTCAATATTATTTTGGAAAATCCTCCCCCTGCTGTTGAATTCGGATTGCAAAAAGGTGCGGGAGCAATGTATGAAACGGTTCAACAACAAAAATCTTCTACAGGAGATCTTTATTTTGATTGTAAAATAACCGTCAGGCCCAATAAACAGGGAATATTTGATTTCTATGGGCCCTTTGCACAAGGACCCGCCAAGGCGAGGTTTCTTTATATTGATATCGGGACCTATGCGGGCGTAAGTGATTCTCTATGGGGCCGCCGATTAAAAATCCCGTTATATACTATACCGCAGGAACTTCTTACCAAACTCTCTAAGTCACCTGCCCGTGTTTTAAAAACAAATGTACCGGGTACTGGAAAGGATGGTACACCAAACTGTGCGACAGTTAAAGATTTTAAAGGTTGGAAGAAAGCTTGAGATTGCTTTGTTTCACGCAAAGGCGCAAAGGGATACATTCTTCTTTGCGCCTTTGCGCTTCCTTTGCGTCTTTGCGTGAAACAAAGCCGATCCAGCAAGTCACTTCCCAAGTTGACTCTGCATTTTCTTAATCCGATCTTCTAATTTTTCCGATGACAGCTCGCCCCGCATGCTATCAACCTTGATCGGAAAACAGAAAGGAGTTAGTTTCTCCGGGAAGCTGAGCATGATTTTTCCTTTTTGAATTCTTTCCAACATATTGCGCAGTCGTGCTTCTTCCATTTCCTGTTCCATCACTTCATAATATGCCTGGCGGATAAGTAAATTGCGCGAATCATATTCAGAGAACACATTGAACAAAAGAGAAGCAGATGATTGCAGGTGCCTGGGTTTTTGATACTCGCCGGGATATCCCTGGAAAATAAGTCCACTGATAACGGCAATTTCCCGGAATTTCCGCCTCGACATCTCGGCACTGTTCACGCTGCGCTGGATATCTCTGGTGAGATCTACAGGAGAAAACAACTCATACACATTGGAATCATCCACCGGGATAGGAATATCACTCAGCAATTCGAAGCCATAATCATTCATTGCAAAAGAAAATGTTATCGGCCTGGTGCGACTGATCCTGAATGCCAGCAATGCCGCCATCGCTTCATGCACCAGTCTGCCTTCAAAAGGATAAACAAATAAATGGAACCCGTCTTTGGTTTCAATTTGCTCAATCAGCAATTCATCCTCGCGCGGTATTTGTGAAAGTTGTTGCTGGAGATCGAACAATGGTTTGAGGGTTTGCAATTCGATGTCTTGCGGCTTTTTAGTAGTTCCCAGCCCGGATGGATTAATCTCATTGAATTTTCTTCTCAGCATCATCCCCAGGTTAGCAGACAGCGGCATCCTGCCACCCTGCCAGCTCGGGACAATTGATTTTTTTGAGTTTGATTTCTTTACCAGGGCCGTCATATCCTTGATCATCACATATTCCAGGTTTCTGCCTGCCAGCGTAAAAACATCTCCCGGTTGAAGGCGTGAAATAAAATATTCTTCAATCACACCCACATAGCCTCCACTCACAAACTTTACTTTCATCATGGCTTCGCTAACAATCGTTCCCATATTCAAACGGTGACGCATCGCGATTCTGCGGTTATTGATCTTGTAAAGACCATCGATTATTTCGATCTTCTTAAACTCATCATATTGTTGAAGCGCGGCTCCACCTTCCGTGATGAAATGTAGCAGTTGAAACCATTCCTGGTTCTCCATTTCCCGGTAACAATAAGTGGATTTGACTTCTTCAAAAATTTGTTCCGGATAAAATCCATCTGAAACAGCCAGGGTAGAAAGGTATTGTATTAGTACATCGAAACAAAGCAACCTGGGCTGTCTGCTTTCAATGAACTTGATGTCTATAGCCGATTTCAGTGCAGCCGCCTCTACTAATTCAAGGGAATGCGTAGGCAGGAAATAAATCCTGCTCACTTCGCCAGGGGCATGGCCGCTGCGCCCCGCTCTTTGAAGAAAACGTGCCACACCTTTCGGCGATCCTACTTGTATAACGGTTTCGACTGGTCGAAAATCGACACCGAGGTCAAGGCTTGCCGTGCAAACAACCGCTTTAAGTTTTCCGCTGTGCAAAGCGTCTTCCACCCAAATCCTCAAATCCATATCCACCGAACCGTGATGAAGTGCGATCACCCCCGCAAGATCAGGAGCTGCGTTCAGGAGCTCCTGGTACCATCGTTCACTCATTCCGCGGGTATTGATAAAGATGAGCGTGGTCCGGCTCTTCTCCAGGATGGGAAGCACCTTATGAATAAGTTTAAGACCAAGGTGCCCGGCCCACGGGTATTTTTCAATTTCATCGGGTAAGATGGATTCGATTTCAATTGGCTTGTCAATATTCGCCTTTACGGTTTCTCCCCAATCAGGGTCACCTCCACTTAAGGGCGATAGCAAAACTTCCTTCGCCTGTGGAAGATTTCCGATGGTCGCAGAGATCCCCCACAGCGAGAGGATGGCGGATGGTCGATGGCCGATGGCCGTGGCATGATTTGGAAGTTGCCCTTCCGACTTAGAAACATCGTCTTGCTTACTCCGGCCATCATCAATCGACCATCTGTCATCGATCAAACTTGAAATTCTCGAAACCGCCAACTCCACCTGAACACCTCTTTTGCTTCCCAGCAGTTCATGCCATTCATCAACGGCGATTACCCGAAGTGTTTGAAATACTTCCGGATAATTTTTCTGTGCCAACAGCAAGTGGACGCTTTCCGGTGTGATGATGAGCACTTCCGGCATTTGCCGTTTCTGTTTTTGTCGCTCGGAGGTATCGGTATCGCCGTTGCGGATTCCAACCTTCCAGCTCATTCCGAGTTCCGAAAAAACTTCTTCCATCGCCCGGCCGATATCTTTAGCCAATGCGCGAAGCGGGGTGATCCACAGTAATTGAAGACTGTTTTTGTTTTTGCGTTGGTAGTCCTGCGGATGATGATTGATGAAATCTATCACTACACCCAGGAAGACCGAAAAAGTCTTACCACAACCAGTGGGAGCATTGACGAGGCCGGACTTTTGATCGATGATATGCTGCCATGTTTCTTCCTGGAAAGCGAAAGGACTGTTGCCTTTAGATTCCAGCCAGTCACAAATGATTTTATATCCTATCGTTGATTGTAGTTGCAAATAGTTCTTCTTGTGGCACCGAAGCTACAAGGTCTTGAGGTATTCAATAATCGCCCGACGCTCTCTTTCTGTGAGCTTATCTCCAAAATAATGTCCATAGTTTCCATATCCGGGCACATCAGTATTATAGACCGTTGTTCCTCCCGGTGCTGCCTTCACTTCAAATTTCCAGCTCATTTTTTCGTAGTCATATTGCTGCGCATTAAAATCTCTTTCCCAATACCTTGGTCTTTCTTTACTATTCAACACCGCTTCCAGCGTTGGTACAGAACCGTTATGAAGATAAGGGGCCGTTATCCAGATGCCATCCAGGGGTGGTGCGATATAGCCATTATAAGGCTCGAGGCGCGCCGGATGATCTCCACTGGCAAACCAACTCGAATTGAACCATGTTATAAATTGATCTCCCTGGTAATTACTCTTGAATAAAAGCGAGTCCGTTTGTATCACTGATTCAGGAATCAACAGGTTGGGATAGGAGCCCCCTTCTCCATTGTTGCCGTGACATTTTGAGCAGTCTTTGATATATAATAGTCCACCTTGCTTCACGAGTCTTTTATCCACGGGCTTCGGATAAGGAGGAGGCTTCAATGAATAGATGTATGCCAGCACATCGTTGAAATGGCTGTCTACCTCTCTCGATTCCGCAGTATCATTTACGGTAAGCAGATTGGAAGCCATCAGAAACCTGCTAAAGTCGCCTCGCCCAAACCCGTTATAGAACATGGCGTTTTTCTTTTTCAGCAACCACCATGGTGGAACGTCTGTTGGGATCACCGTTTCGGGAACCGATAACATCGAAGTGTCGCTCCAACGAAAACTTTTAGGATCACGATGTGCTGCCAGCAACGCAGCAAGACGATCTGCAGTATTTACCCCCCGCACTTTCGTGTAGAGTTGTGAGCCGATGGCTTTCACCACTTTGAGGAAAGGTTCAGCGGCTTCATATTTCTTCGGGTCCAGGTTCTTTAGCACTTTTTCTGCTGAAATGGCGGTTTGCGGATTCAATTTTTGTCCGCCGGAAAAATCGATCGTTGTGTTGCCGAGACCCATTACAAGTTTGTATTCAAATACCTGCGCATGGCATTGAAGGCAATTTGGTGCAATGACTATTTCACCGTTGAATGCTTTCACGGCGGTGTATTCGTAGGGAATATCTTTGTTCATGCCATCCCGCTCCAGGTAATTGATGGTGCTCTTCCCAAAACCAAGCTTGAAATAATTGTATGGGATTCCGCTTTTTAGATAATCGCCTGTGGTCAGATACGTGTATCCCGTTTTTGCATCTCCAACACGCTGTTTACTAGGTGGGATGAAAACAGGTTTTTCCTCAGAGAAAAAATGACGGATGGATTTTGTGAAAGCGAGACAAACAACACCGAAACACACAATCACCAGGACTTTTTTCATAATCTATTTTTCCTCCCCTAAATTTAAGGTAAATGTGGCAGCCTCCGAAAGGTAGAAAAGAAACGGATTTAATAGACAGCCACAACACTACCGTTTACTTTTTTTACGAAGTAAAGTTTCTTGTTCTCAAAATAATCCAGTGTCATATTTTGCTTGTTGAGGAAAACGGGTTGGATATCGAAGTCATCAAAAATTTTGTATTTTTTTTCTCCGATACTTCCGCTGAGATTGTGTCCGTATAGTTGTAACATTTTCCCGAAACGGAAGGTGGTTTCATAACCCCGGAAAACCATGTCAGTAGGACGTGAATAAAATTTATTTTTGAAATATTGCTGGATATATTGAACCAGGCTGTCATTCTGGTTAATATAAAAAGGAGTCGTATAATAAATTTCCTGGTCCAGATAAATTGGCTGTGAAAAATCAGTGATATTGTCCCATGTCGGCATGCCGATTATCTTGGCGGAATACGTTTTGTTCATTGAAGCCAGCGACGCACAAATGAATTTTCCAAAATTTTCGTCCAGGCTGCCTACAATACAAATTGTTTTTCGATTGCTGTCAAGATAGGAAGTGAGTTTTGTGGCGTCGAGTGGTTCCTGCAAAAGAATGTATTTCATTTTTAAGGGAACTGAAGCCGTGCTTTTTTCAATGTCCGTGAAATAACCGCGCAACCTGTCTTCCTGGACTCCCTTTTTCGTAAATACATAGATCGTAGACGTAGCCCAGTTCCTTTGGATGAACTTGTAGATCCCCTCACAATGAGTTTTTAATGTAGAATTGAGGATCACATATTCAGGATTGTTGGTGACACCTCCGTCATTGGGAAAATTGACGCTGATAAAGGGGATTTTTTTGTGAGTAGCAGCCGTAGCCAATTCGTGTAATTCTGATGGGATAACGTGGCCGATGATCAATTCTGTAGGCTCAAAATCTGGACTTTGCAATACCTGGGCAATGGATTGGGTAGACGAGCGGGTATCGTACACATGAACATCCAGGTTTAATTTTTGTGTTTGCAATGAGTCTATGGCCAGCGAAAGTCCTTCATAAAACTCCAGTCCCGGGTTAATGAATTTTGGAAATACTTTATCATACCGGTAGTTACCCGAGGCATCGAATGCCGAATCAAGATAAAGAGGAATAAAAACGGCTATGCGATGCCGTTGGGAAGAAGAATCAGTTTGCGCATGTACGGGAGAAATCGCTCTCAACAAGATCAAACATATAATAAGTGGAATCTTCATATCGATTAAAAATCGGCAGTCCTATTTCAAATTTCTATTCCCACTCGATGGTCGCCGGCGGCTTGCTGCTGATATCATAAACCACCCGATTAATCCCTTTCACATTATTGATGATCTCATTGGAGACGTTGGCCAGGAAATCATATGGAAGATGAGCCCAATCAGCAGTCATACCATCTACAGAAGTCACTGCGCGAAGCGCTACTGTAAATTCATAAGTTCTTTCATCCCCCATCACGCCCACACTTTTTACCGGTAATAGTATAGTTCCTGCCTGCCAGGTGGTCGCATATAAATTTTGATCTTTCAAAGCCTGAATGAACACATGGTCGGCTTCCTGTAACAACTTCACTCTGTCGGGAGTGACTTCACCAAGGATACGGATGGCCAGTCCCGGGCCAGGAAAAGGATGACGTTGCAGCAGTTCATCAGGAATACCTAATTCCTTTCCAACATTTCTTACCTCATCTTTGAAAAGGAATCGTAGTGGCTCCACGAGACCCATGTGCATCTTTTTAGGAAGACCACCCACGTTATGGTGCGATTTGATCGTTGCGGAAGGGCCATGAACTGAAATACTTTCTATCACGTCGGGATAAATCGTACCCTGTCCCAATAGGTCTATGTTTTTTATTCTCTTCGCTTCTTTCTGAAATACTTTTATGAATTGTTTTCCAATGGCCTTTCTTTTCTCTTCCGGATCAGTCTTTCCTTTTAATTTCTCGTAGAATGCTTTTTTTGCATTCACCCCTTTTACGTTCAAACCAATCTTTTTATAGGTTTTGATCACATCTGCAAATTCATTTTTCCTTAGCACGCCGTTATCAACAAATATTCCGAAGAGTTTAGTTCCAATTGCACGATGAATGAGTGTGGCAGCAACCGTAGAATCAACTCCACCGCTGAGCGCCATAATCACTCTCCTATCCCCAATTTGCTTTTTCAGTTTTTCGACGGTGTCGTTTACAAAATGTGCGGCAGTCCAATCCTGTGAGCAACCACATACATTGACGAGGAAATTCTTCAGGATTTTCTTTCCTTCTGTCGAATGATAAACTTCCGGGTGAAATTGGAGGCAATACAGTGGCTTCCCTCCATCAGTGGACTTAAATGCTGCATAAGGAATATTTTCCGTTGTCGCGAGCGTTTCAAGATCTTTTGGAAGATCAAGGATCGTATCTGCATGGCTCATCCAGACCTGCGACAATTCGGTAACATCGTTTAATAAAACATCGTCTTTTATTTTATGGAGCAGTGCCCTGCCGTATTCCCTTTTACTACTGTTCGCCACTCTTCCTCCAAATTGTTTGGCGGTAAGTTGTGCCCCATAACAAATGCCGAGGATGGGCAGTTGGGTATGAAGTTTTGGAATATCGACTATAGGAGCTTTCTTATCGTTAACCGAAAAAGGTGAACCTGAAAGAATGATGCCTTTGAGGTTGGGATCAGCATCAATTTTCGCGTTGAAAGGAACAATTTCACAGTATACTTTTGCTTCGCGTACCGCCTTCGCTATCAATTGAGTATATTGAGATCCGAAGTCGAGAATGAGAATCTTTTCTGCCATGGTGCTGCGAAGATATGAAAAGGGCTCAAGTTCCTAATCAGGCGACTTCCAGGAAGTATCATTTGTGGAATAATCTCAATTTATTCACAAAAAACTGTAACACTAATCCCCGTTAGGTAGTCAAAATAACAGACACTTTGTCTAATCGAATTAAAAAATGAACTTTAACCTACTTAAAATGCTTTTTATATGAGAAAAACGATATGGCTGATCCTGTTCTTTCCTTTCGCATTGAGCTCCTGCCATTATTTCTGGGGCAAACGTGTTAGAGGTAATGGGGTTGTCAAAACCGAAGAACGCAGCGTTTCGCCGTTTAAAAATGTGGAAGTGAGCGGCGCCATCAAAGTGTATATTTCACAGGGCGACTTCAAACCCATTAAGATCGAAGGCGATGAAAACCTGCTCCAGTACCTGGAAGTGGAACAACAGGGTGACAAGATCAGCGTGAGAACAAAGCATGGTTTCAATCTGGATCAATCAGTAGATATGAAGATATATGTGACAGCACCTGTCTATAATAATATCGAGGTTTCGGGAGCATGTGACATTATTGGGCTGACCAAAATCGATAATCCCGAAGAGTTGTCTCTTGATGCAAGCGGCGTTGCCAATATCAAAATGGATGTAAATGCGCCGAAATTATCTGCTGAAATTTCTGGTAGTGGCAGTATCAATCTCAAAGGACAAACAAAAGACGTGGAACTGGGATTGAGCGGTGCGGCTGAAGCACACTGTTATGAATTGCTTTCAGAAAACACCAAAGTGGATATTTCAGGAGCGGGAAGCGCCGAAGTTTATGCCAGTGTAAAACTGAATGCCGAAGTGAGCGGAGCTGGTAATGTTTCTTACAAAGGCAATGCATCCGATGTTAGTCAGAAAGTGAGTGGTGCCGGTAGTGTAAATAAAGTTAACTAACCTGTGAGCAGTTAAAAAAGGAATTGCCCGACGCTCACGTTGGGCAATTCCTTTATACAGATTAATAAAATTCACCCTGATCAGGCAGCTCTGGTTTTATCTTTATCGTCGGGGCAGGATATTTTTACAGAGCCTTCTTCCAGAATAAGAAACTGCTTCATCCTGGCACTCGCCATTTTATAGAAAAGATCATTGATGTACCAATAGATTTTATTGACATCGTTGCTCACATTGCAGGAGAGCATGAGCAGCTCAGGATTTTTTTTACTGATCAGATATTCAAAACCGTGACGTGGCGATATCACGATCGGGATGCCTTCTTTAAATACTCTTTTTAAGGCTGATTCAATTTTAATATAGCGTCGTACATCACGGTGAAACATTTCCAGGAACTTTTTTCTTCTGTTGGTTTGTCATAAAAATCTTTAAGAAAATGATCGGTTCTTGTCCAGGTGGTTTGCATCACACCCTGGAAACGGTCTCTCATCTCCGGAGTGCTTTCCTTTCTGAACTCCAGCATATCATTCAATTGGGAAATTGCCAGGGATGGGGTTCTCCATGAACAAGTGATCACGTTAAATCCTTTCATCGCGAAATATACAGCAGTTTTGTCAGCGCGCTCATAGTGCCAATCACAGATCACCACATCTTTTGGAATCAAATCAATTGCGCGATAAGTATTATTGTAACTGGCTTCCCAAATACCAAGCCCGGTTGTTTTTCCATCAAGCAGGCGATCTCCCCAGATATAAAGTGTCCTACCCTTTTGAGAAAGGTGATCGTGAAGAAGTTGTACTTCTCCTGCAAAGAGTGCTGCCTTGTCACGCCCTGCGCAACGCTCGCATTTGTCTTCTCCCAAATAAAAAACTTCATCCATCCCGCCATGAAATGAGCCCGCGTTGAACGCATCACAAATTTCATCAATGAGATCAAAAAGAATGGGATGAAGATCAGGATGCAGCGGACAATAACTCTTGCAGTACAGATTATCCGCGTTTGGCCACTCGTATTTTTCGGGCATTTTGATCCACGGCGTTTCATCAAATTGCGGATATACCTTCAAT
>Ga0075026_100001041_pt1 | contig 11656 bp, 13 predicted proteins | sample Str012_2_FD_71392 | JGI IMG/M metagenome (GOLD analysis project Ga0075026, IMG submission 71392) | Freshwater sediment microbial communities in response to fracking from Pennsylvania, USA - Straight Creek_MetaG_SC_2012 | ecosystem: Environmental > Aquatic > Freshwater > Creek > Sediment...
GACAAGTCCGCGCGCTTCGGCGCGCCACCGCTTTCGGAATTAGTCTTTGCGTACAACGCAAAGACCGATTTTGTGCATGCACAAACACCCATCCGCTTTGCGGATGGGTGTCGTGATCGGGTCAATGTGTCTTTATGTGGTCTTATCATATCCCTTGCTCGAACTCACTTCGCTCCGCGAAGTGATTAACGCGCTCCGCGCGGAGCGCGTGGTGGCTTTGTACCTCTCCATACGCTTCGCACGCGTGGTGATGCGTCATCACACCTCGCCTCCCGATGGTCGGCGACCCACCCGCCCTCTTTCCACTCATTCTTTTTATTTTTTTTGGGGGCTTCCTTTCTTAATAATTTGGATGTGGAAAGGGGCTGGATGGGCTATTTACTAATAATCCTATTTCGGGATTATACCATAACAGGATATAAGATATCTAGATATGAGCAAATCTGTACATTCAAAAGAATACAAAGACATCATAGACCGCCTGAAAGCAGGCCGCATTGAAGCTGGACTTTCCCAACATGAAGTTGCTAATAAACTTGGTAAGCCACAGTCGTATGTCTCAAAAATTGAATCTGGTGAAAGACGGTTGGATGTTGCAGAGATTGCAAAATTTGCCACAATTTATAAAAGGAAAATATCCTCTTTTATAAAATAATGTTGTGGTACGTACAATACAAAAAACGCCACCATACGGTGGCGTTTTTTGGGTTGCAATCAAGCAGACGACTACTGCGCTTGCGGAGCACTTACATCTGTTGGCCCATCAGGACCATCATTTGTTTCCGTATCCTTTGCAGTATTAGGACCGTCGTTGGTCTCTGTACCAGGTACTTCTGCTGTTTCATTTGCATCTTTTGCATCACCAGCGACGTCAGTACCCTTATCCTGATGCTCAACACCTTCTTGCGCATCAGTCTCTGGGATAACAGCACCTGTCATAGCATCTACAGCTACTTCGGTGTTGTCTGAGAGTTTTGCATTGTATTCTACCTTACCATCGTTGTCTCCAAGTTGCATACGTACGATAGTGAGTGTCGGGTATTTTGCGGCGATAGCAGTACGCGCTGCTGCTTCTGCGATACCTCCCGTAGGAAGCACAGCATTCACCTCAGTATCCACACCACGTTCGTGTGAGGACGGTACGACGGTGTTGGTCGCTGTCGGCGCTTGCGCAAACGACTGCCCGGCTATTGACGCGATGCCACCTACACCGAGCATGCCGGCTGCAAAGAGTGACATTGTTGCTGCTTTGCTCAATCTTTTATATGTTTTCATATTTGTATTGTTTTTATTTTTATAAACGACTCTCTTGCGCTGGTTACGAATAGAGCGCAATGACCGAGAGTACGCTTTCAATAGTACTCACCCGTGATTAACTCCCGGTAAAGATGTATGCGCTCGAGAAACAGGAAGTGAAATACGTACTGTTGTACCGACACCAAGCGTACTCTCAATATGAAAACTACCACCGAGTGAGTCAATCGTTTCTAACACGATTGACAGTCCGAGCCCTGAACCCTCTGAAATTGTGCGTGATAAATCTGCTCTGAAAAATGGCTCTGTAACATGAGTCAGATCGCTTTCACTAATCCCAATACCAGTATCCTCCACTGATACATGCAGCGAAGGATACTGGTGCTTAAAGGTCACCATTATCGAACCCCCAGCATTCGTGTATTTAATTGCGTTTTCGATAGTATTTTCAAATATTCTCGCGAGTGAGATGGTGTCGGCATGAACATACACACCATGTTTCATATCTAGAGGTACGAGAGTAAGTGAAACATGTTTAACTTCAGCTAATGGCAGGAGTTTCTCAACGACATCTCGCAAAACCTTTGAAGCATCACTAACTATGGTTTTATCCAGCAACTTTTCCTTTTCATGAGCAAGTGATAACAGACCGTTCGCAATACGGGTCAGCGAATCAATTTCGTTGATATTTTCAATAAATGCTTTCTTGACTCGCAGTGACATATTTGTTTCGCTCCGTAATATCACTTCAGTTCCTGATTTCATAACGGCGAGAGGAGTGCGAAGCTCATGCGCTGCATCTGCAAGAAAACGACGCTCCCTATCTTGCGCAATACGTATTGGTCGCAACGTTATGCCTGTGAGAATATGCCCGCTTATCAGAACAAAAAGAAGTGCAATAGCGTCTGCCTTTAGAATTCGTGATTGAAATGCCGCACTAGCACGCTCAAACAGATAGGACTGGGTTGTAAGGTCGAGCACATCCTCGTTGATTGATTCCGATAGTCCCGACAGCAGAGCGCCGTAAAGCAAATAGCTGAAAACTCCCAGTATGAGGATTGATACTCCTACATATATAAGGGTCAGCTTTACTCGCGCACGAAGTAACACATCACGCTTCCATTTTATAGCCAACACCGCGTACTGTTTGTATATGTGTTCCATCATCATGTAATTTTTGTCGTAAATTCTTTATGTGCACGTTCACTGTATTACTAAAAGACGCATCAGCATAGTCCCACGCATGGTCATAGAGCGCATCACGGGTAATTACTTTACCTTGGTTGCGCATAAGATACTCGAGTACCATATATTCCTTCAGCGTTAGTACCACCTCTCCTCCGTCACGCTCTACGCGATGACTAACTGTATCGAGTGTAATATCTCTAGCTCTGAGAACAAGACTCTCAGTTACGACAGGACGACGCAAGAGCGCACTCACTCGCGCCGAAAGCTCAGCAAAGGCAAAAGGTTTTGCAAGGTAGTCATCTGCGCCCATGTTGAGACCCTTTACTTTTTCATCGGTCGCATCACGTGCGGTGAGCATGAGCACAGGAACAGCGACACCTTGTTCACGCCACGAATGGCAAATATCCACACCGTCTTTACTCGGGAGCATCAGATCAAGAATAACGACATCGTATTCACTTCGATTGATGAGAATCCGACGCTCAGCTTCAAGACCGTCGTGAATGCAATCAACAGCAAAACCATCCTGCTCCAGACCCTCTTTTAGGTTGGTCGCAAGCTTGAGATTATCTTCAACAACAAGTATTTTCATATGCCATCAGTGTAACCCTTTTTGATGAAATCTACGTGAAGACAGCAAATGCGCACGGATCCGAGGATACGCAGTATAAAGGTATGTTCCAGCCAGCACGCCAAGAGAACCTACGCAGTACCCTGCAACGATATCGCTCACAAAATGTACACCCAAATAGAGTCGACTCAGACCAATCATACATATAATGCTCAACCCTACTACCAAGACGACATGCTGTTTTGTTTTTGAGAGAGACTGACGCGTAAGCAAAAACAACAGTATGCCATAAAACGCTACAGCCACTGTGGCGTGGCCACTAGGAAAAGAAAAATCATTTTCCGAAAGTAGCATATTAGTAGGCCGAGGGCGTGCGACAAACATTTTTAACAAAAATGTTGATCCGCTCGCGCAAAGTAGTGCACACCACAATGTAAACATATCGCGGTGTCGCTTTTTGTAGTAAAGAAGTGTACTTATGCCGAATACGATGGGAACGATAACCACGGCACTGCCAAGCTCGGAGATTATGGTAAAAAACCAAATAAGCTCATCATCACGAACCAATAAAAACCAGTCATGCACTGCGCGGTCAAGAGGTGGGATACTTGCTCCTGCAAACACAATATCTGACAGTTGGTATAACGAGAGTGTCAAAAGGACTATGGTAAATAATTTCCACTTGTGAAGTACAAACTCAAAGTGATTTATAAGTACCCACACACATACAAGCAGTATTATGACGCCAAACACAAACAGCGTTATGAGTAGCGACCATTTATGCACAAGTGCAATCGAACCACCCACAAAATACCCAAGTAGTACGTGCGATACTGCCCAGGCCACACCCCCTACCACATTCCACAGCAGAAAATGAAGGTACTTCATTTTAGTGAGGCCAGCGATAAAAGGAAGTATCGACCGCAGCGGTCCCACAAATCTTCCTAAAATTAAACTCACGCCCCCATACTTTTTCAAAAAAGACGCACCTCGGTCGAGATGATCCATCTTGAGTAATTTGTTTTCATTTTTAAACAGACGCGTACCAAAAGTGCCAATATAGTAGCTTGCAGCGTCGCCTAAAATTGCTCCAACTGTTGCAAAGAGCATCATATCCCAGATGTCATAGACCCCTTTTGAAACAAGTACCCCTGCGAAAACAACAAAGAGAGCACCTGGAATGAAAGCGCCAACAATGACCAGCGCTTCTGCAAATGAAACAAACAAGATGAACCAGTAACCCCACACACCAAAACTCCCCAGTGTGGGAAGTATAGCGGTAAATATATTTCCGATTGTGTCCATACAGCGTAGTGTGCTAATCCTTCACTTCGGCCCCCCCAGCATCCTTGGCAATCGATAACTGTGCGGTTTTGAAACCTGGTGCACTCACCTCAACCACGAATTGTAACTTATTTTTCGAGGTAAAATATATGCCATCTTTATTGACGCCGTAGTGGTTTGGTATATTTTTCCCATCGAAGTGGACGGCGACGGACTCACCGCTTTTTATCACTAAATTAGGAAGTTTTTTATAGTACCCTTCGCTTTTTCCTGTTGTAGGATCAGATACTGTGTAGTACGCTTCCATATTTGTCATGTCTTGTTTTGAGTCATTCTTGATGAGAATCTCGAGATGATCGTCTGTTATTTTCCCTGCAGCATCAATATTATTTTCCACCAGTCCCGAGACAATACTCAATCCAGTGGCAGTAGATGCGTTTTTTATAGGGTTTGGATACATACCAGGAACTATGTCTTGCGGGTCGTTCGTTGTAGCTGTAGGAGCTTGCGCTCCACGAGTCGTGACGATGCTTGCAGGAGTGATGGTCGGAGACGCAGTCGATGACGTCGTACGTCCCTTGCTGAAGGCAAAACCTACAAACACGACTAGCCCGATTGCGCCTATGATATAGAGTGTGTTGTTTTTCATATGGTTATATTACTTATGTTGATAGTGTACGTAATGTGCGCTACTCGATTTTTTGCCACAGCCGCTCACTCTTTGTAAACGCTCTCAGTGACGACACCAAAAAAAGTATGAGGAACCCGAAGATCCACAGGAGCTCATTTACTTTGTCTTTGAGAATAAAGCCAATAGTTTTCCCATTATAGATGTCTTTAATACCGAGCAGAGCGAACGTGAGTCGTTCGTAATGCTTGGTTATCGATGTTTCTTCTGTGCCGTTTCGCAGTGTTTCATAGAGAGAAAACTGCTCTAAGATTATTTTTGATTGGGGTTTATCAACATGAATAGCGTTGAAGAATCCGCCCGGCACTTGGTTGTCGGTGTCCATAGTATCTCCTATCTGTGGCACAATAAGGACAAAGAAAAGCCATACCACAAACGAGACAATGAGCGCGTTTGACGGAAATCGCATGAGAATGGTGAGGAGTGCGGAAAAAAGAAAGAAAATGCACAAGTACACAAACGTTGCTATTCCTGACAGGCCTATTTTTGCTATTTCAAGTACCGAGAGCTTGATACCACCTATCACCATAAGCACGAGAACGATACCAAGAAACAATACCAAACACACTGACAAGAGAAGAAAAGCGTTTCCAACCAACTTTCCACTGTAGTACGTTCGGCGAGTGATTGGTCGCGTAAAAATAAGTGGGAGTGTATTATTTCCTTTCTCTTTTGCGATGCTCAAATAGCCAAGCGAAATAGCGAGTATCGCGCCGATAATTTCCAAATACTCAATAGTAGCGCGAAGTAACTGGAGTGGAAAAAATTCTGGCCGTGACAACGCTGTAACTGGCTGACCAGAAGCAATAAGCTGCTGATATGTTTTTTCAAACAATGACACCTTGTTCCCAAAGTTTTGTGCACCGACGTACATGGAGATAGCGGTGAGCACAATGAGAAACACAAGGAATACTAGAAAAACATAGTTTCGAAGAGCGTCAGCATATTCCTTTTTTGCGATAGTAATAATTTGTTTCATATTATTTATTCGTTGACAGCATCGCTCCGCGGATCAAATCGACGCAAGGCAGTGATAGCTCCAATGCCAACTGCTCCAATAGCTATGAATAATGTCAGGACTTCACTCACATGTGTCATGAGTACTTCCCGTACAGGTATACTCGGATTAAACGAACTTCCTAAAAGCTCACCGCTCATGGTTGCGTAGTGCCAGGAAAGAGATACTGGGAAAAGTATTTGCTCCGCGACATAGAAAAAACCTGTTGCTGGTGGAAGTTGTAACAAGGTGACGGGGTTAAGCAGCGCTGTTGGCGTAAGGCCTGTTGCAAGCTCAGGAAGGATAAAGGTGACACCTACCCAGATACAAATCGGTGCGAAGAGCGCAAGTGATTCACTTTTTGCAACGATTGCGAATAGTAGACCTATCAGAGCAAAAAAGAGCATGTAGAGGAACGAGAGCAGGAAGAACACGATGAGATGCCCGATATCAATCGGCATCAGATGCTGGAGTGGAAGCAAAAAGGAAGTTGCAATACTGATGAGTGCAGTAGCACTTGTGATAGAAAAAAGCACGAGCGCAAGACCAGCCACCTTACCAACTATAAACACGCGCTTGGAGATAGGTCTTGTAAACAAGATCTGCATAATGCCTGCCCGCCGCTCGCGCATGATGCTTCGATGTCCAATAATGATTGCGAGCAACGCTCCAATAAGTGCAATATAAATAATCAAGTTATCGAAACTCGCTAATGCAGGCACTGTACGAAGTGGGTTGTCTGGTACTGCACTGACACCGTTGTTGTGTAAATAGATGACTGATGCTTTGTATATCGCATCGGCTGTCGTAAACGTGGACCAGCCGATAAAGGATGACGCTCCCGCCATAACAAGAAACACAGCAGTAATAGAATACATCGTTCGCTCACGAAAGAGCGCTAGAATTTCTGCACCTGCGACTATACGTATCGTATTCATATACTATTTATTTTTGTCATCGAGCGAGAAATATATCTCTTCCAGCGATGACTCGTCTGGAAAACGTTTCATGGTATTTTGAAGCGAATCAGAATAAATGAGCCTTCCATGATTGAGCACCCCAATACGTGTGCATGTTTTTGCCACTTCTGAGAGGAGATGTGTATTCATGAAGATCGTCATACCTTTTTCCGTATTCAGCTTAATGATAATGTCACGCAGTTGTTTGATACCCATGGGGTCGAGTCCACTTGTGGGTTCGTCGAGAAAGAGCACCTCTGGCTCATGGAGTATTGCCTGTGCGATACCAATGCGCTGGCGCATACCCTTTGAAAACTCACCCAATTTTTTGTCAGCGACGTCGGTAAAATCTAAAAAAGTGAGTACATCAAAAATTTTTTCTTTTGGATTGTGAACACCAGAAAGCTGCGCGAGATATTCCAAGTTTTCATACGCAGTAAGACTGTCATAGAACTTTACGTTTTCTGGTAAGTACCCGATCCTTTTTTGAACTTCGATACTTTCCTTTTGTGTATCAAACCCACATATGGAAGCTGTCCCCGATGTAGGCGCTATAAGTGTAGTCAAAATGCTCACTGTCGTGGTTTTACCAGCGCCGTTGTGTCCAAGGAACCCGAATATTTCACCTTTTTGTATCGAGAGGGTCAAATCGTGAAGTACTGTTGTCGCTCCATAACGCTTGGTGAGATTTTTTGTATCGATAATCGTAGTGTTCATATATTGTGTAGCTATGCATTAAATGTAAATATGGCCGCAACAGTGAACAGCAGTACTAATCCTGCTAGGAAAATATAGTCTGCGATGGTTTCAAGGAGAATGCTGCGTTCTTCGTGGTGTGATCGAATTGATAAAAACGAGAATATGGTGCTCACGATAAATATCATGACAGCAATATTTGCAATATCATCCACCGATGTTTTGTTCTGCAATCCAAGTACTCGCAGTGACGAAACAATCACAAAGGAAAAACCGACCAGACTTGTAGAGGCATTTAGGATATGTGTAGATTTTTGTTGCTGTGTACTCATATAAGTAATGTCATCACCTTACTACTGAAGTGTTGCGAGCAACGCTTTGAGAGCAGTTTCGCATGCAGCAGCATTGGGATTCGTCGAGCGTAGCTGGCGTAGTGTTAGGTCGGTTGCAGTATCAATTTCAGTCCATTTTACACCGTCAAGTCTTTTTAGTCGTGATGCTTCGATATCCCAGTCGTGCTCAAAATCCGCAATGCGCGTCGTAGCGTCTGCCAACTTTCCGGCCTGCACAAGACTCAGGGTGTCTTGAGTTATTATTTTGAAATTCGACAAATCACCGATCTTAGAAGTTGTTGTAGTGTGTTGTGGCGTACTACCAGAAGTAGTCGTACCCGTAGCAGAAAGTGTTGTAGGGTTATTCGTCAGTACATCAGTACTTGCATCTCCTTGAAGACTTACTTGTCTAAAATGGTATCCGAATCCCGAAACCAACAGAACCACGAAAGCTGTCACCGCAACCTGCACAAAAATCGTACGCGGCGGCATCGTAGCATCTTCCTGTACTGTCTTAGGAATGACATCTCGTTTGGTAATAGACAAATACGTCACTACAGATAAAATCGCTCCGAGAAACACTACACTCGTCATCGTTGCACCCCAATTAAGGCCTCCGTACTTCTGTGGTTGGGAAAGGTAATCGCCAAGCGACGCACCAAGAGGTCGCGTCATAATATAAATCATCCAGAATGAAAGTATTGGATTTAGTCCGAGACGCCACGCACTAGCAACCACTAGAATAATACCGGCGATGATTACACCTGTAAGTGGGTAGCCAAGCGCGAGACCTTCTGCCATAAGATCTCCTGAAGCGGTCCCAAGTGCAAACGTAAAGAGAATAGCGAGCCAATAGAAAAATTCTCGTTGTCTGGTAAAAATAGAATGGATGGAGAGTGTTTTCTCTTTAATGAACCAAAACACAAAAGTAAGCGCAAGCAAGACAGTAAAGAAAACTGTACTTGCTTCGAGCGGTACACCGAGCTTATCAGTGAGATTGTCGGTCACGAGTGTACCAAAAACGCTGATGAGTACTACGGCGAGCCAGTAGATACTCGGAATATATTTTCGTGCTCTAAACTGGAAAAAAAGTACAATCACCAAGAGAATGCCGGTGACAACAGAGACACCCGTAAGACCTAAATTGAGATTGACGTTGAGGAAGTCGGCAGCGGTTTCACCGACAGTAGTACAAAGAACCTTAATAATCCAGAAGAATACTGTTATCTCAGGGACTTTGTTTAATATGCTTCGTATTGTCGAAGATTGCGCTACATTTGAATTACTTAGTACTTCTCTCTCTGTTGCCAAACTACTTTTCATGATGTTAAAAGCTAATGAATGAATATTGATATGCGTCTCACAAGATTGAGTATAAAGAAGTATAGTGAAGTTTAGGTGAAGCAATATATAGTTGTATTTTGAATAAATATCGACAGTAGTTATTCAACAGTGAAGAAAATAAATTCCACGAAATCGCCGAGAAGATTCAATTTTTATAAAGAGTCGGTTCGCGGTCTATTTGGTGGGCCTTATTTATATCCTTGATCTGAGAGCACCATCCTCGCCTAGAGGCGATCCTTTCATGCTGTATAATATCGTTGTTGAACCTGTAGAATATGACCTCAAACTTCTTGTGAACATAGCTGATTGAGCGTTTTTGGTAACTGGTACGCCGTCTGGCAGATTGTTAAAAAATATACACTATGCAATACAATATATGAATGAATCGTTTAAGACGTTCTCTCAAGAGAAAGCAGAGGTACGCCCCCAGCACTCAGAGATAAACTTTGAAATACGTCGTGAGGCATTACCTCCACTCGGTGATGCAGAGAAAAAAGTATCGGGGTATCTTTCTACCGTCACAGGTGGTGTGAAGTTTGATGTACATGTTGACAGCGGGGTACAGATACTCGAGGTTATTCGCAATACTTCACAAACTACGAGTTTGGAACTCACCGAAGCACAAGCTCTGACACTGGCCCCATTTTTGAAACGCACTGACGTCAGTGAAGTGCGTATCGCAAAACGTGATGGAACACACGATGACGAGGCTGACGCATGGGTAATGAAAGTAAAGGTTGGACCAATTGGTGAACCTACTGAGCAGACAAAAATAACGTTGACACAGGAACAAAAGCAAATACTTTTTAGTATTGCTGATGTGGTGGAGAAAAAGCGATACTACCTCCCCGTTGCACTTGTTTCTGATGAATCGGTCATTGTAGAGGTAGATGAGTATCCTAATGGACTTTGGATGGCAGAAGTGCCTGTAGAAGCAGTTGATCAAATTGAAAAGAACATGCCCACATGGCTCGGTACTAAAATTACCGAAGCTGATGCAAAATCTCACGCTTGGCAGAATATCAAATCAAAAGCATAGGAGCGCTAATTGAATGGAAACACCCCCTCTATAAAATCTGCCCTGCAATGCCCCTCTAGGCTCCCACGTGGCTCAAGGTAAGGAGATTCAGTGCCTCCCGCTCACTTATTGCTTCTGAAAAATGGCTTTTAAGCCATTTTCTAGGTGCTAGAATATAGCCATGCCAGAAGAAGAAACCCTTAAAGTCGAGACTCTTGAAACACCCCTTGAACCAGTCATTCCTGCACCTGAAATAGCCCTTGAAACTCCACCCAAGCCAGTGGAAACCCCAACGGCTCAAACAAGCGGAGATGAGCCGTTGCCCGAAATACCACCAACACCAAACGAGAGCGCCGAAGCGAAGACTTCGGCGCCTGAGGAGCAACCTCGAACGCCTGCACGTGAAGAACGACAGTCACCAAAACAAGAACCGAGTCTCAAAGAAAAAATGAGTCTCCTCCAGAAGATTGCTCGCGCAACGATTGGACTCCGCAAAGAAAAGAAACTTGCAAAGATACTCACTCTGTTTGCGAAGCAAACAGAGATAACAAACAATCAAGTCGAGAAACTCCTCCATGTCTCGGACGCAACAGCGACACGATACCTGAACGAGCTTGAAAAGCGAGGTAAACTCACGCAACACGGAACCACTGGGCGCGGTGTTAAATACACAAAGCGCTAGAACGTCTCAGGCCATTTCCGCTAGGAGCGTCTGGGCTAAAGACGAATGCCGTCCCGAACGAAGTTGCAGAAATCCGTAGCGAAAGCGATGAGATAAACTCCATGATGAAAACGTGGAGAGGGGTTGTGCGAGGACGGACTCCGAAGGCAGGTTAAGGCGAACGATATACTCTGCTTGTTGTTTGTATCTGTGCGGAACCGTACCCTCGAACGCTCATCTGCGAGGAGGAGACCGAAGCTGGGGAGAGGAACCCTTCCTCTCCCCAAACAAGGGTGGCGCCCGAAGCCGCCCGCCCCACAGGGCGGAGAGGCGAGGAAAAGCGACACTCAGAGCCAGCTAGGCATTCGTAGCCCTAGCGGAAATGGCCTGAGGCGGATGCCGAGGGTGGCATCTTTAGCCACAGACGACAGCGGAAAAAGCACGCGAAATAGATGAACGGCTCAATTCTCTCTTACAGAGACAGTACAGGTTGTCGCTCTAGCGAGCTGGCAACCTCCGGAAATGAGCCAACGGCTCATTTCCGCCCATTTGAGCCGTTTTGAATCACACGCTTCTTTATTGAAAGAAGCCCCCACCGCCCCTTTCCACATCCAAATTATTAAGAAAGGAAGCCCCCAAAAAAAATAAAAAGAATGAGTGGAAA
>Ga0075026_100001044_pt1 | contig 11643 bp, 7 predicted proteins | sample Str012_2_FD_71392 | JGI IMG/M metagenome (GOLD analysis project Ga0075026, IMG submission 71392) | Freshwater sediment microbial communities in response to fracking from Pennsylvania, USA - Straight Creek_MetaG_SC_2012 | ecosystem: Environmental > Aquatic > Freshwater > Creek > Sediment...
AAAAAACAATTCCGTTGTATACAGGAGAGATCCCCAATTCAAAGCCGGTTAAAGACAAAGAGCATGCTGAGATTACTTCAGATAGCATTCTTATCATCAGCGAGATTACCAGGCCAACCCTAACTATTTTTTTACCGTCGAATGAAAAGGCGACGGGAAGAGCCGTGATTGTTGTGCCGGGTGGTGGCTACCATATTGTGGCAGGTGGCCATGAAGGCACGGATGTCGCCAAAAAACTTGTAGAAGCCGGCATTGCGGCATTTGTACTGAAATACAGGATTCCGAATGACAGCACAATGGTAAATAAAGAAATCGGGCCGTTGCAGGATGCCCAGCGTGCCATCCAGCTCGTGCGGCAACATGCCAAAGAATGGGGGTTGAATGCTGCACAGATTGGTATCATGGGGTTTTCTGCCGGAGGACATCTGGCATCTACGGCAGGAACGCATTATCAAAAAGCAGTGATCGTCAATAAGAGCCATATTAACCTGCGTCCCGATTTCATGATCCTGGTTTATCCGGTCATCAGCTTTACCGATGCCTTTGGTCATATTGGATCAAGGGATAATTTGCTGGGCAAGAATCCATCTCCCGAAAAAATAAAATATTATTCGAACGAGCAGCAGGTAAATGCAAAAACACCACCCGGTTTCCTGGTTCATGCGAAAGACGATGATGTCGTTCCGGTACAGAACAGTATTGCATTTTACGATTCCCTTAAAAAAAATAATGTGGAAGCTTCCATTTACCTGTATGAAAAAGGCGGCCATGGATTCGGGCTGAACAATTCAACGAGCCGGGTGCAATGGATAGATATGGTGATCGAATGGATAAAAATGCGCTGATTAGCCGATCTTATGTCACTAGGAAAAAATGTTCTCCTTATCTTCTTCGATGATAAGATATTTTTTCCTGGCAAAGATAAGGTGATAGAGTAAATACAACAGACCTGGTAGGACCAGGACCAGTTGCAGATAAGAAGCCCACACCGGTCTTTGCAAAGACCTTCCTGAAAAGAAGAAGTTGATTAAAATTCCTGACATCATTAAAAAAATCAGAGGCCAATAAAACCGCATTCCTGTTTTTACGCGGAGATAAGCAACTTCATTTATCCCAACCCTAACCCGAAAATCGTCGCCACTGCCATACCAGTTTATCTTACATTGAAGCAGGTGATTCCCCTCCCTAACAAAAAAATCTTCTGTCGAATTATTGGCGATCGTTCCTACTTCTACCCCATCAATAAATATTTTATATGGCTGGTTCTGATTGAGCCATTCATTTGGCCTTGTGAGTTTTATTTTCGTTTTGCCTTCCATCGGGTTGTTTTTTCGAAACAGTTTATTCCAGGCCAAACAAGCCTTTGTTCAGTAGCTGCAAAGTTTGGATTTTGAACGATGAAGGAATCAATAAAGACACATTGTGTTTACTGCCGCCATAGCTTACCATGCGAATGGGTACGGGAATCAAAGATTCAAACAGCTTGCTGAGTATGTTTTGTGTCTGTGCAATTTCGTTACCCACGATGGAAACGATGGTATGGTTTTCTTCTGTTTCAATGGTTCCGAAAGGCTCCAGCTCTTTCACAATTTCTTTCAGGTAAATGTCATTGTCGATGGTTACCGACACTGCTACTTCTGATGTAGTTACCATATCGATGGAAGTTTTATATTTTTCAAACACCTCAAAAATCTTTCGCAGAAAGCCATGTGCTAAAAGCATGCGACTACTTTTGATGTTGATCGTGATGATCCCGTCTTTTGCAGCGATAGCTTTAACTCCTTTCGATCCGGCTTCTTGTTTGATGACAGTACCTGCCGCTTCCGGCTGCATCGTATTGAGAAGTTTTACGGGCACATTCTGTTGTTGTGCTGGCCAGATGCAGGTTGGATGAAGAATTTTCGCACCGAAATAGGCTAGTTCTGCTGCTTCATCGAAACTCAGTTGTTCAACAGGAATCGTCTTTTTAACAACTCGTGGGTCATTGTTGTGCATGCCATCGATGTCTGTCCATATTTCGCATACCGATGCATTGACTGCCGCGGCAATCAATGAGGCTGTATAGTCACTCCCCCCTCTTTTCAAATTGTCAACCTCTCCTTTTGCATTGCGACAAATATAACCCTGGGTTATAAATAAAGCCGTGTCCGGGTATTTAGTGAGCAGTGCGTTCAGCCGTTGACGGATGGAATTCATATTAGGCTCCTCGTTGGCATCAATACTCATGAATTCAAGCGCCGGCAATAACAGGTGATCAATGTTTTTTTCTTCGAGTGATGCCGAGAATAATTTGGTACTCATCAATTCACCCTGAGCAAGGATGTCTTTATTCAGTGCTTCGCTAAATGATATTTTGAGAATGATATTCAGGAACTCAAAATGTTCCGTGACAACGGAGTTACCCTTTGCACGGGCTGCTTCTGACTTCACCAGTTCCTTTACAAAATTCCTGTAATGAGCTTCCAGCTCGTCTATTTTCTGTTTGGCATTTTCCCGCTCTCCCTTGGAGAGTGCATCACTGATGGATACCAGTGCATTTGTAGTACCGCTCAAAGCGCTCAATACAACAATTTTTCTTTCTTTTTCTTTGGTGATCAGTTGGGCGACCTGGTGCATGCGTTCTGGTTTTCCAACAGATGTTCCTCCGAATTTCAATACTTTCATTTCAATGTCATTTTTGGGATGGCAAAGATAAAGACTGATTGGATACATTGTCTATAGAAATGATAGAATCTTCTCTGGTGTCGTGTATAAATAGAAAAGCACCCGCAAATCCAGGTGCTTTTCTATTTATTTAGGAAGAGAATTATCTTTTCATGAGTTTTTCGTTGTACAGATTGTTGTTCATGATAACCTGCACGAAATAAACGCCTTTAGGCAAAGAGACCATTTGGTCGAGCACAATATTGTTATTCCCGCGTGATACATTAATCGATTTAACGACGATCTGTTTTCCAGCGTCATCCATGAGTCTCATCATGGCGGTGGTTTGTTTCTCCGAATACAATTTCAGGACTGCATAGTCTGATGCAGGATTCGGGTAAATAGATATTTTAGTATCTGCCTGATCGAGATTTATGGCTACAACTTTACCATAAGAATAATTGCCGTCAATATCCACCATTTTCAGGCGATAGTAAACAATTGATGAATGAACTGAAGACAGGTAATCCGTCAAAGAATAGTTATGTTTACTTTCTGCCGATCTGTTTGCAGAAACCTGGCCTTCCGTAGTGAAGTTTACAGCATCTTCACTTCTTTCTACTTCGAAATAGTTTGTATTGACTTCATTGGCTGTTGACCAGGACACCAGCACGTTATTAGATGACTGCAGCACAGCATTAAAGCTTAACAACGTAACAGGCAAAATAGTTGTTTGACATTTCTGCATGTTCGGAGGCAACTGCGAAAAAGGGAAAGTCTGCGTCAGAATACCTACTGTTCCATTTATAGCTCCAAAATTATCGGTTGCGTTAGTACCGGTGCTTATACCGGCTGAACCAGCATTTGCTGTTGACGCTACATTCACCGCTGCATTTGAGAAGATTACACCGCCGCCACCACCTCCACCAGGACCGTGTTGGGTAGCTCCGGAAGCTAACGGATTATTCGAACCTCCATCACCTCCATTTGCTATTGCAGTTACTCCTGAGAGACCGCTGTTGGCATATATTAATATACTTCCACCGGCTCCACCACCACCAGAAGCATCATTTGTTACTGTACTATTGGCAGTTGAACCGGAAACATTGATAGTTCCAGTACCAGTTACAGATAAGGCACTAATGATTACCATACCGCCGCCGGCAGCACCGCTTGAAGCAAATCCTGCTCCCGGGCTTCCTGTTGCGTTGTTGGTGGTACCTGCGCCGCCGCCGCCGCCCATAATCAGTCTGGCCGGAGAAACATCGGCCGAGAAATCTGAACCGCCCTTACCGCCGCTTGTGCCTACCAGGAACCATCCATTACCGCCTTTCCCACCGACACCACCATTAGCACCCCCACCACCACCGTCGTTCTGGTCGTTGGAACTTGGGTCATAGTCCGTACCGCCACCACCAGCGTTACCCGGCGCTCCTCTTCCATAACTACCGCTGGGATATCCTTCTACGCCAGTATTTAGCAGCGATCCATTATCATTGACATATGCTGGAGTTCCTGCCATTCCTTCGCCTTTGCTTCCATTTGTATTGGTCGTAGAAAGAGTAACATAATCGGTTTTGTTCCCACCACCACCACCTAAAACACGCCCACCACCTCCTCTAAATCCGGCACCAACACCTGAAATTGTTTTGGAATTAAAGTTTAACTGGTTTACAGCATTAATAACATTAACACCACCAGTAGAACCATTCCATAATGGTGTAGTGATAGCTCCGGACAATGTAATATTATAGTATGTTGGTACTCTAATTACCTGGAAAGTATATTGCCCGTAGGTTGAAAAAGCCGATGACGTGTAAGCATAAGTAGTTCCGGATACCAGGTTCAAAGTTCCACCACCGATCGGTACAGCATTGTTAGCGAAAGCAAACTCCATGCGTCCTGCGGAAAGGCCGGTACTTAAATAACCTGTGCCAAAACCAGTAATATTCCTTCCATACAAACTGTTATTGGTATATGCAATTTGAGCACCCTGCATCTGAATGATTAATACTACATCGCCAATCGCGATAGGGGTAGCACCAAAATTGGTCCCTGCTCCTGCCGCACCTAAACTAATTGAGGTAGCACCGGCAGAGATAGAAGCCTGTCCGGGAAAATATGTATTAATGGCCCCGGAAAGCATTTGGGTCCCAGATGTAGGACAGTTCTGAGAATAAGCCTGAATGTTTAGGAAAGCAATGGCAGCCAACGCGAAAAACAACCTCAAAAAGGCCGCTTTTGTATTCCTTCTCTTCGTAATACCTGCAGGATTAATCCAATCTTGCGGGGTATAGGGTATCATTTGCTTCATAAAATACGGTTTGAACATTGGCATAGGATCAATTGATGTACCATAGCATAGGTCTCTAATTATTAACAGATTACAACGATCTCCAAGGCCCCCTTCTTCCAAAATCGGGATAAATTTTCCAAAAATGATACTTCGTTGAAATCTTACAAACGCATACCTATAGACGCCTATCCACGGATCCAGCCTGGTAACTTGTCTGTTTGATCAGGTAAGAAAAATTACAATACACAGACAAATCACACTTAAATCTAGTAAGTGTAATAACTTAATTGAAGTGAGGATTATTGCCTGTTAAACGCTTTTGGGGGCAAAAAATTTTATTGTATCGCGTTGAATCTAAAGGATTACTTTAAAGGTCTCTCCCAGGTATATAAGGTCCTCTACCACAGCATGAAGGAGGGGTATGCCGTGCAGACGTCGTATGGCGTCCATTTCTCTTTCCGGGTCGCCGGGAATTAATACCTTTTCATGTTCCATCGCTGGTTTTGCGGTTCTGAATCTTTCAATCCAGCGGTCCATATTATTTTTGAAATCGCTGGCCGGTCGAAATGCATCGATCCGCATGGCTCCAAAAAAATGGCCTATTCCTTTGCCAGGCATGTCGGTGGGCATCGCTACATAAGCAGGAAAAGGTGGCACCCATGGACCATAGTTGGCACCACTCAAAATTGCTGAGAAAATATCGACGATGGCTCCCAGTGCATAGCCCTTATGACTACCATGTTCGCGATCCCCTCCAAGTGGTAACAATGCTCCCCCTGCCTTAAGTTCATGAGGATTGGTAGAAATATGTCCATCCTTATCCTGGATCCAGCCTTCCGGAGCCAATTGATTCTTACGCTGTAGTATTTCGAGTTTGCCGTTGGCCGCGGTAGTAGTTGCAAGGTCAGCAACAAAAGGAGGCTCCTTTCCAGCGGGAATGGCAACGCAAATAGGATTTGTACCCAGCAACCGTTCTACAGAAAAAGTTGGCGCAACCAATGCGCTCGCATTCGTCATTGCGATACCGATCATATCATATGGAATTGCTTTCATAGCGTGGTAAGCGGCGATTCCGAAATGGTTAGAATTTTGAACACTTACCCAGCCTGTGCCCACTTTTGACGCTTTTTCGATGGCAGTCTGCATTGCATAGGGCGCCACTACCAAACCCAATCCCGCATCACCGTCAATTACCGCGGTGGAAGGAGTCTCATGAATGATTCGAATCGATGGAGTTGGATTAGCTCTTTTCGCTTGCCACAAACGAATATATCCTACCAGCCTCGCGACCCCATGCGAATCAATGCCCCTGAGATCGGCACAGAGCAATGCAGTCGCCGCCGTGCATGCATCTTCTTCGCTGCATCCAATCGCTTTAAAAATTTTTTCAGTGAAGGATAATAACCGTTCGTATGAAAATATCTGTTCCATATTTTTCCTGCGCAAATATCGTAGAATATCAATCGCATTTAATAAAAACGGACAGGTAATACATTCATACCTTCTCAAAGAAATTTACATTGCTTTCTTTGATGGCATTTGAGCTGTATATCCTGTCCGCGAGTAGTGGTTCGTCCTGGTAATGGCTATACTAATTTCATGTTCACAGGATCCCACTCGATAATCTTCTTTTTAAAATAACTTTCGTTGGCTGCCAGGCAGGGCGCTGCGGCCCGATAACCGAAGACTGCATCTTCTATAACTGGCTTGCCTGTACGCATTCCCTCAAAAAAATGATTGAAGTGATCCACATCTTCATTATAATTATCTGGCACTCTATAAACAGTCAGTGGCGCACTAATGGACTTCCGATCAGCTACGGAATATTTTTGATCATAAGACTTTGTGAGTTCATCCTGCATGGATTTTGGATAAGTTCCCAAGGCATCCCATCGCCCAAAACCCGGTGCTTTTGGCAATTTGTGATGCTGAATGGTAAATCCATTATCTTCCATTTGCATCACACCCTCTGTGCCAAAAAACCTGGTAGAGCCATTTTCACCCTGTCCGCTTATCAGGTTCACCCTCAAATTTACCTGGAATGCTGGGTGCTCTTTGGTTTCACCATATTGCAGGATGCCCGTCATTACGTCGGGAACATCTCTTCCATCTTTCCAGTAACTCAATTGAGCAGACGAAAAAATTCTTTCTGGCCCCAATGACCCTGTTACGAGATGAATGCCTGTTATGAGATGAATAAACAAATCGCCGGAAACACCCGTTCCGAAATCGCGGTAATTTCTCCACCAGAAAAATTTCTTCGGGTCAAAGGGTTCTTTTGGCATTCCCTCGATATATCGGTCCCAATCAACAGAAGTCGGTGACCCGTCTAAAGGCTGTGTATATTCCCAGGCGCCCAGTGAATTTTGCCTATCTGTATTCGCTTCAATACTTGTGAGCTGACCAATCTCGCCAGATTTGTACAGTTCCCTGGCCTTGAGCCAGGCGATGCTGCTGGCAACCTGGCTTCCCACCTGCAAAGTTTTTTGGGTGCGTTGTTGGGTTGCGATCACCTCAGGTCCTTCACTGAACTTATGAACCATTGGCTTTTCACAGTACACCGCTTTGCCTGCATTCATGGCATCAACTGAAATGCGCGCATGCCAGTTGTCACTGGTGGCGATAACAATGGCATCAATGTCTTTTCTTTGCAACAATTCACGGTAGTCTCTCGTAGTAAAGAGCTCTTTCCCGTATAATTCTTTGGCCCTTTGCAACCTTCCGGTATAGAGGTCGCAAACACCGCCAAGTTCTACCCCGGGAACCTTAATTGCTGAAGAAAGATCATTGAATCCCATGATCCCAATCCCCACTACACCGATCCTGATCCTGTCATTGGCACTGATTTTTCTTTCATAGGGGATGATCTTAGGTTCAGGTTGATCACCCGAAGCGAGTGCCGAAGCAGAGCCAGCAGACAGCATTAAAGCGGACCCACCCAATTGCTGCAAAAATTTTCTTCTGGACGAATTCGTCTTTGCCATAGTAATAGTTGAAGTGGTCAGTAGATGAGATGAACGTCATTGTTTCAACTTAGCCAATTGCTCGTTGAAAAATTTTACTGTATTGATTACATCCGGTACACTGTGATACCAATTGGATTCTTGTTCGATCGAAAACATCCCGCTGAAGTTCTGGCGTTTCAGTTCCTGGAAGATCGCCGGAAAATCAATTACACCCTTGGTAACCGCCGTATCAGCAGCATTTGTATCGTTGAACTTTACAATGTCTTTCAGATGCACACCATAAATATGCCCTTCCAATTGTTTCAGGCAATCAACAGGATTCAAACCGTTGCGAGACCAATGACCTACGTCGGCACAAGCACCAATGTTCGGATGACCTTTGACAGCCGCCAACACTGAATCAGGACTCGAGTAAGCGTTAGGTTTTGGATGATCGTGGATAGCAATTTTAATTCCGTATTGACCGGCCAGGCTGTCCACCATATCCCATTGGGTCTTGAGCGGCTCGGCGGTAATATAACTTAACCCGAATTCTTTAGCCAGGTCGAACGCTTTAATCCATTCTGCGCGATTGCTGGGTGCGATTACACCCATGGCCACAATTTGAATTCCATGTGACTGAAGCAATTCTTTAACCTTTGCGCGATCAGCTGGTGACATTCCCGGGCCGAAAGATGCTTTAGATCCTTTGAACAGAGTTTGTCCCCAAAATGCTTCAATATTCTTTACACCAGCGCTGTCAACTTTCTTCAGTGCCTCTTCAAAAGTGAACATTCTGAAGGTCCAGGTTTGTACGCCAATTTTCCAATTCAGGATAATTTCAGGAGCTTTGGCGGCCGTTGTATCAGCAGCCTTGGTACCTTCTGATTTATCCTGGGGCTCACTCCCGCAGCTTGAGAATCCTATCACAACAAACGAGAAAAACAAAATCGAACTAACTAATCTTTTCATGTTGCAAGTTTTAATCGGTATAAAAATGAGTATTGAAGTTAGGGATTATTGCAGCATAATCCGGCGGGCATAATCTTTTTTTGACAAGCAGACCGGCGGACTTGTATTCGATACTATTTTTACCGGATGAAATCTTTTGCATGGTATTTCTTGTTCCTGCTGATAACCAGTGAATATTGTTATCCGCAAACCGCCAGGGAAAGTATTTATTCGAACTATGTTTTGTATCCTCAGCGAAAGGCGTTATTCGACGATTTACACGGGAGATTTTTGCTGAGTGCCTTTTCACTGCCCATTGACAGCAATTCTGAGTACCGGTACGAATCGGCCTGCGAAGCAATATCCCAGTTCCTGATTTCAGGTTCTGTCGTTGAATCAGGATTATCAAAACTATTCAGGCAATATGACTCGTTGCAGCCGGAAACCAAACGGGCTTTCCTGGAAGCGGTGTACGCAGTTTATCCGCGACAATATAAAGATGACTTGAGCAGGGTTTTGCAAAAAGAAACTGATCCGAAACTGTTTTCAATGTGTGCGGCTTATCTATTCCGGGCAGACAGTACTGTTAATAATACAAACAGCCTCAGGATAGCAATGGTCGAGAAGTTTCCCGGATATGATACTGTCTCAATACTGAGTGAACTGTGGAAGTACCTCAATCACTACAAGGATGAAAAAAAGAAATCGACACCAAACCTCGTTGAACTTTTCAGGAATCAAAAAAACAATGGTCAAAAAATCATCTACTCCTTTCAACGATGGAACCGAAATTATCCGGGGTTTGCTATCGTCCAATTTGCTGATGGGCATTTTGCTAAAACACCTGGCGGAAAACTGATGGGTTTTAAACAACTCGCAAGGTCCGGATCCGATCTGCCTTATTTTATAACCAATGGCAGTACTCCCCAGGGTATTTACAGTATAACGGGTATGGATATTTCGCATAATTTAATGATTGGACCTACACCGAATATTCAACTCATAATGCCTTTCGAAGGTCCATGGGAGAAATTTTTCAATGGCTCCTGGAACCAGGGTGCAGACTCAACGCAACTTTATCTTAAACTTTTGCCTCCAGGATGGAGATCCTATCTACCCATGATGGAGGCATGGTTCGCCGGGAAAATAGGTCGAACGGAAATTATTGCTCATGGAACTGCTATCGATCCTGAGTATTTTAAAAACAGACCTTTTTATCCACTTACTCCAACTATGGGTTGTCTTTGCGCGAAAGAAATTTGGAACAACAGTACAGGGCATCTGTTATTCAGCGATCAATTTGATATGGCAAGCATTTTTCAGGCAACCCCGGGACGAAGCGGTTGGCTCTTCGTCATCAATCTCGACGACCAGCAAAAACCTGTGAGTCTTGAAGAGCTGGAAAAATGGGTTCGAATTTATGAGAATAGAAAATGAGTCTCAGCCAATTCAATATTTTCTCCACGCTCCGTTCAGATTTACTTTTCTCCGCTCAAAAACATGCACATAGCGATCCAGCAGCACTGCCAATTCCTTTCTTGTGATAATTCGGGACGGATCAAATCCCGACAGCCCGGCACCCGACCAGATTTCGGCCGTGTTTCTAACCCATGGATTATTTCGTTGGTCCTTATACGTTAGATAAGTACCGGAAAAAGTACAAGCTTCGGAAATGGTTAAGTTCGACACGCGAAGTTTGGGGAACGGGAAAGAATCGAAGGAATTAAAATTACGCTGGAACTCATCGCCGTTCACGGAGCTGTCGGGGTAGAAAAAAGTTTTGTTAGCCCATCCCTGAGGCTTACCTGTTCCTCTCAATATACCGGTAAGGCCTATTCGCTGGATCGATTCCCAGGCCGGATCGTTATAGGGTACATCAGTATAAGGCATTAGGTAATCCTTATTTTTTAATAATTCCTGTTGAATAACCCTTGTATCTGCACGGCGGGGCTGGGAATGATTCCTGACACACCATGCCGCCAATACGCCAGCAGCCTGGCCGGTAAGCAACACAACGGGCTGCAATCTTGTCGCCCCATTAACAATGTTGGAAACGGATATTCCTTTTTCACAAACGATCAGTCCATTGGTAGCTGCCGGCACCAATGCCCCCAGGGGGATATTAAATGAAGGGATATGTGGGAATTGAATGAATGGTGTAGCGGGATTTTGACCATGGTGATGATCAACGGGATAATCACCAACGGAAATGCCTGTACGATAGAGTTTTTCTGGTTGTTCATAAGGATCAAGGATATGATTTACATTGAATCGAACCATTCCAACAACCCTTCTTCCTTCGCGATTGTAAGGTATAAGCGCCAGCCCATGTATCAATTCGTCGTCTGCGAGCCCGAGATTCTTAAAACCTAAAGCAGTTTGAATAAAATAAATAAATCCGAGTGTATGTTGTTTTGCCAATTCGTACTGCCGTTCCCGAGTACTGTCTGGCTCACCGATCACATTCAGGTATGCATCATTGCCATGAGCCGGCCAGTTAAGCATGTACTTATTATCTGGTAGTTTGCCATAGTTCAACATACCCTCCGCATCTGTTTTGTAGGAAAAACCTGTGCAAGGTGCACTAGTGCAAGAGCAATAATATAATTCCGCTCGGTAGTTTGCAGGCTTTGTAATGGTTTTATCCGAACCCGGACCATAGTCTTTTAAAACGGCTGCCCAGGTTATATCCTGAATAATTTCCGTTTTCCCAGGCGCCATTTGTTCTTTTGAATATGAAGCGTCTTCCGTGCCCACATCAAATGCGGCGCCGGCATTGGCCAGCACATCTCCCAATTCGGTGGCATC
>Ga0075026_100001046_pt1 | contig 11633 bp, 12 predicted proteins | sample Str012_2_FD_71392 | JGI IMG/M metagenome (GOLD analysis project Ga0075026, IMG submission 71392) | Freshwater sediment microbial communities in response to fracking from Pennsylvania, USA - Straight Creek_MetaG_SC_2012 | ecosystem: Environmental > Aquatic > Freshwater > Creek > Sediment...
GTTGTACGACGGGATCACGTGCGCCGACGCGCTCACGAGGAGCGCCGACGTATCGACACCCCGCGCCTCGAGCCCATCGATCTCCTCGAACAGCACCCCGAGGTCGATGACGACACCGTTGCCGATCACCGGGACGACGCCGGGCGTGAGGATGCCCGACGGCAGCAGGTGCAGCGCGTACTTCTCCTCGCCGATCACGACGGTGTGACCGGCGTTGTTGCCGCCGTTGAACTTGACGACGTAGTCGACGCGGCTGCCGAGCAGGTCGGTCGCCTTGCCCTTGCCCTCATCGCCCCACTGGGCACCGAGCAGCACGATCGCCGGCATGGCAGCTCCCTCGAGGTGTCGCACAGCACCACCGAGGGGTGGTGCCACCAGAGCCTACCGGTCCGGCGCCCTAGCGAGGGGTGGGTACGCCGGCGCGCACGGCGAGCGTGAGCGCGAAGTCGCCCGCCTCGTCGGTCCAGCTCTCGACGACGTCGAGACCGACCGCGGAGAGCTCGGAACGGATCCCCTCGATGCGGAACTTGGACGAGATCTCGATGCGGATCTCCTCCCCCGCGGCGAGGTCGATCTCGAGCTCGGCGCCCGGGATGCACACGTGCTGGGGCTTCTCGGTGCGCAGTCGTAGATCCATGCGCTCCTCGCGCGGATCCCAGTAGGGCACGTAGGAGAACGAGTCGACGTCGAAGTCGGCGTCGAGCTCCCGGTTGACGACGCGCAGGGAGTTGCGCACGAACTCGGCCGTGACGCCCTGAGAGTCGTCGTAGGCGGCCACGACGCGGTCGAGGTCCTTCACGAGGTCGGTGCCGAGCAGCACGGACTCGCCGGGGTCGAGCGTGGCCGAGAGCGAGCGGAGGAACTGCGCGCGCTCGTGCGGGTCGAGGTTTCCGATGGTGCCGCCGAGGAAGACGACGATGCGACGACCCTCGGCCGGCAGGATCTCCAGGTGCTGGGTGAAGTCGCCCACGACCGCGTGGACGGTGACACCGGCGTACTCGCGCGAGATGTCGGCCGCCGCCTGCCGCAGGATCCCCTCCGAGACGTCGACGGGGATGAACCGTTCGAGCTGCCCGGTGCTGGCGAACGCGTCGAGCAGCGTGCGCGTCTTGTCCGAGGTGCCGCTGCCGAGCTCGACGACGGTGGTCGCTCCCGAGGCGCGCGCGATCTCGCCCGCACGCGCGCCGAGGATCTCGCGCTCGCGCTCGGTGGGGTAGTACTCCGGCAGCCGTGTGATCGCGTCGAAGAGCAGCGAGCCGCGGTCGTCGTAGAGCCACTTGGGCGAGAGGCTGCGCGGGACCTGCGCGAGCCCGCGGCGTACGTCGTCGACCAGGCCGGCGACCGCCCAGCCCGGATCGAGCGCGACGGTGACGACGGGCTCGCAGACCTCGGTCGTCATCTGCCCGCTCCCTCGACGCGCAGGGGCGCACCGCCGTCGGCCAGTCGTACGCCGGACAGCGCCCAGCGCGCGGCGTGCGGGAAGAAGTTGCGGTAGGTGGCGCGCGCGTGGCCGGCGGGCGTGAGCGCGCACCCGCCACGCAGCACCATCTGGTTGCTCATGAACTTGCCGTTGTACTCGCCGATCGCGCCCGGGGCAGGGTGGAACCCGGGGTAGGGGTGGTAGGCCGACGAGGTCCACTCCCAGCAGTCGCCGTAGACCTGGCGGAGCCGACCGGTCGCCGGTCCGGCGGCACGAGGGTGGAAGGTCTGCGTGTCGGCCAGGTTGCCGACGGCGTCCTGCCCGTCGCGGTCGTCGTCACCGCCCTGGCCGTCGTGGCCGCCGTGGCCGTCCTGGACGACGGCGTGCTCCCACTCCGACTCGGTGGGCAGCCGCTTGCCTGCCCACGTCGCGAACGCCTCGGCCTCGTAGAAGCTGACGTGGCTGACCGGTAGCCCGAGGTCGACGGGGAAGGTGCCGTGCAGCGTGTGCTCGAACCAGCCGCCGTCGAGGTCGGCCCAGTAGAAGGGCGCGCGCCAGGAGTCGGCCTTCACCCGCGCCCAGCCGTCGGAGAGCCACAGCTCGGGTCGGCCGTACCCGTTGTCGGCCATGAACTCCAGCCACTCGCCGTTGGTGACGAGCCGGTCGGCGAGGCGGTAGGGCTCGAGCCAGACGCGGTGGCGGGGCTCCTCGTTGTCGAACCGGAACCCCTCGCCCTCGTAGCCGACCTCGACGAGGCCGCCCTCGACGTCGACCCAGCCCAGGTCGTCGGGGACGCTGCGCGGCGCGGGCACCCCGGCGTAGACCGGCTGGAGCGGGTTGCGCGAGAGCACGTGCTTGATGTCCATGAGGAGCAGCTCCTGGTGCTGCTGCTCGTGGTGGAAGCCGAGCTCGATGATCGGGGCGACCTTGTCGAGCGTCCCGGCGTCGAGAGTGGTGAACAGGTCGCGCATGCGGTCATCGACGTTGTGACGGTAGACGCCGACGTCGTGGGCACCGGGTCGCGTGATGAAGCCGCGGTCGGGGCGCGCGTAGCGCGGGCCGATCGCCTCGTAGTAGCTGTTGAACAGGAACCAGTAGGTGTCCTGGTACGGCGCGAAGCCGGGCTCGTGGTCAGCCAGCACGAACGTCTCGAAGAACCACGTGACGTGCGCCCGGTGCCACTTGGTCGGCGACACGTCGGGCATGGTCTGGACCGTCTGGTCCTCCGGGGAGAGCGGCGCCGCGAGCTGCTCGGTCTCGCTGCGGACCCGGTCGAAGCGTGCGCGCAGGCTGTCGGCGTCCCACCTCGTCGTGGTCATGGCCGTGCTCCCGTCGTCGTCCGGCGGCGCGTCGCCGTCGGTGGGCGCGGACTCCGGAGGCCGCCGCGCTCGGTCGAGGCTAACCCCGGGGACCGACGGGGTCATCAGGATCACGGCCTTCGTCAGCGTTTGTTCATGACTCCCGGACGGCGCGCTGCGTCGGTGTCGACGCCGCTGACCAGCGACGATGCGCTGAGACCGGACCGTTCGCGCGGTGGCGGTCGCCGTCACGACGCGGCCGGCTCAGCGGCCCTCGAGGGCGTCCGCCGCTGCGCTGGACGACTCGCGCAGGAACAGCGTGCAGCGGGTCGCCTCGTCGTCCTCGCCGATGTCGGTGGCACCGCGGGCGAGGGCGTGCAGGCTGCGCAGGAACCCGCGGTTGGGCTCGTGCTCCCACGGGACAGGACCGTGACCCTTCCAGCCGTTGCGGCGCAGGGCGTCCAGGCCGCGGTGGTAGCCGACCCGGGCGAACGCGTACGACTCGACCGTGCGGCCCTCGGCGTACGCCTGGTCGGCGAGGACGGCCCAGGCCAGGCTGCTCGTCGGGTGGTCGGCGGCCACGGCGTAGGGATCGACGCCCTCGGCCAGCGCCTCGCGCGGCGCCGGGTCGTCCGGCAGGTAGGTGGGAGGCGGCCCGCCGAACAGGTTCTGATCCATAGGAGTGGTCACACCAACCATCCTCCCCCCGTCACCCCTTCCGTCGTTACCGCCCCAGACCACGGAAACCGATCGATTCTTCGACAGCTCGGGCGGTAACGACGGGCGGGAGATAGAGGGCGCGGCCGAGGCGGGCCACGATCGTCGCACCAGAGTCGCCGACCACCCAGCGCACGAACCGCCACCCGGCAGCCTCGAGGTCGAGCTGACGCTCGCGCTCCGCGCGGATGGCCGTTCGGACCTGGTCGCCCGAAGCTCCGTACTTACCGATGCCGTCCGCCTCGCCCACGACGCCATGCTCGGGCCACACGAAGTCGCCGAAGTACCGGCGACCAGAAGCGCCCGTCAGCGCGAGGTTGAGGACGGGACTCGGCAGTCCCACAGCGACGATCCAGCCGCGCGACCAGCTCTCGAAGGGCGACTCGCTGGCAGGATCGGCGGCCGCGACGGCGGTGCGCGCCGTGCGCACTCCTGGCCACCCGGTCATCGTGGCGACGACGTCGGTCAGCTCGCCACGTGCGCACTCGACGTCTCCGGCCGACACGGTTCCCTGCCGCAACCGCCCGTTGAGGTCGGGGTAGGACGTGGCGAGCAGCAGGCGCAACGCCGAGTCGGTCGCGACGAGAGCGTGCGACAGGTCCCCCGCCCGTGCCAGGTCGACGGCGGTGCGCGCCACACTGGTGACCCTGAGCCCGTCGATGTCCACGACGTGAGCCGGCATCAGCCCGGAACCGTGCACCCGGACGCCGGCGTCGTCACGCTCGGACTGGCCGGGAACGGTCATGTGCACCGTCGGATCGCGCGGTGTCGGCGTCCACAGGCCGTGCAGCCCGGCCGCCGTGGAATGGCTGACGACCGCGCGGGGGTCGAGCGATCGAGCCAGCACCGCCAGACGACTTCGCTGGAGGTCGGGAAGCAGCGCGAGCTGTCGGGGCATGTCGTGACCGGCGGGCAAGGAGTACATCGCACGCCGGTCACGCGCAAGCAGACCCGACCGAACGGCTCGCGACATCTGCCCGGTGGTCCAGCCCGCGACAGTCATGTCGCGATGTGACCAGGGACCGGGGCCGAGCGCCTCGACGAGCGCCTCGACGCGTGCGTAGGAGGATCGATGGAGTCCCATTCGACGAACCGTCGGCGATGGCCGAGCGCGGCAGCCGCGCGCGGCGAACGACCGTATGGACAACGCGCCGGGCGGCGTCCCCGGTGGAGCAAGGTGAGGCCACGGCCCACCGCGTCGTTACCGCCCCAATGCACGAAGAATGAGCGATTCTTCGACAGTTCGGGCGGTAACGACGGGGGCAGTCGGTCGGCGTGCTACGTGAGCTTGGTGCCGGTGCTGCGGAGGTCCTCGCAGGCGTGGACGACGCGCGCGGCCATGCCGGCCTCGGCGAGCTTGCCCCAGGCGCGCGGGTCGTAGGCCTTCTTGTTGCCGACGTCGCCGTCGACCTTGAGGACGCCGTCGTAGTTCTTGAGGACGTGGTCGGCCACCGGCCGGGTGAACGCGTACTGCGTGTCGGTGTCGATGTTCATCTTGACGACGCCGTAGTCGAGCGCCTCACGGATCTCCGACAGGAGGGACCCCGAGCCGCCGTGGAAGACGAGGTCGAACGGCTTGTCCTTGCCGTACTTCGAGCCGACGGCGTCCTGGATCTGCTTGAGGATCGAGGGCGTGAGGACGACGTTGCCGGGCTTGTAGACGCCGTGCACGTTGCCGAACGTCGCCGCCACCATGTAGCGGCCGCGCTCGCCGAGCCCGAGCTTCGCGGCCGTGGCGAGTCCGTCCTCCGGCGTCGAGAACAGCTTGGCGTCGTGCGTGGCCTCGATGCCGTCCTCCTCGCCGCCGACGACACCGATCTCGAGCTCCATGATGATGTCGGCGCGGTGGCACTTGTCGAGCAGCTCCTCCGCGACATCGAGGTTCTCCGCGAGCGGCACGGCCGAGCCGTCCCACATGTGCGACTGGAAGAGCGGCAGCCTGCCCGCCGCGACGCGCTCGAGCGAGACGTCGATGAGCGGGCGCATGAAGCCGTCGAGCTTCTCCTTGGGGCAGTGGTCGGTGTGCAGCGCGATGTTGACGTCGTACTTCGCGGCGACGACGTTCGCGAACTCGGCGAGCGCGACAGCGCCGGTGACCATGTCCTTGACGGCCTGGCCGGAGGCGAACTCCGCGCCACCCCACGACACCTGGACGATGCCGTCGCTCTCGGCCTCGGCGAAACCGCGGATCGCGGCGACGATGGTCTGCGACGAGGTGCAGTTGATCGCCGGGTAGGCGAACGCGCCGGCCTTGGCACGGTCGAGCATCTCGGCGTAGACCTCAGGGGTGGCGATGGGCATGCGAACGCGCTCCTCGGAGAAGTGACGACCTGACGTGCTGGGTCGGACTCGCCGTCCCAGCCTCGCTGACGAAAGTGCCGCCGGGCGACGCTGCCCGCGGGTCCGCCTCCATCCTTCCATGACGGGCGCGCGACCTTCCAGGCGTGGGGGCAACTCGCGAGTAGCCCTCGTCACGTCGTCGGCGGAGCCGCCTCCGGCGCGGCCCGGACCCCGCGCACGCTGGGGTCCAGGATCGCGAGGCTCGACAGCGCGCCGAGGATCCCGCAGATCCACAGCGCGGCCTCGAGCCCGAGCCAGGCTTCCAGGCCGCCCGCGATGGCAAGGGCCAGGGGTGTCAGCGCCAGAGAGCCGAACCAGTCGTAGGACGCCACCCGCGACAGGGACTCGGCAGGGATCTGCTGCTGCAACGTCGTCTGCCAGAGCACCTCGAAGACGTCGACGCACATGCCCGAGACGAACGCGAGGACGGCGACGACGGCCAGCGGCAACGGCGGCGCCAGCGCGAGGACCGGGAACGCGACGAACAGCTCCGCCGTCGCTGCGACGAGCAGCGGACGCGAGGGGCGGATCCGCATCGCGACGACGACTCCGACCACCGTCCCGACCGAGAAGGCGACGAGGACGACGGCCCAGCCGCGTGCGCCGTCCCACGACTCGAGCGACCGCACCGGCCCGAGGACGCCGATGGCCGCGGTGAACCCGAAGTTCGAGATCGAGAAGAGCACGACCAGGAGCCACACCCACCGACGTGCCGTGAACTCGCGCCAGCCGTGCACGAGGTCGTCGATCACCGACGACGTCTGACCGTCCTGCATCGGCGTGCTCGCGGCGCGCACCAGCCAGAGGAGCAGCGCGGAGAACGCGTAGGACAGCGCGTCGATGAGCAGCGCCCAGCCGGCACCCACCGTCGCGACGAGGAGGCCCCCGACCGCGATGCCGAGGATCCCTGCCAGGTTCGAGGACAGCCGCACGAGCGCGTTCGCCGACTGAAGAGCAGCGCCGGACGCCAGCTGCGGCAGGAGGCCGGTCATCGACGGGTAGAAGACGGCGACGGCGAGCCCGTTGATGACGGCGAGCGCGGCCAAGCTCGGGACGGTCGCGTGCCCGCTCAGGAACAGTGCGGCCGCCACGCCCTGCGCCACCGCCGCGGCGAGCTCGGACACGGCCATGAGGCGCGCCCGGCGTCGCACCCGGTCGGCGAGCACGCCGCCGAAGAGCATGAACACGATCCGCGGAAGTGCCGCGCACAGCAGGACGAGACCGAGCGAGCTCGCGTCGCCACCGGGCAGGGCCAGGACGCCGAAGGCCAGCGCGATCGGTGCGACGCCGTTCCCGAAGTCCGAGACGAGGCGCGACACCACCACGAGTCCGAGGTCGTGGTCGCGCAGCATGCGCACGTCGTCGCGCCAGCGCCTGCGCTCGTCGGACGACGTCGCAGTCGCGAGGGCTGGAGTGGCGTCGTCGTTCACCTCCGCACCCCACCACACTCCGGTCGTCGATCGCACCGACGTTCGCTGTGAGCCGTTTCGGCCGGGTCAGGGTCTCTGGTCGTAGACGTGCCGTCGGATCCAGGCGTGCAGGGCGATGGCGGCGGCGGCGCCGACGTTGATCGAGCGAGTGGAGCCGAACTGCGCGATCGACACCGTCGCGTCGCACGCTGTGCGGGCGTCGGGGCTGAGGCCGGTTCCCTCCTGGCCGAAGAGCAGCACGCAGTCGCGCGGGAGGTCGTAGGTCTCGAGCGGTACGGCGCCGGGGAGGTTGTCGACGCCGATCAGCGCCAGTCCCTGGTCGTGCGCCCAGGCGCGTAGCGCTGCTGCGTCGTCGTCGTACATCACGTGGAGGTAGCGGTCGGTCACCATCGCGCCGCGGCGGTTCCATCGCCGTCGTCCCACGACGTGCACCGACGCGGCGTTGAACGCGTTGGCGGTGCGGATGACCGAGCCGATGTTGAAGTCGTGCGCGAGGTTCTCGATGGCGACGTGGACGGCGTGCCGCGAGGTGTCGAGGTCCGCGACGATGGCCTCGACGGTCCAGTAGCGGTAGCGGTCGACGACGTTGCGGCGATCGCCGTCGCGGAGCAGCTCGACGTCGTAGCGCTCGTCGTCGTCCGGCCACGGCAGCGGGTGCGGTCCGACGCCGACCTCGGCGATCGCGTCCTCGTCGCTCGTCACGCGCCCAGGCTACGCGCGACCAAGATCACGAATTGTGGACGCGAGGGGCAGGAATGCGCCCTCGATCGTCCCTCAGGGACAGATCCTGCAAGTCGGCGCGGGCCCGGCGGCGCTCAGCGAGTGCTCAGGAACCTGTCGTACGCTCGCGCCCGTGACTTCCTCGTGGGCGCTCGGCGCCGTGACGGCGCTGGGCCCGGAGTGGATCCAGCCGCAGTACATCCTCGACAAGTTCGGCACCGCCGCGTTCATCGCGGTGCTCGTCATCATCTTCGTCGAGTGCGGCCTGCTCATGTTCTTCCTGCCCGGCGACTCGCTGCTGTTCGTGACCGGGCTCTACATCTCGACCGGCGCGATCGGCGTCCCGCTCTGGCTCGCGTGCATCCTGCTCTCGGCGGCGGCGATCCTCGGCAACATCTCCGGGTACTGGATCGGGCGCAAGGCCGGGCCGGCGCTGTTCCACCGCCCGGACTCCAAGCTGCTCAAGCCCGAGTACGTCGAGCAGACGCACCAGTTCTTCGAGAAGTACGGCCCGCGCGCCGTGATCCTCGCCCGCTTCGTGCCGATCGTGCGCACGTTCATCACCGCGATGGCCGGCGTCGGCAAGATGAACTTCCGCACCTTCGTCATCTACTCGACGATCGGCGGCATCATCTGGGCGGCGGGACTCACCATCCTCGGCTACTACCTCGGGCACATCGAGTTCGTCCAGAAGAACATCGACCTCATCGCGGTCCTCATCATCGCGCTCTCGCTGGTGCCCGCCGTGGCCGAATGGGCCCGCGCTCGCAGGAACCAGACACCCCAGAGCACGTAGGTACGCCGACGAACGCCTCGAGCTTCGTGGTGGCAGCGCCGACGGGTCAGGCGTGGTGGGGCATCGACGGCAGGTATTCGACGGGACGCGATCGGCGAACGGCGACCGCCTCCAGCACGGCCTCCTGCGTCGGCAGCGCGTCCCGCTCGGTGTAGGACTCCCACGGCACGGCACCGATGAGGACCCGGAGCGCCGTCGCGCGGGCGAACAGGTCGAGCGGCTCGATGCGACAGCGGCTGCGGGCGATCACGCGGTCGTCCTGGGTGACCCAGGACTGCGTGGGCGCCGACAGGAGGGCCCGGCGTACGGTCGCGTCGATGAGCGCCCGAGCCATCCAGGGCTCGGCGGCGCGGATCGCGTAGTGGGTCTCGAAGAGCGCGTCACCGAGATGGACCTCGCGCATGCCGTCACCCACCTGCGCGACGTGCGACTCGGCGGTCACCATCTCCATCCGCGGCAGGAGGCCGGGAGCCCACATCTCCAGCACGGTCGAGTGGGTGCGGTCCTCGTAGGCGCGGACGGCCAGTCCGTCGACCTCCCCGACGAGCGCGCCGTCGGTCGTGAGGTCCCAGTTCATGGCGCGCGCGTAGCGACGCAGGCGCACCCGGCGGCTGTGCGCCGAGATCCAGGACGCCGGGACGTCGGTCGCGTTGCGCTGAGCGGGAACGCTCCCGTGGAGGAACGACGTGCCGCCGCCGAGCGTCACGTGGTTCACCCCCCTGATCACCATGAACGCGCTTCTGGGATGAGAGTCGTCCCCCGGCGTCGAGTTGCGATGCTCCGAACGGGTGACCGTCACCCGCACGGCGGACCGGAGAGTCCCGAATCGCGGGTGTCTGGCGGGTCTCCGCCACAGCGCACCGCCGAACGGGCGAGGCGACGGCGGCGCGATCACGCCACCCGGACGCACTCCGAGCCCCACTGGGGCGGGATCGACATGGAGCGTGCAGAGAGAACGGGTCAGCCGAGCCCGAGGTCGTCGAGGGAGAACGCCGCGAGGTAGGGCAGCCCGGCCGAGGCCACCGCGGGTGCCGCTCCCCGCTCGACGATGACGGCGACGCCGGCCACGGTCGCCCCGGCCTCGCGCAGCGCGTCGACCGCGGTGAGGACGGAGCCACCGGTGGTCGAGGTGTCCTCGACCGCGAGCACGCGGCGTCCGGCGACGTCCGGTCCTTCGATACGGCGCTGCAGCCCGTGCGCCTTCTCCGCCTTGCGGACGACGAACGCATCGAGCTGACGTCCACGGGCTGCGGCCGCGTGCAGCATCGCCGTCGCCACCGGGTCGGCGCCCAGGGTGAGTCCGCCGACGGCGTCGTAGTCGAGGTCGGCGGTGAGGTCGAGCATCACGCGGCCGACGAGCGGGGCCGCGACGGCGTCGAGCGTGACGCGGCGCAGGTCGACGTAGTAGTCGGCCTCCTTGCCGCTGGAGAGCACGACCTTCCCGTGCACGACTGCCTTGTCGAGGATGTTCTGGCGCAGGAGGTCACGATCGTGGGTCACGGTGGCAGCGTATTCCGTCCTCCGGTGCGGCACCCTGGGGGCGTGACCGTCGCGACCATCGTGCTCTGCCCGCCGCTGCCCGGGCGGGACGCCGCCTTCGACGCGGCAGACGTCGTCGACGTCCTGCTCGACGACCCTCGTCTTCGCAGCGTGCGCGCGATGTCGCCCTACGTCGAGCCCGCGCCGGCCGACGACGACGAGCGCACGCTGCGCGCGCACTGGGTCGCCCACCTCGCGATCGCCCTGTCGGCGTCCGGGGTGGCCGAACCGCTGCTGCTGGTGGTGGAGGGGGACGCCGGTTCGCTCTCCCCGGCTCTCGGCTTCGCGCAGCGGGCCGCGCGGCGCTCGGTCGTGGGCTACGTCCTGGTCGACGCCGAAGTTCCGGCGGCCGACTCGCGCGTCGGCGACTGGCCGGACGCGCCGGTGCACTACGTGGCGTCACCCGCCGCCGACCCGCTCCAAGTGAACCAGGCTCGGCTGCGCGGGTGGACCCTGCACGAGATCGCGTCGCTCTCTCCAGTCGCGGTGGGCGACGTCGTGGCAGAGATCGCCTCGTCCTGAGTGCACCGCGCAAGGGGCGCCGGACGGGCCGGCTCCGGAGCCGGGTCAGCTGTGGACGCGCCGGGCGCCGGGCGCCGTCGGGTCACCGCGCTGAGCGCGCCGTGACCGGGCCGACGCGTTGGGTCGGTACGGGAGCTAGGCGCGCCGCTCGGCCTCGGCCGCGATCGCGTTCAGCCACTCACCCATCTCCCGTCGCATGAATCGTCGACCGAGCGCGGCGAGCCCCCAGGGCACGGGCATCCGCGTCGTCCAGGTCAGGACGACGCCGTACGGGTGGGGTTCGAGCGAAGCACTCTGCATCGATGGCTCGCGCCGTCCCATGCGAACCGTCAGCGAGAGGCTGGTCTTCGGGGTTGCCTCGACCACGGCATAGGTCATGTCGAGGGTCTGGCTCCCACGGCTCATGCGCAGGACGTAGCCGGACCCCGAGGTCCCCGCCGCTCCCGTGGTGCTGACGAGTGTCAGCCGCGGATCGAGGACCGGGACCACTGCCGGCTCGGTGATGACGGACCACACGACGTCGATCGGCGCTTCCACGACGATCGAGTCGGTGATTGCTGCCTCAGACACACGCGCATGATGCCCGTCGACGACCGGGGAGGCGAACGCCACGTTCAGACACGCTGACGAGGGCCGCAGGAAGACGAGCGCGGACGGCGCCGCGGGTCGGTGGCGACGTCGATCAGCGCTACGCGGTGGGGAGTTGGTGGTGGTGAGCGGTCGTCCCGGCCGTGACGTCCGACGGGATCGTCACGGCGTCGGTGGTCGGTCGCGTGGGTGGACGCGGAAGTAGCCGGTCTCGGTGGGCTTCTTGTCGTGGTCGCGGGTGATGGTGAGTGCTCCGGCGTGCA
>Ga0075026_100001048_pt1 | contig 11617 bp, 9 predicted proteins | sample Str012_2_FD_71392 | JGI IMG/M metagenome (GOLD analysis project Ga0075026, IMG submission 71392) | Freshwater sediment microbial communities in response to fracking from Pennsylvania, USA - Straight Creek_MetaG_SC_2012 | ecosystem: Environmental > Aquatic > Freshwater > Creek > Sediment...
CGTCGGTTCGAGCGGCGCGCGTCGGCGCGAGTTCGGGGTGCAGGATCAACCCTTCGGACTGACGGATCGCGTCCGGGATCACCATCGGCCGGCGTGCTTCCACGTTGAACGCGAGGTTGACGATCTCGAAGGTCGTGAGCAGCTCGGCCCGGTCGACGTCGTAGGACCACATGATGTTCTGCATCACCTTGTCGCCCACCGCGACGACCGCGCTGAAGCTCTGGATCCGGTCGCCCACGCGGGGCAGACGCGCCATGACGATGCGCGTCTCCATCGACGCCCAGCCCATTCGCTCACCGTCGGTTCCTTCGTGAAGCATCTCCGGGAAGCGTTGATGTGCGGGTTCACCGGCCCACACCAGGAGCGCGGCCATCGTGGGGAGGTAGTCGCCGTGCTCGTCGCATTCCTCCGCGGTGATCGCACGCACCCGGCGGATGGCGAGGTCCTGCGCTCGGAGCTGATCGAGTCCCGGCGCCGACGCGACGGGGTCGGTGTCGAGTGGAATGCTGCGCGGCCGGCCCGCGGTCGGTATCTCGATCGTCTCGCCGTCAACGGCCGCCGCGAGCGCGACAACCGCGCCGGGATCGTCGAGACGAACTCGGTGCACGAACGTCGCGGCGAGTGCACCGGTCTCGTCGTTCGTGAGCTCGTGGTAGATCCGCACCCCGTCGGCGAGGACCTCGAGCACTCCGCTGCGCACCGACAGCTCAGCGCCGAGGAGCTGCTCGCGGTGGTGGCGGGTATAGACGTCCACCACTCGACGGCCGGCGGCGGGCACCCCGAGCGACGTCAGCAGCCTCTGGGTCGCCGCGTGCGCGTTCACCCCGTAGAAGCGGACGTTCATGTGGCCGAGGTGGTCGATCTGGTCCTCGGTGACCGAGCTGCGATGGGTGATCGTGAGGGAGGGGGTCGTGATCTCCATGAGCGGGCGATCCTCCCCGCGCCGGCCCGGGCGCGGCAAACCCAGCCGGGTTACTGCCCCCGCCCGACGGTGTAGGTGCGCGTGTCCCGATCGATGCCGACGACCTGCCATCCCGCGTCGAGGAGCGGTACCAGCTCGGCCCGCACCGCCAGTCGGGCGGCGAACGCCTCGGCAGCCGAGGCACCGATCTCCTCCAGCGTCACCGCCGGCACCGTGATGGTCCGCGTCTCGACCACCGCCGGCCACGGGTCCACCAGCTCCCACTGCACCGTGAGGCGGTCGCTCGGCAACGAGCCGTTGATGCCGCCGAGCTCCCCGTAGTGATTCACGTGGTACTGCGTGGCGCGCGCGCCGAGCTTCACGAGGTTCAGGTGGGCGTTGGCGAGCCGCAGGGGGTCGAAGGTCCAGCGCATGGCGGTCACACCGCGCGCCACGCACCACGTGGCCTGTTCGCGCTTGAGCTGCTCGCCGAGACCGTTCCGGCGCTGGTCCGGCGCGACGGCCAAGTAGTGCGAGTGCATGACACGCGGTTCGTGGGTGCGGAATCCGAAGACCGCGCCGACGATGTGGTCTTCGGCGAAGGCACCGATCGCGACCCCGCCCTCGTCGATACACGCGACGAGCATGTTGACCGACACGACGTCGCCGTCGTCACCCCAGATCGCGCGTTCGAAGGGCGGCAGCACCGCGAGCTGCGCGGCCGTCTCGAGCACCCGGAACTCCACCCTCACGCGCGGAACACCTCGACGCGTTCGGTGACCGAGTGCAGGAACGCACGGTCGAGTTCCACCCCGATCCCCGGGCCGGCCGGCACCGGCATCATGCCGTTCGCCGCTTCGAGCGCGGGTTCGACGATGTCGCGTGCGTAGGTCCGGCTCGCCGACGCGGTGTCGCCCGGGTACACGAACCCGGGCATGGTCGCGATGTGGATGTTGTGCGCGCGGCCGATTCCCGTCTCGAGCATTCCACCGACCCACATCGGGACACCCTGAGCCACGCAGAGGTCGTGGATCTCGCGGGTCGCCTGCAGTCCGCCGACGCGACCGACCTTCACGTTGATCACCGATCCCGCGCCCAGTTCGAGCGCCGCGCGTACGCGCGCGACCGAGGTCAACGACTCGTCGAGACAGATCGGGGTCCGCAGTTCCCGCGCCAGGCGGGCGTGATCCACCAGGTCGTCCCAGTGCAGCGGCTGCTCGATGTAGTGCAGGTCGAACTCGTCGATCCGGCGCAGCACGTCGAGATCCTCGAGCGAGTACGCCGAGTTCGCGTCGACGGTGAGTTCGATGTCGGGATGCTCGGCCCGCACCGCGGCGAGCAGTTCCACGTCCCAGCCCGGCTGGATCTTGAGCTTGATGCGTCGGTAGCCCTGATCGACGTGGCGGGTCACGATCTCGACGGTCTCGGCGATGGGGTTCATCCCGAGGCTCGCGCCCACCGGCACCTCGGTGCGCTCGCCTCCGAGCAGGGTGCGCAGCGGCACACCGAGCGCGCGGGCGTGCGCGTCCCACACCGCGAGTTCCAGCGTCGTCTTGGCCATCGGGTTGCCCCGCCATCCCGACCAGCGTGCGGTCAGGGTCGCGGGATCGTCGACCTCGTGCGCGAGGACGTCGGGGATCAGCGCGGCGGTCAGCAGGTGCCACGCTCCGGCGACGGACTCCTCGCGGTAGACGGGGAGCGGGTCCATGACGCCTTCGCCGTAGCCCTCGATGCCGTCGGCGAAGACGATGGCGAGCACCGCGACCTTCTCCGTCTCGACCGCGAAAGAAGTCTTGAACGGCGTACGGAACGGCACCCGCACGATCCGCAGCTCCACCGCGTCGATTCGCATCCCGCCACAATGCCAGGTGCGGCACGGCACCCGATCGATCAGGGCCGCCGGGCTCGGCGATCGTGGGGCTCGAGTTCGAAATCGGCGAAGTCGAACGCCGGTGAGACGACACACGTGACGAGCGCGTCGAGGTCCGACGGTCGGGTGCGCTGCCACGTCCCCGCCGGGACCACGACCTGCGGTGCGCCACCCAACTCGAGATCCACTCCAAGCGTCGCGTGCGAGTCCGTCGACGGTGTCGGTCCGGTCCCTCCCAGTTCGAGCGTCACGCGCCCCTGGTGAGCGAGCCAGATCTCATCCGACGCCACGCGGTGCCACACCGAAACCTCACCCGCAGGGAGGAGGAACAGGATCATGCTCGCCGCGGCGCGCGTCCGACCGTCGTCGAGTGCCGCGGCCGCCGGCGCGGTCCACGTGCGGCGATACCAACCGCCTTCGGGATGCGGATCGAGGTCGAGCAGTTCGGCGAGCGGCGGACGCATCCCCGGATACTGCCGCGCCGGGATGCGCGGCGTGAATCCCCAGGTCCGTCGGGCGCGGGGTCTATCTACCGGTGAGCTTCGCCACGATCGGGGCAAACGTGCGGAGCTGATCGTGGGGAATGACCACGTAGGAGTAACCCCACCGTTCGCGCCGCGCGTGGAGCCGTTCCATGACTTCGGCCTCGGTACCGATCAGGGTGAGCGGTGAGGCGAGTACCTCGTCGGGTGTTGCGGCAAAGGCACTGGCGACAGCCGCGGCCAGGCCCGCGGCGTCGTCGGTCACGGCCGCGATCGAGAGCCACGAGTTGAACTCGATCGCGTCGAGCCGGTCACCGGCGGCGTCGCGGACCCAGGCGAACTTCTCGTCGATGCTCGACGCCAGCCCGTCCTGCGCGGCGGCGGTGTCGATCTGACCGGAATGGATCGACGGGTTGACGCCCACGATGTCGGCGAAGCGAGCCGCATGCCCGAGCACGCGCCGCCCACCGCCACCGATCAGGAACGGCGGTCCGCCGGCCCGGTACGGCTTCGGCGTGCCGTCGAGATCGGTGATCTCGTACTGCTCTCCCGCGAACGTGAACGACTCGCCGGCGAAGAGTCCCTTGAGGACGGTCATGTGCTCGATCATCCGGTCGACTCGGACCTTCGGTGAATCCATCGGGATCCCCGAGCGGTCGTAGTCGAGCCGCTTCCACCCCGCGCCGAGCCCGACTTCGAGGCGTCCTTCGGACATCTGATCGATGCTCGCGAGTTCCCGTGCGAGCACCGCGGGATGCCGGAAGTCGCACGCCAAGACGAGCGAGCCCACGTTCAGCGTCGTGGTCACGACCGCGGCTGCCGTCATGGCCGCGATAGGTCCGAAGCCCTCGTCGAAATGATCGGGGACGAACAGGGTGGAGTAACCGAGCGCCTCGGCTTCGCGCGCCGAATCGATCCAGGAGGACCCTTCGAGCGAGGCCTGCATGTCGGCGCCGAAGCGGAACGGGTGGTGATCGGTCATCCCCGGTGTCTAGCCCCTCTCGGCCGCGGGGCAGGCGGCCGGGCCGCCGCGGGCGAAGTCGGCTACCGCGCAGTACACGCCGCTCGGCGCATACGGGCCCATGGTCGTGGCCGCGAGCGAACCCGGCGCCACATTGAGCGCCGACTGGTCGAACCCGGCACCGGGAAGCATGTTGCGCACCAACACGACATCGTCGACCGCGGTGCTGCCCCAGTCGAGCCATGCGACGCCGGCCGATCCATTTGCGTTGGCCGGGCGTTCAGCCGCGGTCGAGATCACGACGGTGAAGTTGCCGTCACGGTCGAGTGGCACGGCTGCATCGGGGACGCAGTCCGTGACGGGATAGGGCTTGCGGTACTCGTTCGTGCACACGGACCAGAATCGCACCTCCTCGCGGCCGGTGATCGGTTGGCCCGCCCGCGTGTCGGGGAAGGTCGGGGCGCGGCCACGCACCACCACGAGCCGGCCCGGCGTGTAGTGCAGGATCGTGGCGAGGTACACGTTGTCAGGGTTCGGGTACAACCGGGCCGCCGTGGCCGCGGGGCGGATGAAGATCGGACGGGCCGGCGCGGCGGTGGTGGTGGGTGGACCATTGCGCTCGATGAGTCGCGTGGTCGCGGGATTCGGGCCCGGCGTCGCGCACGGCGCCATCCGCCGGCGTGCGCCCGTGTGACCCACCAACCACATCGTCGGGAGGGGCACGCCTCCACCCGGATCCTTCGCGTCCGTCGGCACGTAGACGCGGTAGATGACCGAACCGGTCGCTCCGCCCGCCACGGTGTTCGCCGCCCGGGCACCACGCGGGGTGATCCGCACCACATACCTTCCGCGCCCGGGAGTACCGGCGCCGGTGCCGGCGAACGGGTTCGCAACCGACGCCGGCGCAATCGACCGGTCGTTGACGGCACCGCGCACGCCGCCGTCGGGGTAGTAGGTGACGAAGGAGAAGTACCGCGCCGCAGGGAAGACTCCGTCGATCTCGAGCCGCTCACCTCGACCCAACACGTACCGCGTCGCCCAGTACGTCGCGTCGGCGTCCGGGTAGGCGACGTTCAACGTCTGCCGGTCGGCGCGCGTGGGCCAGGCGCAGGGGCTCGGCTGGACCGACAGGGTGGCGCGGCCGCCACCCGATCCCGCACTCGATCCGCCGCCGGAACCGCTCGAGCAAGCCGCCAACAGCATCGCCACCGCGAGCACGCACCCCGTCCACCACCGTGCAGGTGTCATCACCGGAGCAGCATCCCGCGCTCGGAGTCGCGGTGGCCAGCTCGAACGCTCAGACCGTCACCGGCGCTCAGTACGAGTTCTTCGAGGTCAACAGCCCGTTCTCGAAACAGAACTGGTAGCGGTCGCCGAAGGATCCGCCCGCCTTGTTGTAGTAGATGCAGCTCGAGTTGATCTGGGTGTCCTTGAGGACCCCGCGCTGCACGAACTGCTGGGCGTCCTGCGGCGGCTTGCCGAGCTGGGTCACGACGTCGGCTTGCGCGGTGCCGAGCTTGACGGCGTCGAACTGTGCGGGCGTGATGGCATGCCGGGCCTGCTCCACGTCGAGCGCGTGGACGACGCGATTCGCCGCGGTCCCGATCAGCGCCACGCAACCCGCGAACCCGACGACCATCAGCACGAAGATGGCCACGAGCACCCACGGCCACTTCTTCCGCTTGCCCGCGAACGACTTTCCGCAGTGCGGGCAGGTCATCGCGGTCGTGACGCTCTGCGCCTGGCAATGCGGACACACCTTCACCGGCGCGCCCGTCGCCGGCAGCGCGGCCGGCTGACTCATCGGGACGGCCGCCGCTGCCGTCACCGGGTCGCCACCAGCAGCTCCGGTGGTGGAGGTCAACGGCTCGGCCGCGGCCGGCTCCACCGTCGGGGGCACCGCCGCCGTCGGGGGCACCGCCGCCGTCGGCGTGGCAGAGATCCCCAACGGGTCGACACCGGTCTGGCCCCGGGTGGCGACGTTCGCCGTCCACTGCGTGCCGTCCCAGTATCGATGTTCGTAGCGACCGAGCGGGTCCGGGAACCAACTCGGAGGTGTCGCGACACTCACGGGCCTACCCCCAACTTGCGCGAACGAGTGCGCTCAGCATGACACCCGTGCCCGATCCCGGCCGGGACGGTCGCCCCATGGACCCAGTGGGCCGCGCCAGGGACTGCGACGAATCCCGCGTTCAGGGCTTGCGGGCGATCACGAAGTGGTGATCGCTGCGGGTGCGGTAGATCCCTCGCTCATCGCGGCAGAGTTCGAGTGCCTCGAGCACCGCGCGCTTGATCGCCGCGGCGTCACCGGTCCGGAGCGCAGGCACGGCCGGCCCGACGCTCGACACCGCTCGCCACGCGAGCTCCGCGTCAGGGAACTCCATCACTGACGTGCGTCGATCGCGTTCGAGAACTTCGAAACCGCTCTGCTCCAACATTGATTCGGCGATGCCGGCGCGGCTGATGTCGTTGAGCTGGCGCATCGAGTCGCGATGCTCGGTCGGCGCGTAGGCCGCGAAGACCCGGAAGAACTCGCGGATGTCGAGGGGTGGTCCCGGACCCCAGAAGCTGATGCCGAACGATCCGCCGGGGCGAAGCACGCGGTACGCCTCGTTGAGCGCAGCTTCGCAGCCGCCCCAGACCCCGTTCACCGATACCGCAGTGTCGAACGACGCGTCGGGCCACGGCAACGCGAACATCGAACCGACGCGAAGGTCCGCGGCGGGTGTACGCAACCGCGCGATCTCGATCAACTCGGCCGCGGCGTCGATGCCGGCCACCCGGGCTCCCATTGAATCGGCGATGCGTACGGCGAGTCCCGACCCGCACGCGATATCGAGGAGCGATGAGTCGGGTCCGGGCGCGAGTCGCTGGAACAACGCAATGAGGACATCGGTCGAGTAGTGCTCGTAGAGACACGCCCAGTCATTGGCGCGGGAGCCCCATGCCGTGCCCGCCTCTCGCCAGTCGTGGTCGCGCGGGCCCTGCACATCGTGCTTGGTCGTGTTCATGCCCGCCATCGTGCGCCCCGCTGCATCCGCAGGTCATGAAGATCGGGTGGGGATCTCGGGTCGGGATCATCAGGCGATCTCCACCCGACCTCCAAGACTCGGGCGGCGCGTGGGCGCAGAGTGGCGACAGCCGTGGCCGAGGGTCCGCGGCACGAGTGAGAAGAGCAACCATGACGAGTACCGACGCTCCAACCGTCGACAACGGCGTGAACATCGAGGCCCTGCGGGGGGCACGACAGGCACTGACCGATGCCCCCGAGGCCGCGCAGTTCCAGTGGCGAGCCACCTGCGAATGGGTTCGGGGGACCCACAGCCGTTCGACGATCACAGACTTCTCGGGACTCGGTTCCCACCACGCGCACCGACAGGCGTACTCGATCGACGCGGATCACCCCGAAGTGTTCGCATCCGAGGACAACGGTGCGACCCCGCCCGAGATCGTCCTCGCCGCACTCGCGTCGTGCTTGACCGCCGGCGTCGCGACGGTCGCGACGAACCGCGGCGTGCAACTCCGGTCGGTGAAGGCGACCGTGGCGGCCGGGATGGACCTCCAGGGAATTCTCGGCATCGACGGTGACGTCCGCAACGGCTTCGACGGCATCACGGTCACCTACGACATCGACGCCGACGCATCGCGCGCCGACATCGAGGCGATCGTCGCGCAGTCCCAGAAGCGTTCGGCCGTGTTCGACATCGTCACGAACCCGACCATGGTGCGGGTCGAGGTCGCCTGAACGCGCCCCGTCCCCGCTGACGAAGGAGTGGATGATGCGCGTTTCGGTGGTGGTCGTGGGTGGTGGCCCTGCCGGGCTCGCAGTGAGCCACCACCTCACCGCGGCCGCTGTCGACCACGTCGTGTTCGAACGCGGTGAGGTGGTGAACTCCTGGCGTCACGAACGTTGGGATTCACTCCGCCTGCTCACCCCGAACTGGATGGCCGGCTTGCCCGGACATCCGTACGAGGGCGACGACCCGGATGGTTACATGACCGCGGCGGAGGTCGTCGCGGGCTTCGACCGGTACGAGCGGCGCGTGGCGCCGCCGGTGCTCACCGGCGTGACCGTCCGGCGCGTTCGCCGCGGCCCGGCCGGATTCGACGTGGTCACCGACCACGGACACTGGTCATGTGATGCGGTGGTCGCGGCGACGGGTGCGTCGAGTCAGCCGCGCGTGCCGGCGCTCGCCGCGAACCTCCCTGACACCATTGAGCAGATCACCGCCTTGGAGTATCGGCGACCGTCGCAGCTCCAGGGTGCTGGGGGCGGCGTGCTGGTCGTGGGCGCGTCGGCGTCCGGGGTGCAGATCGCCGACGAGCTCCGGCGGGCCGGGCGTGAAGTCACCATCGCCGTCGGAGAACACGTGCGGCTCCCGCGCACGTACCGCGGCCGCGACATCTACTGGTGGATGGACGCAATCGGTCAACTCGATGAGCGCTACGACGAGGTGGACGACCTCGACCGCGCGCGGCGCCACGCATCGATACAGGTCGTCGGCAACGATGACCGCAGAGACCTCGACCTCAACGCGCTGCAACGTGGGGGTGTCCGCGTCGTCGGTCGATTCATGGCGGTCGAGGGACGGGTCGCCCAGTGCTCGGGCTCGCTCGAGAACCTCGTGGCCAACGCCGATCTCAAGCAGGCCCGACTTCTGCGCCGCGTCGACGAGTTCGTGGAAGCCCAAGGGCTGGAAGGTGAGGTCGGTCGGGCGACCGATCCGGAGCCGACGTGCCTCGGCGCGTGGCCGACCGAGCTCGAGCTCGCCGAGTTCTCGTCCGTGGTCTGGGCAACCGGCTATCGCCCGACCTTCCCGTGGCTGGATCCAGCGGCGTTCGACCGTCGTCACCGCATCGCCCATGTCGGCGGCGTCGCCCACATGCCTGGGTTGTACGTGATGGGTCAACCGTTCCTGCGGCGACGCCGCTCGAACCTGATCAGCGGGATGGGCCCGGACGCGGCTGAGCTGGTGGCGCACCTCCGCGGTCACCTCGGCCAGCGCGCCCGTTCTGGTAGGTCCGCGGCCGGCATTGCCACCTCAGACCGATAGGCGTTCCGCCAACAGGGCCTGGCGCGTGCGATGGACAACGTCCTCGACGGGGCACGCCGCCCCGGCCGCGAGGCTGGCCTCGGCCGCCGTCACACCGAGCTGGTCGACCAGCGCGTCACGCGTCTCGAGGACGACGTCGTGCAACACCGAGGACATCGGTGCCACACCCAGCATCGCGTGGGCCTCGATCGCGCCGATCAATTCCATCGCCTGGGTCACGCTTCCGATGCGGTGCAACGCAACGACGCAACGCGACAGCGTGTGCCACTGCTGCGACCACTCACCCGCGCGATACCACAGCGCGACCGTCTCGGCGAGGCCGGCGCACCCCTCCTCGACGTCGCCACGATGGACCAGGAGTCCGCTCGCCTCGGTCCGGGCGAACGCGCTCATCCATCGGTTGCCCGCCTCACGGGCAAAGCGGTCCGCCGCGACGAAGGCATTCAGCGCCTCGTCCGTTCCGCGTGCAGAGAAGCCTTCGGCAGCTGCGGCCGACGCGAGGTCGGTCGGTGACGATGTCTTGGTCGCCTCCTCGCGCGCTCGGCGAACGAGGTCGGCCGCGTCGGTATACGCGCCCAGTGAACTGAGCGCGACCGCACCCATGTAACACGCATGCACGAGGCGCGAGCGATCCCCCGAGGCCTCGGCCAACTCGATTTGTCGAGCCGCCTCCACATTCCCGAGCTCACCCTGACCCACCATGTACAGCACATTGCCGAGCACCCGCTCGGCGAGGCCGCTCGGCGGTACCGACAGAGTCGCCTCCAGCCGACGGGTCTCGTGGGCGAGTTCCAGTGCGAGGTCGAACTCGCCGCGCACCCACGCTCCGTGCGCCGACATCCCGGTGAGGAGCGGGACCAGCGGATGGTCGAGCGCACCCGGAACGCGCCGCGCCGCATCCGCCCACGCGAACACCTCGTAACGCATGGCGCGCATCGCGAACTCGCGGATCGAGCCGATCAGCCGGAACGCGTTGTCGAGCGCGCCGATCTCGAGCGCGAACCGCTGGGCCGCGCGGAGATCAGCGAATGACGACTCCGCGCTCGTCATCGCGAGCCCCTCGTCGGGTCCGTGGAGCCCGATCTCGGTCTTCTCCGCCACGGCCGAAAGATGTGCGGCGTGCGCGGTGAAGAGTTCACCGGCTCGGTCGTCACCGAGGCGGGCGCGTCCGTAATCGCGCAGTGTCTCGAGCAGCTCGTAGCGCGTGGCACCGCCCTCCTGTCGCCGCACCGACAGCATCGAACGATCGGTGAGCCGGGTCAGCAGATCGAGCGCGTCGCCCGATGTACACATCCACTCGGCGGCGGCAAGGTCGAACGACCCTGCGAACACGGAGAGCGCGGTGAAGAGCTCCTGCTCGTCGGGTTCGAGTAGCTCGTACGACCAACTGATGGCGTCGTGCATCGTTCGATGGCGTGGGTCGCTGCCGCGACGCATGGCCTTCAGCAAGCTGAAGCGTTCGTCCAGACGGCGGTTCATCTCGGCGACGCCAATCGCACGGGCACGCGCGGCGGCGAGTTCGATCGCAAGCGGGATCCCGTCGAGCCGCCGGCAGATCTCGACCACGAGTGGTGCAGTACGCGCGTCGAGCGTGAACGAGGGGTCGGCCGCGCGGGCCCGCTCGACGAAGAGCGCGACCGCGGGAATCGAACTCGGCTCGACTGTGCCGCCGCCGGAGTCTCCTTCCGCGGTGGACAAGGGTTCTACCGCCCACACCTGCTCACCGGCGACCGCCAACGGCTCGCGGCTCGTCGCAATCACGGAGACGCGTGGTGCCTCGCGCAGAATTCGGCTCACGAGTGTTGCGACCGGTTCGATCAAGTGCTCGCAGTTGTCGAACACGAGCAAGATGTTCCGCGGGCGCAACATCTCCAGGATCGCGTCCTCGATCGAGCTGCTGCGGCGGAGGTTGACGTCGATCGTGGTGGCGACGGCGGCCAACGTCGCGTCCTCGTCGACGACGCGGACGAGCTCGACCACACTCACGCCGTCGAAATGGTCGGAGGCGACGGCTCGTGCCAGCTCGAGGCCGAGGGAGGTCTTGCCGACACCGCCCGGCCCCACCAGCGTGATCAGGCGATTCGTCCCGGCCGCATCCACGAGGAGCGCCAGCAGCGCGTCGCGGCCGATCAGCGGCTGGAGGGCCGCCGGCAGTCCGGCGGTCATCGTCGCGGTCGGCCTCGGTGAGGCGCTCGCCGGATCCTCGACCTCGACCGACGCAACGAACTCGTATCCCTTCCCGTGCACCGTACGGATGATCGCTTGAGTGTTGCCGTCGTCTCCGACGGCCTGCCGCACCGACTTGATACGCGTCGTCAGCGCCGATTCGCTCACGAACCGATCACCCCA
>Ga0075026_100001049_pt1 | contig 11607 bp, 15 predicted proteins | sample Str012_2_FD_71392 | JGI IMG/M metagenome (GOLD analysis project Ga0075026, IMG submission 71392) | Freshwater sediment microbial communities in response to fracking from Pennsylvania, USA - Straight Creek_MetaG_SC_2012 | ecosystem: Environmental > Aquatic > Freshwater > Creek > Sediment...
CACCAACAGGCCGATGCTGATCAGCTTCAACCCGTATTTCTCGAGGGGCACTATCTTGTCCTTGCCGTCCACCTGCACCATGAGGGGTCGCTCTCCGCGCACACCGAACATGATGGGTACACTCGGTCCGTAGATGTCGGCATCCATGAGGCCCACTTTGGCACCGCCTTGCGCCAGGGCCAGGGCCAGGTTGGCGGATACGGTGGATTTCCCTACCCCACCCTTGCCACTCACCACGGCGATGATGTTCTTGACCCCGCTGAGCACCGGCGAGCCGTCGGAACGATGGGAGCTCGTGTTGGCGGTGAATTTCACGTTCACGGCCAGGGCGGCACCCAGATGGTCCCGCACGGCCTTTTCGCAATCCCGGCGGATCAATTCCTTCAGCGGACAGGCCGGCGTGGTCAAAACGATGGTGAAGGATATGGTATCGCCATCGATGGAGATGTCCTTGACCATGTTCAGGGTCACGAGGTCCTTTCCGAGGTCCGGTTCCTGCACATGGCTCAGTGCCTGTAATACATCCTGTTGCGTCATGTTCAATATTTGTTAAAAAGCGTGGCGGGACTGCAAAAATAACCATTCCGCGGCTTACTTTGTCGGCTCGAAAGATGGCCTTAAATTGCAGAACGACCCCAGTGAGCATGAAGAGACCCTTACTATACCTTTTTTTACTGTTTTTCGCTGTTCCGATGGCCGCCAGGGCCCAGTTCGAGACCTTCAAGGACTCCGTCGTGCAATTATATGGTGTCGTGATGTCGGCAGACAGCCTTCGTGGCCTTCCTGGCGTCAGCATAATCGACAAGCATGACGGCCGGGGAACGGTCTCCAACAACCAGGGCGTGTTTTCCATTGCCGTGCTCAAGGGTGACCAGATCGAATTCAGTTCCATCGGATTCAAGCCCCGCACGACCGTCATCCCAAACAACCTGGAGGGCAACCAGTTCAGTATGATCCAGCTATTGGTCACGGACACCGTGTACCTTCCTGCATCGATCATCCGGCCAAAACCAACCCGGGAGCAATTTGAGCGAGATTTCGTGAAGACAGAGGTACCGACCGATGATATCGAGATCGCGCGACAGAACAATGACATGGCCAAACGCCGCGTCCTGTCCGCATCCCTGCCCCGTGACGGGCGAGAGGCCGCCAATTTCGCCCTCAAACAAAGCGCCCAGCGTTACTATTATTCAGGCCAGGCGCCCCCCATGAACATCTTCAACCCCGTGGCCTGGGCTGACTTCGTCAAGGCCTGGAAACGAGGCGACTTCAAGAACAAGAACTGATCCTTGCCCCGGGCATAATCCGCTATATTTGGCCATGCAACAGATCGCTGTCATCGGTGCCGGCACCATGGGCAACGGCATCGCCCACGTTTTCGCCCAACATGGTTTTCCCGTTACACTCATAGATGTTTCCCCTGAGCAACTGAAAAAGGCCCTCGCTACCATCGGGCGCAACCTGGACCGGCAGAAGGAGAAAGGGCTTCTCGATGAGGCCGCCGTGAAGGACTCCCTGTCCCGGATCGGGACCGCCACGGAGATCGCTGCGGGCTTGTCCAAAGCCGACCTGGTCGTGGAGGCCGCCACGGAGAACCTGGCCCTAAAACTGGACATCTTCAAGCAACTGGACCACCACGCCCCGGCTGAATGCCTCCTCGCCAGCAACACATCGTCCATCTCCATCACACGCATCGCCGCCGCCACGCAACGCCCCGACAAGGTCATCGGCATGCACTTCATGAATCCCGTACCGGTGATGAAACTGGTAGAGATCATCAATGGCTATGCCACTGCTCCCGAAGTCACGAAACGAATAGAGGAGCTCACCCTTAAATTGGGCAAGATCCCTTGCACGGTCAACGACTATCCTGGCTTCGTCGCCAACCGTATCCTGATGCCGATGATCAATGAAGCCGTACAAACCTTATTCGAAGGTGTGGCCGGCATCGCCGAGATCGACACGGTGATGAAACTCGGCATGGCACACCCCATGGGCCCGCTGCAACTGGCCGATTTTATCGGGCTGGATGTATGCCTGGCGATCCTGCGCGTACTGCACGACGGATTCGGCAACCCTAAATATGCTCCATGCCCGTTGCTGGTGAACATGGTCACCGCCGGCAAGCTCGGTGTGAAATCCGGTGAAGGGTTTTACTCATACACGCCGGGAAGTAAAGAGGCCGTTCCTGCATGGCGATGAACTTCCAATGTTCATAATTTGGAACATGGATTTTTTTCCTTGCCATGAAAAAAAAGTAAATTGTTGAAAACCCATTATTATGGCAAAAGCAAGAAGAACCACACACCGCAGTTCAGCAGGCAAGAAACTCTACGCCGTACGGGCCAAGGATGGAACATTCAAAGACATCCAGACCTACGAAAGGGCTCACCGCGCTGACCTGGCGAAGAAGAGCAAACCGGAAAAAGCCACCGCGGCAAAGAAGGCCACGAAGAAAGCTGCTCCCAAGAAAAAGGCAGCTGTGAAGAAGGCGGTCAAAAAAGCGGTCAAGAAGGCCGTGAAGAAAGCAGCCCCGAAAAAGAAAGCTCCCGCCAAGAAGAAATAAGAATAAAGCCCGCCTCTGGCGGGCTTTATTCTTCCTACCCCTTCTCCAACTCCATGCCATGCATATTGTTGAGCTCATGCAGGCATACTTCCTTTTCATTCAGTGGAACCCCTACCACCAACCGGACGAATAATTGCATCTCCTGGGACACTACACTGCAACGGTGCCTTTTCAGGATGCGCATCACTTCGTTCATCAGGCTGTATTCGAAATGCAGCAACCAGGGCTCCTCGATGTCCTTCTCGGCAACAGGCACCGTCTGCAGGGCCAGCGTGGCCGCGGTCTTATAGGCATTGATCAATCCCGGTACCCCCAATAGCGTACCCCCGAAATATCGGACCACGACCACCAGCGTATAGGTGAGCCCTCGGCTGTCGATCTGGCCGAGGATGGGCCGGCCCGCTGAGCCGGAAGGCTCTCCAGCGTCACTGACACGATGTTCGGTCCCCTCATCGCCCAACCGCCACGCGAAACAATGATGGGATGCCTTGGGATGTTCCTTCTTGACCTGTTGCAGGGCAGCCTTGACTTCTTCCGTATTGCGGACGGGGAAAACGATCCCGATGAATTTGCTGCCCCGGTCGGTAAAGAGCGCATTGGCTGTAGCTTGTACGGCGCGATAAGTTGTGGGGCTTGACATGGCGGGCAAAGGTACGCAATCCACCCCATCAGCCCCAGGCGATGAGGGCGATGGCGGCCAGCGCCAGGGCGATGCCCCAGCGGTTGAACATGCTGATATGCTCCCTGAACAGTATCCGGGCCATCACCGTACTGAACAATACGATGCCCATATTGACCACGGGAAAGATCATCGAGCTGCGGCCGGGATAATGCGCCAGCACTTTCATGAGGAACCACATGGAGAGATAGTTCGGCACCCCGATGGCGATGCCGGCCAGTATAGAGCGCGGATCGAATCGCTCTTTGCCCGTGCTCAACCTGAACACCAGCAACAGGCCTCCCAGAAAGCCGGCAACAGCGAAAGCCGTTGATATGATAGATCCGGATCCCGACCCGCTCATGAAACCCTGCTCCACATATTTGATGATGGTGTCCAGCAGTCCGCTGCCCAGGAACAATAATACAGGCACGATGATCATCCAGCCCTTATGCTCCTTCCCGGAACGGCCATGCACCCCACCTTGCGGCCAACAGGTGAGCCATACCGCCACGAGAGCCACAGCAATGCCGGAAGCCTTCAGCCAGCCGACCTGCTCCCCATACAGCGCCATGGAGGCCAGGAACGGGATCACAAGGGAGAGCTTCGTGGCCACGGAAGTCACCGCCACATTGATACGCTGTGCAGAAAATGCGATCAGGTTGAGGAGGGTGACGAACAAGATACCCATGAGCGCAGCCCAGGGTATCCATGGCTGTGCAAGTCCCCCTTCAAATGGCGGCACGCCGGTGACCAGCCATCCTGTGGCGACACAGGCGAAGTAGTTGAATACGATGGAAGGGAAATTCGGAATGTGCAGGCGTTCCAGCACCTTGAAGGAGAGGGTGAGATAGGAAGTCAAAATGATCGCGAGCGCCAGGAAGAACATATTAGCGAATTGGCGAATTAGCGGATTCGCGAATTAGCGTTGTGAGTTCATCGTCTTCCAACCTCTTTGTGCTCGCCGAAGTGAATACTGGCAGGCTTGGGGCGGGAACACCTTTGTTCCCCGCAACCTTGGGGCTTACGAATTGGCGGATCTCGTCCCAGGCCCCGGCTGATAGGAATGTATTCAGGAGCTGAGCGCCACCTTCCACGATCAGGCTCTGGATGCCTTCATCATATAGGATATCCAGGATGGTCTTTACCAGATCAGCGGAAGCATCAACATGACGATAGCGTAGTGGCCCATCCACACTGTCCGGGCCGTTTCGCAGCACCAGGGTCGGTTTTCCATCAGTGAACATCTTCAGCGACTTCGGCAACCGTCCCTTCAGGTCAAGCACCACGCGTAGCGGATCTTTCCCTGGCCAGAGACGTGTGGTCAGCCCGGGATTGTCAGCCAGGGCGGTATTCGTACCGACCATGATGGCCATCTCCTCTGTACGCCAGCGATGCGCCAGTCGGTTGGATGCATCTCCCGTGATCAGGAGTCGCTCTCCTTCCCTACCCATCATGCCATCGGCGGTCTGCGCCCATTTCAGGATGACCCAGGGGCGGTGTTCAATATGATAGGTGAAAAACCGTCGGTTGAGGTAAATGCAATCCTGTTCCAAAACACCGCAGACCACCTCCACGCCATGGGCCAGCAGCCGCTCGATGCCCTTGCCGTTGACGGCAGGGAAAGGATCGCGGCACCCCACTACCACGCGAGAAATGCCATGGCTGAGTATCAGGTCGGCGCAAGGCGGCGTTTTGCCATGATGCGCACAGGGCTCCAGCGAAACATAAATGGTCGATGAGGTCAGGAGATGGCGGTCATCCGGCCTTACGGACAGTACGGCTTGGACCTCAGCATGCGGCCCACCATATTGCTGGTGATAACCTTCGCCGATGATCCGGTCTTCATGCACGATAAGGGCGCCCACCATGGGATTGGGTGCAACACTGCCCGCACCGAGGGCGGCCAACTGCAGGCAGCGCGACATGTACCGTTCATCCGTTGTCATCGCGGTGAAATTACGCCAACCAGCCGACCATTCCATCTCTATCAATCAAGCATGGCCGGTCACCGTATGGTCCATCGGATCGCTACCGCCGGATAATACACCGGGGCCATGGTACGACCCGGAATGGGGGCAGACCGGTCGAATTGGAAGTGCATAGAAAGGTCCCGGGCCCTGTTACCATTGACCTTGGCCGCGACGAACAAAGGTATGCTCGCACTCGCACAGAAAGCCCCGCTCACGATCAGATAGGCTGGCACCTCTGCCGTACCGGTGCCGTGGCTCAGATCATGAATGGCCACGATGACACCACCATACATGGCCGCGGCGCCCACGCCCAGGGTCAACCAGCCCGCCGTTCGAAAATGCTTGCTCTTCAAATGATAGGCCTCGGCATCCGGATTTTTCATCGGCTTGACCTCCTGCGCACGGGTCATTATAGGTAAGGTCGACACCAGGAAGAACAGCAAGAAGGCGTTGCTTTTTTTCATCTGATCGGGGATAGGTTGAAGTTCCTAGGGATCTGTTTCCAATACATGACTCGCCAATGATACGGATTTTCGGCCGTAGCGGTTGTTGGCTTGCTGCTAAACCCGGTCTCAAGGCGTGCCATTTTGCGTTAAGTTTGTGCATGACCCTGACCGCCGCACAACAGGACCTCCGACACCAACTGGAAGGCCTCTATGATACCCGGGAAGCGACCAACATCGCAGACCTGGTCATGGAGAAGGTCACGGGATTGGACCGTATGGGGCGACTCGTGCACAAGCATCAGGAGCTGAATACGGAACAGGATGATTTGCTGAAACGATACATCGCTGAACTCCTAAGTGGCCGTCCTGTCCAATATGTGATCGAAGAATCCTGGTTCGCCGGCATGGCATTCTACGTCAATGAAGATGTTTTGATCCCACGCCCCGAAACCGAAGAACTCGCGGAATGGGGTGCCGATATACTCAAAAAGTCCGGATTTTCATCTCCCCGGATCCTCGATATGGGCACGGGCAGCGGATGTCTGGCCATCACCCTGAAGAAAAAGCTACCGAACGCAGCCGTCACTGCGATCGATAAAAGCATCGGGGCGATCAAAGTCGCTTCCAGGAATGCTGAGGCCCTCGGCGCTGCAGTGTTGTTCCATGTGATGGACTTCCTGGACAAAGATCAATGGAACGTAGTCGGCACTTTCGACCTCATCATCAGCAACCCGCCCTATATCCCCCTGCGAGACAAGTCCTCCATGGCCCCGAATGTGCTTGACCATGAGCCTCATCTCGCGCTCTTCGTAGAGAATGAGGATCCCTTGCTGTTCTATCGGGCTTTGTCGGAATTCGGGAAGGAGCATCTGGCCCAAGGTGGACTTTTGATGTGCGAGATCCATGAGGACCTGGGAAGGGATGCAGTGGAATTGCTCCAGCGGTGCGGACTCCGGGATGTTCAGGTGAGAAGGGACTTGCAGGGGAAAGACAGGATGGTTATCGGTTATCAGTCATCGTTATCGGTAACAGCCAACAACATTCACCGCGGAGAACGTGAGAGCGCAGAGTAACGGGGAGTCCAAATTCGCTAATGGCTCTTTCTTGCACTACTTCTGAACTGCAGACCCCAACCGCTACTGCCCACTGCAAACAGCCAACTCGACTAATTATTCTTATCGATCGCAAGCACCGTCCTCGCGCCAAGTTCACGGGCCACCCTCATCACCTGAACCACATTATCCACCGGCACGGACTTGTCCGCATTGATCACTACCGTGGGGATGTCGGTCTTTTCCTTCTGGATGGCAGGCATCAGGGCGCCTTTGAGGGAATCCATGGAGGTGCGGGTCGTGCCCACGTAATAGACCTTGTTGGCGTCAATGGAAACGACCACATTCTGCTTGGCCTTGGTATCACTCTTCGATTTGGGCTGGGAGAGCTTGATCACGTTGGGATTGGCCAGCGTGGACACGATGAGAAAGAACATCAGCAGGATGAACAGGATGTCGTTCAGCGAGTCGGTGAACACCTCCGCGTCGTGATGTATTTTTTTCCTGAGCTTCATGGGCGGGGGTGCTACTTCGTGGGTTCTTGGAGAATGTCCAGGAAATCAGCGGCAGCGACTTCCATCTTGTTGGCCGTCTTCTCAACCTGCGTGTGCAGGTAGTTGTAGGCGAAGAAGGCGATGAGGCCGATGAGCAGGCCGGAGATGGAGGTGACCAGTTTCACATACAAGCCGCCGGCGATGGTATTGAGCACGAACTCACCGGTGCTGTTGATGTCGAAGAAGAGTTTCATGAGACCGGCCAGCGTACCGACGAATCCGAAGATCGGCGCCGCGCGGGAGATGACCGACAGCACATTGAGGTTGCGTTCCAGCTTGAACATCTCCAGCTGGGCCACATTCTCCATGCTACGCTCGATCGCGTCGATGGGCTTGCCAATGCGCTGGATGCCCTTGTCGATGATGCGGGCAACGGGGCTGTTGGTGTTCTTGGTGATGGACCGGGCGGCAGAGACATTGCCATTCATGATGTGATCCCTGACGATGTTCATGAAGTTCTCGTCCAGCTTGGCCGCCTTGGAGATGGCGATGTTCCGCTCGAAGAAAAAGAACACGGCCGCGATCAGCATCAGGGCCAGGGGGATCATGACCGGACCGCCGGAAATCAGGATGTCCCAGAGATGCATCTCTTTCGCGGGTACCTGGGCGGCGGACTGGGATGGGTTCGCCAGTGAATCGATGACCTTGTTGGTCACGGTACCAGCTTGCAACAACCAATTGAGCATATTCATGTGCGGTTTGGGCAAAAATATTGGATCGGGATCTTGCGGCTACAAGATGGGGACAAATTCCCGCACCCGAAAGTGGATTAACAATATTTAAAGGATTCTTCCGACGATCTCATGCAGATCAGATCATTACTTCTTCTCCGCATTTGGCATCTTCATCAGTCCCATGATCTGCTGCATGGTCTTCTGCATGTTCTCGCTGCTTCCGTCCAGGAAGATCACATTGCCATGACCCACCTCGGCGAAGTTCTTGATGGCCTCTGTCCACATGCTGAAAAGGATCACATTGGTATCCAGGTTGGCCTGCTTGAGTTCCTCGGCAGCCTCGGTCATGCCCTTGGCCACTTCCTGGCGGAACAAGGCCACACCCTGGCCTCGCAGGCGGGCGGCCTCACGCTCGGCTTCTGCGGCGATCTTGATCGCATTACCCTCCGCCTCCGCCCCTTTTGTTTTGGTGATCAGCAGGGCCTGGCCTTCGTTCTCGGCAGCGGCCTTGAGGTTGTTGGACGCCACGACACGGCTCATGCTCTCCAGGATGGCCTTGTCGAAGGTGATATCGTTGATCTGCAGGTCGAGCAGGTGATAGCCCCATTCCTCCAGGGAATGGTCGATCTCATCCTTCACATAGGAAACGATCTCACGGCGCAAGCCGAGGATCTCCGACTGCTTCTTGGTGGCCACGAAGGCGCGGATGGTGCCCTCAATGGTGCGGGACAAAGCCTGCATCAGGTCACGCTCGGCGAAGAACTTGAAAGCGACCTTCTTGACGGTCTCTTCATCGGCATTCTGCACCGCATACAGCATCATGGTCTTGAAATACACATTGGCCTGGTCCTGTGTGACAGCCTGGAACTCCAGTTCGATGGAACGGTTCTGAATACTGACCCGGCGGGCGATCGTCTCCAGGAAGGGGATCTTGAAATTCAAACCGGGGCGCAGGATCCTGCGGTATTTGCCGAACATCGTGACAACATCGATATATCCTTGCTTTACGGTCACCAGACCGGTGAACAGGACGACGACAACCAAAGCGAGGAGTATCAGGGGAAAAGGAATGTCCGGCATGCGGTTGAATTTGTTACAAGGTACCCAAATTGGTCATTACCGCAGCAGGACGAAGTTTTTGTGTGAAAAAATAATTATATTACGATACGCCCAATCCTATTGTGGACCCGGAGCACTCGCTCCACAAATCTGGATCGTATGAGCAAAGCCGGCAAGATCACCCTCGGGGTACTCACATTCCTCCCCTACCTGTTGCTGGGGATCTACTTCATCACCATGACCTTCGTCCTCAAGGACACTACGCCTGTTCAATATGGACGCATCCCCTTCCCCCTCATGACGAATGTTGTCTGGATGTTGTTCATCCTCATCCTCGCCGGACTCCTGGGCTTCGGGTTGCTGATGTACTACATCGTACACGCCTTCAACAACCAAGCCTTGAGTTCCCAGGAAAAGATCAGCTGGGTGCTGTTCATGGTCATCATCTCCGGCGTTACATGTCCGCTCTATTGGTATTCCCGGATCTGGAAGACGCACGATACGCTGTATATGGCTGCAAGCTGACGAAAAATTCAAAGTTCGAAGTTCACAGGCAAGGACCTTGATTTCTGTGAACAGTGAACTTAGAACTTCAAACTATTTTCCGCCCACACCTGCACCAACGCGACCAGCACCTCTATCGCCTTCTCCATGTCCTGAACGGACACGTATTCCTGCTTGGAATGGAAATTCATTTCTCCCGTGAAGATGTTCGGGCATGGAAGTCCCATGAATGATAGTCTTGACCCATCAGTCCCCCCGCGGATGGCCATTTTGATGGGTTCGATGCCGGCACGACGAATGGCGGCTTCGGCATGGGCCATCACCTGCGGGTGACGGTCCAGCACTTCCTTCATATTGCGGTATTGCTCCTTTATGGTGAAGGTGTAGGACGAACCGCGATATCGGCCGATCACTTCTTTGAGTAAGCCCTCCAGGAAACTTTCATGGGTATGCAGGCCGGTAAGCGTGAAATCGCGTATGATGAAATCGACGGTGGCGGTCTCAGCAGCGCCGCTGATGTGCACGGGATGGATGAAGCCCTGTCGGTCATCGGTGGTCTCGGGTGAAAGACTCTCCTTGGGCAAGGCACTCAGGAACTCAGAAGCGATCTTGATGGCGTTGACGAGCTTGCCCCTGGCAAAACCCGGATGGGCACTGACGCCTTCGATGACGACCTGCACCCCATCGGCGGAAAAATTCTCATCCTCCAGCGAACCGAGCTCACCGCCATCCAGCGTATATCCCACATCGGCACCGAGCTTCTGGAGGTCCACATGATCCACGCCCCGGCCCACTTCCTCATCGGGGGTAAAGAGCAGGCGGATCTTGCCATGAGGAATATCCGGATGGGCCAGCAGATAATGGGCCAGTTCCATGATGATCGCCACGCCGGCCTTGTCGTCCGCACCCAGCAAGGTGGTTCCCGACGCGGTAATGATGTCCTCCCCTTTCTTTCCGGCCAGGTAGGGATGCTCGGATACCCTGATGACCTGCGCAGTATCGTCGGGCAGCACGATGTCCGCACCATCCCAAGCCCGATGAACGATGGGCTTCACCCCCTGGCCACTGCTGTCCGGCGAAGTGTCCACATGCGCGCAGAGGCAGACCACCGGATGATCGCCGCTGACGGTGGCGGGAATGGTGGCATAGACATAGCCATGAGGATCCAACTCGGCATCTTTGATGCCCATATCTTTCAATTCCGCCACGAGGATGCGGGAAAGGTCCTGTTGCTTTTCCGTACTGGGGAAGCTGGTGCTGAAGGGGTCGCTCTGGGTGTCCACTTGAACGTATCTCAGGAACCGGTCGGTGAGCTTTGACGTATAAGCCATGGGGATGCGGGTTTCGCCGTCAAATGTATGCGGAAAAATCCTTACCTTATCGCAGACCAAAACTTGAACCATGAAGCGCATTGCCATAGCCTCCCTCGTGGGCGGGCTTATCCTGTTCATCTGGCAGACCCTCTCCTTTGCCATCCTAGACCTCCACGGATCCCAACTGAACTATACCCCGAAGCAGGACAGCATCGTCAGCATGCTCTCCGGAGAATTGCATGAGGGTAAATACTACATGCCCAACCTGCCCAAGGGTTCCACCATGGACGACATGCAGAAACTCGAAGAAAAGATGAAGGACAAACCTTGGGTGATCATCGACTACCACGAGCACTACAATGTCAGCATGCCGCGCAATATGATTCGGGGCATCCTCGTCAATATCTTCATGGTCTGGCTGCTCTGCTGGCTGGTGCTCAAAGCCGGTACGCCGAACTTCAAGAGTTTCGTCGTAGCTGCGCTGGTCATCGGGACGCTTGGATTCCTGAACTTCCCTTACACTTATTACATCTGGTACCGGTCGCCCGGCATCTTCATGGATCTGGTGGATGTGTTCATCGGCTGGGGGCTCACCGGTGCCTGGCTGGGCTGGTGGTACAACCGGAAATAATACTGCCTGACGGGCGTGAAAAAAGGGGACCGATGGTCCCCTTTTTTATAATTGCTTTTTTGCCTTTGATTCTCGATCCTCGATCCTCGATTCTCGATCATCCTCATGGCATGATGATCTTGGACGGGGGAGCCACGATCTCCACCAGCTCGACATCGAACACGAGGTCCTTGCCGG
>Ga0075026_100001051_pt1 | contig 11605 bp, 10 predicted proteins | sample Str012_2_FD_71392 | JGI IMG/M metagenome (GOLD analysis project Ga0075026, IMG submission 71392) | Freshwater sediment microbial communities in response to fracking from Pennsylvania, USA - Straight Creek_MetaG_SC_2012 | ecosystem: Environmental > Aquatic > Freshwater > Creek > Sediment...
GCGCGACGACGCCGACCGCAGACCGCGAGTGGCGTCCGGCCGCGCCGAACACGTCGTACAGCAGGGTGCTGGCCCCGTCGACCACCGCCGGCTGAGCCACGAAGCCGGGCGCCGAGGCGACGAAGCCGAGGACGGTGAGGACGCGTTCGACGCGGTCCAGGTCGCCGAGTTCGGCGTGCAGCACCGAGAGCGCGTTGAGCGCGCACCACCTCGCCGCCTCTGCCCCCTGCTCGACCGTCACCCCCGCGCCCAGCACCCCGGGGTGCACGAGGGCGCCGTCCTGGTCGCGGGGGAGCTGGCCCGACGTGCGGGCCCGCCCGCCGTGAACGACCACCGCGTCGAGGGGTTCGTGGGGCGGATACGGGCCCGGAAGCACCAGACCGAGCCGGTCGAGTCGTGCCTGGATCGAGGTCGCCACAGGTTCCTCTCGGTCGTCATCCCAGCCGTTTGTCGCCAACCGGCGTGCTCCTGGCTCGGGAGAATGTATACAATCCCCCGGCGCCGGCACGGGCCGGACCAAGGGGGGAACATGATCAGGTTGCGGAACGCATTCGTTGCCGGAATCGCGGTTGTCGTACTGGCTGCCGTCGGTACGACTGCGGCGACGGCGCAGTCGACCAAGGACGCGCCGAAGGCGACGGAGATCGGGGTCACCGCGACCGAGATCCACATCGCGGTGATCGCCGACGTCGACAATCCGTTTGCGCCGGGCCTGTTCCAGGGCGCGGTCGATGGCGTGAAGGGCGCGGCGAAGTACATCAACAGCAAGGCCGGCGGCGGCGGGCTGGCGGGCCGGAAGCTCGTCGTCGACTTCATCGACTCGCACTTGAACGCCAACGACTCCCGCAACGGGGTGATCACCGCGTGCCAGCAGGACTTCTCGATGGTCGGCAACTTCGTCCTGTTCCTGAGCAACGTCGATGACGAGGTGAAGTGCAAGGACCAAGCCGGTGCCACAACCGGCATTCCCGACCTCGCCAGCGTGACCACCGGTGTCCCGCAGTCGTGCTCGCCGGTCGCGTTCCCGGTGAGCCCGCCCGCGCTCGTGTGCAGCACCAAGGACCAGAGCCCCCAGACCTACAACGGCAACCAGTTCGAAGCCAAATACCTCCTCAAGACGCACAAGAACAACCTGCACGGAGCGATGATCTTCGGCAACGACACCAAGGACGCGCAACGAGGCGGTCAGGTGCTCATCGCCACCGAAGTCCAGGCCGGCATCAAGGCCGACCAGACGCTCGGAATCTCCGGTCGTTCTCCGCAGAGCGCGTACACGCCGATCGTGAACAAGATGAAGACCGACGGTTCGAACTACGCGTACAGCGGCTCGTCGGCCCAGAGCAACATCTTGTTGCGGAGCGAGGCGCAGCTCCAGGGTCTGACCGACCCGAACATCGCGTGGGTGTGCACCATCGCCTGCTACGACAAGGCGGTCAAGGCGCAGGCCAGCGTCATGGAGGGCCAGTACGTCCCGTTGACCTTCCTGCCCTTCGAGGAGGCGTCGACCAACCGGACGCTGGCCGCGTTCCTGAAGTACGTGGGCAAGGACAACGCCAACGGCTTCGCAACCTACGGCTGGACCGCGACCCTGGCGTTCAAGCAGGCCGTCGACGCGGTCGTGAGCAAGAACGGGGTCAACGGCCTCACCCGGGCCAACATGCTCAGCACGGGGATCGACGGACTCACCCGATTCAACGCGGGCGGGATGATCGGCCTGGTCGACATCAAGAACAAGGTGCCGACCAGTTGCTCGATGATCACCCAGCTGCAGAAGGGCAAGTTCGTGCGGCTGGCCCCGAAGGCGAAGGGCACGTTCGACTGCACGAAGTCGAACCACGTCACGATCAAGGCCAACCTGATCGGCTGATCCCTCGAAGCGTCCTGGCTACGTTCCGCCGAGCTTGCCGGATCGGAACGTCGCTGGGCGCTTCTCGAGGAACGCGTCGATCGCTTCACGGTGATCGGCGGTCTCGATGCTGATGGCTTCGAACGCGACCGAGAGGTCGTAGAGCTGCGCCACGCGCATCTCCAGCTCCTTGTTGACGAGCCGCTTGTTGAAGCGAATCGCGATCGCGGGCCCGTCGGCCAGACGCCGAGCCATCGCCATGGAGTCGTCGAGCACCTGCTCGGCCGGCACCACATGGTTGACCAACCCGAGCCGGTCGGCCTCCTGCGCGGTGACGAGGTCGCCGGTCATGAGGTACTCCTTGGCCCGGTTGGGCCCCATCAGCAGCGGCCACAGCACCGCGCCGCCGTCGCCCGTGACCATGGCCGCGCGCACATGCGGATCCGCGATGCGCGCGTGGTCGGCCATGTAGACGATGTCGCAGAACAGCGAGATGGTCGCGCCGATGCCGATGGCGTCGCCGTTGATCGCCGCGATCATCGGCACGCGCACCGCGAGGATGTTGCGGGCCATACCCACCGACTCGATGAGCAGCCCCGGATGACCGTCGGGATAGCTCACGTTCTCCTGCATGTTCGAGAAGTCGGCGCCCACGCAGAAGTACTTGCCCGCGCCGGTGAGCACCACCGCGTTGAGCTCCTCGTCGGCCACGATCCGCTCGTAGAGCGTCTTCAGCTCGAGGTGCATCACCGGATCGAGCGAGTTGCGGTGCTCGGGCCGGTTCAGCGTGGCCACGAGGATCCCGCCCTCGTGCAGCTCGGTGGTGATGGTGGTGAGTCCATAACGGTCGGTCATGCGCAGGTCAACTCCTGGTGAGAGGTGGACAATCGAGGGACGCGGCGATGGCGTCGAGCTCGTCGACGAGCGCATCGGAGAGCGGGATGCCCTGCTCGAGCCGTTGCACGCGTCGTTCGGCTTCGAGTTCGCCGGGAACGAGGATGCGTTCCGCGCCGGGCGCGAGCGCCGACGCGTGCACGTCGTCGATCAACTCGTCGACGCGCGCTCGGAACTCGTCGACAGGGAGAAAGCGCGCCACGTCGAGGGCGACGAAGGTGGCGCCCTTGGCCAGGCGATCCCAGCCGGTGAGCTCGGAGGCACTGTGCTCGCGCGTACCGAAGCTGCTGTCGGCGAGCAGGCCGGCCATGATCTCGACGAGGAGGCCGATGCCGAAGCCCTTGTGGCCTCCGAACCACTGCATCTGCGAGATCGACGCTCGCTGCGGATCGGTTGTGGGCCGGCCGTCGTCGTCGTTGGCCCAGCCCTCGGGGATCGACGCGTCGCCGCGCTTGCGGGCGAGCAAAATCTTGTTGCCCGCGGCCGCGGTGGTGGCGATGTCGTACACGATGTCGGCGTGTCGTCCGGCCGGTACCGCGTAGGAGAACGGATTGGTGGAGAACAGTCCGGTCGTGCCGCCGAAGGGCGGGACGATGGTGCCGCCGTTCTGAAACGCAAGCGCGAAGCATCCGCCCTCCGCCGCGCGCATCGTGTAGTAGCCGAGCGCACCGACGTGGGTGATCTCGCGCACCGACACGGTGGCAACACCGTGTTCGTGCGCGCGTTCGACCGCGAGATCGACGGCCGCCACGCCGGCAACCTGGCCGAAACCGATGCCGCCGTCGAGGCGCACCGTCGATCCCTGGTCGTCGAGCGTGGTGACGGTCGTGACCGGGCGCAGGTGACCGCTGCGCACGCGTCCGGCGTAGAGCTCCATGAGGTGCGCGCCGTGCGAATCCACACCGCGGAGGTCGGCTTCGACGAGGTTGTCGGCGATGATCGACGACTGCACCCCCGGCACACCGAGTGCCGTGAGCAACCGCTCCAACTGGGCGCGGAGCGACGGCGCGCCGACGATCACCGCGGGCGCGGGCCCGTGCCGTCGCCGAGATCCAGCCCCAGCAGGCGGATGGCGTTCCCGCGCACGATCTTCTCCACCGTGGGCGCGTCGAGGTCGCCGAACAGCTCCTTGGCCACCTGGTGAGTGTTCGGCCACGTGCCGTCTTGGTGCGGGTAGTCGGTCTCGAACGCGATGTTGTCGCGCCCGACCCGATCGAGGTTCTCGACGCCGACGCTGTCCTTGAAGAAGCAGCTGACCACCTGGCGGTAGTAGTACTGCGACGGTGGTTCGCTCACGCTGCGCTGGCTGTTGCTCCAACCGCGGTGCACGTCCCACACGTCGTCGATCCGTTCGAGCACGTACGGGATCCATCCGATCTGTGCCTCTGCGTACAACAATTGCAGGTCGGGGAAGCGCACGAGCACGCCCGAAAAGAGGAAGTCGATCAGCGACACCGCGCTGTTGGTGAAGATGTTGACGGCCTGCACTGCGTCGGGTGCATCGTCCGACGACGTGATCGTCTTGGTACCCGATCCGATGTGCATCGCCACGACCGTTCCGGTGTCGGCGCACGCGGTGAAGAACGGATCCCAGTATCCCGAGTGGATGCTCGGGAGCCCCAGCCAGGGTGGGAGCTCGGAGAAGCACACCGTTCGGACTCCGCGCGCCGCGTTGCGCCGCACTTCGGCGGCGGCGAGTTCGACGTCCCACAGCGGCACGAGACACAACGGGATGAGGCGGCCGTCGCTGTCGCCGCACCACTCGTCGACCATCCAGTCGTTGTAGGCCTCGACACAGAGGCGCGCCAGATCCTTGTCGTGGGCCTTCAGGAAGATCTGACCGCAAAAGCGGGGGTAGTTCGGGAAGCACAGCGAGGCTTCGACGTGGTTCATCGTCATGTCGTCGATGCGGGCCTGCGGTTGCCAGCAACCGGGGCGCATCTGGTCGAAGGTGATGCCGTCGAAGCCGATCTCCTCCGCCGGATAGCCGGCCGCGGCGATGAGTCGCTTCACCGAGTACTGGTGGTCCTCGTAGAACCACCACGCCACGTCGGGTCCGTCGGTGCCGGGCGCTTCGCGGTAGCCGCCGCCGTCGAGCACCGGCGTTCCTGCCGGCGCCATCACGATGTGGGGGCCGACGTCGCGGTATTTCACCGGCAGCCGCGACGTCCAGATGTCGGGTGGTTCGACAACGTGGTCGTCGAGGCTCACGATCCAGGGGATGTCGGTCATGTCGGAGTGGCTCCTGCGATGGTCGTGCGATGCAGCGCACGTTCCTGCCCGTCGGTGTCGCCCACGACCGCATGCTGCACGCAGCGGTTGTCCCAGATCAGGAGGTCTCCCTCCTGCCAGCGGTGTCGCCACGTGTATTCGAAGCGGGCGAACTGCGCGTAGAGGTGGTCGAGCAATGGCTGGCTGTCGTCGATGGACCAGCCGTCGAAATGACGCGTGTAGTTGCCGTTCACGAACAACGCGCGCCGCCCGGTTTCCGGGTGGGTGCACACGACCGGATGGGAGTTGACGATCTCGTCTTCGGGCATGCCGCTGTCGATCGCGAGTTGCGTCGCGTAGTGGACCGCGCGCAGGCCGTCGAGCGCGGCGCGCAACCCCGCCGACAGGCCGTCGTAGGCCAAATACCCGTTGGAGAACATCGTGTCGCCACCGAACGGCGGGATCACGCGTGCGAGCAGCAGGCTGATCGACGGAGGTTGCTTCGCGTACGTGAAGTCGGCGTGCCAGGTGACGGTGATCGGATTGGGGTCGTAGACCTTGATGATCTCCGGGTGACCGTCGATCGGGGGCACGTAGGGGTGCGGCTCGATCTGGCCCCAGCGCGCCGAGAACGCGATCTGGTCATCGGGCGTGAGGTGTGCCTGTCCGCGCACGCAGAGCACGAGATGCTCGAGCAGTGCGTCGTGGATCTGCTCGAACGTCGCGTCGTCGATCGACGCCAGGTCGACGTCGGTGACGATCGCACCCAACGCGCCAGCCTCACGAGACACCTGCATCAGAACGGCGACGGTAGACGATCCATCGGGACCTCGATCACCGACGGGCGGGAGTTGGTGAGCGCTTCGCGGACGGCCGGACCGACATCGCCGCGCTTGGCGATCCGCACCGCGTCGGCGCCGAACGATTCGGCGAACTTCACGAAGTCGGGGTTGCGCAACTCGGTGCCGATCTCGCGACCGTGGAACCGCTCGCGTTGGTCGCGGTTGGAGTTGCCGTACGCGTTGTCGTTGTACACCACCGTGATGGTGTTGATCCCGTACTGCACGGCGGTGGCGAGCTCGGTGGCGGCGAACAGGAAGCCGCCGTCGCCGGTCGCGCAGACCACCGGCACGTCAGGCCGCGCCACCTTGGCACCGAGCGCCGCGGGGAATCCCCAGCCGAGGGTGCCCATGTATGACGTCGAGAGGTACGTGCGCGGCCCGTATGCGGGATACAGCATGTGGCTCATGTAACCGAACGTGGTGGTGCAGGGCAACAGGATGCCGTCGTCGGGAATCGCGGCCCGGAGCTGATCGACCATGAGGGCTTGCGGACCCACCGCGCGCAAGTCGGCGTCGACCTTCGCACGGAACGCCGAGGTCTCGTCGGCGCGGCTGGGTGCGGGATCACGTCGGGTGCGCAGTTCGGCGAGGAGCAGTTCGAGAGTGGGTGCGGCGTCACCGACCACCGCGACCGGAGCCTCGGAGTGACGACCGATCTCCTCGCGGTCGACGTCGAGATGCACGACACACTTCGTCGGCGCAACGTTGTTGCCGACGAAATGGGTTCCCACTGCGAGGATGACGTCGGCATCGTCGAGCAGAGGCTGCAGCCGTCGATTCACCCACGCGGTACCCGCGTAGAGCGCGTGCCGGGCGTCGATTGCGCCCTTGCCTTGGCGGGTCGTCACGACCGGGGCCTGGAGGAATTCGGCGACGGCCGCGAGCTCTGCGGCGGCGTCGCCGAGCACCACTCCGCCGCCGGCCCAGATGAGCGGGCGTTCGGCCCGTGCGAGTGCATCGGCGGCGCGCGTGATCTCATCGGGGTCGGCGGCGACGCGCACGCTCTCGGCCGGGTCACACAACGCAACCGCGGCCGCCTCGGAGAACGCCTCGGGCGGCATCTCGATCTCCACCGGCTGGCGACGCCCCCGCTGCACTCGTGCGAACGCCTCGTGCACGGTTTCGGGGATCTCGTCGGCAGTGAGCGCACGCTTCTGCCACGACGTGATCGGGCGCACGAGGTCGAGTTGATCGTGCACTTCGTGCAGGAGCCCGAGTCCCTTGCCGATGCCGTGGCGGTTGATCTGGCCGGCGATGAGCACGACCGGGGATGACGCCGCGAACGCGGTGGCGAGCCCGGCGCCCGCGTTGTACACCCCGACACCGGGCACGACGAACGCGACCCCCGGGCGGCCGCCCGCACGCGCGTAGCCGTCGGCGAGGTAGGTGGTGCCCTGTTCGTGACGCGTGGTGATGAACTGGATCGACGGCTCGTCGAAGAAGGCGTCGATGGCGTGCATGGTCTGGTCGCCGGGGAGCCCGAACACGTGCTCCACGCCCTCGCGCACCAACTGCCGCACGAGGGCCTGGCCGCCGGTCGGGGTCTCCATCTCCATGGTTTGTATACGTTATCCAATCACCGGACGAGGCTCAGAGTGCTGTTCAACTCGACGGGATCACGCCCCCCGCGGCGATCCAGCGGTCGACGACCGCCTGGGCCTCCGCGGGGGAGTAGACGTCTTCCTCGAAGCTCCACTTCCCCTTGCCCGCGTAGTGGAGGATCGTGTTGACGTCGAAGCCGTAGTAGCCGTTGTCGCCGGGGGGCGGAGGCAAGATGTTCGGGATCAGCGCGCTGACCCGATTGCCGTCGATGAGCGCGTACGACACGGGGAATTCCATGGTCGGGAATGGCTGCATCACTCCCTTGATCCACTCGCGGATCTCGGCGCCCGATGTGAAGTAGCCGTAGTGGTGCTCCCGGTACTGCGCGTCGTCGGTGAACTGATCCGCCCACTGGTCCCAGTCGCCGGTGGCCACCGCGATCGAGCCGCGCTCCCGGTACTTCAGGAATTCGGCTTCGATCTCGTCGCGTGGGAACGCGGGCTCGGGCGGCGCCGGGTTCCAGCCGTCGATGCCGCGCAGGCCGCGGTCTTGCGGCGTGGTGCGACGGCCACCATCGGTGAGCCACTCTTTGAACACGCGCTCGGCGTCGGCCGGGTTGTAGTAGTCAGCCTCGAACAAGAACTTCCCGTCACCGCCGTACTGCAGGAAGGTCGTGTTGGGAAACCCGTACCGCTTGCCGGCACCGGTCGGATCGGGGAGGTTGTTCCAGATGTAGAAGCCGATGCGATCACCCTCGATGATCGACCACTCGATCCAGAGCGTCATCGCCGCGTACTCCTTCATCACGTCGACGATGAACTTGGTGATCGCGGGGCGGCCCTCGAAGACGCCGAGGTTGTGTTCCTCGTAACGGGCGTCGTCGGTGAACATCTCGGCCCATGCGGGCCAGTCGTGCTCCTGCACGCCTCGCCGCTGGTACTCGGCCCATGCCAGCTCGATCTCGTCGCGCGTGAAGTCACCCATTGACGTTCCCCCTCGGTCGGTGCGCGGAGCGTAGCCCGGTGCCGCGCCCGAGATACCGTGACCGACACACCGTGACCGGGATAGCGTGACCGGGTGGACGTCGAGGTCGCGGGACGGGTGGTCAGCGTCACCAGCCCCGACAAGGTCATGTTTCCCGATCACGGCCAGACCAAGCTCGACGTCGTCGAGTACTACCGCGCGGTCGAGGGGCCGCTCATGGGCGCGATCGGCGGCCGGCCGGTGCTCATGCAGCGGTTCCCCAACGGCGTCGGCGGTTCGTCGTTCTTCCAGAAGCGCGTGCCGAAAGACGCACCGGAGTGGCTGGAGACGTCGGTGGTGAGCACGCCCAACGGCACGACGTCGCGGGCGCTCGTCGCCGCCGATCTCGCGCACATCGTCTGGGCGGTGAACCTCGGGTGTCTCGGGTTCCACGTGTGGCCCAACCTCGCGACCGACGACGAGCACGCCGACGAGCTGCGCATCGATCTCGACCCTCAGCCGGGCCTCGGGTTCGACGACGTGCGCGCGGCCGCGCGCGAGCTCAAGGTGTTGCTGGACGAACTCGGCATCCGCGCGTGGCCCAAGACCACGGGGAACCGCGGCATCCACGTGTACACGCGGCTCGAGCCGCGTTGGACGCCGATCGAAGTGCGACGCGCGGCGGTCGCGGTGGCGCGGGAGCTGGCGCGGCGTCGCCCGGACGCGATCACCGACGCCTGGTGGAAAGAGGAGCGAGGCGAGCGGGTCTTCGTCGACTTCAACCAGAACGCGCCCCACAAGACCGTCTTCGGCGCGTGGTCGATACGGGCCCGACCCGGCGCGCAAGTGTCGACACCGTTCGAGTGGGATGAGCTCGACGACATCGATCCGGAGGTGTCAACCATGGCGACGGTTCCCGCGCGCGTCACCGAGCGCGGCGATCCGTGGACTGACATCGCAAGTGACCCGCAGGACCTCACGCCGCTGCTGGAGATGTACGACCGCGACATCGCGTCGGGCCTCGAAGACGCGCCGTGGCCGCCCGTCTATCCGAAGATGCCCGGCGAACCGCCTCGCGTCGCGCCGAGCCGGGCCAAGAAGCCGCGGTCGACCTGACTCGAAATCGGTCGGGGGTCGGCGGATAACTTCGGGCCATGACCGACTACGTGATCCCCGATCCCGAGCCGAAGGAGATCGACGAGAAGTTGTCGATCGAGCTGCGACACCTCTCCGAGAACGCGGTGCTCCGCGGTGCGCCGTCGGGTGAGGAGCAGTGCGACAACTGCCTCTACTACCTGGAGAACACCGCGCAGATCTCGTACTGCTGGCATCCCAAGTTGCGCATCCTCGTCGGGGCCAACTGGTGGTGCCAGTGGTGGGAGAAGATCCCCGAATGACCCGCCGAGTGGTGGTGTGGGGGACGGGCAACGCCGGACGACCCGCGATCCGGGCGGTGGCCGCGCACGCCGATCTCGACCTCGTGGGCGTGGTGGTCTCGAACCGCGCGAAGGTCGGCAAGGACGCGGGAGAGCTCGCGTACATCGAACGGTTGGGAGTGGCGGCGACCGACGATGTGACCATTGCGTTCGCCGACGACGTCGACGCGGTGGTCTACACCGCGACCGCCGACACGCGCCCCGACGACGCGTTCGCCGACCTCCTGGCGTGTCTGGAGGCGGGCGCCAACGTGGTGTCGACGTCGTTCTATCCGTTGCTCCATCCGGCGAGCGCGCCGCCGCCGATGATCGAGGCGGTGGAACGGGCCTGTGCGACGGGTGACAGCTCGGTATTCGTGTCGGGCATCGATCCGGGGTGGGCGCTCGACATCCTGCCCATGCTCGTGAGTGGCGTCAGCGCCGGGATCGAAGAGATCCGCGTGCAGGAAATCTTCAACTACGCGCTCTACGACGCGCCCGATGTCGTGCGCAACGTCATCGGTTTCGGGCTCCCGATGGAGACGACGCCGATGATGCTCCTCGACATCGCGCTCGAGATGGTGTGGGCGCCGATGGTGCGGATCCTGGCCGACGCGTTGGCCGTCGAGCTCGATCGGATCGCCACTCACGTCGAACGGCGTCCATTGGAGCGCACGATCGACGTCCCCGGCATGGGTCGATTCGACGCGGGAACCCAAGGCGCCTTCCGGTTCGAGGTACAGGGCATCGTCGGCGGCCGGCCGCGACTCGTGATGGAGCACATCACCCGCATCGACGACGCCTGTGCGCCGGACTGGCCGTCGTCGACGTCGCCGGGTGGCATCCACCGGGTGCGCATCACCGGTCACCCGAACCTCGAGGTCACCATCCACGGCACCGAGCCCGGCGAACCAGGTGCCGCGGGCGGCGGGAACGCGACCGCCGCCAACCGGATCGTGAACGCGATCCCGGCGGTGTGCGCCGCGGCGGCGGGCCCGGTGAACGTGCTCGACCTGCCCGCGATCACCGGCGCCGCCCAGTTCCTCCGGGACTGACTTCTTCAGGGCCGATTCTTCAGGGCCGATTCCTCAGGGACGGGCTCCTCAGGGACGGGCCGGCCACACCTGCGGGCACGCAGGCTCCGACAGGGGCGCGCCCTCGACGAGCTCCGCGTGATGTGCCTTCTGCGGCGCACCCGCCTTGATGCGAAACACGGTGTCGTCGCCGGCGTACCGGACCGACACCGCGCGCCGTCGCCGGTCGGCACTGAGGTTGGCGTGGGCGCCGTGGATCGTGCGGGCATGGTGCACGACGACGTCGCCGGGTTCGGTGTCGAACTGGACGATCGCGGGATCGCCGGTGTGATCGGGCACCACCTCGCCGACGGTGTCGGGAAGGGGCTGCGTCGTCACGAAGAGGTTGGGACGGAACGCGGTGCGGTCACGGTGCGAGCCGCGCACGTACTGCACCGCGCCGTTCTCGCCGTCGACCGCGTCGAGCGGCACCCACACCGTGCACACCTGCTCGCCGTCGACGTGGAAGTAGGCAAGGTCTTGATGGAATGCGGTGCGATCGACGGTGCCCGGCTCCTTCACCAGCACGCTGTCCTCGTAGAGCCAGACGCGTTCGGAACCGAGCAGCCGGGCGACAATGCCCGGCAACGGCGAGCGGGATGCGAAGGCGAGGAACTCGGGCTGCACCGTCCAGTGGTCGGTGCCGGCCCGGAACTGCCCGCGCGGAACAGCATCCGTCGCGCCGGCCAATGCGTCGTGCATGGCGCTGAGATCGGCTACTTCCGCCGACGCGAGCGACTCCTCCACGGGTTGCTCCATACGTGCGAGCCACTCCGGCGGAAGCACACCGCGCAGGCACACCACACCGTCGCGCCAGAA
>Ga0075026_100001052_pt1 | contig 11604 bp, 9 predicted proteins | sample Str012_2_FD_71392 | JGI IMG/M metagenome (GOLD analysis project Ga0075026, IMG submission 71392) | Freshwater sediment microbial communities in response to fracking from Pennsylvania, USA - Straight Creek_MetaG_SC_2012 | ecosystem: Environmental > Aquatic > Freshwater > Creek > Sediment...
GGGGATGCACGAGGCGGAGGAGATCGCCGCCGACCTCTGGGCGACAGGGCTGTCGGCGGCGCGTCACCCGACCGAGCTCGTGCGCACCGAACTCGCGGCGCGGGGCATCGTCACTGCCGAGGCGTTGCGCGAGCTGCCTGATCGTTCGATCGTCGACGTCGCCGGGGTGGTCACGCACCGTCAGCAGCCGTCGACCGCGAAGGGTGTGATCTTCGTGAACCTCGAGGACGAGACCGGGCTCGTCAACGTGATCTGCACGCCCGACGTGTGGAAGCGCTACCGCAAGGTGGCGCGCACCGCGCCCGCGCTGGAGATCCGCGGGCTGCTCGAGCGCTACCAGGGTGTCACCAACGTGCTGGCCCGCCGCATCGTTGCGCTCCCACTCGGTCTCGCCGACCAGTTGCGCAGCCGTGACTTCCATTGAAGCGGCAGGCTCGTCGGCTTGCATGTCACACCCCGATGTCAAGCTCTCGCCATGGCAATGGGAGGCGAATGGGTGTGCGAGTGTCGGTGCTGTCACGGCGTCCACTCGCCAGCGGATGCAGTCCAGTACGTGTGGGAATTCGCCCTCAGGAGCTGTGGCGTACCCGTCGTCGTAGGGGTCGACGTGGATCCCGACGGTGTCGTGATATGCGCGCACCCGTACGGGCACGGAGAACCCGCCCGCCCGCATCCCATGAGCGATCTCGACGAGTTCATCGTCTCGTGTCGGCCCGGCAGAGGTACCGCGCCCAGAAGGCGATGTCGCTTGCTGGATGCGGTGGGAATCGGGATCTCAAACCCCGCGCGACTGGCTCATCGCCGACGGCGCGCGCTTCCGATCTGTACGAATGACGGCGGAGGCGTTGCGGAGTCGCGCCACGATGCCTGCCGAGCAGACCATCGTCGGCGATTGGGACGGACGGCGCGGGTCGCGCCATCGCCCAGCGTGAGTGCCTGTGGACAGGTTCTGCGGGACCTGTCCACAGGCTTGGGTGAGCGAATCGCGTGCCACGGCCGTGAACCGAGCACTCGCCCTCAGCCTCACGTAGGGCGGGGTAACCTTGACCCCCGTCCACTCGGTCGGGTTGATTCCGCTAGCCGTCGCGCCCTCTGGGCACGGCTTCCCTTCATCTCCCTTGGAGTTGAGGAAATGAACGAGCCTCCGAGTCCCAATGTTGCAGTCGTGGCGAGCCGTCTTTGCGCGCTTCCGCGCGCTGTTGCGCTCGGATGCCGCCGGGGTCCGAGCGGGCTTCTACGCGCTCCTGCTCAGCTCGGGCGGTGACCTCCTCGCTGGGTTGACCCTCGGCTCCATCACCGGCACCCTCGAGTCCCTTCCCGGTCTGCTCGTCCTCGTCCCCGCCGCCATCGGCATGCGGGGCAACGTGTTCGGCGCGCTCGGGAGCCGGCTCGGCACGGCCGTGCACACCGGCACGTTCCGCATGTCGGCTCGGCGCGACACGGTCGTCGGACAGAACCTCGCGGCGTCGATCTCGATGTCGCTGTCGGTGTCGTTCGTGCTCGCAATGCTCGCCAAGGCCATCTGCGTGGCGTTCGGGTTGGAGAACACGATCTCGGTCGCCGACTTCGTCGTGATCTCGGTGGTCGGCGGCTTCCTGTCGTCGATCGTCGTGATGGGGCTGACGGTCGTGGTCGCGCAACTGGGAGTCCGGCGCAACTGGGACCTCGACAACGTGAGCGCGCCCATCGTGACCGCGGCGGGCGACATGGTCACGCTCCCGGCGCTCTTCCTCGCCACCTATCTCGTCGGGATCCCGTGGCTCACGATGATCGTCGCCATCGTCTGTGCGATCGTCGCCCTCATCGCGCTCTTCTCCAGCTTGCGGTCGCGCGCTCCGATCCTCCGACGCATCGCGCGCGAATCGTTGCCGGTGCTCGTGCTCGCGGGAACGATCGACGTCGTTGCCGGGCTCACCATCGAGAAGCGCTTCTCGTCGTTCCTCGTGTACCCCGCGCTGCTCGTGTTGGTGCCGCCGTTCCTCGAGGACTCGGGGTCGCTCGGCAGCATCCTGAGCGCACGCGTGTCGACCAAGCTCCACCTCGGCACGCTCGTCCCCGGACGCGGAAGCCTCCGGTCGGTCGGCGAGGACTTCCTGCTCATCTACATGTACGCGGTGCCCGTCTTCTTCCTGCTCGGCGTGTCGGCCGACATCGCGGCCGCGGTCGTCGGGCTCAAGAGCCCCGGCAGCGTGGAGATGATCGCCCTGTCGATGATCGCGGGGTTCATCGCGACGACGTTCGCGGTGCTCGTCGGTTTCTACGGCGCGGTGGCCGCGCACCGGCTCGGGCTCGATCCCGACAACCACGGGATCCCGATCGTCACGTCGAGCCTCGATCTGCTGGGTGCGTTCGCACTGATCCTGGTGATCGTCGCGCTGGGTCTCACCTGAGATGTTCGCCGAAGAACGCGAGCATGCGCGACCACGCGTCGGTGGCAGCAGCTTCGTTGTAGTTCTCGGAGCCGTCGCGCATGAACCCGTGTTCGCCTTCGGGATAGACGACCACCGCGTCGCCGTGCTCGGTCCGCACCGCCTCGATGTCGGCGGCCGGGATGTAGTCGTCGCGACCACCGAAGAACAAGAGTGCCGGGCAATGCAGGTCGCCGAGATCTCGCGCGATGCCGCCGCCGTAGAACGGGACCGCGGCGCCGACCCCGAGGCGGTCGGCCCACTTCGCGGCCCGGTACGTGAACCAACCCCCCATGCAGAAGCCCGTGACGCCGACCGAGGTCGCGCCGTCGACCCGCAAGGCATCGGCGGCCGCAGCGAAGTCGCCTTCGAGGTTCTCGGGCGTGATGGAGCCGATGATCGCGCCGAAGTCGGCGGGGTCGATGCCATGCGAGCGGGAGAAGAAGTCGGGCGCGATCACGCGGTAGCCCTCACGGGCGAGACGCTCGCCGAACCGCAGGAGCTGGGCCGACATGCCGTTGCCCTCGTGGACCACGATGATGCCGGGGCCTCGGCAATCGGATGCCGAGGCGGGCGAGACGGAGAAGTTGGGGAGCGAGAGTTGAGTCATGGTGTGCACTCTCGCGCGAGTCGCCGGTCCGTGCCTTTCGGCGCGGTTATCCTCAGGTGACACCGATGCCTCCCGACGATCAGCCCCGCAACCTCAAGTCCATGCTCTCCGAGGCGAAAGACACCTCTGAGCTCATGGTCGACCTCGCGTACGCCGCGCTCTTTTTCGGCGACGCGCAGATGGCCGACGAGGTGCACGAGCTCGAGGAGCGACTCTCCGACCTCGCGCACGCGATGCGCGAGGTGTGCGTGCTGGCGGCGCGCTCGCCCCGCGACGCGGAAGAGATGTCGAGCGTGCTGCACGTGCTCACCGCAATCGAGCGCATGGCGAATGCCGCGGTCGACATCGCCCGCATCGTCACCCACAAGTTGGGGATCCCGGCGGCGTTGGTCGCCGACCTCGCGGCGGCCGAAGAGATCTCCCATCGCGTGCGGGTCCGACCCGACGCGTTGCTCGCGCACCGCTCGCTCGCCGACGCCCAGCTCCCGACCGAGGTCGGCATGCGGGTCGTGGCGATCCGCCGGGGCAAGGAGTGGATCATCGATCCCGATGGTGACGTCACGCTGATGCCCGAAGACGTGCTGATCCTGCGCGGGCCCTCGGCGGGAGTTGCCGAACTGCGGGTGCTCGCGGGCGCGCCCGAGTGGCGTCCGCCCGCCACCAGTGACGACCCTGCGATCCCCACGGATCTGGATCGTGCCGTCGACGTGTTGGTCGAGATGAAAAACGTGTCCGAGGTCGCGATCGGGCTCGCGTACTCGGCGCTGCTGTTCAACGATCAGGGTCTGGCCGCGGAGGTCAGCAGCCTGGAGGACCGGCTCGACGAGATGCGCGAACGCCTCGAGGTCTGGGTGTTGCGCAGTGCTTCGGAGCAAGTGGAGCCGTCACCGCTGCGTGGACTGTTGCATCTGGGCGCGGCGGCCGAAGAGTTGGGCGACGCCGCGCAGCAGATGGTGTGGTTGGTCGAGGAGAACGAGGAGATGCACCCGGTGCTCGCGATCGCCTTCGGCGATTCCGACGAGGTGATCGTGCGGGTGCCAGTGTCACCGAAATCGTTCCTCGACGGCCGGACGCTCGCCGACGCCAACCTCGAACTCGAGACCGGCTACTACCTGCTCGCCATCCGGCGCGCCGGCCGTTACCTCTACCGCCCGCGCGGCCCCGTCGTGCTCGAGGCCGGTGACGAGCTCATCGCGTCGGGTCCGGAGGAAGGGAGATCGCGCCTCGCCGCGCTCGGTGGTTACCGCGTGCTCGAAGACGATGCCACCGGCGAGATCGCTCTCGTCCGCGTCGACTCCTGACCGTATTGGGCGTCACCGCGACGACGGGGCTCACCCCGTCCGAGGTCGCGGAGCGGGTGGCGCGCGGCGCGACCAACGATACGGGTGAACGCACCAGCCGCACGCTGGGTGAGATCGTCCGGGCCAACCTGTTCACACGATTCAACGCCATCCTCGGTGCCGCGCTGGTCGTGATCGTGATCGTCGGACCGATCCAGGACGCCACCTTCGGACTGATCCTCGTGGCCAACGCGGGGATTGGGATCTTCCAGGAAGTGCGCGCCAAGCGAACCCTCGACCGGCTCGCGGTGCTCAACGCGCCGACCGCGCGTGTCGTGCGCGAGGGGAGCGCGACCGAGGTGGCCGTCGACATGGTCGTGCTCGACGACCTGCTCGAGCTGCGCCCCGGCGATCAGATCCCCTGCGACGGCGTGGTGCAGTCTGCTGACGGGTTCGAGGTCGACGAGTCGTTGCTCACCGGCGAGAGCGACCCGCTCGACAAACACCCCGGCGACGAAGTGCTCTCCGGCAGCTTCGTGGTGGCGGGGTCGGGCCGGTTCCAAGCCACCCGGGTGGGGGCCGACTCCTACGCCCGCAAGCTCGCGGCCGAGGCTCGGCGCTTCGAGTTGACTCGCTCGGAGTTGATGGACGGCATCAACACGATCCTCCGGATCGTCACCTGGGTGCTCATCCCGGTGTGCGCGCTCTTGCTGTGGAGCCAGTCGCGCGATCACAGCACCGAGGTCGCGCTGCGCTTCACCGTGGCCGGCGTCGTGGCGATGGTGCCCGAAGGGCTGGTGCTGCTCACGAGCATCGCGTTCATGGTCGCCGCGCTCGCGCTGGCACGCCGCCAGGTGTTGGTGCAGGAGCTACCCGCGGTCGAAGGTCTCGCCCGGGTCGACATCGTGTGCCTCGACAAGACCGGGACGCTCACCGAGGGCGAGATCGTGTTCGACGAACTGGAGGTGATCGCCGACGCCGACGGCGGGTTGGCGGCCGCCGCCCTGGGCGCGTTGGCCGACGACGAGATCCGCAACGCGACCGCGGTGGCGCTGGCCGCGCACTTCGACGCGCCGGGCTGGACCCGTACCGCCGCGGTGCCGTTCTCGTCGGCGCGGAAATGGAGCGCCGCGAGCTTCGAGGCTCACGGGTCCTGGGTGATGGGCGCGCCGGAGATGGTGTTTGCGGATGGCGCATCCGCGGTGCGCACGCGGGCCGATGAGCTCGCGGCGGGCGGGCGGCGGACGCTCGTGCTGGCGCGCAGCGACGACGCGCTCGACGGCGAATCGCTGCCCCGCGATCTGACGCCGGTTGCGTTGATCATGTTCGCCGAGAAGGTGCGTCCCGACGCGGCCGAGACCCTCGCCTACTTCGCCGAACAGGGGGTGCAGCTCCGCGTGATCTCGGGCGACAACCCGCGCACGGTCGCGGCGGTCGCGTCGCGCCTCGGGCTGACCGACCCCAATGGCGGCTACGACGCACGCAACCTTCCCGACGATCTCGAGGGAATGGCGGCCGCGCTCGAGGCCAACGTGGTGTTCGGGCGCGTGACCCCGCAACAGAAGCGGGCGATGGTCGGCGCGCTGCAGTCGAAGGGCCATGTCGTGGCGATGACCGGCGACGGTGTGAACGACGCGCTGGCGTTGAAGGATGCCGACATCGGCGTGGCGATGGGTTCGGGTGCGGCGGCGACCCGCGCGGTTGCGCAGCTCGTGTTGCTCGACGGCAAGTTCGCGACCCTGCCGGGGGTCGTGGCCGAAGGTCGCCGGGTGATCGCGAACATCGAGCGGTCGGCCAACCTCTTCGTCACCAAGACCGTGTACGCGGTGCTGATCGCGATGGCCGTGGTCATCGCCAGCTGGCCGTATCCGTACCTCCCTCGGCACCTCACGATCGTCAGTGTGTTCACGATCGGCATCCCGGGCTTCTGCCTCGCGCTGGCGCCGAACTCGCGGCGTTACATCCCCGGGTTCATCATCCGGGTGCTGCGATTCACCATCCCGGCCGGGATCATCGCCGGGACAGCCGCGCTCGTGGCCTACGGCATAGCCCGCTACGGGCATGACCTCCCCGCGCGTGAGGTGCGGACAACCTCCGCGCTGGTGCTGATCGCGGTCGCGCTCTGGGTGCTGGTGCTCCAAGCCCGACCGTTCAACTGGTGGAAGACCCTGCTCGTGGCGTCGATGATCGGCGCGGTGGCGCTCATTCTCCTCGTGCCCGCACTGCGTGACTTCTACGCCGTGCAACTGCCCCCGGCCCGGGTCCTCGGCGAGGCGGCGATCGTCGCCGGGGTCGCCATCGCGCTGCTCGAAGTCGGCTGGCGGTTCAGCCGCGTGATCGGCAACCGGCGCAACTTCGACGAGGTGGTCGAAGCCGCGTCGTAGCGAGCGGCACGAGTCCCGCGATCAGGCGCGACAGCGCGTCCCGGCGGGTGGTAGCACGCCGCGCAGCAGGTAGTTGTCGACCGCGTCGTCGATGCAGCGACTCTTGGTGTAGGCGGTGTGCTCGGTGCTCTCGAAGGTGAGCAGCCGTGAACCGGTGATTCGCCCGGCGAGGTCTTCGGCACCCGCATAGGGAGTTGCCGGGTCGCGCGTCGTGCCGACGATCAGGACGGGCGCGGTGCCGGTGACCCGGACGTCGCCGAGGGTTTCCGACGTCGGTGGGCGGGGCAGTCGAGGGTCGCAGCCGAGCACGGTGCTGCCCACGTACGCGCCGAGCAGCGGGTACTGGACGACGTCGTGCCGGTACTCGGCGACGAAATCGGCGAAGGTGGGCACCGCGTCGACGCGATCGTCGCAGAGGATGACGTCGATGACCTGGTTGATGTTGTCGTAGGAGCCGTCGTCGCGCCGCCCGTTGTAACTGTCGGCCAGGGCGAGGAGCACCGTCCCGTCACCCAGTTGCGCCTGGGCGAGCGCCTGGGCCAGCTGGGGCCAACCGTACCGTTTGTCGTAGAGCGCAGAGATCAGCGCGGTGTAGAAGGCGGCCACCCCGGCGGTCCGTGTGGTCTTCTTCCCTGTCGCAAGGTTGGTGGTCGGGAGCGTCAGCCCGGCTTCGAACCGGCGCTCCAGCGCAGTGAGCGCCTTCGTGGGGTCGCCGGAGCTGTGGAAGTCACAGGCGCGGCGAGCGGCGCAGTCGGCGAGGAAGTCGTTGAGCGCGCGTTCGAACCCATCGGAGTTGGCGCGCAGCTCGTCGAGCGCGTTCGCAGACAGGTCGACGGGCGAATCGAGCACCATGGGCCCGACACGATCGGGAAACATCTGCGCGTAGACCGCGCCGATGACGGTGCCGTAGGAGAAGCCGAGATACGCGAGGCGTTCGTCGCCCAATGCGGCGCGCAGTTGGTCGAGGTCGCGCGCGACGTTGCGGCTCCCCAGCTGGCCCAGCCACGCCCCATTCTGGGCCACGCAGCGGGCGACGACGTCGACGGGCTCATGGGTACCGTCGAAGAACGCGCGGAGATCGGCGTCGGAGTTCGGCGTCGGATCGATCGCGTTCAACTGGTCAGCGGTCTTGTCGTCGACACACTCGACTGGGCGAGACCCGCCGGTCCCGCGCGGATCGAAGCTCACGAGGTCGTAGCGCGCCCGGATGGCCGCGGGCAGGTCGCGGGCGAACGCGGGCAGGGTTGTCGTGCCGGCGTCGCCGGGTCCACCGAAGTTGAACACCAGCGACCCGAGTCTCCGGCCTGGGCCGGTGGCGCGGACGCGGGCCACGGCGATGTCGACATGGTCCCCGGTGGGTTGTCCGTAGTCGACGGGAACCGACAGCGACGCGCACTGTAGGCGCGACCCGCACGACTTCCATCGGGTCAGCGCACTGGGCGACTGCGACGCGCCCGCGGCAGTCACCGTGCTCACGGCGATCGCTGACGTCACGGATGCGAGCGCGACGAAGCACGCGGAGAGGCGCCGGAGCATCGCAGCAATGTACCGGTCGTCGTCGAGCATACGAGCGCGCGACCGCTAGCGTCGGGGTGATGGTCACCCCTACCGACACTGCCGGCCACCCGTTGGTGCTCGTGTCGGTGCACGCGCATCCCGACGACGAGGCGTCGAAGGGGGCGGGCACCGTGGCGCGCTACGCGGCGGAAGGGATCCGATCGGCCCTGGTGTGCTGCACCGGGGGCGAAGAGGGAGACATCCTCAATCCGGCGGCCGACACGCCCGAGATCCGGGCCGACCTCCAGGCCGTGCGCGAAGCCGAGCTGCGCGCCAGTGTCGACGCCATCGGCTTCGCCGAGCTCTACCTTCTGGGGTACCGAGATTCCGGCATGCCCGACACCGACGCCAACGCTCGCGCCGACAACTTCGCCAACGCGCCCTTCGACGAAGCCGTCGGCCGACTGGTCGCGGTGATCCGCCGGGAGCGGCCCCAGGTGCTCGTCACCTACGGCGACGAGACCGCGTTCTACAAGCACCCCGACCACATCCGCGTCCACGAGATCTCGGTCCCCGCGTTCGACGCCGCCGGGGATCCCGACCGCTATCCCGAGGCCGGCGAACCGTGGCAACCATCGAAGCTCTACTACTCCGGCTTCTCGTTCCGGCGCATCCGCGCCCTGCACGACGCCTACGAGCAGCTCGGGGAGGAGAGTCCGTGGGCCGAGCGCATCGCCCAATTCCCCACCGACCTCGATCTCCAACCGCCCGACACCTACATCGACGTCGGCGATTTTCTCGCCGAGCGCCGTGCCGCGCTGCTCGCGCACCGCACCCAGATCGATCCCGACGGCGCGTGGATGCGCGTGCCCGACGACCTGTTGCGCGAGGTTTTCCCGTGGGAGGAATACGTGCTCGCGCGTTCGCTGGTGAACGACGGCTCGTGGCCCACGCCCGCAACTCCGGATCGCGATCTGTTCGCCGGTGTGCGGAGGTCCGACGTCGCAACCGAGAAGGCCGAGGTCTGACGTGAGCAGTTCGCTCTCCGACGATTGGCTGGCCGCGTGGGTTGGCGCGGGCCGGAAGCCGGGAGCGTCGGGAACGGTGCAGGTGGTGGTGTCGGGCGACGCGGGCGGCGCGGGTGGCGTCGGCCCGTGGGCGGTGCGCGTCGACGACGGCGTCGTCGCCGAGGTCGCGTCGGGGCCGGCCACCGAACCCGACGCCACGCTCACCATCGCCTACGACGATGCGATCGCGATCGCCGACGGTGCACTCGACCCCGCGGTCGCGTTCATGCGGGGCCAGCTGAAGACGGCAGGAGATCCCGGCCTCGTGCTCGACGTGCTCGCGGCGGCGGGCTCGATCGGGCGTTGAAGCGGGGTCTCAGCTGCGCTGGAGCTCGCGCAGGTCGCGCCAGCTGATCGCGACGACGTTGGCACGATCCAAGAGGTCGCGCACCGCGGGATCCCGGCAGAGCGCCACGTGGTCTTCGACCCGCGCCGACCACTCGTCGCCACACGCGGCGCGAAGCTCGTCGGTGTCGATTCCTGGATGCACCGACAGCTCGGTGACACCCGAAGGGAGATCGAAGAGCGCGCGCTCGATGTGCCGCCGACCGCCCGGTCGGCCTCTCACGATCCGATCGGGGAAGATCAGGCCTTCCTCGGCGGCGAGGCGACGGAATGGGAAGCCGGCGATGCGCTCGTCGTCTTCGTTCCCGAGCCGGAGCGGGAGCGCGAACTCGATGGCCAACTCGAGGTAGACGTCGAAGAAGTCGGCGCGGGGTGGAAGCGTCTCGAGATGGCTGGTGAGGTGGCTGACGTCGAACCCCCAGACGATGGCGCGTTCGATCTGGGCGCGGCACTCGCGCCGCACCTCGTCGAGGTCGGCGTGGTCCCACGCGTCTTCCACGGTGCGGGGAAATCCGCCGTCGCCGTCGAGCAGGCTCGGTGATCGCGTCATCGGCCCCCAGCGGTAGGTGTCGAACTCCGCGTTGAGCGTCAGGTTGACGCCCACGTCTTCGCCGCGGTATCCCGCGGCGGCGGCGCGTGCCCAGGGACACGGCACCATGAGCGACGCGCTCGACGCGACGCCGTGTCGCAGCGCCTCGTAGGTGGCGACATTGCTCGCGTGGGTGAGGCCGAGGTCGTTGCACGTGACGATGAGCAGCTTCGCATCGGCAGGATGACCGAGTCGCTCGGCGAGCGTGACCATGGACGGATCAGCGTACCGGGCGCTACCCACGTGAACTCCCGGGAACCGCGGGGCTGGCTAGCCTGCCTCAACGTGCGCAAGCGTTGGTCGGTAGTCGGCGTCGCGTTCCTCGCGTTCGTCGCCGGCGTGGGCGCGGGGCCCGTCGCCGGAACCGCGGCGTCGGACACCTGTCCAGGCTTCTCCGGCTCGACGTCGATGTTGAAGTCGCGTGGGCCGAGCGCGCCTGCGGTCCTCGTCGACGCGACCGCGGGCGTGCAGCGCTGCCTGGATGCGGTGACGCTCACCTTCCGGTCGCTCGGGAATGGGACGCCGCCGCCGCGGTACACGGTGCGTTATCAGGATCCCGCGCGTGAGCCGTTCCTCGACGGCGACCCGCCCTCGCCGATCTCGTTGCCCGGAGCCGCGTTCCTCGTGGTGCGCGTGCGACCTACATCGAGCGTCGATCCCTTCGCGGCTGACGCGCCACCGACGTATACGGGAAACCTGTCGCTCGACTACGGCGACCACCACCATCTGCAGATCGTGCGCGAGCTCCCCGACGCCAAGGGTGCGGTCGTGTGGGCGATCGGTCTCGACGGCGTGCGACCCTTCCGCGTGGACCGTGCGCAGAACCCGCCCCGGGTGACGGTGCTAATCGGCTGAGCCGAGCGCGCGCTCGCGTGAGCAAGGCTCAGGTGAGATCGAGCACGATCGTGCCGAACACCGCGTCGGCGGCGAGGAGGTTGTAGGCCTCGCCCGCGTCGTCGAGTGCCATCGTGTGGGCGATGACGGGCGCGATCTCACCCACCGCGAGCCGCGGTACGACATCGTGCGCGAACCCGGCGGTGGCGACGGCTTTCTCGGCGACCGAACGGACCCGGAGCACGGTCCCGAAGAGGTGCAACCGTTTGAACAGGAGCGCACCGAGATCGAGCTCGGCGCGCGGGCCCGCCATCAAGCCGATGAGGACGATCCGGCCGCGCGGACCGGCGACGGCGACGTCGGTCGCGAGGTAGTTGCCGCCGACGAGCTCGAGGGTCACGTCGACCGGACCGGCCGCGGCCAGGACGTCGGCGGCGAGCGCGGCGGGATCGAGCTCGCGGGGCGCGAGCACCGCGTGATCGAGGCCGAGCTCGCGGCAGCGGTCGAGCTTGGCGGGCGTGCGGGCAGTACCGACGACGGTCGCACCCATTGCCCGACCGAGCTGCAGCGCCGCCGTGCCCACCCCCGAC
>Ga0075026_100001053_pt1 | contig 11603 bp, 9 predicted proteins | sample Str012_2_FD_71392 | JGI IMG/M metagenome (GOLD analysis project Ga0075026, IMG submission 71392) | Freshwater sediment microbial communities in response to fracking from Pennsylvania, USA - Straight Creek_MetaG_SC_2012 | ecosystem: Environmental > Aquatic > Freshwater > Creek > Sediment...
CTACAAGATCTATGCCGAGAGCTTCCTGAGCGACGAGCACCTCGCCCGGATCATCGAGGAAGCCCAGGCCGTCGTCGGGCGGGCACTCGGCGGCTGACCGCTCGGCGGCTGAGCGCTCGGCGGCTGAGCGCTCGGAGCCTGACCCGGCCTGCGCGTCACGCGCTCGGGTCGCGGGTCCTGATAGGACCCACAGCGCGACGAAGCCGCTTGGTCGACCCCCGAGACTGTCAGGCAGAGTCGTTTCGGCCATGTTCCACGAGGGATCTGTGCCGAATGCGGTCCTGAGAGGACCGGCGGGCAGAACCGTCCGGCGCGCGTTCGGCGTCTGAGGGCTACGCGAACGCCGCCACGATCGCGTCCAGCTCCTCGTCGGTCGGCTCGACGTAGATGACGCCGGCGGGCGTGACGACCACCGGCGTCGCGAAGTAGCCGGCAGCGTGGACCAACTCCCCGGCCGCCTCGTCCTCGTCGATCCGGAGATAGTCGAACGGGACGCCTGCCGCCGTCAGGTGCTCGCGGGAACGGGTCGTGTCCTCGCAGGTATCGCGGCCGTAGATCAGGACGATCTCGGCGGGCAGGAGCGTGGCGGGTTCGGTCATCGGGTCAGCCTTTCCGATAGAGCATCCCAGGCGGTGAGGTACGCATCGACATCCTCGTCAGTGGCCGGGATGGAACAGACGGGACCGGCCCCAACGATCGCTTCCCACACGCCGCGGTTGGCGAGCCAGACGCGGATCAGTCGGGTCAGCAGGTCGTCCTGGCAGGCGCGAGCCTCGGCGGCATCGCGGACCGGGGTCGGCCGGAACGTGTACCCAGCCCGAGGGCCGAGATGGTGGATGTGCCACGGCAGGCCGTGCCGCTCCACGGACCGGCGCATCCCGTCCGCCAGGCGCGCCCCCAGGCGTTGCGTGCTCGCGTACGCCTCGGGCGTCAGGATCTCGGTCAGGACCGCGCGCGCCGCCGCCATCGACAGCGCATTCGCGAACAGCGTCCCACCGAGCGCCACGAGGTTCGATCGCTCCCCGTCCGGTCCCTTGGCCTGGGTCAGGACCTCGGCGATGGCCTCGGTCATCCCCCACGCCCCGAACGAGATGCCGCCCGCGATCGACTTGCCGATCGTCAGCAGGTCAGGCTGGAGGCCCCACGCAGCCGTCAGCCCGCCCGCCCCGACGACCTGCGTGTGGGTCTCGTCGATGGCGAGCAGGGTGCCGTGGGCCTGGGTGAGTGCGCGCAACCCGTCGTGCCAGCCCGCATCCGGGAGGATGAGTCCGTGGTTGTTGGTGAGGGCCGGCTCGGTCAGGACGAGCGCGATGTCGCGACGCTCCAGGAACCGCTCCAGCTCGCCAAGGTCGTTGAGCGGCACGAGGACCGTCTCGTCCACGACGCCGGCAGGCACGCCACGCTCCTCCGGCACGACCCGCCCATCGCCGTCCAGCTCGACCAGGGTCTCGTCGAAATGGCCCAGGTAGTGCCCGTCGAACAGCAGGACCCTGTTCCGACCGGTGACCACGCGCGCGACCCGGATGACCTCGATGTTCGCCTGGCTGGCCGAGGCCGTGTATTGCCACTTCGGCAGGCCGAAGCGAGCGGCGAGGGCCTCGGACACGACGATCGCGTCCTCCGTCGGCAGGAGGAACTGGTTGCCGCGGGCGATCCGGTCGCCGACCGCGCGAACCAGCGGTTCCGGCGCATACCCACAGAACATCGACATGTCCGCGATATTGAAGTCGCGATAGGTGTGGCCGTCCACATCCGTGAAGCTGGCACCGTGACCCTCGACGACCCACGGGGCGAGGTCGTGATAACTGCTCCTGAACCAGGCCATCGGGACGCCGTTCGGCATAGACCGATGCGCCCGATCGGACAGTTCGATGGAGCGCGGATGCTCGTCGCGGAATCGCACGTCCTCCGCGTTCTTGAGCTCCCGGACCAGCCCGGGATCCACCGTGGGCGGGGGCACGATCAACGCAGCGGGCCCACCGGGCCGGCCATGCCCGCCACGGCAACGCCTGCCTTCAGGACCAGCCAGATCCGGGCCGGATCGGTGAGCGCGGTGAGGTCCATCAGGGGATCGTCGTCGAGGATGATCAGGTCCGCGATCGCGCCCGCCGCCACGACTCCCAGGTCGTCCAGCCCACACGCGACGGCGCCTCCACGCGTCGCGGCGACCAGCCCGTCCATGATCGGGAGGCCAGCCTCGACCATCCGGACCAGCTCGAGGGCATCGGCACCCGGCGGCCAGCTGTCGAAGCCGAGCGCCAACGGCACACCCGCAACGTGCGCGGCGACGAGCGTCAGGTAGGCGTAGTCGCGTTGGCGCTTCGCCTGCTCGACGAGGACCTCGGGGTAGTGATCCGCGTTGATCGCGGCGACGTCGTGGAACGTGGTGAGCGTCGGCACGAGGACGATGCCGTTCTTCGCCATCGCGTCCAGGAGCTCGGGCGCTCGATGGAGCGACAACCCGTGTTCGATGGTGTCGACGCCTTCTTCGACCGCGAGGCGGGCGCCACCGAGCCCTTCGGCGTGGGCGGCCACGCGCCTGCCCATCCGGTGCGCCTCATCGATGACGGCGCGCAGCTCCTCGCGAGTGACCTGGGCCGGTTCCGGGTCCTCGAAGACCACGGATCGCGCGCCCGTGGCCATGATCTTGATGAAGTCTGCGCCGCGCCGGATCTGCTCCCGGACGGCCTTGCGCATGTCGTCCGGGCCATCCGCCTCGCGATACATGGAGCCGAAGATGACGCCGCCCGGGGCGGTGGCCGACACGATCCGGGCGCACGTGAGCACACGCGGCCCGGGCGTGAGGCCCAGGCGGATGGCGTCGCGGACCAGGAGCGCATGATCGTCATCGCTGCCGACGTCGCGGACGGTGGTGATCCCGCTGGCAAGGAACGCTCGCGCACCGTTGGCCAGCTCGAAGACCCGGAGCGCTGGGTCGCGAGGCGCCTCGCCGCGCAGGATGGGAGGCAGGCGCTCGTAGCTGCTCAGGTGGACGTGGACGTCGATCAGGCCCGGCATCAGCGTCCGGCCCGCCACGTCCAGCACGGTCGCATCGCCCGCGATGGGTGGTGCTCCGCCCGGATGGAGGGCGACGATCCGTCCGTCGACGATCTCGATGGCGGCGCGCGCCTCGATACCGCCGAGACCGTCGATGACGCGTGCCTCGGTGATCCACAACGAACCCCCGGTCGTCATGCCTGCCTCTCGTGGGACGGGAGCGGCTCAGGCGAGAGCTCGCCGCCACGGACAGTGGCGCCGATGACGATCGCGGCTGCGACCAGCACGATGTTCTTGATGATGTACTGCCCTTCCAGCGTGGGCACGAACGGGAAGTGCGCGAAGGTCTCCGACGGGAACAGGAACAGCGGGGTCACGGTCCCGGCCATCTGGACGAAGAGCAGGAGCAACGTCACGCGCATCCAGCGACCGACCAGGAGGCCGACACCTATCGCCACTTCCCAGATGGCAAGGACCGGGAGCGCGAAGGTCGTCGGGACGATCCCGAAGGTCAGGGCCTCGATCGTCCGGCCGGCAAGGTCCTCGGCGGGGCTGAGGCCGGGTACGAGCTTGAGCGCCCCGAACCACAGGAACACGACACCCAGCGCGATCCGCAGCAGGAACACGCCGTAGCCTGCCATCCAGGTCGTGATGCGCCGATCGATGCGATCGAAGCGCGTGCTGTCAGTGCTCATCGGCGTCAAGCGTAGTGCTTCCGAGGGAGGGAGCTGGGGGAGCGCCGCTCCGCTCGCCGCTCGCCGCTCGCCGCTCGCGCGGCCGACCGGTGCATGGCATGACCATTTGGGCCAGTGAGGCGGCATCAGAGGCACTTCCGGTGCACCCGATGCACCAAAGGACCAGCCAAGGCGGCGGCGATGGTGGATCGGTGCATCGGGTGACCCGTCGGGCCGACCAGGACGGGCCCGATGGTGGAAATGGTCACCACGTGCACCGCGCGTCGCCCGTCAGGTCCGCTGCCTGTGTCGGGTCGGGTCCGACGCCTGTGTCGGGTCGAGTCCGCCGCCCTAACCCCCCGCGACGAGCAGGACGATGGACCGGCCGCCGGTCCAGTACGACCCGCGGACGGTCGGTCCCGCGGCGAGATCCGTGGCCAGGTCGTCGGGCGGCTCAAGCGTCGTGTCGATACAACGGCGCCACTCCCGGCCAGGTCCGGGATCGGGCAGTTCGAACTCGAGCGATTCCCACCAGGCGTTGCAGATGAGATGGACCGCGAGCTCGTTGGACCGGAAGGTCATGGCGATCGCCCGCGAATCCGGTCCCAGGTCGGGCTCACCGGCTCGGACGCCATGGAGGTCCGGCTCTGCGCCTTCGAAGACGTCCAGCAGTCGCCGACGAAGGTCGATCAGTCCTTTCGTGAAGGCATGCAGAGCAGCTTCTCGCTCCACGGCTGCCCACTCGAACCAGCTGGTCATGTCGTCATGGACGTAGGCGTTGTTGTTGCCGCCCTGGGTCCGTCGGACCTCGTCGCCCATGAGGATCATCGGGACACCGATCGCCAGCAGGTTCACCACGATGAAGTTGCGGATCTGGCGCTCGCGCAGGCGCTGAATGGCCGGATCGCCTGTGGGACCCTCCGCGCCGCCATTCCAGCTGAAGTTGAGGTCGCTGCCGTCGCGGTCGCCCTCACCGTTCGCCAAGTTGTGCTTCGTGTCGTACGAGACCAGGTCGTTGAGCGTGAACCCGTCGTGGCAGGTGATGAAGTTTAGGCTGGATTCCATGTCCGGATCCTTGTGTCCGTACAGGTCCGGGCTGCCCACGAACCGCCGCACGAAGGCACTCACCATCCCGGGATCGCCCCGCAGGAACATCCGGACGTCGTCCCGGAACAGCCCGTTCCACTCCACCCAGCGGTCGCCGGCGAAATTGCCCACCTGGTACAGCCCGCCTGCGTCCCAGGCCTCAGCGATGAGCCTTGTCCCGGCAAGGACCGGATCCGTCTCGATGTCGAAGAGGATGGGCGGCTCCGGGATGGGGTGGCCGGTCTCGTCGCGCGAGAACACCGAGGCGAGGTCGAACCGGAACCCGTCCACATGCATCTCGTGGACCCAGTAGCGCAGGCTGTCGCGGATGAGCCGCCGCACCACCGCACCGTTCGCGTTCATCGTGTTGCCGGTTCCCGTGAAGTCCGCGTACCGCGACCGATCGTCCGGGTCCAGCAGGTAGTAGTCGTCGTTCGCGAGGCCCCGGAACGAGAGGGTCGGACCATCCGCACCGGCCTCTGCGGTGTGGTTGTAGACGACGTCCAGGATCACCTCCAGCCCGGCCCCGTGTAACGCCTTGACGAGGTCCCGGAACTCATCCACGGCCGCGGCCGGTGTCCGGACGCTGGAGTACTGGACGTGCGGCGCGAAGAACGAGACGGTCTGGTAGCCCCAGAAGTTCGTCAGGCCGGGCGCGGCCGTGTGGACATCGAACTGGAAGACCGGCAGCAGTTCGACGGCGGTGACGCCCAGGTCCACGAGGTACGGGATCCTGTCGATGAAGCCCGCATACGTCCCGCGTCGATCGGCGGCGACGCCCGAATCCGGGTCCGCCGTGAACCCGGCCAGGTGCGCTTCGTAGACGATGGTCTCGCGGAACGGCTGGGCGAGCGGCCGGTCGCCTTCCCAGTCATACGTCGAGGGATCGATGACGACGCTCTTCATGGGGAGGGACGCGTCGGCCGGGTCCCAGGCGGCGATCCGCCGGTAGCCGACGGGGACAGCGGTGCCGCGACCGTATGGATCCAGCAGCGGCCGGGTCGGATCGAAGCGCAGGCCCTGTTCCGGCGCCCACGGACCGCTGGCGGCATAGGCGTACAGCTGACCGGGCGCCAGGTCCGGGACGAAGATGTGCCAGTAGTCGCCGGTCCGGTTCGCCTGTGGGTCCAGGACGATCCGGTGGGCCGCCGCCGCACTCGCTTCGACGTCATCGAAGATGAGCAGCTCCATCCCGGTCGCGTGCCGGGCGTAGACGGCGAAGTTCACGCCACCCGGCACGATCGACGCGCCAAGCGGGTCGCCGACACCGGGCAGATGCGAAGATCCCGCCGCAAGGCCCGGCGCTCGTCCCGTCATCCGGGGAGCATAGGTCCTCGCGACGGGACGTCGCTCAGGGCTGGCCGCCTCGCGGGTCAGCGCGTTGGCGGGTCAGCGCGTCAGACCCCGATCGGCTCCTCGACGAGCACGATCGTGATCCGGCCGGGGAATTCGCCGCGAAGGACCAGCAGCTTGTTGATCTTGCTGCGCATGCCGTACAGCTCCTGGATGCGGACGTCCTCGACCGGCAGGGCGTACGTCTCGATGCGCTGGATGGCGGTCGCGAGGTCCGGCACGATCTTCTGGACGCCGATGACCAGGATGACCTTGCCGGCGCCCGATGCGATCGGGGCGAGCTGGCTGCCACCGAACGACGCGAACACGATGGACCCGTCTTCGGTGACGGCCTGGGCGCTGTTGACGAAGACGTCGGGTGCAGCGCCGAGCTTGCGGATGGTGTCACCCTGGGTGGCGCGATCCATCGCCATGATCCGTGGACGGATCGGCAGGTAGTCGTCGGACTGCTCGATGGCGTTCGAGATGCCGGCCGCAGCCAGCGTCGCCGAGGCGCCCGAGTGGACTTCCGAACCGGCGGGGATGCGCGATAGGACGAGATCGCGAGCGGAGGCGGCGTCGGCGACCACTTCGACCTCGAAGCCATGCTGACGCAATGCCGTGGCGGTGCGCTGGACGGCGGCCGGGTCCGCCGAGGCGGCAAATGACTCGTCGCGCGGCAGCCGCTCGATGGTGGGGGTGAGTGTTGCTGTGGTCATGTTGTTCGCGGGCCTCCGGGGACGCTGAGATGTCGTTGACACCGCAACGATACACCCATGGTCGTTGCAGATGCAACTACCCGTCCACGCGAGACCTCGCCCGAGGTGGTCTGCTCGGACTTGCATCTGATGCGCCATAACGTGCATCCGACGACCTGGGCGACCTCCTCAGCGCGCGGCATCCGGCATCGGATGCCGCATTTGGCACAGATCGCAGCGTCAGACGCCGCACGACCGGTCGCTTGGGCCCGCCCTGTGCACGTTATGCGGCATCAAATGCACATTCGAGCCGGCCCGGCGCGACGCGCCACGGCCCGGCGCGCCACCGCCGGCGCCGTACCCGCCCCGTCACGACCTCAGCGTGCCGCGACGATCTCGGCCCGGCGGCGCTCGATGAAGGCGTCCAGCTCCTCCGCACGACTCTCGTCGAGGGCCGGCGGTGTCGCCTCGGCCAGGAGCCGCTTCCAGATCCCGTTCGCCCGTTCCGTGGCCGTCCGCGCCCCGTCCGATTCCCATGTCTCGAAGTTGCGCCAGTCCGACACGAGCGGCCGGTAGAACGCAGTCTCGTAGCGTTCCAGCGTGTGGGCGCTCCCGAAGAAGTGGCCACCGGGCCCCACTTCCGCGAGTGCCTCGAGGCCCAGCGTCGCCTCGGACACCTCGAACGGGATGAGGACCTCGGACATCATCTGGAGGATCTCGGCGTCGATGATCAGCTTCTCGAACGACGCGGTCAGGCCGCCCTCCAGCCAACCGGCGCCCTGGTACAGCAGGTTGACCCCGCCCATGATGCTGCCCCAGACGGCCATCTCGGACTCGTAGGCGGCCTGGGCGTCCATGACGTTGGACGCGGTCGCATTCGAGGAGCGCCACGGCAGGCCGTAGCGGCGGGCCATCTGGCCGCTGGCGATGGCGCCCTTCACGTATTCCGGGGTCCCGAAGGCGGGCGCACCAGTCCGCATGTCCACGTTCGACGTGAACGCGCCGTAGACCATGGGTGCGCCCGGCCGGACGATCTGGGACAGCGCCACCAGGAAGAGCGCCTCGGCGTTCTGCTGCGCGATCGCACCGGCCAGCGACACGACGCTCATGGCGCCCGCAAGCGTGAACGGCGTCGCCACGACGGGCTGGCCGTACCGGGCCATCTGGATCAGGCCGTCACCCATGGGGCCGTCCAGGCGCAGGGGCGAGTTCGTGTTGATGACGGTCATGAGGCTTGGTTCGCGCGCAAGGGTCTCGCGGTCCACGCCGCGAACGATGGACACGACGTCCAGCGCGTCATCGACCACCGTGGAGCCGAACCCGAGGCCCTGCCACGTCTTGTCGAGTTCCGTCGCGAACGTCCGATACATGTCCAGGTGACGCGTGTCGACCGGCAGGTCGTTCGGTTCGATCGGTCCCCCACCCTCCTGGTGGATCACGTCGAGGGCGCCCACCAATCGGACGTAGTCGCGGAAGTCCGCGAAGTTGCCGGCACGGCGGCCGCGGTCCAGGTCGTTCGCAAAGGCCGGCCCGCCCACGGATCCGAACACGAGGTTGCGACCACCGAAGACGACGTTCCGGTCCGGGTTTCGGGCGTGGAGCGTGAACTCCGATGGCGCGCTCGCGATGAGCGCTTCCAGATGGGCCGGATCGAGGCGGATCCTGCGCGACGGGCGGTCCACCATCGCCCCGGCGGCCGCGAATGCCTCCAGGGTCCGGTCGCCGAGGACTTCCACCCCGATCTCGGAGAGGATCCGCAGGGACGCTCTGTGGATCGCCTCGACCTGATCGTCGGACAGGAGCCGGAGCGGTTCGAACGGGTTGGTCAGCCGACGCCAAGCAAGTTGCTGGAGTCCGGGCGCCGCGCGTCGGGGACGCCGATGCGGACCGGCCGCCAGAGGTGTCGTCGGGGTCGAGTCGGGGTCCATCGCCGGATGCTACGCCGCGGGCTCTGCCGGCGGCGCCTCATTCTCGGCTGGCGCTTCGAGCCGGCGCCAGATTCTCAGACTCTTCTCACCGCACTCCGCTGGAATGGATGGTCTCGAGGCCCGTTCGTCCATCCCGCACCATCCGATCATCCGGCACCATCCGATCCCCGAAAGGTCGCCACATGAAGCTCAAGATCCTGGCCATCTTCGCGCTGGCTGCGGTCGGGCTGGGGGCCGCCTTCGTGGCCGTCGGCGGTCTGCCGGCGAGCGCCGCCTCCGCCACGAAGTACCTCACGAGCGCCGCCACGACCGGCGATGTGACCAGTTCCGTCGCGGCGACCGGTAGTCTCGCCACGACGAAGTCGTATGGCCTGACGTTCGGGGCCGCCCCGCATCTCGCCGGCGGTACTCCGTCCGGCGCGTCGACGATCTGGGACGTCACCCAGGTCAAGGTCAAGATCGGCGACCTCGTCAAGGCTGGCGACGTCGTCGCCGTCGCCGGATCGAACGACCTTCGCGGACAGGTCGACGCCGCGCTGACGACCTTGCGAGTCGCCAAGATCCAGCTCGCGACCGCGCAGGACGCGCTTGCCAGCGCATCGGGGACGAGCGCCGTGCGGCAGGCCCAGATCGGCCTCTACAACGCGCAGACGCAGGTCGCCAATGCCCAGGCCGCCCGGACATCACTTCAGACACAACTCAAGTACGCGGTGCTCGCGGCGCCGATCGACGGTGTCGTGACCGCCGTCAACGTCACGGTGGGCCTCGAGGCGCCATCTGGCGATGCCATCGTCATCGACTCGTCCGGGCTACAGGTGACGGCCGACGTCGTCGAAAGCGATGTCCCGCGCATGACCGTCGGTCAGACCGCCACGGTCACCATCGGCGCGGTCGGTGCGGACCTGACCGGGACGGTGGTGGCCATCGCCCCCGGCGCGACGGCCGGCTCGACCAGCGGCAGCGTCGTCTCGTATCCCGTCACGATCTCGATCCAGGGCGCACCGGCCACCGTTCGGCCCGGGATGACGGCCAGCATCAGCATCACCATCGACAGCGCGACCGGCGTACTGACCGTGCCGGCGGCAGCCTTGCGTGGCACGGTCGGGTCCTACACCGTCCTCGTGATGGGAACGGATCCGCAGTCGAATGGGCAGCCAGTCTCCACGCCGGTGCAGGTCGGCCTGGTCACCAACACGACCGCCGAGATCAAGGGCGGGCTGTCCGCCGGTCAGGTCGTCGTGACCGGCATCAACACACCGCAGACCGGCACCGCCACGACCACCGGCGGCGGCCTCAACGGCGGGTTCGGCGGGTTCGGTGGCGGCACGGGTCGCCCGCGCAACGGGAATTGACGGTGATCGTCGAGGCGATCATCTCCTTCGACCATATCAGCCGGATCTACGACATGGGCCATGTCGAGGTCCCGGCGTTGGACGATGTCAGCCTGCGAGTGGACCCCGGCGAATTCGTGGCGATCGTGGGGCCGTCCGGTTCGGGCAAGACCACGATGATGAACATCATCGGTTGCCTGGACCGGCCCACGAGCGGCGAGTATCGGCTCGCCGGCACCCCTGTGGCTGACCTGGACGACGACGGCCTCGCCAGTCTTCGAAGCCGGACCATCGGATTCGTGTTCCAGTCGTACAACCTGCTGCCGCGCACGACCGCCCTGGACAACGTCGCCACCCCGCTGCTGTATCAGGGTGTGTCCCGTTCCGAGCGCGCGTCCCGCGCCACGGCAGCCCTCGAACGGCTCGGCCTGGGCGATCGGATCAACCACGAACCGACCGAACTCTCCGGCGGACAGCAGCAGCGGGTCGCGGTCGCTCGGGCCCTGGTCACCGAACCGGCGCTCATCCTCGCCGACGAACCGACCGGCAACCTGGACAGCCATTCCGGCGCGGAGGTGATGGCGGTCCTGCGCGAGCTGAACGCCTCCGGGAGCACGATCGTCCTCATCACCCACGACGTGGACGTCGCGTCCGCGGCGACCAGGCAGATCCATCTTCGTGACGGCAGGGTCGTCGCATGAGCCTCTATGAACTGCTCCGGCTGGCGATGTCTCGCCTGCGCACGAGCCGCCTGCGCGCCGCCCTGACCATGCTCGGCGTCATCATCGGCGTCGCCTCCGTCGTGGCCCTGGTCAGCGTCGGCCAGGGCACGACCTCGAGCATCACGTCAAGGCTGGCAGGGCTGGGAACGAATCTCCTGACGATCAGTCCTACCAATGGGTCGACGACGAACAAGCTGTCGCTCGGCGATGCCACGGCCATCGCGGGTCTCCCGTCCATCGGCGGGGTGGCGCCCGAGATCTCATCCAGCCTGACCGTCATCGCGGGCACCACCAGCACGTCGACCACCGTCGTCGGTACGACGCCCGCCTATCCGACCGTCCGCGCCTACGATGTCTGGCAGGGGTCATTCCTGACACCCGCCAGCGTCGAACACGACCTGCGCGTCGCGGTCCTCGGTGCGACCAGCGCGGCGAACCTGGGCCTCGGAGCGAGCGACATCGGGACCCGGATCTCCGTCGGTGGCCTGCCGTTCGAGGTCATCGGGATCCTGCAGGCCAAGGGTGGTTCCGGGTTCCAGAACCCGGACGACATGGTCATCGTCCCGATCGGCGTCATGCAGAAGTACTTCGTCGCCGGAGACACCGTTCGGACGATCGGCGTGTCGGTCAGCGACCCGGCGAAGATGGGCAGCGCCACGACGGCGATCACGACCCTCCTCCGCGATCGCCACAACCTCGCCTCGACCGCCACGTCGGACTTCAACGTCTTCGATCAGACCCAGCTTCTCGCGGCGGCGTCGTCGATCACCGCCACGCTCACCCTCCTGCTGGGTGGGATCGCCTCGATCTCGCTCATCGTCGGAGGCATCGGGAT
>Ga0075026_100001054_pt1 | contig 11600 bp, 4 predicted proteins | sample Str012_2_FD_71392 | JGI IMG/M metagenome (GOLD analysis project Ga0075026, IMG submission 71392) | Freshwater sediment microbial communities in response to fracking from Pennsylvania, USA - Straight Creek_MetaG_SC_2012 | ecosystem: Environmental > Aquatic > Freshwater > Creek > Sediment...
GGATGTTTCTACTCATTGCTGCTGGTTTTGTTCGCTGCTGGTGGTAGTGCTTTTTGTTCCTGCCTGGCTTTCCGTTCTGCCTTTAACCGTTCTTTTTTCTTTGCACCCTGAAATATTTCACGAAAGTGGTTATAATCGATGGTCATGATAAAACCAATGCCTGTTTCAATTACATAACCTTCAATTATCCCCATATAATCGTTTTTGCGGTAGCCGCGCAGCATATAACGTCCGTCTTTGCTTAACTGGTAGCCGATGGATACATTGCCCGCAATATTGGCCGCCTGCTGTCCGGAGTTTTGTACACCTTCCAGTTCAAAATTACTACCAACTGTTATGGTTAACCGATCATTAAGCAGCCGTTTGGACAGCGCTACATTGAGATCCGTTTTGCTGGCGCGGTTGCCGGTAGTGTAATCATCATCCTGCGAAATCACGTCAAAATTTATGTCAACACCTTTTACAAGATCGGTTGCCAGCTGGTTTAATTGCTCGGTTAAAAGTTTGCTCACGCTGGCGCGGGCAAACGATTCAGCCGTCATGCCGCTGCCGCTGCTCTGGAACGGATTTTCGGTTACAAACCTGGTAAGCAGCAGAAGCGCAAATACCTGTTTGTTCAGCTCCGAAGGTTCTTTTCTCAGCTCAGTCAGTTTTTGGTTAACCAGTTCAATAATGTTTTTTGAAACCGTATAGTTTTTATTGTCGGGCAGCAGAATGTCGAAGCTGATATCGGGCTTCAGTAATTCACCTTTCATTTTAAGGGCCACTTCAAAAGGCAGTTTCTGCAGGTAGGTATTGCGGATGTTTGCTACGGATCCTTCCAGCTGATCTTTTACCAAATCAAGGGGCGCGGTATTGGCAATGTATTCAGCTGTTATGTCTACTTCGGCTTCTGTGGGTTCGCCTTTCCAGGTAATTTTACTGCCTTTCTGGATATCAAATTTTCTTTTCAGTACATTAAAAGTAAGATCATACGATCCGCTTTCCAGTTCGTAAGAACCAGTGAGGGTTATTTTTCCGCTGGGGTCAATACCGGCATTCAGCAGCGCTTCTCCTTTTACGTTCAGCAAATCTCCATTGCCCTCGTCAATCACCAGGCTTAGTTCGGCTTCTTTTTTTACTTCAATATTAACCGACAAGTCAATCCCGGTTTTATTGGCCTGGTTCAAAGAATCGTAGGCGTTTGCATTGGCAATGATATAGTCGGTAGGCGGCGCATTTTCATTTACAAATTTTACAATGCCTTCTCTTTCTTCAATACCCGGTTCCCGCTGAGGCAGTACAACAGTTAATTTTGTTTTGTCGTTAATAGTTAAGCTGCCATCTGCTATGGGGGCAGTTTCTGTACCTTTTATGCTGAGGTTGGTACTGAAATACAGCTGTCCGTAATAAACTTTGTTGTTTTTCTTTGTGGTGTTGAGTACATGAAAGTCCTTTGCGCTAACTTTCAGATCAAACCTGTAATGTCTGAAATCGCTGGTGAATGCATTGCCATCCAGTACCGCTTGGTTGCCAGAAGAATCTACAATGGTAAAAGTATCAAAATGTACGCCCTCTGCTGTTAAGGCCAGTTTCTCCTGATCGATACTGAAATAGCTGTTTAACATGCCGAGGTTAAAACGTGTTTTATTAAAATTGAGATCGCCGTTAACTGCAGGCTTATCAAGCGTACCGGTAACCGCAATTTTACCATTCACTGAACCTGTTGCATCACGAATGGCCTGGTTGCTGGCACCTTCAAGGGTATGCAGTTGCAGCTGTCTGATGTCTGCCAGCAAATCAAGACTGCTTTGACTTTCTGGCTTACTGTAGTAATTGCCTTTTACCAATACATCATTTCCACGGCCTGTCAATTGTGCTTCGGCGGAATACGTATTGGTAACGGTATTGTTTACCTGTAAATGTAAATCGCCCACCGTGTCTTTGCTCATTGCGAGGTTGCTAACGGTGAGATCACTGGTAAATGCGGGTTGCATCATCAGCCCTATCAATGATGCTTTACCGTTGATGGTTCCATCAACCAGCAGCGAGTCTTGTTTGATAAAAGATGAAATGGTGGAAAGCCGGAAGTTGCTGAAGTTTACATCCAACGGGGCACCTGGCGAGGGCGTGCTGCTGTTAATGCGCAATAGCTGTTCTTCTTTGGACAGCTCAAATTTGCTGACAGTAATATCATTGCCGTCATAAGCTATTTTGTTGGCAGCATTGATCTTCCATTTTTCATAATTCAGCAAAAGGCTGTCGGGTTTTAGAAAAAGTGTATACTTTTCTTTTGATGGTTGTTCCAATAAACCCGAAAGCCTGTATTTGTCTTTGGCAGTCTTGTCTTTATTGAATAGTGTAAAATCAATTTTATTATTGGCGATAGCGGCCGTGAGGCTGGTTGCATATACATTTAAATTGCTGCCGCTCTGTATGCTGCCAATGGATGCCGCTACCATTAATTGCTGTTGTTTGGTGCTGGTGGTCAGTTGCAGGTTGTTTATTTTATTGCTGCCATTTATAATCAGCGGGGCTTGCAGATTGGCCTGCCAGCCATTATTGCTGCTAAAATGGCTTTGCAGCGTAATGTCTTTGAGGCTGTCCAGCTGAGGCAGCAATGCTTTTAGCAATGGCCGGTTTACGAGGGTGCCGTTTAATGTAAAATCATACGGTTCTGTTTTAACCAGGTTACTGTCGGGAACCCTTGAAAAATAGGGTTCCATCGATTGACGGAAAACACTGCCCATTTCCGTTAGTTTGTAGAGGCCAGTCAATTGCAGGGTTATAATGTCGCTTTTCAGGTGTACAAACTGCCCGCTGCCGGAGGAGCCGGCAACAAGTGCTATTGTATCTAACGGGATGCGGGTTGTATTATTTATGAGTACAGATTTGGTAACCAGTAAATCGCCCACCAGGCTATCGGGATTAGTTGCTGGAAAATTGGCGGCAATGGTTCCCTGGTAAAAAAGGGTATCAGTAGTAAGGTGCAAAGGAAGTGTAAGAATGGTATCTGCCTGCAAACTGAATTGAATGGAAGGATAGGTATTTGCAAAACTTCCTTTAGCATCCAGTGCAAGTGAAAGATTGGGATCGCGGATAACCGCAAGGGCCCGTAACTGCTGGCTGGCAATACTTGCATTGATTTCAGCATGCTGGTAATTGTATTGTTTTATTTCAGCTGCTTCTACCAAACCATGCACTGTTGCATTTGCATAGTGTGGATCGTATCCCCGCCCTTTTGCAGTAAAGCTGGCCGTTACTTTGCCGACTGTCTTCGTGGTATCTTTTAACAGGATCCCCAGGTTTACATTTTGCAGCGTAATGGCCAGGTCGTACGATGCATTTTTTTTGTCTGTAAATTTTGATGCGGCGCCTTTAACGGCTGCATTGCCCAATGATGAATTCAGTTTCAGGTCTGTTGCAATGGCATCCATTCCTCCTTTAAACTTGCCAGTAATGCTGAATGCTTCGGGCAGCGTAATATTATCCGGCAGGGTTTTCGTTGGTAGCAAATCAAGCAGGTCTTTGCGGGTGCTGCTGATATTTTTTATAACCAGTTCGGCATATATTTTTTTGGGGTCGGTGGCGTTCTTAATGGTGCCCGACAGATCAAGCTTTGTATTTTGCCAGCCGCTGAATTGCAAAGCTGTAATGTTCAGGCTTGCAAGCGTTCCTTTCATCCGGCTGTTGATCTTCAAAATGGTATTGGGATTTTTAAAAGGCGTTTGATTGCGAAGGAAGGGCGCAAAAGCCAGTATGTCTTTCACCTGTATGCTGCTATGCTGCAAATCAATAGCAAGCTTCATTTTAGAGGGATCCTTTTGCACCGCTTCAATAGAAGGATAATCAACCACAAATGACCGCTGTATAGAGCTACCCGGTGTTTCAATGAGCAGATCTTTCAGGTAAGCCTGGCGATTGGCGTACAAAAAATTTGTGTGAAAATTAGTCAGCACGAAACCGCTTTGCTCCTGCATGCTTCCATTTATAATGTTGCCGCCAATGGTATCCTTTCCGTATTGAAGATTTTTTACAGCAATGCTAAGCCTGGATGTTTTTAAATGCGCAAAATCAATCCCGCTTTTTTGACGGGGCTTGCTGTCATCATCAAATGCTATATTGTTATCGGTAAAAGAGGTGTTTGCCACTAGCAGGTGCCAGCCAGCATTGGCAGAATCAACCAGGGGAGCGGCTTTTTTGGTGACTGTATTTGCTGTTTCGGGTTTGCCAATTCTTACAGCTGCCGTTGTTTTATTTAATTCAATTTTATTCAATTCAATCAGCTGCTTTTGCAGGTCAAATGTTTTTACGTCTGCATTCAATGCTGTTAACTGAATATTGCTGTACAAAGCAGAAGGGCCGTTGCGGTAATCGAGCGAGAAATCCTTTAATGCTATTTTTTTAAGTACCAGTTGCAACAGATTGGGCGGATTGTTTTTTTTACCGGCTATTGTGTTTTCTGCAGGTGTTTGCAAAAGTTTGTTTTGATAAATCCTTGCTTTCACACCACTTAATTCAATCTGCGGAATGCCAAATTGGAGGTGCGATGGATCCAGCTTGTCAATTTTTATATTGCTGTGTTCAATCCAGACTTCCATATCGTTACCGGTCACAATATCATTGTATACCAGCCTTACTTTGTTCAGCAGTAAATGATCCAGTGATATTTTAAGTGCTGTGGTATCTTTTATTTCAATTGCGGTTGTATTGTTCCCGGCAAATGCATCAATGATAAATTGAAAATTGTACAGGGTGTCTGGTAATTGCCTTTTAATTTTTGCGGTAATGCCCTCAAGCGCCACTGCGCTAATGGCAATATCACTGTGGAGCAATTTCCACATATTGATGTCTGCTTTCAGGGTTTGACCCCAGAGCAGGGTGTCTTTTTGCCGGTCCTGTACATATACATTGCCCAGCTCTATCGTTTGCGGGAAGCCGATACGCAGTGTGCCAATAACAACTTTTGTTTTTAATTTACCGGATAGATAGTCCTGTGCTTTTTCGCGGGCAATGTTTTGTACCCAGGGTGTTTGCACAAGCACAATTACCAGCAGCAGCACAATAGAGATAAGCAGCAATGTCTTCAGGAAGAGCCTGCCCAGACGCGCCAGGAGGGGTCTGCGGTTTGTGTTAACAGGCTTTTTTGACGACATAAAATGATAAGCTTCTGGCTATAAATGTAGTAATACTATTGCAATGCAAAAGGCAGTCCATATTTGCGCTGTAATGGCTTCTTTCTCAACTCCCGGAGCGGAATATAGAAAGAAATGTCGGGGTTTAAATAAATTGCTGTAAAAACTTAGCGGGTATTCATTTCCGGAGATATTTTTTTGAAACCGGTATTAGTACCACTGGCGGCTCTAGTGGTGCCAGCCCGGCACTTGCTGTGGCAGCGGCAATCTTGTACAATTGATTACATGCGCTCTGTGGCGGGTAGCACAAATACTTCCCGCAAAATCAATAACCCATGGTACAATCATTTCCGGCGCTTGTGAAAATTCAATTGCACACTGAAAGATAATTGCACAGGCTTTACCAGTAATACATCAACGCTGGCGATTGCAAGACAAAAGGATGCTAAAACACAATGCCCTGCTGCATCTTTGCAGCAGGGCATTATAAAGAAGATAATGTATTTGCCAACTGTAAATGGTCAAAGGATTCTCTCACTTTCCAAACTCATCTGCCAGTATATCTGTTTCTCTTGCGCTGATGGTTTTGCTGCCGTTTTCTACTACTATCCGGTAACGAAATACAACCGATTCGCCTTTTTTCAATTGCAGGTTTTTGGCGGATTTGCCATTCGTGAATATTTTTTCGCCCAGCGGATTGGCCGCAAACAAACCATAGCCGCGTGCGTGCCAGAATGTGGGGTAGTTGGGGTTTTTGGGATGATCAATAATAACAACACTCACCGAATCTTTGCCCATTTTTCCATACACTTTGCACCAACGGCCGCGGGTGCTCCAGGCAGCATCGCCGGCCTTGCCTTCGCTGGTGATGTAATTACCATTGGCAATACTGTCTTTGGTTCCTTTTACCACTGTTACAATGCCTTTATCGTCGGTGAACTTTTTATCTTCAATGGTTGGTATTTCCAATGCATGTGCCAGGCGTAAACCCAGCAAGCCATCCTTTGCATCGGCAAATTTCACCGTATCGGCAACTGCTTTTAATGTGGTGATACGGTCGATAATACGCAGGCGTTCTGTGCCGCTGAATTCAAACCGGGTGGTTTCTTCCATCAGTGTTTCGTTCTGCTGGTTGGTCCAGTTGGCATGATAAGTGAGTATGCCTTTGGCGCCGTCTTTTGTTTCAACAGCATGGTTTGTTTTTATCCAGCCGTAACTCTTTTTTTTCTCCTGCGGAATGGCGAATGAGTTGTTCCAGAAATCGAGTCCGTTTACATTTTCAAAATTCAGCCAGGTGCCAATATGGTGCGGGTGATCGGTAGGGTCGCCGGGTTGCGGGTTCAATGGATAGCCGCGGGTAACCACCGTGCCGTTGGCGGCATATACCGGGTAGAGAACGGGTTTCTCCAGGGTATCGGGGTAAAAAAAACTGGTGAAGGGTTGATTGCCGATGATGACATTGATGCGGTTGGCATCTTTTTCTTTTACCAGTTTTACCATTTGCTGGTTTTGTGCAAATGAAAAATGACAGCTAAAAATGCCTGCTGAAATTATTAATAAGGTTCTTGCAATGCGCATTGTTGTTTTGTATTTAATGGGTTTGCTTTACCTCAAGTGGCGGGTGCCTGCACCGGCCACTTGAGGTAAATTTTATTTGTTGAAGGCGCTCAGAAATGATATGCTGTAAAAGAGTGCGACGCAAGATGGCTCAATAGCCACCATTCGGCCTGGTTCATAAATATGCGCACAATTTTTTCACAACAATCACCACGCACGCTGCTTACCGCTGGTCTCTAATATTTAAACACTTTTCCGGCACACATTACTTCCTGCGTAGCTTCATCAAAAGTGGCTTTGCCACCGGTATGCGCAGAAGCGGTGGTCATAATATTGGCAATGGAATGGCTGTAGCCTGCTTCAACCGGTGCATTGGGTTGTTTGCGGCTGCGGATGCATTCCATCCAGTTGCGTACATGGTTGCTCGTTAGTTTATCTCCGCCGGTATTGGCTGAAGCAACAACGGTTTCCACTTCAGACAAACTCATTTCAGGCAACAGGTTTGCTTTCATGTTCATGGCATCGGCCATTCTTTGGGTCAGCCCGCCTTTGGGAGAAACTTTGTTTGTATTTAAGTTCAGTTCGCCGCCGTTTGAATAATAAATTTCTGCAGGGTTCTCATCGCCATTGCACATGCGGCTGCCAAAGGTAACCTGGAAGCCACTGGTGGGGTCATTGGCAGGGCCATAATCAAGCACAGCTGTAATGGTATCCCAGTTTTTTCTGCCGTCTTTCCACATGTAGATGCCGCCGTTGGCTACTACGCTGCGCGGATGGGCCAGGCCACTGAACCAATGCACGGTATCAATCTGGTGGCTCATCCACTGGCCGGGCAAGCCGGAAGAATAAGGCCAGAACAAACGGTACTCCAGGTATTTGCGCGGATCAAAATTTTCGAACGGACGGTTGAGGATAAAGCGTTTCCAGTCGGTATCTTCTTCTTTCAATTTATCCAGCAAAGCAGGTCTGCGCCAGCGTCCGGGCTGGTTTACATTCCAGGTAAGTTCCACCATTTTAATATCGCCGAATTTGCCGGAGCGGATAAATTCATTGGCCGCATGATAGTTGGATCCGCTTCTGCGCTGAGAACCTATCTGAACAATTTTATTGCTGGCTTTAATGGCTTTTAGTGCGGCGCGGTTGTCTTCCATGCTTTCCGCAAATGGTTTTTCCACGTAGGCATCGCAACCGGCATTCACCGCCTGTATGGCGTGTTGTGCGTGCTGAAAATCGGCGGTGCTGATGAAGACGGCATCGGCCAGTTTTTTATCGTACAATTCTTCGTTATTGCGGCAAGCCACAATATCATGTCCCATTTTATCTTTCCAGACAGCAGCACCTTCTTCGCGGCGCATTTTCCAGATATCAGATACCGCCACAACATCAAAATTCAGTTCTTTGTAGTGGTTCATAAAGCTGGGGATATGACTGCTCCTATGCCTGTCGGAAAAGCCCACCACGCCGATGCGTACCCGATCATTGGAACCGATAATCCTGTTGTAACTTTTTGCGCCGAAAACGGAGGGGGCTCCCAAATAAAATCCGGCAGAACCCAGTGCTGCCTGTTTTATAAAATTGCGTCTGGAGTTTGGCATGTAGAATCGTTTTTTATTAATTTGAATGAATGTGAGCAGGTAGACTGGCAATCCTTGCCTTGCTCCCGCTAAAATTACTTCATCAGGGTATTAAAACAAGATTAATTTCCGTTTTTTTAGCACGCTTTGTACGCAAACGTTGCCGGAGATCCAAAAGGCGAAGCCTGGTTACAGATATTGAGGTTGCAAGGCCATTTTCCATCCGTATTAAATCATTTTAAAACAGTATAGCACGATTGTTAAAAGACTTCTGCAGCAATAAAAAACGGGCCATGAGTAGCGGGTGTACTACACTGTTTTACCTTCTGCTGCTTTTCGTATATCGGCTGCAATACTGGCAATAAACTGAAACTGGTCTACAATAGGTTTTAACTCCGACAGGCGCAAACGGGTATCGGTGCGTGTAAGTCCCTGCTCCAATTCATGGTTTCTTTTTGCTACCAGTTCTTTTATATGTGTGCTGAGTATAAACGGGCTGATTTTTTCCTCCGGCTGCAGGGTAGCTTCAGCTATATCTTCTTCCAGTTGTGCGGCTGCAACCAGGTTTTGAGTTGTTTCAGCAATGATGGGTACAAAATCCTGCGACTGATATTTAACGGCCAGGGTTTTGCTGAAATGCGCCAGCGTAGCAATATGCGAAGTAAGGGTATGCGTAAGCACTACAAACTGGTGCATCCGCCTGGCATCTTTTTGTTTGCTTTTGGGTTCGGACAAAAGCCTTGAAAATGCTTCTGATAAATTGGCCAGTGCCACAAAAGCATGTTTGCGGCTGAGGCGAAACTGCGTATCGGCAATGGCGGTACCGGTAAAAGTTTGCGAAACATTTTTGTAATAGTCCAGCGCGGTGGCAATGGCGGCTGCCTGGTATTTTTTTATTTGCTCATGCTCCCATGCCGGCAGCAAAAAGAAATTGGCGGCAAAGGCAATGGCGGAACCGATGGCCGTATCAATGATGCGATCGGTGATGACGGTTTTAAACTGACCGCTGTTGAGTAAATGAAAAAGCAATAGAACATAGGGCGTCATACAAATAACGGCCAGTAGGTAATTGGTGCGGATGAAACTGTAAGTGCCCATCATGAACAGCAGCATGATAAAAAACAATACCCGGTTGTCTTTTACAAAGTACAGCACCACAATGCCAGCCAGGGCGCCGGCTACTGTACCCAGCACCCGCTGGTAATTTCTTTTTTTGGTGATGCTGTAAGCCGGTTTTAAGATTACGATGATGGTAAGCAATATCCAGTACCCGTGGCCGAGGGTAAAAAACAACGAAAGAATATAGCCTGCTGTAGCGGCAATGCTTACACGCAGTGCATGCCGGAAGATATCGGATTGAAGGCTGAGGTTGTCATTCAGTACTTTCAGGTTGATATCGGTATGGGTTACAAATTTATCATGGTCGCCCGAAGGCCTGAAGTCCCTGGCCCTTTTCTTATCGTATTTGGTTTCATTGTGCAGGGTATTGATCCTGGCCACCATGTCTTCTATGGCCTGCAAAATTTTACGCAGGGTAATGATGGCTTCCAGGTTTTCTGCATTGAGGTGGCTGTTCCTGAACGCAATAAAATATTCCTGCAGGGTCAGTAATTTTTCCTGCAGTGCCCCGGGAGCAGCAGAAGCTTTACCGCTTTTAACCGCAATGCCAATATCATCCAGGGCATCGGCAATGGCCAGTACACAATCCTGAAAACGCAACAATATATCCGTGTCGTCAAAAAAATGATGCAGGTTTTCGTAAGGATAAAAAGCAGTGGCTGCTTTTTCAAACAAATCCACCGTATCGATGAATAGCATCATCAGCGTTCGGCTGGTAACCGTGGAATCTTTTACGATGATGCGGCTTTTGTACAGCAGTTCGCGCAGCAAATCCTGTTTGTGCTGCACTTGTACCTGCTGGTCCATCAGCTCGCGGTATACTTCATCATACCCGTTCAGGTGTTCATAAAACTTTGCCCGGGTGCGCAGGTAATCAGAAGTAGCCATGATGCAGTCGCCAAGGGCTTGCTGTATCAATTTATAAGGGCGAACATGATAGAGCACAAGACTTAGCAACATGTACCACAATCCGCCTCCAGCAACAAACAAGGCATTCAGCAATACGTGCCAGCCATGCCCCGGTTTGTTCATGTTCAGCACCAGTACCAGTAAACCCGCAGTGCCAATAGAAGCCACGCGTCCGCCATAGACAGCAATAATTGAAAATATAAAACAGGCAACGGCTATCCATGCACCCAATGCCAACGGGTAAGGGGCCGTATACCCCGTAACAAGGCAGGAGAAGAAAATGACGATGGTACAAACTTCCATACCATTCCTGCGATGATGTATCGGCCCCGGGTTGTCGGCTGCGCTTACGCATACGGCGCCCAGTGATACCAGAATACCAATAGAAAGTTCTCCAAAATAATTGAGGATGACTGCAGGCAATACAGCACCCGTGGTAATGCGCAGCCCTTCGCCCAGGTAATAACTGTTGATAAAACTTTTGTATTCTTTTATGATGTCCATTCGGGCTGATAAGAAGAATAAAGATACTTATAGATTGTAAGCAGAACAGACAATAAGATGATACAGACAGTTTTATATTTTCAATACCGTTTATACAACCTCGTAGTAGTTGTTACTCCTGCTACAATGCTGATACCTGCATTTGTGTTCATAGCAGCATCGTTGCGTCGCAATCTCTTTAACAGTATATCTGCGGGCAGCTTTAGCCTGCTACATAAAACCGCGGCAGCTCATTTTATTGCTATGTTTTAACGCCCCTTCCTGTAGCCGGTACCTAAAAGACACTATTATAAAAGACGCTGGTACCACACCCGGCACTTTTCGGGTTTGTGTCTGCGCCCGAAGGCCCTGACTAATTTGCTTTTAGACCCCAAAAACCTTCAAAATGGCAAAAACCTGTGCCGTTCGCCCCCCGAAAAAGACCGTTTACCGAGTTTTTTGGAAACTGGCAGAATCGAAAAATCTGCTACAATCCTTTACTGTACTGTATTTCGGAGAATAAATGGTAGCTGCCGGTCGGGAGAACTAATAAAAAGTAGGTACTTTGTGTTGCATAGTACTGTTTTTTGTCTATCTTTGTGTTGTCAAAGGAAGACAGCGAAGAAATCCGGAAGACAAAAGTTCAAAACCAATTTCAACAACAATAAAAAATTTCAGTCATGAAAACACAAACCAACCGCTTATTCAACGCCCTCAGCCAGGCACAAATAATAAGCCTTACAACAGAAGTAAAAGAAACCCTTGCCATGGATGCCAGCCTGCCTTGCAGCAAAAAAATTACTGCGGCCGATGTATGGAATATTCAGCGCAATAAAAGAACCCG
>Ga0075026_100001056_pt1 | contig 11591 bp, 10 predicted proteins | sample Str012_2_FD_71392 | JGI IMG/M metagenome (GOLD analysis project Ga0075026, IMG submission 71392) | Freshwater sediment microbial communities in response to fracking from Pennsylvania, USA - Straight Creek_MetaG_SC_2012 | ecosystem: Environmental > Aquatic > Freshwater > Creek > Sediment...
GTGGTGCTCTGTGCGGTGGTGTCGGCCGGCGTGGCGTACACCACGGTGAAGCTCACTCAGAACGACGCCAACGTCTCGTACGTCACCACTGCCGACGGCACATCGGTGCCCGTGTCGCGGAACGCCAACGACATCCATTCGCTGCTCGCCAAGGTCGAGCCCGCCGTGGCCGCCATCGAGATCGCCGACGGCGCCAGCGGCACTCCCACTCCCATCGCCGCCGGTTCGGGCGTGGTGATCTCGTCGGATGGGCTGATGCTCACCAACGCCCACGTCGTCAATGTCACCAACGCCGACGGCTCCGCGCTGGGCAAGCCCATCATCACCGCCAAGATGGCCGACGGCACCGTGCGCTCGGCCAAGGTGCTCGGCGCATCCACCGACTACGACATCGCGCTGCTGCGCCTCACCGACACCTCGAATCTGCACCCGCTCGCACTCGCCGACACCAGTGTGTTGCAGGTGGGCGATCGTGTGGTGGCCATCGGCAACGCGCTCGATCTCGGCGACGCCCCCACGGTGTCGACCGGCATCGTGTCGGCACTGAACCGCACGCTGCAGGAGACCTCCACCAACACTCTGCGCGGCCTCATCCAGACCGATGCCGCGATCAACCACGGCAACTCCGGTGGTGCGCTGGTGAACATGAACGGCGAGCTCATCGGCATCAACTCGGCCGGCATTCCCGACGCCCAGAACATCGGCTTCGCCATCTCGGTGGGCACGATCAAGCCGATCCTCGACGACCTGAAGGCCGGCAAGGTGGTGCACGCCCAGGTCGCCTACATCGGCGTGAACCTGTCGGAGACGCCCAACGGCATCGTCATCACCAACGTGCAGGACGGCACCCCGGCACAGAAGGCCGGCATCGTGAAGGGTGACATCATCACCGCCGTCAACGGCACCAAGGTGGCCACCGACAACCAGTTGGCCAACGTGCTCCAGCGACTCAGCCCGGGCACGAAGGTCACCATCACGGTGACCCGCAACGGCACCGCCAAGCAGTTGGAGCTCACGCTCGCAGTGCGCCCAGCGAACTGACGATCACATATTCATCGTCGTTCGCTCCCGACGAGGGGGTCGGTGGTTCGCCACCGGCCCCCTCGGCGCGTCCCGGCCTGTGCGCGCGTCCTGCGGGGCCGGCGCGGTGAGGTTGTCGCGGAGGGGATGCTCCGCGACGAGCGTCAGGTGCGCGGATGTTGGTCGGCCGACGGCTCCGTGGGCGCAGTGGTGCGCTCGAACGCCTCGCTGACGGCGCCGTAGGTGAGCGGCTCCTCGTCGTGCCCGGTGATCTCGGCCGTGGGCATCGTGCCGCCGCGACGGTACGAGTTCTCTTCGCGCAGCCCGGCACTGAACCGCTTGAAGAACATGAAGATGATGATGCCCCACAGGTAGAAGCCGCCGAACACCTTCATGATGAGTCCGGCGAGCTGCTGATCCTCCTCCGGCGACATGCCCCACACCCGCACCGGCTGATCGCCGTAGTGCTTGTAGACCGGCGTGTCGGCGAAGGCCAACCAACCGGCGGGCACGGTGGGCACCACGCTCATCAAGAACAGGTAGATCATCTTGCCGCCGTACGACATCTGCAACTCGGGCAGCGGACCCACCACCGGCATCCACATCATCGTGGCGGTGACCACCACCAGCAGGTGCAGGCCGAAGTGCAAGGGCCCGATGGTGGTGGACGTGTTGACCACGCCCGGGATGTGGGTGACCATCACCACCATGTTGAACAGCACACCGGCCACGACGGGACGCGCCATGAACGCGAACGCCCGGTAGGTGCGACCGTCGCCCACCAGCACGCGCAACAACCATTCAGGTGTCGCGAACAGCAGCAGCGGCGGCAGGAAGAAGCTGAGCGTCATGTGCTGCACCATGTGCACGCTGTAGAGGTAGTCCTCGCCGATCTGATGAATGGGCCACGTGCTGGCCACGAACAGCAGCACCATCGACGACACGAACGACAACAACTGCCGGTTGGTGACGATGGGCTTGCCCTGCGGCACGGCCTTCGGGCCGATGACGCGCACCATGTAGATGTACGCGCCGACGAGGAACGCGACGAGCACGTAGACCTCGTAGTTCGGTTGAAACCGCCACGGGTCCGGGTAACTGGACGCGGCGAACATGGAGGCCTACTGCCGGAAGAACTGGAAGGTGAACAGGGCCACCATGTAGACGAAGACCGCCAGGCCGAGTCCGATGTAGAACAGCAGGCTGAACAGCTTGTTGTCGAACTTCAGGTGCATGAAGATGAGGATGATCATGAAGAACTTGATCGTCATCATGATGAGCAGCGCCGGCGTCGCGAAGCTCTTCATGCCGTCGGGCCACCAGTACGTGCTGGTCTCGAGCGCAGTGACGAACGCCAGGATCAACGCCACCTTGATGAAGTAGCCGTCCTTGGGGATGTGCTCGCCGTCGTGGGCGTGGCCGTGCGTCTCGTGCAGGGTGTCGGCCAGCGTGACGACTTCGTGCTCGGTGGCCGGTTCGACGGGTTCGGTGGTGGCGCTCATGATGCAGACCTCACGCGGGGATCAGGTAGACGAGGGTGAAGATGACCACCCACACGACGTCGACGAAGTGCCAATAGAGACCGATGAGCTCGACCACTTCGGCCTTGTCGCCGGTGATGCGGTTGCGCTGGATCATGAACACGAGCGCCAGCAGCATGATGATGCCGATGGTGACGTGCACGCCGTGGAAACCGGTGAGCGTGTAGAAGCTGGAACCGAACAGGCTCGAGGTGAACCCGAGGCCCTCGTGGTAGAACGCCGTGAACTCGTAGACCTGGCCACCCACGAACAACGCACCCAACAACGCAGTGATGGTGAGCCACACGTTGGTGTTGCGATCGTCCTTGCGCTTGGCCGAGTTGACGGCCAGCACCATCGTGAGCGAGCTCATCAAGAGGATGAAGCTGCTGACCGAGGTGAGCGGGATGTCGAAGATCTGCGCCGGGCCGGGGCCGCTGCCGTGACGGCCGCGGTAGAGCATGTAGGTGCTGATGAGGCCGCCGAACAGCAAGCACTCGCTGCCGAGGAACAGCCACATGGCCAGCTTGTTGTTGCTGAGGCCCGTGCTGGTGGCGTGGCCGGCGTCGCCGTGGTCGTCATGACCGCCGGCGTCGTGCGACTGTGATGCCACGTCGTGGACTGCGATGTCAGCCAAGGGTCGCCAACTCCTTCGTGTTGCCACCATCGTCGGCGGGCGGGTCGTAGTCGCTGTCGTCGGCGACGGAGGGTTCGAGCGCCCAGCCGAAGACGGCGAGCAGCAGGATCGCGGCGCCGCCCACCGAGAGCAGGCGGTTGAAGATGACGCCGTAGGCGATGATCGGCAGACTGAACGCCAGCACGATGGGCCAGTACGACGGCGACGGCAGGTGGATGTGCGTATCGGCGTGCGACTCTTCCTCGGCCAACACTTCCTCGGCAGTCTTCACCTTCACGAGCCGGGGCCCGTCGTCGGTGTCGACTTCTTCGTACTTGCGGTGGAAGAACTCGTCGAGCGCGTGCACGGTGGGGATGCGGTCGAAGTTGTGTTCCTTCGGCGGGCTCGCTGTGATCCACTCGAGCGTGCGGGCATCCCACGGGTCGAGCGGGGCGATGGGCGCCTTCTTCCACGTCCAGACGATGTTGATGATGAAGATGAGCACGCCGAGCGCAATGACGAACGCACCCACCGACGACACCTGGTTCCAGAAGTGCAGGTTGAAGAACCCGGTGCCGGTGAGCTTGTCGGGCCACACGACCATACGGCGGGGCTGGCCCTGCAGACCGAGGATGTGCATCGGGCCGAACGTGAGGTTGACACCGAAGAACATCAGCCAGAAGTTCCACTTGCCGAGGCGCTCGCTGAGGCAACGACGGAACATCTTGGGCCACCAGTAGTAGAAGCCCGAGAACAGGCCCATCACTGCGCCACCCACGATGACGTAGTGGAAGTGAGCGACGATGTGGTACGTGTCGGTCTGCTGCGTGTCGGAGGGCGCCACGGCGTGCGTGACGCCGGAGAGGCCACCGATGGTGAACAGGATGATGACGCCGATGGCGAACATCATGGCCGTGGTGTACCAGAGCTTGCCGCCCCACAAGGTGAGCGTCCAGTTGACGATCTTCACGCCGGTGGGGATGGCGATGAGCATGGTGGCCACGGAGAACACGGCCACACTGACCGGGCCCAGGCCGCTGGCGAACATGTGGTGCGCCCACACACCCCAACCGACGAAGCCGATGGCTGCACCGGAGAACACCACGAACTTGTAGCCGAAGAGCGGCTTACGAGCGAACGTGGGGAGCACCTCGGAGATGATGCCGAAGCTGGGGAGGATGATGATGTACACCTCTGGGTGACCGAAGATCCAGAAGAGGTGTTGCCACAGCAGCGGGTCGGCGCCCTGGTTGACGTCGAAGAACGTGGCACCGAAGTTGCGCTGGAAGCTCAGCAGGAACAGCGCCACCGTGATGACCGGCATCGCGAACAGCAACAGGAACTGGATGACCAGCACCATCCATGTGAACACCGGCATGCGCATCAGCTTCATGCCCGGTGCTCGCATGTTGAGCACGGTGACGATGAGGTTGATGGCACCGACCAGGGATGCGATACCCGTGATCTGCAGACCCAGCACCCAGAAGTCGATGCCGTGGCTGGGCGAGAACAGGCCGCTGGAGTTGGGCGAGTACATGAACCAGCCGCCGTCGGCCGCGCCGCCGAGCACCCACGAGGTGTTGATGAAGATGCCGCCGAAGAGGAACAGCCAGAAGCCCAACGCGTTGATGCGGGGGAAGGCGACGTCGCGTGCGCCGATCTGCAACGGCAGGAAGTAGTTGGCGAACGCTGCGGCCATGGGCATCACGAAGAGGAACACCATGGTGGTGGCGTGCATCGTGAACATCTGGTTGTAGAGGCCGGCGCTGAGCACCGTGTTGTCGGGTGCCGCCAACTGGAGGCGAATGAGCAGCGCTTCGCAGCCACCCACCAGGAAGAAGAACAGCGCCACGACGCCGTACATGATGCCGAGTTTCTTGTGATCGACCGTGAAGACCCAGCTCTTCCAACCGGTGGAACTCACCGGTCGCTTGAAGGCGCCGAGCGAGGTGGTGGGCGTGACGCGTGCCACCGGCGCCCCGGCGGGAGCCAAGGTGGCGGGTACGTCAGTGGGTCGTTCGATGATGGCCATCTGTGGACTCCGTTACTTCCGCTCGAGGAGGTAGGCAATCAGTTCGTCGATCTGATTGTCGGTGAGGTGCAAGTTGGGCATGCCGCGGTACTTGCCGCCGGTGGACGCCAACTTGGTGGGGTCGGAATACATCGGCTTCTTGGCGGGTGCGTTGCGCAGCCACGAGCGCAGCGTTGCTTCGTCGAAGCACACCGGCTTGGTGGCGCCGGCAGGTGTGTCCATCCAGACACCCTGGAGGTAGAGCTTGCCGAAGTCGGCGGGCTTCGCGTTCCAGAGCTTCAGGCGGCACTGCTCGGAGAGGATGTCGAACGTCCATCCGGCGATGGCCGTGCGGGTCATCAAGTTGGTGAGGTTGGGCGCAACACCCGAGACCACGTAGAGGTCGGGCGACGACAGCACGGGCGAACCGTCGGCGTTCTTCAGGCCGTTCACCTGGTGGCACTTGCTGCACTGCGCAGTGAAGGTGGCCTCGCCGGTGGCGGCCAGCGTGCCGGCCTTCGGCGGTGTGTACGCCTCGAGCTGGTTGTCGACCCAGCTCTGGAAGTCGGCGTCGTTGAGCGCCACCGCAGCCATGCGCATTCGGGCATGGCTGAGGCCGCAGAACTCGGTGCACTGACCGGTGTAGAGGCCGGGCTGGTCGGCCTGCATGCGCAGTGTGTGCAGGCGACCGGGCACGGCATCGCGCTTGCCGTTGAGGCGCGGGATCCAGTAGCTGTGGATGACGTCGCGGCTGGTGATGCGCAGCAGCACCGGCGTGTTGGCCGGGATGACCAGCTCGCCACTGGTGACGATGGGTGCCGAGATCTTCGCCTTGCCACAGTTGCCGGTGGTGTAGTCGTACTCCCACCACCACTGCTGACCGGTGACGTTGATGACGCACTGGGTGTCGGACTTCTTGTCGAGCTTGAACACCGTGACCACCGTGGGCACCGAAATGCCCGCAAGGATGATGGCGGGCAGGATGGTGAGCGCGATCTCGAGCTTCGGGTTGCCGTGCGACTGCTCGGGAATGTCTTGGCCGCGGTCGCGGAAACGCCACACGCAGTAGACCACCACACCGAGCACGATGACGCCCACCACGCCGGCGATGATGAACACCGGCATGGCGAGGTTGTTGATGTCGCGGGCGTTGGGTCCGGCCGGGTCGAAGGTGTCCTGCGGTGCGTTCTTGGCGCATCCGGCCAACACCAGCCCGAGGGCGACTGCGGCCAGCGGCCAACGACGGCGGGACTTGGGCATATCCCCGAGGGTACTCACGGTTGCTTCACTCCGGTCCATGGTCAGGGCACCAACAGTTGGACGACGCGGCCATCGAGGCCGGGAATCATCAGTTGGTAGGGGGTGCTGCTCGCAGCCTGCGGCTTGGCGACTTTGAAGGTGAGGAACGCCTCGCCACCCTTGCGAATGCGCACGGTGCACACGGCTTCCTCGTTGCCCTTGGTGCCGTCCTTCTGCGTGAAGGTGCCGAGCCGGGCGGTGAGGCGCTGGTCGACGCCCGTCTCGTTGCGGAACAGCACGCGTGTCTCGGTGCTCCGACCGACGGTGAGCTCGTGGTACTCGACGTTGGGAATGCCGTTGATGAAGGCGACCAGACGGTTGTTGGAGGTGAGCACCACGTTGGCGGCCACCGAGCTCTTGGCAGCGACCTTCTCGGACGTGTTCTTGTCGAGCTCGGCTTCCTGTTCGGCAGAACCCTTGCCCAAGCAGACCGCGGCAGTGAGTTCGGGATGCGGCGTGATGGTGCGCTGACCATCGATGGCCGACACGACACCGACGCTGAGCAGCGCCACACCGCCGATCACACCGATACCGAGCGCCGTGCCCTTCGCCATGCCCCGACGGGCGGCGATGACGAACCCGGCGAACAGCACGAGTGCGCCGAGGAAGATGAAGATGATCTTGCCCGCGTCCTTCGACGCGCTGAGCATCACGCGCGAGAAGCCGTAGATGACGGCGGCGGCGATGAACGCGCCGAGGATCGGGAACTCGAGCGGGTGCAGCAACCGCTTGCGGATGCCGTCGTTGTACGCGGGATCGCCGCTGGCCCGCTCGCTGAAGCCCTGCACCAACCACTCGACGAGTGCGGCGAGCAGCACGACGACGGCCACCTTGAACACGACGGGGCGGCTGACGGTGCCGATGACGATGCCGGCAGCGCCGACCCCGGCGACCAGCGGCCACATGCTGTTGCCCACCGCCGGCTGACCCGCCGCCGTGGTGCGGTCGGGGTCGGGGGTGTTGCCCGCGACGTTGCCGTCGCGGGTGAGGAAGTTGAGGCCCGTGAGCAAGGCGAACACGAGGGCCACGCTTGTGAGACCGACCGTGCCCATCACCCCTGCAGCGCCACCTGTGGACGCCGCCCAGACGATGGCGCCGATGGTGGAGACCGCAGTGGCCCCGAGGAACAGTTTCGAACCAGTGGTGAACATCGGCTCCCCGTTACTTCGTCACGTAGACCACGAACCACAACACCGAGAACACGGCGCTGAAGGCGTACCAATACAGGGCATGTGCGCTGACGGCCTCGCGGTCGGTGGTGCGTCCACCGAGATAGCGGAACGCCGTAGCGGCACTGAAGAGCACACCGATCACGGCGAGGGCCGTGACGACACCGGTGAGTGTGTAGAACAGGTAGCTGTAGGTGCCCTGGTCGACGGGCAGCTTCATCGTGACCCAGATGAACGCCTGGGCGTTGATGAACGCCACACCCATGAGGGCCACGAGACCCAGCGCCAGACCGGTGTGCTGCTTGTCGTCGCGCTTGGCCGAGTAGACGGCCCACTGCGAGAACAGACAGATGGGGATGAGCGCGATGAGCAGCACGTTGGCCGGCACCAACGGCACCGAAATGCCCTTGGGGATCCAGCGTCCGTCGGCGGCGGCCAGCGCCTCGTGACGGAACTTGGTGTAGATGGCCAACAGACCGCCCACCAGGGTGGCGGCGGCGCCCGCGGCGAGTGCGGTGCCCACCAGCATCTGGCGGCGAGGCGCCGGTGCAGGGGCGGGGGGAAGTGCGTGCATCAGGCGTCACTCCGTTCCGAGGTGGTGGCCGGCTTCAGGTCGAGCAGCGGTTCGGCCGAGGTGATGACGTGCAGCGCCGCGAAGTTGTCGGACGGCGCCGGCGAGGGGGTGGCCCACTCGAGGGTCTGGCCGTCCCACGGATCGTCGCCGGCGCGCTCGCCCTTGGCAGCCGCACGCAACGTGAGCGCCACGAACGCCAGCGTGGTGACGAGCATCAGTGAGAGCCCAACACCGGTGAGCACGTTCCAGAGGCCCGACGGACCCGAGTAGGAGAACTTGATGACACCCTCCACGCCGGGCTCGACCGCGGGGAACACGGCGCCGGGCTGATCGGCGAAACCGGCGATCAGCATCGGGACACCAGCCAGCAGCCCACCGACGAACGTGAGGAAGCCCAGGCCCATGGCGGGGACGGCGGGCAGGCTGCGACCCGACCACTTCGGCGCCCAGTACACGACGGCGCCCATGGCGAACACGACGACCGACGACACGAGCAACAGCCAGGTGCCCTCTTCGAAGGTGGTGCCGATGAGAGCCGCATCGCCGATGTGTTGCAGCGCACTGGCAGCGACACCGGCGAGGCCGAGCAGTGCAGCCAGGACGCCCAGCAGCAGCGGTGCCGAGGGCTTCGCCCGACCGACGAACGGCAGCACGAGCGCCACGGCCAGGAAGGCGCCCAGCAGCGGCAGCACATGCACGACGGCGTAGGGCGCCAGATCGGAGATCTTGTCGCCGCCCGACAGCGAGCGGAAGCCGGCGCGGATGATGACCGGGGTCTGGATGGCGGTGGCGAGCAGCGCCACACCGACCAGCGCACTGGCCGCGAGCACCGGACCGCGAGGACGCAGACGACGCTTCGATGCGGTGGCCACCACCTCGGCGAGGAAGCCGAACACCGGAATGGTGAACAAAATGGTGGTGGGGTGCGTGAACCCGAAGCTCACCCAGGTGTCGACGGCGTGGTTGCCGCTGAGCTCGCTGAGCGACGGGTACTTGTGCGCGACGTACACCAGCACGAGCAGGCCGATGACGATGGGCAGGGCCAACACCGACGTGAGTGCCATGACCAGCACCGACCAGCTGAACACCGGCACGCGCTTCATGTTCATGCCCGGTGTGCGGGTGGTGAGGATGCTGGTGGCGAGCGACACGAGCGTGAGCACCAAGCCGGCGAGGGCCAGCGCTGCGGCGAGGGTGAACAGGTCGACGAACCGAGGGTTGCCGCCGTTGGGGCCGCCGTTGGCGACGATGGCGACCACCGAGGCGATGGCCCCGATGAGCCAGGTCCAGAAGCCGGCCGCCGCCAGGCGGGGGAAGGCCAGTGAACGGCTGCCCAACTGCAGCGGCACGACCACGAGGGCGACGCCGATGACGACCGGCAGCATGACCATGTACGTGAGACCGAAGCGGTACACCGAGAACAACTGGGTGATGGACCCGATGTTCAAGAAGGTGGTGGCGGTGTCGACGCGTTCGAACGCCAGCAGCGCGGCCACGACCAGCGAGCCCACCAGCGACAGTGCGGACGCGCCCAGGTACAGGCGGCCCAGTCGTTTGTGGTCGGTGGTGGTGATCCACTCGGCGACCGACGACAAACCAGCGCTCGCCGGGGCAGCGCTGGTTGCGTGGGTTTCGATGGTGGTCATAGGCAACGAACTCGTTTCGTCCTGGGCGCGCGCACGGCGCGGCCCTCAGATGACAGGTCGGTTGATCGGATTACAGGAGCGACATTACCCACAGGGGCCACGTCCGCAGGAAATCCTCGTGCACACAACTGGGGTCAGTGCCCGACGAGCACATCGATGGTGATGGCGGCGAACAACAGCGTGACGTAGGTGATCGAGAAGCCGAACACCCGCATCGACCGTTGCGGCGTGGGATTTCGGCCCAGATCGATGGTGCCGAGGAAGAAGAGCGCGCCCAGCACGACCGCCGAGATGCCGTAGATGAGACCCAGATCGGCGACCGGCCACAGCACGAGGGTGCTCGCCACCATGGCAGCGGTGTAGAGCACCATCTTGCGCACCGTCACGTCCATGGAGGCCACCGCGGGCAACATCGGCACGTTGGCGGCCCGATAGTCGTCGGCGTAGCGAATGGCGAGCGCCCAGAAGTGCGGCGGGGTCCACAGGAACATCACCACGAACAGCACGACGGGCGCCCAGGCGACGTTGTTCTGCACCGCGGCCCAGCCGACCAGCACGGGCACGGCACCGGCGGCGCCGCCGATGACGATGTTCTGCGTGCTCGTGCGCTTGAGCCACAGCGTGTAGACGAAGACGTAGAACAGCGTGGCCGACAGTGCGAGCACCGCCGACAGCAGGTTGGCCCAGGCCCACAACACGCCGAAGGCGACCAGTTCGAGGGCGATGGCGAACACCATGGCTTCCCGAGGGCGCACGATGCCCGTGACCAACGGTCGACCCTGGGTGCGGGGCATCAGGCGGTCGATGTCGCGGTCGACCACCATGTTGATGGCGTTGGCGCCGCCGGCGGCGAGCGTGCCGCCGAGCAGTGTGATGAGCACGAGCGACGTGCGCGGCCAGCCCCCCTGGGCCATCACCATCGTGGGCACGGTGGTGATGAGCAGCAATTCGATGATGCGCGGCTTGGTGAGCGCGATGAACCCGCCGATGCGGGTGGTGGGCGTGCGCCGCGACCCGTGAGCGACGCCGCCGGGCGCGAGCCTCGACGGCACGATGGGACGAGCGCCGACTGCCATGACCCTGCATCGTACGGGCGGCGGGACGGCAGCACCACTCGGCGGGCACGAGACGGCAGAATGGCTGCGTGCCGCCCACCGTGTCGCCCACGCGCATCGAGCAATCCGACGTCGACGAGTCCACCTCGCTCGATCGTCCGTGGATCGTGCTCGTGTGGAACGACCCCATCAACTTGATGAGCTACGTCACGATGGTGTTCCAGAAGGTGTTCGGCTACAGCCTCGAGAAGGCCACGGCATTGATGCTCGACGTGCACCACAAAGGACGCGCCGTGGTGAGCAGCGGCACACGCGAGAAGGCCGAGATCGACGTATTCCGGCTCCACGAGCACGGGCTGTGGGCCACGATGCAACAGGACGACTGACGAGCATGTCGGCGGCCGACGCGGTGTCGATGGATCCCGTCGACGGTCAGTACGTCACCCCCGGGGGTCGCCGCATCGCCGCCGAGGCCGTGTCGTGGCTGGCGACGCGCAGTGGCGGGCCCGGTGGTCAGCACGCCAACACCTCCGACACCGCGGTCACGGTCAGCGTGCGCGTGGCCCTCACCGGCCTGCCCGACGTGGTCATCGCCCGTGTCGAGGCGGTGGCGGGTGAGGTGGTGACGGCCACCTCGGCCACCTCGCGTTCGCAGTGGCGGAATCGGCAGCTCGCCTGGAC
>Ga0075026_100001057_pt1 | contig 11589 bp, 8 predicted proteins | sample Str012_2_FD_71392 | JGI IMG/M metagenome (GOLD analysis project Ga0075026, IMG submission 71392) | Freshwater sediment microbial communities in response to fracking from Pennsylvania, USA - Straight Creek_MetaG_SC_2012 | ecosystem: Environmental > Aquatic > Freshwater > Creek > Sediment...
GTCGGTGGCGGCCTGCTGGGTGAGGCCGGCGACGTCGTCGAGCGCGAACGGCGTGTCGACCGGGTTGTAGTAGACGTCGACGACCTGGTCCTTCTTCACCAGCACGTTGGCCAGCGGTGCGGTCTTGGTGATGGCACCCTTCGAGACCGCCGGGTTGTTGTCGGGCTTCAGGTTCACCTGCAGGCCCGCGTCGGTGAGGGTCTTCGAACCGGCGTCGAGCGGCTGGCCCACCACATTGGGCATGCCGAAGGTGGAGGGCGTGCTGTCCTTCGACAACACGTTGAACAGCACGATGCCCCCGGCGATGAGGGCGATGAGCGCCAGGAAGCCGATGACCGCATAGAGACCGGTGTTGCTCTTGTCGTCGCGCGGCGACTGTGCGGCGACGGCGGTGGTGCGCGGCATCGCCGACGTCGCCGCCGGGCCTGCGGTGCGCGGCATGGCCGTGGTGGCGGCGGCCGACGCGGCGGCGACGGGGCGAGGTGCGGCGGCCACCGCGCCGGCCACGGCGGCGAGCGCCATCACCGGCTCGCCGTTGCGGTAGCGGCGCAGGTCGTCGCGCACGGCCTCGGCCGAGGGGTAGCGCAGCTCGGGCTTCTTGGCCAGCAGCTTGGCGACGATGGCCTCGAACGGCTTGGGCACGTCGGCCACGATCTGGTTGAGCGGCTGCGGGTTCTCGTGCACCTGCTTGTAGGCGATGCTCACCGGGTTCTCGCCGTTGAACGGCGGCCGGCCGGCCACCATCTCGTACAGCACGATGCCGAGCGAGTAGAGGTCGCTGCGTGGGTCGGGCTGGGCGCCCTGGGCCTGCTCGGGCGAGAAGTAGGTGGCGGTGCCCATCACCGAACCGGCCTGGGTGAGGTTGCTCTCGGTGGGTGCGTTCATCGCGCGGGCGATGCCGAAGTCGGCCACCTTCACCTGGCCGTTGGCGCCGATGAGGATGTTGGCGGGCTTGATGTCGCGGTGCACGACGCCGTTCTTGTGGGCGAATGCCAGGGCGGCGGCGACCTCGGCGGCGATCTCGGCGGCCTGGTTGGAGTTGACGTGACCGTTGGCGCGCAGGATGTCGGCCAGCGTGCGGCCCTGCACGTACTCCATTGCCATGAAGTAGGTGTTGGCGTACTTGCCCCAGTCGTAGACGCCCACGATGTTGGGGTGGTTGAGATTGGCGGCCGATTGGGCCTCGCGACGGAACCGCTCGACGAAGTTGGGGTCGACCGCGAACTCGGGGAACAACACCTTGATGGCCACCGGTCGATCGAGCAACAGGTCGCGAGCGAGGAACACGTCGGCCATGCCGCCGCGCCCGATGCGCTGTTGGATTTCGTAGCGGTCGTTCATCACGGTCCGCTCGGTGTTGTCGCTCACTGCCCTGCTCTCTGGGGAAAACCGTCACGCGAGGATACCGACGGGTAGCAACGAAGGTGGTTCACCACCGCGTGGGCGTCGACCGGGCTCATGGGTGGGCGAACAACCAGTCGAGGATCTGCTTGGCCACCGGACCCGCCAACAGGCCGCCGGTGCCGGCGCTGATGGTGGCGTTGGTGCCCTTCAACACCACGGCCACCGCGTACTTCGGGGCGCTGGCCGGTGCGAACGACACGATCCACGCGTGCGAGCGTTGTGTTTGTCCGGTGGCGTTGAGCTGGGCGGTGCCGGTCTTGGCGGCGGCCTGGATGCCGTTGGCCAGCTGCATCGGTCGACCGGTGCCCTTGTTGACGACGTCGATCATCATCGACGTGAGGTTCGTCGCGGTGGCCTGTGAGATCGGGGTCTTCCACACGGTGGGTTGCGTGCGGCTGAGCACCTTGCCCGCATGGTCGAGCGTGGCGTCGACGGCGTAGGGCTTCATCATCTTCCCGCCGGTGGCCACGGTGCTGGCCACCATGCACATCTGCAGCGGCACCATCAGGTCGTTCGCCTGGCCGAAGCCGCCGATGGCCAGCAGCGGCATGTTCTGGGCGAAGTCGATCGGCTTGCCATTGGCGTTCTCGAAGTTGCTCGCCGCCGCGCCGGGCAGGTCGACGGGGAGTTTCTCGCCGATGCCCCATGCCCGGGTGCCGGCCACCATGCGGTCGGGGCCGAGTTCGGTGGCGAGTTGCGCGAACGGGATGTTGCAGCTGCGGTAGAACACCTCGTCCATCGTGCCGCCGCACGCGTGACCGCCGTAGTTGTGGATGGGGTCGGTGGTCTGCGGCGGCACCCACTCGGTGGTGACCGGGAACGTGCGGTCCATCGAGGTCACGCCGTTCTCGAAGGCGATGCCGGTGGTGACGATCTTGAAGCTCGAGCCCGGCATGTAGCTCTCCTGGTACGCGTTGGCCAGGAGCGGTTTGCCGGGATAGTTGTTGAGATAGGCGAGGACGTCCTGCGCCTGTTTCGAGTCGTGCGTGGCCACCTGGTTGGCGTCGAAACGCGGGTAGCTCACCATGGCCAGGATGGCGCCGGTGTTGGGGTCCATCACGATGGCCGAGCCCTCGCGATTGCCCAGCGCGTCGGCCGCCACCTTCTGCAGGTCGGCCCGCATGGTGAGCACCACTCGACCCGAGTTGTCGTTGCCGCCGAACACCCCGCTCACCTTCTGCGCGGCGGTGTCGCCCATCAACACCGCGTCCTTGGTCTTCTCGAGTTGGGTGCTGCCGAAGCTGTAGGTGTAGTAGCCGGTGATGTTGCTGAACAGATCCTTCAACGGATACGTGCGCTGGAACTTGAACTGCGAGTCGGTGGGGGTGGGCACGCTCTCGGCCACCACCACACCGTCGGCGGTCACGATGGGACCGCGCGGTCGGTTGAAGTCGCGGATGGTCTGGCGGTTGTTGAGCGGGTGGTTGTCGAGTGCTTGCTTCTTGCCCACCTGCAGCACGTTGAGCTGCACGAACAACGCGATGTACAACACGATGAGCGCGGCGGCGAGCTTGCGGATCTGCTTGTTCACGGCTCCACCACCGGATGCTCGTCGGTGATCTGCTCGTCGTCGTACGGCTCGTCGTCGACCGACTGGTCGTCGTACGGCTCGTCGTCGTACGGCTCGTCGTCCTCCGTGACGTCGTGCTCGTCGTACCCGGGCTCGTCGTACTGCTGCTCGTGTTCGTCGGTGATCGGCGCGCGGCGGATGCCCTTCTTCTCGTCGCGGCGCTTGCCCCACGACTCCCACCGCTCGCCGAGGGTGAGTACGTCGGGCACCTCGCCCTTGCGTCGGGCGGTGGAATCGCTGACGCGGAGGAGCAGTGCCAACAACACGTAGTTGGCCAACAGGCTGGTGCCGCCATAGCTGACGAACGGCAATGTGATGCCGGTGAGCGGCACCAGTCGGATGACGCCGCCGATGATGATGAACGCCTGCATGCCGATGATGGTGGTGAGGCCGGTGGCGAGCAGCTTCTCGAAGGGGCGTTCGCTGCGTGTGGCGATGCGCAGCCCGGCGCCGATGATGAGCAAGAACGCGATGATCACCGCGGTGCCGCCGACGAGTCCCAGCTCTTCACCGATGGCGGCGAAGATGAAGTCGGTCTTGGCGGCGGGGATCTTGGTGGGGCTGCCCAGCCCCAGGCCGGTGCCGCCCGTGCCACCGTTGGCGAACGCGAACATCGCCTGGACGATCTGGTAGCCCTTGCCCTGGTACTGCGCCCACGGGTCGAGCCACACGTGCACGCGCAGTTGCACGACGGCGAACAGCTTCCACGCCACGTAGGCCGCGCCCGAGAACAGCACCAGGCCCAGCACCAGGTAGATGGCTCGTTCGGTGGCCACCCACATCATCACCGTGAACATCGTGAAGAACAGCAGTGCTGAGCCGAGGTCCTTCTCGAGCACCATCACCGCGACGGCGAAGCCCCATGCGATGGTGACCGGCAGCACGTACTTCATCTCGGGGATGCGCATCGGGCCGATGCGTCGGGTGCCCGCGGCGATGAGTTCGCGCGTGTCGGCCAGGTAGCCGGCGAAGAACAGGGCGAGCGCGATCTTGGCGAATTCGCCGGGCTGGAAGTTGATCGGGCCGATGGCCACCCAGATGCGCGCGCCGCCGACGGCGACACCGATGCCCGGCACCAGTGGCATCACGATGAGACCGGCACCGATGACGAGGAAGGTCCACTTGTAGCGCGCGAGGTCGGATGGTCGCTGCACCACGAGGAGCGTTGCCACGAAGGCGACGATGGCGATGAGCGACCACGTGGTCTGCAGACCGGCCAACCGGTCGCTGAGGCGGGCGATGACCACGTAGCCGATGCCGTGCAGGAGGATGGCGAGCGGCAGCAGGGTGCTGTCGGCGCCGGGCGCGAGCAGCCGCACCGCCACATGTGCCGACACGAGCAGTGCGAGCAGTGCGATGAGGAACGGCACGATGCGCGCCGGGATCTGTGTGTTCTTGCCGAGCGAGGCGAGCGTGTAGGCCACCGCGGTGATGCCGGCGGCCATCACGACCAGTCCGAGCTCGGAGTTGCGCCGCGCCGTGGCGATGGGCGACTGGCTCATCGGCTCATTTCCCCGCGGTGTTGACCGGAGGCTGCGAGTTGGGCGATGCGGTCGTGGTGGTGGGCTTCACAGGTGTCGTCGTGGTGGTGACCGGCCTCGTGGTGGTGGGCGCGGTGTCGGCGACGGTGGACGTGGTGACGGGCGTGCTGGGACTGTCGGCGTTGTGCTTCACCACCAGCACGAGCACCACGGTGATGGTGACGATGGCGGCGAGGGCGACGACGAACAGCAACGTGCCCAGTCCCTTGCGGCGCGCCACGGTCGCATCGGGCACGGCCGACATCATCGTGGTGGCGGGTGCGAACGAGTTGCCGCTCATCGCCAAGGGCGCAACAGCCAGTACGGGCGGTGGTGCGCCGGCCTCGGCGTCGATGAGACGATCGGGTTCGTCGGCCCAGTCGGGTGCCACCTCGAGCAGGTCGCCCGTGTCGGCTGCGGGCTCGTCGCCCTCCAGCACGTCGAGCACCACGACGGTGGTGTTGTCGCGTCCGCCGTGGTGGTTGGCCAGATCCACCAGTGCCTCGGCCGCGGCCTGCGGGCTGGCGTGGGTGGCGAGCACGCTGTTGATCTCGTCGTCGTCGACCTCGTCGACCAGGCCGTCGCTGCACAGCACGTACCGGTCGCCGCGCACCAGTGGCAGCACCCAAGCATCGACCTTCACCGACGGCTCGATGCCGAGCGCGCGCGTGACGATGTTGCGACGCGGGTGGTTGCGAGCCTCGAGCTCGGTGATGTGCCCGGTGGACACGAGTTCCTGTACGTAGCTGTGGTCGATGGTGACCCGGCGGAGATGACCGGCGCGGCGCAGATAGGTGCGGCTGTCGCCGACGTTGACCACCACGAGGCGGGTGGTGATGTCGGCTGCGGCCATCACGGCCACGGCGGTGAGCGTGGTGCCCATGCCGCGTTGGGCAGGGTTGCTGTGCGCGCCCTGGAAGATGGCGGCGTTGGCCTCCACCACGGCGGCCTCGACCACGTTGGCGTTCTGTGCGCCGTGCAGCAGGCGGTCGCGCAGCGTCTGGGCGGCGATGGCGCTGGCCACCTCGCCGGCCTGGTGACCACCCATGCCGTCGGCCACGACGAACACCATTGATTCGGCGACGAACGAGTCTTCGTTCTCGGTGCGCACCCGCCCTTCGTGGGTGGCGGCGCCCCACGAGAGCAGTGGCGGCGGCGCGTGCGAGTCGGGCGGGTCGTGCGCGTCGAGGGGGTCGTTCGGATCGTCGAGTTCGGTCACGACTGGATCACTCCGCCTCGAAGATGGTGCTGCCCACCTGCACCCGATCGCCGATGTTCAGTGGCGCGGCGGCAGTGAGGCGCGCACCGTTGAGATGTGTGCCGTTGGTGCTGCCGATGTCTTCCACCCACATCTGGCCGTCGCGGTGGAACACGCGAGCGTGCAACTGCGAGGCGTAGGTGTCGTCGGGTAAACCGACCGAGCAGCTGGCTGCACGGCCGAGGGTGAGTTCGGAGCCGATGGGATAGCTGGAGCCCTTGCGCACCTTGGGCTGCAGCACCATGAGCCGTGTGGGCAGGGTGCGCCGACCGCGCAGCCCCTTGGCCGGCGTGGGGTCGGGTGCCTGTGCCGGGATGGGCGGTCGAGGGTGCGGGGCGGTGGCATCGCCCGTGGCCGAGCGTACCGATGCGGTGGCCGTGGCGGGCTGCGGGCGGACGTTGCCCGGACGTGGCCCGCGCACCTCGCTCCACACGGCCCACAGCACGCGAGCGAAGAACAGGTAGAGCAGCGCCAGCAGGGCGTAGTTGAGGACGCTGAGCTGCGCTTCGCTCACGACGCCTCGAACCGCAGGTGTGTGCTGCCCACGCTGATGATGTCGCCGTCGTCGAGCGCGCGCTCGCCCTGGATGCGGATGCCATTGACCTTGGTGCCGTTGGTGCTGCCCAGGTCGACCACCACGTAGCCACTGCCGGCTGCGCGCACTTCCGCGTGGCGACGGCTGACATTGGCATCGCCGACGGCGACCGTGCACTCGGGCAGACGACCGATGGATGCGACCTCGTGGCCGAGGGTGATGCGTTCGCCGCTGGGGAGCACGAGCGAGCCGACGCCGGCGCCGCCACCCGATTCCTTCATGCGGCTCGTCACGGTGAAGCGGCCCGGCTTCAGGTCGTTGTCGACGGTCATCTCGACGGTGACGGCGCCCATGAAGTGGTACCCCTCGGAGCGTGCGTACTCGCGAGCGGTTTCGCACAGCTCGGTGTTGAGCGCCTCGTCGATGTCGGCGAACCCGGCATGATCACGGGCGCTGAGGGTGATGGTGAAGGCGTTGGGGACGATGCGCCGGCCCTTCACGTCGACGCTGCGATGGTCGTCCATTTCGCGCAGGAGGCGTCGACCGAGCTCGACGGGACGGACGGAGGAACGAGAGCCGCGGGTGAACACACCCTCGACCATACGCTCTAGACCGTGCTCGAATGACTGCAAACCCATGTCAATGCGTCAGGTTAGTGGGGTGTTCCGGCACAGGTGCGGCGCGCGTCGGTGCCGCTGGAAGCCGGTTTTCGGGGTTGGGCGGCGCACGCGGAGTTGCTAGCGTTCAGGTTCCACTCGGGCGAGTGGCGGAATGGCAGACGCGCTGGCTTCAGGTGCCAGTATTCGAAAGGATGTGGGGGTTCAAGTCCCCCCTCGCCCACCAATGGTCCCAGCTCGCGCTGGGGCCTTTGTCGTTGAGGGCCCACGTCCGATCGGTCGTCACCCTGGCCGATGCGTGGAAGACTGGGCGGATGCGGCCGCTCGGGGTTCATCACGTGTCGATCAACGTCGCCGACACCCGCGCGTCGGTCGACTTCTACACGAACGTGCTCGGTCTCGTGCAGCGCACCGACCGGCCCGACTTCTCGTTCGACGGCGCTTGGCTCGACCTCGGCGATCATCAGGTGCACCTGCTCGAGATCGAGGTGCCCACTCAGACCGGTCAGCACTTCGCGATGCGGGTGGCCGACCTCGACGCGGTCGTCGCCGAGATCCGCTCGCACGGCGTGACGGTGAGCGAACCCCGGCAGGTCGGTCCGGGTCGTCAGGCGTTCCTCCACGACCCGTCCGGCAACCTCGTCGAGCTCAACGAGCCCACCGGCTGAACCCCGCCGCGACACGAGGGCCCCGGAGGGCCCTCGCATCGGTGGGGGGAACGTGGTGAGGGGGATCAGAGCTTGGTGATGTCGACGTCCGGCGGGACGATGACGGCGTCGATCACGTGGATGACACCGTTCGACGCGGTGATGTCGGTCTTCACGACCTTGGCCGACCCGTTGAGGGTGACGGTGCCACCATCGACGGTCACCTTGATGGCGCTGCCCTCGACGCTCGGCACGTCGCCGGGCTTCACATCGGCAGCCATGACCTTGCCCGACACGACGTGGTAGGTGAGGATCTTGGTGAGGACGTCCTTGTTCTCGGGCTTGAGCAGCTTGTCCACCAGGCCGGCGGGCAGGGCGGCGAAGGCCTCGTTGGTGGGGGCGAACACGGTGAACGGACCGGTGCCGCTGAGGGTGTCGGCCAGGCCGGCGGCCTTCACGGCGGCCACGAGGGTGCTGAAGTCGGCGTTGCCGGCAGCGATGTCGACGATCGTGCCGGCGGCCATCGGGGCGGTGGTGCTGCTCATGGCAGCGGTCGTGGTGGGTGCGGCGGTGGTACTGGCCGTCTTGCTGTCGCTGCCGCATGCGGCGAGCGAGAGGGAGATGGCAACGGCGCCTGCGGCGACGAGACGAAACGTCATGGGATGCTCCTGAGGTGGTTCACGGGCCCCGATGTTCGGGGTGTCGGTGGTGGTTCGGAGCCGTCGTGAGGTCGGATTGGTAATTAGCACTAAGTTTTCTGCGATAGCTCCCATCGACCTCCGTCAGCGCCATTCACCCGGTCTCGGTCCGTCGCTGACCGGTGGTTCTCATGGTCAGCGAGGGACCGAAACGACCGAAACGGCGCGATGTCAGCGCGGGGCCCAGCGGGTGGGGGTGCGGTGCTCGACGTGGCCGTCGTCGGTGTCGATGCGCAGCAGGTGGAGCCAGCCGTGCAGCACCAGCTCGCGCACCACGGCGTGTGCGTCGAGGACCGCGTCGATGGTGTCGTGGGGTGCCTCGATGAACACCGACAGCCGTAGTGGCCGATGGCGCAGGGTGCGGCCGTCGTGCAGCGACTGCGTCGCCAGACCGATCCGCAGGTCGCCGCCGTTGCCCTCGAACACGCCCACCCGACCGCCCACCACGTTGTGCAGGGTCTTGTCGCCGCTGCCGAAGCGCCGGTTGTCGACCGTCGATGCGTGGTACTGCAGGTTGATCCAGTTGGTCACCACCATCGGCGCCGTCATGATCTGGGTGAGCACCGCGCCGTCGGCGTCGAGCTGCCAGTCGTAGTCGTGCAGGAAGCACCGGCCACCGAGGTCGAGGTGGCTCGTGCGCCAGCGGGGCGCGACGACGAACGCGGCGTTGCCCGCCAGTCCCCACTCGGGCCGCACCTGCGACCAGTCGTTGGCGCGTTCGTGGATCCGTTGCTCGAGCGTGTCGTCGTCGGCGATGTCGCCCAGCCCGAGGGAGGCCGCGCGCTCGCGTCGCGCCCGCGTGCCGGCCTCGTCGAGCAGCGCGGTCAGGCGATCGATGCCGGCGCGGTGTGCAGCCGGCGCACGGTCGACGTCGAACAGCCGCACGGTGTCGGTGGTGGTGTCGTGCAGCGCCGCGACGAACCACGTGTCGTCGGGGACGTGCACGCCCAGTGCCGCCATCTCACGTCGGACCGACGGTGCGTCGAGGAGGTCGGCGAGCACGCGGGCGTTCACCTCGCCGGTGTGTCCGCCGCAGGCGCCGCAATCGAGGCCGGCCGCGTGCGCATTGTTGGCGCTGTGGCTCCCGTGCCCGCACAGCATCACCAGCGGCGCGAATGCGTCGGTGAGGCCCATCGTGGTGAGCACGCGCGCGCCGATGGCGGCGGCGGTGGCCGGGTCGTCGTGGACGAGCGACAGGCGTGGCCGTACCGTGCCGTGCTCGGCCGACAGTCCCTCGTGCTCCCACGGTGTGGGTTCGTGACGATGGGGCAGGCTGTGGCCGACCAACTTGACGCCTGCCATCAGGCCCATCGACTCGACGTAGCTGAACATCGACGACGGGTTGGTGCGGAACGTGTGCCACGGCTGGGCTCGTTGCAGCCGGCCTGCGCGCTCGGAGGCCAGCGCATCGCTGCCGGTGTCGTCGTCGCTGCCGGAGTCGCCGTCGACGACGTCGGTGACCACGAGCGACGGCGCCAACAGACCGGGCAGCTGCGGTCGGGCGCTGGTGCTGCCGATGGGTGTGTAGGCGATGGGCAGCCCGAAGAAGCCGGCGAACCCGCGCGTGCTCACCGCGGTGGAGGTGGACTCGAAGGCACGACGGAACACCTCCGAGCGCACGTCGATGCAGAACAGCGCCTGCACCTGTGGTGCGTCGGTCGGCGCGACCGCGTGGGGTGCGCCGACCACGATCGCCTCCTGGAACGTGCGCTCGACCGCTGCCTGCAGCAACCAGTCGATGCGTTGGCGCTCGGCGGTCTCGGCGGCGGCTGCGTCGACCAGCGTCCACGAGGCCGCCCAGTCGGTGCGACGCGCGTCGGCGCCATCGTTCGCGTCGGCGTCGAGCAACCACTCCCACGCCAGCCGGATCGCCAGCAGCTCGACGATGTCGTGATCGTCGGCGCCCTCCAACCGCGCTTGCCAACGGCGATATGCGAACCATGCGGCCCAACCGTTCACCGACAACAGCAGCGCGGTGAGGTACGCCTCGCGACCATCGGGATCGATGCCCAGTTCGTCGAGCATCAGCCCGACGGTGTCGGTCGGGTCGTTGGGCAGCGATGCGAGCCGCTTGCGCGCCCACGACCGTCCTCGCCGCCACGAGACGCCGTGCGTGACCGACGGGTCGACGCGCCATGCGGTGAACAGCCCGGTCGACGTGTCGGGCGACCACGAGGCCTGCCATTCGTCGACGTGTGACGCGCAGTGCTGGCTGATCTGATGCACGACGACATCGCTCCACGTGCGCCCCGGCAACGGCTCACCGTCGGCATCGCGCAGGTCGGTCACCAGCGCCATTCGTTGCAGTGGCGACGTCACCTCCTCGTCATCGGTGCGCAGCGCGGCCATGGCTGCGTCGACGACTTCCTCGGCGTCCAGGTCGCGAGCCGCAGCGTGCAGGTGGTGCTCGGCCAGTCGGCCCGCACGCCATTCCTCGCGGAACCAACTGCGCGGCATGGTGAGCGACGTGCCGGCCAACACGCCCAGGCGAGCGGCCGCATCGGCGATGTGCGACGAGCGCCATCCCCAGTAGGGGTTGACGGCGATGAACTGATCGAGCGGCCAGGTGGGGGCGATGCGCTCGCACGCGCCGGCAATCTGCACGAGCAGTTCGGTGGCCGGGGCTGGGGTGTGGGCGGCGGTCATCGCGGATCCGTTCCGTTGGAGGCGATGCCGACCGTCGCGGCGTGGGATGTGCGCACCACGGCGAGCGCGCGAGGTACTGGCAGAGGTGTCGGCCGCTCGCGCGCGGCGGGCGGCGGGGCGAGTCGGAACGCGACGCGTGTGAAGGCGTCGTCGAGGAACAGGCCCGAGTAGATCCATGGACGCGAACGGTGCAGCCACCGCGAGTGGGGCTGCACCCGGCAGACCGACTGCACCACGAACAACCCGACGAAGGCGACGGCCACGAACACCACGAGCGCGGCGGGCGGCGACGGACGATGCTCGACGATCCGCCCGAACACCTCGTGCAGCGCGAGGTACGCCACCGGGACGCCCAGCGCACGAACCGCCTGGGTGACACCGGCCCGGCCGCTCGGCACGGCGGTGAGCGGCACGAGTGCGAGGGCGATGATGCCCACCAGCACCACTGCCGGCACGCTCAGGTGGCTGGCGAACGGGAGCCGTTCCCACAGCCCGGCGACGGCGGCCGTGCCGGTGAGGGCGACCAGCGCGGCCGTGACGATCGATCGTGCCGTCGGGGCTGCGGAGTGGGCCGCGGCCCGGCGACGTTGCGTCTGCCGCACCGTGTCGCCGGCCGACAGAAAGGCGTATGCCTTGTAGAGCGAGTGCGCGACCAGGTGCAGCAGTGCCATCTCCCACAGGCCCAGGCCGCACT
>Ga0075026_100001058_pt1 | contig 11588 bp, 10 predicted proteins | sample Str012_2_FD_71392 | JGI IMG/M metagenome (GOLD analysis project Ga0075026, IMG submission 71392) | Freshwater sediment microbial communities in response to fracking from Pennsylvania, USA - Straight Creek_MetaG_SC_2012 | ecosystem: Environmental > Aquatic > Freshwater > Creek > Sediment...
GGCACGCGTCGCTGCCGACCGCTGCCTGGACGCCTATGTCCGCCGGGTGCTCGGCACCTGATCGGCACCGAGGCTGGCTCGGGTGACGAGCGCTGCGTCAGCCGTCGACTCGGGCAGCGAGCGCGAGAAGGTCCTCGGCGCATCGATCGGGCTGCTGAGCGTGGAGGTCGTGATGGGCACCCACGTACCACGCGACGTCGGCGTCGGGAATGCCCTCGAGCGCCTCGGTGACCGGGGTGGCCGAGGTCGGAATCGCATCGACCGCAGCCATCAGCAAGGTGGGCACGTCTACCCTCGAGTAGAGGGGACGCGGGTCGTCAGCCCACAGCGAGTGAACGATGCTGCGGTGGTGCTCACGTGACAGGTGCGGACGTACGGTGCCGTCGGTGTCGTCGCCGAAGTTCGCCAGCGCGCCGGCCCGGCCTTCTTCTGGCCAGTCAGCGTTCCACGATCGGGACCGCTCCACGAGCTCGGCCCGGGTGAGGTGGTCGAACCGCGGGGGAGCGAGCTGCTCCCAGCACTCCTCGAAGGTGGGGAATCGGTCCGACAGGTGGATCCAGCCGCCGTCGACGAGTGCGAGAGCGGCCACGCCGCCATGCTCAGCGGCCAGGGTGAGGACCACGTTGCCGCCCCAGGACTGCCCCGCCACGACCGGCGCGCGATCTGCAGTCCAGCCCAGGCCCGTGATGAGGGAGCTGAGATCGCGTGCAGCCGTTGAGGTGTCGTAGCCATCGACCGTCTCCTCCGACTGGCCGTGCCCACGCTGGTCGACCGCGACCACCTCGTGGCCAGCCCCGGCCAGTCGACGCGCGACGCCGTCCCAGAGTCGGGAGTTCGACGCGAGCCCGTGCACGAGGAGGAATGGTCGCTGGGTTCCCGGCGCGCGGCGCACGGCAAGACGGGGGCCGTCGGGGAGAGTGATGAAGCCGTCGACGAGCAGCGGGAGCTCGGTCATGACGCGCTCGCGAGTTCGGCGATCTGGTCGAGTGCGCGTGCCACCGAGAGCGAGGTCGACACGGGCAGCACCCACGCGTCGCCACCGCGGATGCGGTCGGACACCGCCTCGACCATGAGCAGGTAGGCATCGCACGGGTCGAAGGTCTCGGTGCGCTCTGCTCCGTCCTCGACCACCAGCAGCGACGACGGTTCGCGCCACGAGGTGAAGGCCGGGTGCGGCACCTCGATCTCGAGGCCGGGGGAGCGCACGGTCCAGCCCTGCGACTCCTCGCGCTCGAATGACCCGGTGATCTGCGCCGTCCCGAGCGGTGACGAGAGGATCGCGTTCGTGGTCAGGTCGACGCCGGTCGATCCGAGGTGCTGGTCGGCTGAGGTCACCCGCGCATCCTCTCCTAGCGCCAGCAGCGCCGCGGCGGTGGCATAGCTGCCGACGTCGAGGAGCGCCCCACCACCTCGCGACACATCCATGCGGTAGTTGTCCGCCGGAACACCGGTGAAGGTGAACCACGTGCGGGACTCGACCGGACTGGTCACGTCGATGAGCAGCTCCTCGACCCGTCGGGTCCTCGGATGCCACCGGTTCCAGGCCGCCTCGACCAGCAACGCACCCGAGCGTTGCGCGGCCGCCGACAGCTCGGCGACCTGGGCGGCATCGAGCGCCAGCGGCTTCTCGCAGAGCACGTGCTTTCCAGCCTCGAGCGCGGCCAGCACCCACGGCAGGTGCGCGTCGTTGGGCAGCGAGAGATAGACCGCGTCGACATCGTCTGCGGTGCAGACCTCGGCGTACGATGCGACGGCGCGCACCGGCTCGAGCGATCGGGCCCGGTCGAGGTCGCGCGCAGCCACGACCTGCAGCACGGCGTTGAACGCCTCGTGCACGACCGGAGCGACACCGCGCGAGGCGACGAACCCTGCACCCAGGAAACCCCACCTGACGGGGGAAGTCACCGAGGCACCACGGGGCGCCCGTTGTCCTCCGCGGAGATCCGGGCCGCCTCCATCACCGCCAGCACGCGGCGTGACTGAGCCGCCGTGACCGTCATCGGCAGCCCGAGGCGCAAGCGGTCTGCGAGCTCGCGGTGGAAGGAGTAGGCCTGGGCCGCAGGCGTCGCGAGGCGAGTGACGCTGCCGTCGGCGCTGTGCAGGTCCAGCACGGGGGGAGAGTCTGCGGGAGCCAGCACGTCCTCGCTCAACGTCCCGATGTCGTTGCGCGACACGATCTTCTCGCTGCGCCAGCTGCCGACGATCGCCCCCTGGGTGCCCAGGACGTACCACCGCGGCTTGAGCGCCGCAGCGAGGTCGGAGTGGATGAACTCCGCTTCGGCACCGTCAGTGAAGCGGATCGTCACGCGCGAGTGGTCGGCATTGGTGACGTCGAACCAGCGACGCTTGTGTGCCGCCGCGGTGACATGGTCGATGTCGGTGGGAACGAGGTCGAGGATCTGGTCGAGCACGTGCGATCCCCAGTCGTAGAACGCACCTCCGGAGACTCCCTCGTCGGAGTGCCACAGGTTGCACGGGTGGCCGTAGCCCCCCACGAACGTCTCGATGTGGAAGACCTCGCCCAGCGACCCGGCTCGAACTGCGCGTCGGACGGCGAGGTGGTCCGGGTCGAAGCGTCGGTTCTGGTAGACAACCGCGAGCTTCCCGGCGGCCGCGGCCTCCGCCATGACCTCGTCGGCCTCGCTCGTGCTGATGGCGAACGGCTTCTCGACGACCACGTGCTTGCCGGCCCGGATCGCGCGCAGCGCCCACGAAGCGTGGGTGCTCGGTGGCGTCGACACCACCACGAGGTCGACGTCGTCTCGTGCGAGCAGGTCCTCGGCGTTGGCGGTGGTCGCGATCCCGGGCGCCACCTCGGCCGCTGCGTCGCGACGGGCGGGTGAGGTGTCGCAGACCGCGGTGAGCGTGAGGCCGTCGACCGCGCGGACTGCGCGGCTGTGCTCGTGGCCGATCGCGCCGTAGCCCAGCAGTCCCACGCGCACCGGCGCCGCGTCGGGGGCACCGAGCACGTGTCGCAGCAGGGTCAGGAGCGAGCGGGTCGTCGTGGTGTCGTCGACCGCCCCGGCCACCGTGCCGAAGGTCCACACCGCGGTGCCGGTATCGGGCCGCCACGTCATCACCGGGTGCTGGGCGAGACCGATGTGGGCGGTGCGCAAGACCTGCAGGTCGTCGACGGCCTTGTCGATCAGCGTGACGCGGTCGACGACGTGGTCGTGCACGCCGACGTGGTCTCCCTCGCTGTGCTCGTGGCCCGACATCGGCAGGGCCGCACCGTCTCGGCCGGAGCGCACGCGCACGTCGTGCACCGCAGTGGTGCCTCCCACGTAGAGCCCAGCTGCCTCGCCGAGCACCCGTTCGGGATCCGCAGCGCTCAGAGTCGGCCCGGCGAGCACCACCGTCGTGCCGCGGTCGGCTAGCCGGGTCGCCAGCTCTCGCGGCAACGCCTGGTCGGCCCACACCACCACGACGTCGGCGCCCTCGATCTCAGCCGGATCGAAGCCCGCCTGCGCGAGCCGAGCCTGCAGGTCGCGCACGGCGCGTCGCAGGTCCGGGTGGTCGATCTCGACGATCCAGGCGATGCGCGTCACGCGTCGACAGTAGACGGACCAGCCGCACGGGGCGACCTCAACAGCCGAGAGCCAGCCGGCGACGCTGGGGCCCCGTCAGGCCAGTCGCAGGATCCGCTCCGTGGACAGGTCGGTGAACCCGTCGTCGAGCTGGTCGCCGACTGCTCGGCCGCCAGCCATCCACCAGGGCTACGCCAGGGCGATCCCGGATGTCAGCGGGCTGCGCGCTGGCGGATCCGGCTGTCTCCGAACGCAAGGAGTCGACCGTAGGAACCGGGGGCGACCCGGGCGACAAGGTCGAGCGCGTACGTCGAGGCGCCGATGAGCACGCGTGGACGCCGACGGACGACGCCGTCGACGATGTGACGGGCAGCGACCTCGGGCTCGATGGTGAGCAACTTCTGCCAAGCTGCGCGACCGAGCTCGTGCTCTTCCTCCGACACACCGGTGCCCACTCTGGCGTCCTCCGCGATGCGCGTGCGAATACCGCCAGGGTGCACCGTGGTGACGCCGACGTCGAGCGGCGCCAGCTCCTGACGCAACGCGTCGCCGAAGCCGCGAACTGCGAACTTGCTGGCGGCGTAGGCCGTCTGACCGCCCGGTGCGACGAGCCCGAAGAGACTCGACACGTTGGCGATGTGCGCACCAGGAGCTTCGACCAGCCGGGGGAGCAGGGTGTGGGTCAGGATCACGACCGCGCGGAAGTTGACGTCGACGACCCACATGAAGTCCTCGAGGCTCACCTGGTCGAGGTGACCGCCCAGCGCCACACCGGCGTTGTTCACGAGCAGGTCGATGCGTGGCGTCAGGTCGCGCACAGCCTCCGCGACGGTGAGCGCCGCGGCCGCGTCCGCGAGGTCGACGACGTGGGTCGACACGAGACGGTCGGAGCGCGACGAGCGGAGTCCGCGGGCCACCGCCTCGAGCCCTGCCGCGTCACGGTCGAGCAGCACCAGGTTGCCGCCGCGTCGCGATAGCTCACCTGCGACCGCGCGGCCGATCCCGCTCGCGGCACCCGTGAGCACCGTGGTCGAGCCGTCGACGACGAATCTGCTCATCGCGTCGTCACCGAGCTCAGACCGGTCGACGTCGACGACGGCTTCCGACGACGGAAGCGGACCCCTTCGTCCTCGAGCGGCGAACGGGTGATGAGGCGCACGTCCTTGCGGTAGTTCTGCAGGAGGCGCCAGGGGGACCGAGTGCCCTGCATCGGCAGCGTCTCCTGCGCGCGACGGATGTAGCCCGCAGCAAGGTCGATGAGGGGTAGGCGCCCGGGATCGGTGGGTGCGACCGGCATCACGGTGTCGTAGCCCTCCCTACGCATGTGGTTGACGAGCCGGCACACGTAACGGCTCACGAGGTCGCACTTCAACGTCCACGACGCGTTGGTGTAGCCGATCGCGAAGGCGAAGTTCGGGAGCCCGCTCAGCATCATGCCCTTGTAGGCCACGGTCTGAGACGCATCGACCATGACGCCGTCGACCGAGAGGGCCGTGCCACCCATGAGCAACAGCTCGAGGCCTGTCGCGGTCACGATGACGTCTGCGTCGACCTCGGCGCCCGAGACGAGCCGGATCCCGTGCGCCGTCACCCGGTCGATGCGGTCCGTGACGACCGACGCGCGACCTGCGGTGATGGCAGTGAAGAGGTCGCCGTCGGGCACCACGCACAGCCGCTGGTCCCACGGGCCGTAGGTGGGTGTGAAGTGCGTGGCGACGTCGTATCCCGGCGGGAGCGCTCGGCGCACCCCGCTGACCATCACGCGCCTCATGACGTCGGGCCATCGCTGGCTGAGGCGATAGCTGAGCCCTGAGGTCGCGATGTTCTTGCGTCGCACGACACGGTAGGCGATGTCGGCGGGCAGCAGCCGGCGCGCAAGGTCTGCCACGGCGTCGCGCGACGGCAGGGACACGACATACGTAGGTGAGCGCTGGAGCATCACCACCTCCGATGCCACCTCCGCGAGAGCGGGCACGAGCGTCATGGCGGTCGCGCCGCTGCCGATGACGACGACGCGTCTGCCGGTCACGTCGAGGTCGTCGGGCCACAGCTGAGGGTGCACGACCGGGCCCTCGAACGCCGCGAGGCCGGGGATGTCAGGGGTGTAGCCGCGGTCGTACCGGTAGTAGCCCGTGCAGGAGAACAGGAATCCGCAGGTGAACGTCAGCCGTTCGCCCGTGTCGGTCCGCTCGACCTCGACCGTCCACAGCGCGTCGTCGCTCGACCAGTTCGCGGCGACGACACGGTGGTGCACGCGCACGCGTTCGTCCACGGCGTACGCGCGAGCGGTGTCCTGGATGTAGCGCAGGATCGACGGGCCGTCCGCGAGCGACTGGCCCTCGAGCCACGGGCGGAACGGGTAGCCGAGGGTGTGCATGTCGGAGTCGGACCTGACTCCGGGGTAGCGGAAGAGGTCCCATGTGCCGCCGATCGCGCCGCGCGACTCCAGCACCGTGAACGTCGTCCCGGGGCTCTCGAGCACGAGTCGGCATGCCGCGCCGATCCCGGACAGCCCCGCGCCCACGACGAGGACGTCAACGTGCTCCGTCATCCTGACCTCTCCTCCCCGTACCTGCCGGACCCCGACGCTACAGCCGAGCGCCTCCGCGATGTCGTCCGATCGGCGGAGTATCACCGAGTGTGCGTCCGGCTCTGTGTCCTGTCGGATCGGACGTGTCACCGCGTCCGTCGACGGGAGGCGCGATGGTCGCACCACCTGCACCACAAGTCCGCGCGAGCGCGCGGCTCGACTCACGGGGGATCTCATGCAGCACGTCACGAACCAGCGTCCGGGCGACAGCGCCGTCACCGTCGAGGCACATCGCCCGCGTCGCGGCCGACGCCTCGTGCGTCGGGTGGCGGCAGTGTCGGTCGGCGTCCTCGCGCTCGGTGGCGTCGCCGTCGCGGCCGACGCCGTCACCACAGCCGCACCGGTCATCCACGCGTGCTACAGCCCCAGCACGGGCTCGATCAGGATGGCGACCGGACCTGCGAACGCCTGCCCCGCAGGCATGAAGCGCGTCGCATGGAACCAGACCGGTCCGCGCGGCGTCGCCGGTGCGAAGGGTGCGACCGGACCCACAGGAGCGACCGGGGCCACCGGACCGCAGGGAGCGAAGGGCGACACCGGGGCCGCCGGCTCGTCGGTGGGCTGGGCTGTGGTGAGCTCCACCGGCACGACGTACTCCCACGGCGGGACTCTCGATGCGCCGACGATCACTCACCCTGCGACGGGCGTCTACTGCATCACCGGAACGGGCTGGGTGCAGCAGGGTGGCCCGTACTCCGTCACGCTGGTCAACTCGGGCTCGGGTGGTGAGGTGGCGCTGAACCCGTACTTCTGGGGGAGCGTCTGCAACCCGACTGGCTACTTCGTCGCGGTCCACACCTTCAACTCCACCGGTGTCGCGACCGACTCGTACTTCACCATCGCCAAGCTCGGCTGACCGCCGAGTGGGGCCTTGTGCCCTGCCACCACGACCACGACAGGCCGACACCCGAGCAGGGTGTCGGCCTGTCACGTGTGGTCCGATCGTTGTGGACGGATCCCGACATGCATTGAGCAGCAACGAGTTACGGGGGCACGTAGGAAGTCGGCACGCCTCGGTACCCATCTTCCGCAGCACCTTCCAGTCGCACGGTCGGGGGACTGCGTACGCGCGACCTCGGGCGAGCGACCACCGATGAGCGTCCTCACAGGTGCGACTGTCTGGGCCTTCGTGCCTGGAGTGTGCTGTGCCACGACACGGCGCGACATCCGGATCCCGGAGTCCCGCGACGCCAGTCCACCCAGGCGGACCAGAGCGAGGAGAGCACCATGGCGCAGCGCAGGGCCGATCTCGACACCGAGCTCGAGTACGAGGACGAGGCCTTCTTCGGCGGACTCGCCAAGATCGCGGGATCCCTTCTCGGCGAGGAGGAGCTCGAAGACGAGCTCGAGGCCGAGGATGAGCTCGAAGGGGAGTACGAAGACGAGTTCGAGATGGAGCTCGAGGACGAGTTCGAGAGCGAGTGGGAGTCCGAGGACGAGGATGAGGACGAGGCCTTCCTCGGCGGACTCGCCAAGATCGCCGGGTCCTTGTTCGGCGGCGACGGTGAGGGCGAGTACGAGTACGAGGCTGAGGACGAGGCCGAGGAGTTCTTCAAGAACATCGGCCGCGCCTTCCGCAAGGCGGCTCCGTTCCTCAAGGTGCTCGCCAAGACCGCCGGTCCGCTGGTCGCGACTGCCGTAGGCGGTCCGGCTGCGGGGATGCTCGCGCGCGCCGTCACCTCGCAGCTCGAGGGCGAGTACGAGGAGGAGCTCGAGGCCGAGCTCGAGGACATGGCCACTGCTCCGATCTCGTCGCACCAGGCGATGGCGGAGTACCTCGCTGGACGCGCCGCGGCGGCTGAGTCCGAGTCCGAGGCCGAGGCGTTCGCCGGTGCCGCGGTCTACGTCACGCTGTCCGGCCAGGACCGTCGAGACCTCGAGAACGTGCTGCCGCAGCTCGTCCGAGGAGCCGCGGTGATCACCCGGCTGCTGCACCAGAGCCGCTCGACGCGCCAGGCAGTACGTCTCGTGCCCGGCATCGTCGAGGGCACCGCGCGCACGCTGACGCGCACCTACGGCGGCGGCTACGTCCAGCCGGCTCAGGTGGGTCGCGCCCTCGGCACGACCACGGCCCGCGTCCTGTCGGGCGGCCCGGCCCTCACTGCTGTGACACGTCGCCACGCGCGAGGTCTCGCGGTCAGCCACCACCGTCGGCGTCACGGGGGATACCGGCAGCAGGGCTGGTACGACACACCTGGCCGGCCGGGCGGTCGAGGTCAGTACCAGGGCCCTCGGCGCCAGGGCAGCAGCCACTACGGCGCCCCTCACTACGGAACACCTCACTACGGCACCCACCAGGGGTCCCACCGGCAGCCAGCCCGACCGGGCATGCAGCCCCGGCAGCGGGTCGTGCACCGGCAGCCGGCAGCGACGCGGGTCGTGTCGCGCACCGGACGCGTCGCGCCGCCGAAGACGGGTTTCGTCCGTGTCGTCACACCGGTGCGCATCCCGCCGAAGGGCGGACGCCCCGCCCAGACCGTCCGTGTGGTGAGCGACGTGAAGGTCCCGCGTGGGGCCACCCCGGCTGGCCGCCCGGCCAGCGTCCCTGCTCGGCGCAAGACGCGCTGACCGCTGAGGCGAGAGGAGACCCGACATGAGCACATCGCTCAACCACCGCTACCCCGCAGTGCAGGGTGAGCTCGAGGACGAGTTCGAGGACGAGGACGAGTCCATGTACGAAGCCGAGGACGAGTACGAGGACGAGGCGTTCCTCGGCGGACTCGCCAAGCTCGCCGGCTCCTTCCTCGGTGACAGCGAGGGGGAGTGGGAGGACGAGTACGAGGACGAGTGGGAGTTCGAGTTCGAGGCCGAGGCGGAAGCCGAGTACGAGGACGAGTACGAGGACGAGGACGAGTCCGAGTCGTTCGCCAACCCGGTACGTCGCGTCTACCGGGACGCTGAGCTGATGGCCCATCTGTCGACTCGAGCTGCCCAGACCGAGAGCGAGTCCGAGGCGGAGGCCTTCATCGGTGCTCTCATCCCGATGGCGGCTCGACTCATCCCGCGTGCGGCGTCGCTGATCGCGAGGAATGCGCCTGCCCTCATCAAGGGTGCGACCAAGGTGACCCGACAGCTGCGCCGCAATCCAGCGACCCGGCAGCTGGTGCAGGCGATGCCGGTCATCCTCCAGCGCACAGCGCAGAGCCTCGCCGACCAGGCGGCCAACGGTGACGACATCGATCCGGCCACGGCGCTCGACACGCTCAGCACCATGACCACCCGGGTGCTCGGCGGCCAGCGTCGCCGTGGCGCGGTGGGTGCGGTGCAGGTGTTCAACCAGCGCTACCAGCGCAGGGCTCGCCGTTCGGCGACCTACGGCGTTCCCGGCTACGGCTCGGGCGGTCGGCCGGTCCGCCGCACGCGCCGCACGGCTGCTCCTGCTCGCGCGCGCGGAAACCGTCGTGTCAACCGCCGCTGAGGCGGTGACCCTGCAGACCCCGAGGACGCGGGGGGCTGCAGAGCGCCCCCGCGTCCTCGACGCCTTCATCGCCGGTCAGCCGGTCAACGTCGGCCGGCACCTCGCGGCACTGCGCGACTTTCGCAGCGATGAGTTCGGATCGGGTGTCGCCCGTCCGAGCGAGGGCCACATCGTGGCCGTGAACGAGCTGTTGGCCCAGCTGCGCAAGCCGCTGGCCGGCGCGGTCGCCGACCTCGAGGCAGCAGCTCAGCGGGCGCAGACCCGCCCCGACGGAGAGCGGCTCGCGGAGATGCTCACCGCCAAGAGCCGGGCGCACGACTGGGTCCGTGCGACCGAGCGTGTGTGGGACTTCTACTTCGAGCTCTTCGGCCAGCGCCAGGGTGTCTATGGAGAGTGGTTGGTGGCCTGCGACCGCATCGCGCTCGACTGCTACCAGTACGTCTTCCTCCACCTGGGAGAAGCCCGAAGCATCCCCGCACCTCCGCCCTTCGCCTACATGCGCACCGGGTTCTCGCCGGCGACGTACCGCCGCAACATCCCGCTGCGCAAGCTCGGACGCCAGCTCAACCCGTTCCCGCTCGTGCAGCTGCCGTACCACCGGCTCGTCAACCCGTGGACGATGGGCGCGATCCTGCACGAGGTCAGCCACAACCTGCAGAACGAGCTCGAGCTCGAGCGCGCCGTGCCGATGTCGATCCTGCGGACGCTGCGCAGCCAGGGAATCCCCGATGCTGTCGCACGGGTCTGGACACGGTGGAACCGCGAGATCTTCGGCGACATGTGCGGGCTCCTGCTCGGTGGCGAGGCGTTCGTCGCCTCTCTGCTCGACGTGATCGGCCGCGCGCCCGAGCAGGCACTCGCCTACTCACCGCAGGGCGTCCACCCCACGCCCTACCTGCGCACGTTCCTCTCGACCGAGCTGCTCCGACGACTCGGCTTCGCGGAGCCCGCGGCCGCCTACGAGCGAGCCTGGCGCATGCTCTATCCGTCCACCGCGGGGACCTCGATCCCACCGGCCGTGATGTCGACCTGGAAGCAGGCGGTGCCCGCTGTGGTCGAGGCGGTGTGCGAGACCCCGTTCCCATCACTCGGCGGCAGGACGCTTCGACAGGTGATCGCCTTCGAGCCCAAGCACCAGACGATGATCGAGGAGGCGGCCTACCGCCTCGCTCGCGGCACGGACCCCGGTGTCGTACCCGAGCGCTTCCTCATCGGTGCCGTGCGCACCGCCGTCGATCGGCGCCTCGCACCGCCCGACCGGCTCATGCGCAACTTCTACGTCGAACTGTCCCGGAGGTGATGGCGATGTCGCTGGCTGATGCCGAGACCGAGGTCACCGCCGCCCTCGACGAGCTCTGGTACGTCGTGTGCGAGCTCGTCGTCACCGTGCAGGAGGACCGACCCGCAGGCAGCGACCTGGCCGTGGTCGACGACCTGGTCGAGCGGGTGAGCGAGCTGCAGGCCGGCGTCAACGAGGCTCGCGAACTGGCTCAGCGGGCCACTGCTGTCACCCTTCCGCAGCAACTTGACCCGATCGCCGCCGCACTTGCTCGCGCCGACACGTATTTCTGGCGGGAGCTCCGCGCTCATACCCCCGTGGCCCATCTCCGCGCCGCTGCGCGTCCGCGTGGTGCGGAGTGGCAGGCCTGGCGGCGCAGCGTGGAGGAGGGGATGTCGCGGTGCGAGGCCCCGCTCGACAAGGCCGGCAGCGCAGTGAGACACGCGTGGCACGAGGTCGGAGAGCTGGTCTCGCTGGGTGTCGGCCGCCCGTTGTCCGCACCTGCCCGCGACCTGCACGACACGCACCCATCGTCCGAGAGTGAATCGCCCAGGAGGTCGTCGTGAGCCCCAACAACAGCAAGCCACGGTCCGTGCCGGTCGTGGAGGTCGACGAGCCGTTCCCGTCGCTGGGCGGGGCACGTCGCGGTGGTAGCCAGCCAGCAACCGGCGACCTCGGACCGGTCGTGGCCTCGACTCTCGGCGATGTCCTCGGCTGGCGGCCCCGAGCCGCAGACACCAAGGCGTTCTCAGCAGCGCTCACGGCGTCGTTCGA
>Ga0075026_100001059_pt1 | contig 11565 bp, 11 predicted proteins | sample Str012_2_FD_71392 | JGI IMG/M metagenome (GOLD analysis project Ga0075026, IMG submission 71392) | Freshwater sediment microbial communities in response to fracking from Pennsylvania, USA - Straight Creek_MetaG_SC_2012 | ecosystem: Environmental > Aquatic > Freshwater > Creek > Sediment...
GTGGTGTCCTCGCTGGTCGGGGCCGCGCCCGGCGCGCCCCCGACCAGCGAGGACACCACGGCGCGTCTCCGCGAGGCCAAGCGTCGCGCCCGGGATCGCTGAGCGTTGACCTCACCCGGACCGGGCGCCCACGGCCCCATCGGGATCGGTCCACGAGGGGCCGATGCCGGGAACGCATCTGACGGTGGCACCGTCGCCTGCTCCGTCATTCCCAGGCGCGGTTTCGGAACGACTGAGCGTGTTCACTTCGCGAAACAACCGCATCACGTCATCTGGTCCTGGTCCACGAGGGACTCGTGCAGATCCTGCGCCTGACAGGCGCACCCACCGTGCCCGACCGCGGCCACGGCGCATCAAGCCTGTCGGTGCTAGCCTCCGGCTCGTGACCCGATCACTCGCCCGGCTGGCGCCGCTCCTGTTCGCGCTGCTCCTGACGGCCTTGGTCATGTCCGCCTGCAGCGGCCTGATCGAAAGGGCACCGTCGCCGACCCCGGAGGATTTCCAGGGGATCGCGGCCGAGATCGTGTCACGCGGGATCCACATCGACCACCTCGTCTCGGGCGACGCCGGCTGCACGGACCAGACGCTCACCAAGACGGCGATCGCCTTCGATGCGAACGGGCTGGACCAGGCCACCGTGGTCCGGGTGCGGGTCTACATCTTCGGGGATGCCGAGGCCTACACCCGCCTGCGCAGCACCATCGACGCGTGCGCGGCGGCCTACCTGACCGACGCTTCCACCTTCGAATCGATCGACGAGTCGCCATTCGTCGTGACCGGCCAGGGGCCGTGGGGTACGAAGTTCGCGGCGGCACTCCGGAAAGCCATCGATGTCGCCGCCGGGACCGGCTACTGAGGCGGACCGCACCAGACCTGGGCGCACCCCGCCAGATCGAACCAGACCTTCGTCCCGGGGCCGGACCCTGACCGTTCCTCCTTCCCATGGCTCGATGGGACGACCGGGCCACGGTGCGCAGACGCGCCGGTCGGGATGCTCGCGACATGGCTTCCCATCGCCCCTCGCTTCGCATCAGTGCGCCGTCGTTCCTCCTCGCCCTGGTCCTGGTCGGCGGATCCGTCGCGCCGACGATCGCGCGCGATGCGACGACCACACACACCGATCTCCAGGGCACCCGGAACGTCCGCACGATATCGCCGCGGCCAAGGCCCGATGTCACCGTCGGCCGCGACCAGACCGCCACCGGCACTGACGACCGGGCCACCGGATCGCAGGCCGAGATCCGACCGACCGTCATCGATCTGCCCGTCGCCAGACCGGTGGTCGCGTCCAGGTCCGACGGCGGGGCAACGCGGATCAAGCTCCACACGACCACGACCACGGCCGCGACCGCGCCGGCCAGCTACAACGGGCGCAACCACGTCTGGATCCCGAGCCTCGGCGTCGACCGAACCATCTCGTTCTTCTCCTGCTCGAACAGCGCCTACCCGGGCAACCGGGTCTATCGCTGGGGGTGTGCCGGATCGAACAACATCTACCTGTTCGGCCATGCGGGCAGCGTCTTCGCGCCGCTTCACGATGCGTATGTCGCGGGTCGTCTGCGCCAGGGGATGGCCGTGTACTACGCGGGCGACGACGGCGCCGTACATCGCTACACGGTCCGCTGGTGGAAGGTCACGACACCGGACCAGGGCGCCTGGGCCTACGCGTCGCAGTCGACGCCCAGTCTCACCCTGCAGACGTGCGTGGGGGCCAGCAGCCAGTACCGGCTCATCGTTCGCCTTGCCCAGGCGGACTGAACCGCCGCCCGCCAACTCCTACAGGACGCGCAGTCCCAGGATCCGGCGCGCGATGACCAGCCGCTGGATCTGGCTGGTCCCCTCCCCGATCTCGGTCAGCTTGGCGTCGCGCAGGTAGCGTTCCACCGGGAAATCCGTGACGTAACCGTAGCCGCCGTGGATCTGGATGGCATCGTTCGTGGCCCGCGAACTCACCTCGGAGGCGAAGAGCTTGGCCTCCGCCGCGACGAGGCCGAAGTCACGACCCTGGTCCTTCAGCCAGGCCGCCTTCCAGACCATCGAACGAGCGGCCTCGATCTCCGTGGCCATATCCGCGATCATGAACGCGACGCCCTGGAACGATCCGATCGGCCGCCCGAACTGTTCGCGCGTCTGCGCGTACGGGATGCTCGCATCGAGCGCCGCCTGGGCCAGGCCCACGGCCAGCGCCCCGATGCTGATCCGGCCACCGTCGAGGATCTTGAGGAACGTCTTGAAGCCGCTGCCCTGCTCGCCGAGCAGATCGGCCGCCGGGACGCGCGCGCCGTCGAACAGGAGCTCGCCCGTCGCCGAGGCATGCAGGCCAAGCTTCTCCTCCACGCGACCGATCGAGAATCCGGGCGTGTCGGCCGGGACGATGAACGCGCTGATCTCCGCGCCGCCGTCGTCGCGGTTGCCGGTCCGCGCGGTGACGATGTACGTGCCGGCCTGGCCCGCGTTGGTGATGAAGCGTTTCGCCCCATCCAGGACCCAGGTGCCGCCATCGGGACCGTCCTCGTGGCGAGCGGTCGTGCGGGTTCCGCCGGAATCGCTGCCCGCAGCGGGCTCGGTCAGCCCGTATGCGCCGATGACCTCGCCGCGTGCCATAGGCACGAGAAAGCGTTCCTTCTGGGCCGGCGTGCCCGCCAGGTGCAGCGGTCCACAGCCAAGGCTCGTGTGGGCGGCGACGATGAGCCCGAGCGATCCCCATACGCGCCCGATCTCCTCCACCGCGACCGCGTAGGCCAGCGTGTCGAGTCCGGTCCCGCCCTCGTCCTCGGGGATCGGGATGCCCAGCCACCCCATCTCGCCGATCCGGCGCACGATCTCGGACGGGAAGCGCCGCTCGCGTTCGTGCGCCTCGATGACCGGCGCCACCTCGTCGAGCATGAAGGCGCGGATGGTGTCGCGCAGCAGTCGGTGTTCGATCGGCAGGTCCAGGTCCATCGGCGGAGTCTAGCGGCGTGCCAGTTGGCTCGACAGCGCGACGCGGCGACCGATGCTAGCCTTCGGGCATGTCCGAGCCCAGGGCAGCGACCCACCCTGCCCACGCCCCAGCCGAGCTCCGCCACGATCCACTCGGTGGCGGCTCGTCGGGCCTCCGCCGGGACCTCCTGGTCAGGCTTCGGATGGATGGTCCGAGCTCACCGGACCAGCTTGCCAGCCGCCTCGGCGCCAGCCGGACCGGCGTGCTGCAACAGCTTCGGGCCCTCGAGGACGCCGAACTCGTCAGTCGCCAGACCGTGAAGCACGGCGTCGGGCGGCCGCGTCACCTGTACGACGTCACGCCGGCCGCCCAGGATCTGTTCCCCTCGACCTATGACGCGCTGGCCAGCGGCCTGCTCTCGGCGATCATGGCGGTGGGTGGCGATGCACTGATCGAGGAGGTCTTCGCGGCACGCCGACGTCAACTGAGCGACCGGGTCCGGGACCAGCTCGCCGAACGGGTCGCACCGGACGCACCGATGGACGAGCGGGTCCGCGGTCTCGCCGAGCTCCAGGCCGCCCAGGGCTACCTCGCCGAGAGCCTCGTCCTGCCCGACGGCACCATCCAGCTGCGCGAGCACAACTGCGCCATCTATCACGTCGCCAAGGGCACGCCGTCCGCGTGCCAGGCGGAGCTGGACCTGTTCCGCGATGTCCTGGGTGCCGATGTCGTCCGGGGCAGCCACATCGCGGCAGGCGACCGCTGCTGCTCGTACACGATCTCGGAACGGGCCGACTAGGCCTCTTCGCGCTCCACGACCGTGCGAGCCGCCGGCTCCATCCGAGGGGCGGGCACATCGGAGACGTTGCGCACGAACGACGCCGCGAGTGAGGTTGCGGCGGCACTCTCCTGGTCCTCGACCGAGAGGATCCCCAGGCGCCCCAACTGGGCCATTTCGTCGCGGATGTAGGTCTTGAGCATCTCGGGGCCGTCCGTGTTGATCGTGAACCGGACCTCGTTGCGCCGGAGGGTGTCGAAGATCCAGCGGAATTCGTCCCAGCCGGACACGACCCGGGTGTTCAGGTTCGACGTGGGGCAGATCTCGAGGACGATGCCGCGCTCGCGGATCATCGCCATCGCGCGCGGGTCATAGGCGGCCTTGACGCCGTGTCCGATGCGGTCCGGCTCCAGCAGCTCGACGACCCGGGCGACTTCGTCTGCAGGGCCGGACTCGCCCGTGTGGACCGTGAGGCCCAGGCCGTACTGGCGAGCCCGGCGGAAGAGTCGGCGGTAGTCGGCGACGCGGAACGTGGCGGACTCGGGACCGGCGATATCGATCCCCACGACCCCCCGATCCCGCCAGGCGATCGCCTTCTCGGCGATGATCTCGTTCAGCTCGAACGGGAACGCGCGGTCCAGGCAGAAGATGAGCCCTGGCTTGACCGGGTATTCCAGCGTCGCCTTGTCCATCCCGCGGACCGCTGCCGCGATGATGTGGTCCAGGTCCTGCTCGCCGCCACGGTTTCGCTTCATCGGGTTGAAGCGCAGTTCCATGGTGGTGACGTTGTTCTTGCGATAGCCGCCGCCGATGACCTCGTAGACGGCCCGTTCCACGGCCAGCGGCGAACTCTGGATGAGCTCGGTCCAGTGGAAGAGCTGCAGGTAGCCGTCGAACGATCGGTTCCGGCGCGCGGAGACCGTGATCATATCCCGGAACTCCCAGTAGTCCTTGGTCGGGAGCTTGATCCCCTGCGAATGGGCGATCCCCCACATGATCGACGGGGTCACGGCCCCGCCCAGATGGCAGTGCAGCTCGGCGAGCGGGATCTTGCGCGAGAGGAGGCGAGGCATCGCCCGCAGTCTAGCCGACGACGACTATCCCCCGGCCGGGAGCCCGACGCAGATCGTGTAGCCCGGCGCGTCACGGCCGGTGCCGGCACGCAGACCGTACGAGGCCGGACCGCCGAACTCGGCCGTCACCAGCGGGGCGATGAGGGTCAGGCCCGGCACCGAGCCCGAGGCGGTGAGGACGTCCAGTGGCCCCTGGTCCGAGAACGGATACAGGATCCGGGTCGCGACCGGTGCAAGGGCCTGCGACGGCGTACCCACGATGCCGATGACTTCAGGGCGACCCTTCACGTGGGTCGCGCCGCACCCGATCAGGTTCCCGCCGGTCATGCCCGGGTAGCCTGGCTCGGTCTGCGGTTGGATGTCAACGAGACGGAGTCCCATCGGATCGGTGGCACTCGGCGGTTCCGTGACGCCCAGCAGCACCCCGTTGCCCCCGGCGAACGACACCCAGGTCCGGGTCGCGGCCAGTAGCAGTGGCGGCGGAGCGACCGGGCCGGGACGCAGCTCGAGATGCCAGGTCGCTTCGCGCGGTCCGTCGGCGTCGTCCCATGACACGGTGATCGCGTACACGCCCGGTGTCCACTTGAGGCTGGACGTCGCACCGAACGCCACGTACGAGACAGCCGACAGCGAGCCCATGCTCGTCCAACGGAACGTGGGCGCTGTGTCCTCGAACGGCGCGATCTGCCTGACCGACGCCGCCTTCACCGTCGAGTAGGCAGGCAGGACGACACCCACCTGGACGATCGTCGGCTGGTACGTGCGGGCGACCCACGACAGCTCGCCTTCGCGGCCCGCGGACAGGTCGACGTCCAGCCACGCACCGAGGTCGTCGAGCGGCGCGCCGGACGTCGACGACAGTGGCACGACCGCCGTGTCGGTCTGGATGAAGAGGCCCGGCGGAACGTCGGCGAGGGAGCCCAGACCGATAGGCTCGGCCGGGGCGGCGGCCGTCGTCGGTTCCAGGTCCGGGACTCGGCCGACCGGATCACCGATGAGCACGTTCATCCGGCGGATCCCGGCACCCACCAGGACATCGACCCGGTAGTGGCCCGGCATCCAGGCAGACGGCGCGGCGCCATCGTGACTCGGGCGAACGAAGAGGTACGCCCCGCGCGATGGGACGTCGTCGATCGGCCGGGCATCGACCCACTCGAACTCGCCTCCGGCATGCTCCCGCCAGATCCGAACATCGAGCGGCGTCTCGTTCGGCGGGAATGTGACGCCAAGGGCGACGATCGGACCGTCGCGCTCGTCGACACTCGCCGTGTCGCCGCCGCTGCCGTGGCTGGGGACCCACCACTCCGAAAACGTGCCGGACGACTCAGCCACGCGAGTGTGGTCGACGATCGCCCGGATCCCCCACGCGGGCTGTCGCGAGATCGCCGGACTGACCGCCGACCAGGACAGCTGGCTCGAGTTCGTCGGGGTAGGCGTCGACACCGGGCCCGACGGGGCGGGACTGACTGCTGCGATCGATGCCAGGGCGGCTGAGGGGACCACGGCCGCGGAACGAGCGCCGGCATCCCATGGCTTGACCACCGCAAGGACGAGCGCCACCACCACGGCGGCCACGCCGAGACCCACTGGATCGAACCGGCGGCGCCGACCGCCCAGCTGGACAGGCTCGAATTCGACCGACTGACGGGGTTCCATCTAGGGAGTGATACGTCGCGAGCCCTGGTCCGGATGGGACGAGGGAGCGACCAGGGGCCCAGTCACCCCGCGAGCGGGATGACCCGTCCGTCGGCGTCGAGCGAGGCCTGGCGGCGCAGGCGCTTGAGTTCGGCGCCCGGGACCTGATCGCGGGCGTGATAGCTGGAGCGGACCATCGGAGCGGACTCGACATGCTTGAACCCGAGCGCGAGTGCCTCGATCTTCATGTCGGCGAACTCATCGGGATGGTAATAGCGCTCCAGGGGCAGGTGCTGGAGCGACGGCCGGAGGTATTGCCCGACGGTGAGGATGTCGACGTCCGCCTCGCGCAGGGCCTCGAACGCCTCGTGAAGCTCGTCGCGGGTCTCGCCGAGCCCGACCATCAGGCTGGACTTCGTATGGGCCGCGTACCCGATCTCGGAGGCCATCTCCTTGGCCCGGCGAAGGACATACAGGCTGCGATCCCAGCGGGCCCGCTTGCGCACCGGCTTCTGCAGGCGCTTCACCGTCTCGAGGTTGTGGTTGAGGATGTCCGGCCGGGCGTCCATGACCGTGCGGAGACGATCGTCCGAGCCGTCAAAGTCAGGGATGAGGACCTCGATGCCCATCCCGGGCGAGGTCTCACGCATCTGGCGGATCGTCTCGGCGAAGATGCCGGAGCCGCCGTCCGGCAGATCGTCCCGGGCGACGCTGGTCACGACGACATGCTCCAGACCCATGGCCCCCACCGCTTCGGCGACCCGCCGCGGCTCGTCTGGGTCGAACCACGTGGGTCGGCCGGTCTTCACCGCGCAGAACCCACAGGCGCGAGTGCAGGTATCGCCGAGGATCATGATCGTGGCCGTGCGCTGGTCCCAACACTCCCCGATGTTGGGGCAGCGGGCCTCCTCGCAGACCGTGTTGAGCGACAGGCCCCGCATCAGGCCCTTCAACTCGTGGTAGTTCTCGCCGGACGGCATGCGAGCCCGGATCCAGTCCGGGTGGCGGCGGGCTGCGCCCGAGGTATCACCGTCGGGGCCGGCAGTGATACCGCCCATCGCGATCGACAGGTCCGGACGCGGATGGACGGACGCGCCGTCGCCGGGTGGGGTGAACATCGGAAGCTCTCTGGCCATCGTCAGGAGTGTACGCCGAAGGTGTCCACGATCCCCTGCTCGAGCGACCGTGGGGCGAAGCCCAACTCGCGCTCGGCCTTCGCGTGGCTCGCGAGGTAGCTAGCCTGGGCGACCCTGATCGTCTCATGCATGTTCGCGGGCAGCCCGGGGAGGCCACCCATACCGTCGTTGAGCGGCGCGATCAGGCGCAGCAGGCCGGTCGGGACCCGCAGGATCGGCGGCCGGTGTCCTCCGAGCCGGGCGGCCAGGCCCGCCGCGGCCGCCAGCGTCGAGGGCTCGCCCGCGATGACGTACGCCTCGCCCGGCCGGCCACGGTCGAGCGCCCCGATGATCCCAGCGGCCGTGTCGTCCACGTGGGCCATCCCGAACGCCACCTCGGCGAGGGCCAGGTAGTGCAGTCTGCCCCGATAGGCGTCGCCCATGACCTCCCCGATCAGGGTGTGATCGCCAGGCCCGTAGACCTGGCCCGGTTGCGCGATGACGATCGGAGTGCCGGCCGCGATGGCCCGCTCCGCCACCTCGTGGGCTCTGAACTTGGTCTCGTCGTAGCAGGACAGGAAGCCCTGGGACGGGTCGCGACGATACGTCTCGTCGACCTCACGACCGTGGGTGTCACCGAAGATCCCCACCGTCGAGACGTACGCGATGCGCGACGTTCCGGCGGCCGCCGCAGCGGCGAGCACGCGCTCCGTGGTCCCGACGTTCGCGTCCCACATGGCCGGCCGCTCGGCGGCAGTGATGCCCACCTTGTACGAACCTGCGCCATGGATCAGGGCATCGGCTCCGCGCAGCTGATCCGTTAGCCACGCCACGTCGGCGAGGTCGCTCGTCGCGAGGGTCACGCCAGTGGCCTGGAGGAAGCTGGCCCTCGCTGGGTCGCGGACCAGGGCGACCACCAAGTCACCTCGCGCCGCGAGCTGCCCGACGACGGACCGACCGATGAACCCGGCACCGCCCGTGACGACGACGCGCATCGGTCAGTAGACCGGCGTCTCCGGTCCGACGGCTTCGAGGGCGGCCTTCACGGCGCGCAGGAAGGCGGCAGCCTGGGCGCCGTCGTTCGCTCGGTGGTCGATGGCCATGACCATGTTCATCATCGGTCGGATCGCGATCACGTCGCCTTCGGGTGTCTCGCGCACGACGGCCCGCTTGATGATGGCCTCCATCGTGAGGATGGCGACCTCGGGGACATTGATGATCGGCATCGTCAGGTTGGATCCGAACCAGCCGGTGTTGTCGATCGTGAAGGTCGTGCCGCCATAGTCGTCCAGGCGGAGCCTGCCGTTCCTGGCACGCGCGGCGACGTCAGCGATGGCGCGGTTGAGGCCGCTGATGGAGAGCTGATCCACGTCGCGGACGGCCGGCACGAGCAGGCCGTCATCGACGGCCACTGCGACGCCCATGTGGATCCGGCGCTTGGCGAGGATGCCCCCCTCGGTCCAGTGGGCGTTGAACGTGGGGTACTGCTTGAGGGCCTCGACCGTGGCCTTGATGACGAACGGCACGTAGCTGAGCGAGATGCCCTCGCGCGCCTGGTACTCGCGCTTGCCGGCCTCACGAGCGCGGACGAGCCCGCTGACGTCGACTTCCATGTGGACATAGGCGTGCGGGACGAGGAGGGCCCGGGTCATCTGCGCGGCGATGCCCTTGCGCATCTGGGTCATCGGAACGAGGACTTCGTCGGCGCCTTCGGGGAAGACCAGGGGGCTACCGGCGGGCGCCTTGGCTGCCGGGGCGACCGGGATCGCGACCGGCTCGCGAGCGCTCGCGGGCGCGGCGCTGGGTGCCGGGGTGCCGGTCCGCATCGCTTCCACCACGGCCAGGACGTCCTCGCGGGTGATCCGGCCGCCGCCGCCGGTGCCCGCGATCCGGGCCGGCGACAGGTCGTGCTCGCGGAGGAGGCGGCGGACCGCTGGGGTCATGCGCGCATCGGCATCGCCGGTCGCGGCCGGAACTGCGGCGACCGCGGCCGGGCGAGCGGCAGGGACCGGAGCGGAGGCCGGGGGCGGGGTCGGTGCGTTGACGGGTCGCTCGTCCGATCCTGCCGGGCCGTCAGCCGGATCGAAGGAGGGCTTCGGTGCTGGATTGGACGTGACGACGGGACCCGTGGCCGCCGGCGCGTCGCCCTCGGCCGTCTCGATGATCGCGATCTCGGCGTCGTTAGGGACTGTCGCGCCTTCTTCGGCGAGGATCTCTAGCAGGATGCCTTCGAAGGGCGACGGCACCTCGGCGTTGACCTTGTCCGTGATGACCTCGAGCAGCGGCTCGTACTTGGCGACGTGGTCGCCCGGCTGCTTCAGCCACTTGCCGATCGTTCCCTCGGCCACGCTCTCACCGAGCTGCGGCATCGTCACCTTGGCCACTGATCAGAACCTCCGGTCGCGCGCCTGTCGTCGCGCGTAGTGTCGCCCATCCGCGCACTCCCGACCAGCCACCCCCGCGACGTGGCCGCGGCCGCGTCGCCCGCCTTTCGCGAGCTGTGCACCACACGACCATTTCGGACACCCCAGCTGGCTCGATCCATCCGATCCGTGCATCCCGTGCACCGATCGGCCAGCGGACGGGTCCTCCTTCGCCGCCTGGTGCATCACATGCCCAAGACGACCAACGGCGATGTCCTCGATGTCCGGAATGGTCACCCAGTGCACAAGAGACCACGTGACCGAACCGGTCGCGACTCGGTATCGTCGTTCGATGCCGCGCACGACCGCCACGCCGCCTGTCGCGTCGGTCACGTGGGAGCAGGTCGTGGCATACCGCCTGCACAAGCACCACGTGGTCCAGCGAACGACGCCGGACCATCTCATCGATGTCGTTCGCGAGATGGTCGGGATCCACGCCCAGGTCGCCAGTTCCGCCGAACTGCAGTTGGCCGCCCGGATCGACGGCCTACACCCGGCCGACGTCCGGGACGCACTCGCGAGCCGGCGCGCGCTCGTCAAGGCGTGGTCCATGCGCGGCACGCTGCACCACCTGGTGCCCGAGGATCTGGCCCGGGTCGTCGTCGCATCGGGCACCCGTGAGCGCTGGCGCGAGGCGCCATGGCAGAAGGCGTTCGAGATCACTTTTGACCAGGTGGAGGCCATCATCGCGGCCGCCGGCGAAACCCTTGGTGCCGAACCGATGCTCCGAGCCGACTTGGCGGACGCGATCGCCACCCGCGTCTCGGATCCTGTCGCGGGGGCGAAGCTGCGCACCGGCTGGGGGACGTTCCTGGGTCCGGTGGCCCAACGCGGCCTGCTGACCTTCGGGCCGCCGGCCGGGAGGAACGTGACATTCGTGCGTCCCAGTGCCTGGCTGGGCCGACCCATCTCCCCAAAGGAACTGGCGGCCGCGACACCCGACGAGCGGGGCGACATCCCGCTGATCCCGCTCGAGGCGCTCGCGGGCTTGATCCGAAGCTTCCTCGCCGCCTTCCCCGGATCCGGGCGCGACGCCACGGCTCGCTGGTGGGGCTCCGTCCGAGCCGGCCTCATCAACGAGGCTCGCGCCCTCCTCGGCGACCAGGTCGTGGACATCGATGTCGCCGGCACTCGCCAGTGGATCCTTCCCGCGGACATCGACGCGCTGGCAGCGACGAAGCCGTTCCAGGGTGTCCGGCTCCCGCCCGGCTTCGACCCGTGGATCAACGAGCTGCCGCGCCGGACCGACGCTGTCATGACCTCGGCTCATCACGATCGGATCTACCGGGTGGCCGGCTGGGTCACCCCGGTCGTGATCGTCGACGGGCGCGTCGCCGGGACTTGGGAATTGACCGCCGGCAAGCGCGGTGGGATCGCCATCCAGCAACTCGAATCCTGGCGATCGTCCGCGACCAACGAACTCAGGGCCGAGGTAGACCGAGTCGCGGCCTTCCTCGACCGCCCGCTCCCGATCGAGATCTTGTCGGTCCTGTAGCCGCGATCTCGACCCTCAGACGCCGCCGCTGGTCGTCTCAGTACGCCGCCAGCGCCCGGATGCCGTCGGCGATCTTCTCCGGGTTCACCATGAACCAGTCCTCGAGCACGTGGTTGTACGGCA
>Ga0075026_100001060_pt1 | contig 11563 bp, 14 predicted proteins | sample Str012_2_FD_71392 | JGI IMG/M metagenome (GOLD analysis project Ga0075026, IMG submission 71392) | Freshwater sediment microbial communities in response to fracking from Pennsylvania, USA - Straight Creek_MetaG_SC_2012 | ecosystem: Environmental > Aquatic > Freshwater > Creek > Sediment...
GATTTCGGCCGGCTCTTCCGGCGGCAGCTGTCGTTTTCCCATGGGGAGCGGTTAAACCCTCCCAGGGAAACGGGCAAGAAGCGAATAGGAGCGGCATATGCTGCCGTCGCCCGTGCGAACGCAGGGACCCATAACCACCGGTATTGGCGAGGAAAACGGCTCGGGCCGCAGCGCTCACCGAAGCGCCGCGGCGTATGGGTCCCTGCGTTCGCAGGGACGACACGTGGAAGGATCGGAGCGGATTACGACGCCGAACTGATTCGCGCCCTTTGTCGCGTCACCGCGTTGATAAAGCCGTCCCGGGCATCGGAATGACCCTGCCCACGCGGCTCCAGCACATGGCGCAGCAGGAACAGGCCGGTCAGGCGGAAGCCGTCTTGCAGGTCCTGGTCGGACCAGCCATTCGCGCCGCCCTCGCCTTCGCGCAAAAACGCCGGCAGCCGCAACAGGCGGTCGCGCCAGGGCTCGCCAGCAGCGCGCGACACCGCACCGCCGGATTTCGGCGAGACGTAGATCAAATCGGCGGTCTCGCCGCTCGCCACGCAGTTGTCGAGGTCAAGCCCGAATCCGAGTTCGGCCAGCATCGCCAGTTCGAACTTGACCAGATGCACCGCGGCCTCGCCGGCATCGTCGAAATCGTCGAGCGTCCGGTGGAGCATCGCGTAGATTTCCGCGTGCGGATCGCGCTCCGGCAACAGCCGCGCCAGCGAGGCCAGGTGGGTCACGCCAAAGACCGCATGCGAGGACGCCAGCAGCGTCGCCGCGCGCAACCGCGTTCCTTCGATGGTCCAGGTTCCCAAATGCTCGTCCAGCCGCGCCCGCCACACCGCGGCCACGCTGTTGCCGGGTTGCAGCAGCGGCCGCATCCGCGAGCCGGCGCCGCCGCGAACGAGGCCGAGATGACGGCCATGGCCCCGCGTCAAGAGTTCGACGATGGCCGAGGATTCGCCATGCCGTCGCACCCCCAGCACGATGCCTTCGTCGGTCCATTCCATGGCTCAAAACGTATCACGTAGGGTGAGCAAAGCGTAGCGTGCCCACCGCCAATCAGGCGTTGAACCAGCCCACGGCATCGCCGGTGAAGGAGAAATACAGCCCCGCCGCGGTGAGCGCGCAGGAAATCGCCTCGATGAAGCTGTCGACCTGCACGCCGGTTTCGCCGATCACCTGCGCCAGCGAAATCATCGACAGCACCAGCGCGGCGCCGAGCGCCCAGCGCGGCCAGTTCTTGCGGCGGTTGGCGGCGAGCCAGACGAAATAGACCAGCAGCAGGATCAGGCCGGCGGCCATGAAGGTTGCCACCATGATCATCTGCTCGGTCATATCAGGCCGCGGCGAGCGATCCTGGAACGCCACCGACAGCGCGTCGAGCGTCAGCGACAGATACAGCAAAACCTCGAACCAAAGCACGTTCCTGGGTACGGTCATCGAGGACGCCGGCTATTCTCTCGGAAATTCAAGTCCCATTTCCTTGTATCGGTCGGGGTCGTCGCCCCAGTTCTCGCGCACCTTGACGAACAAAAACAGATGCACGGGGAAACCGACGATGTCGGCAATTTCCTTGCGCGATTCCGCGCCGATCGACTTGATGGTGGCGCCGCCCTTGCCGAGCACGATCTTGCGCTGGCTTTCGCGCTCGACGAAAATCGTCTGCTCGATGCGCACCGACTTGTCGTTACGCTCGGTCCAGCTGTCGGTCTCCACGGTCGATTGATACGGCAGCTCCTGATGGAGCTGACGGAATATCTTTTCCCGGGTGATTTCGGCCGCCAGATGACGCAGCGGCGCGTCCGACATCTGGTCTTCCGGGTAATGAAACGGCCCCGAAGGCACCAGCCGCGCCAGCGCGTGGCGAAGATCGTCGACGCCGTCGCCCGACAGCGCCGAGATCATGAAAGTTTCCTCGACTGCCAGCCGCTCATTGGCCATTTTCGCCAGCGCCAGCAATTTCTCGCGCGGCACCGCGTCGATCTTGTTTAGCACCAGCACCTTCTTGTGCTGGACGTTGGCAACCGTGGTGAGGATGGTCTCGGCTTCGGCGTCGATGCCGACCTTGGCATCGAGCAACACGCAGACGAGATCGGCGTCATGCGCCCCGCTCCACGCAGTCAGCACCATGGCGCGGTCGAGCCGACGCTTCGGCGCGAAAATGCCGGGCGTATCGACGAGGATGATCTGCGCATTGTCTTCGATCACGATGCCGCGGATCAGCGCCCGCGTGGTCTGCACCTTCCGCGAGACAATCGTCACCTTGGAGCCAACCAGCGCGTTGACCAGCGTGGACTTGCCGACATTGGGCGCGCCGATCAGCGCGACGAAGCCGCAGCGGGTCACAGCCATCGCGGCATCGACCGGGGGTTCAACTGTCATTGGTCGCGCCGCCGACGCCTTCGCGGACGATCATCACCGACGCCGCGACCTTTTCGGCGGCGCGCTTGTTGCCACCGACGCCTTCGGCCGGCGCCAGCCCCGGCAGTTCGACCGCGACGCGAAATTGCGGATCGTGATGCGGGCCGGTGCGCTCGATCTCGCGATAGACGGGAGTCGGCAGGCCCTTGCCCTGTGCCCATTCCTGCAGCACCGTCTTGGGATCGCGCAGCGGCCGCCGCGGCTTGCGCATCCGTTCGGTCCAGTTGCGTTCGACGAACTGCGCTGCAGCGCCGTAGCCGCCATCGAGATAGATTGCGCCGATCACGGCCTCGCAGATGTCGCCGAGCACCGATTTTCGCAGGCGCGCGCCGGCGCCGGCGCCAACCATGCCGAGCTTGATGTCATCCAGCAGCCCGAGCGCCTTTGCCACGTCGGCGCAGCTTTCCTTGCGCACGAGGTCAGCGAGACGCTTGGACAGCTCGCCCTCATCGGCGTTGGGAAATGCACGATAAAGCATGTCCGAAACAATCAGACCCAGCACGTGATCGCCGAGAAATTCGAGGCGCTGATAGCTGTCGGCGCGGTTGCGGGCGGCTTTCAGCGCGGACACATGGGTGATCGCCGTGGTCAGCAGCGTCGCGTCGGCAAATTTGTGCCCGATCCGGGCCTCGATCGCCGCGGTCGCGGCCCTCGCGCTGACCTTGCTGCGCTTCTTCTTTGGCGTGTCCTTGCCGCCGGCGGCAGGCCGTGGGCTTGCTTTGCCGGATGTCGATGGGATCTGGATGTCCGGGGTTTCGTCGTTCATCGCACGATGGAGAATATGCGATTCCAGCGCACCGCGGTCGGCCAGCGCCAGAACATCCAGGCATGCTCGCCTTCGGCGATGGAGAAGAAGATCATCTGGGCGCGTCCGACGATGTTCTCGAACGGAACGTAGCCCACCGCCGACAACACCCGGCTGTCGGTCGAGTTGTCGCGGTTGTCGCCCATCATGAAGAATTGGCCGGGCGGCACGGTATAGACATTGGTGTTGTCGTAGAAACCGTTGTCGACGCAATCGAGCGATTCGTAGGTGACACCGTTGGGCAGCGTTTCCCTCCAGCGCTTCACCCGCGCGGTCGCGTCGGAGCCGCAAGGATCTTCACCGATGAAATCGCTCAGCCGCTCGCGCTTGACCGGCGCTTCGTTGATGTAGAGCAACCCCTCCCGCATCTGGATACGGTCGCCCGGCAGGCCGATCACGCGCTTGATGTAGTCGGTGGTGTCGTCCTTCGGCAGGCGGAACACCACGATGTCGCCGCGCGCCGGCTCCGAGCCGAAGATGCGTCCCGAGAACAGCGGCGGCGACAGCGGGATCGAATAGTGGCTGTAGCCGTAGGAGTATTTCGAGACAAAAAGATAGTCGCCGACCAGCAGCGTCGCCTTCATCGATCCCGAGGGGATGTTGAAGGGCTGAAACAGGAAAGTTCGGATCACGAGCGCGATCAGGAGCGCATGGATGACCACGCGGATGGTTTCACCCAAGCCGCTTTCGGATTTTGTGCCTGACGTCACGCTCATTGCTTTCCCGATTCCTGCCGTTCTTGCCGCGCGGCGGCAGAACATTTTCCTCGCGCGAATCGCCGCCGCTTCGCGTCAAGAAAATGGTCTTGTTTCTGGTGTTGAGGGCCAATTCCGGCTCAAACCCGAACTCGCCCCGGCTCGATCCCAATTCCTGCGGCGTTTTAGACGGTTGTTCGCGGACGCGCAATCAAGCGCCGTATGAAAACTTGCCAATCATTTGATAAATCAAAGATTTTTAGTTTTAACCCGATCCCCGACCAACCCGGCTATGATTTGCCCGGGGCTACCGCCGAAATTATGACGAAGGCCTGCGCCAATGGCCAGTCATCGGTAATGCTGAGGTCGATTCGCGCCGTAAGGCCCTCCGGCGTCAGCGCACCGAGCCGCGCCAGCGCGCCGCCCGTCAGTTGCATGGTCGGCCGGCCTCCCGGTAGGTTCACCACCCCCATGTCCCGCCACCAGACGCCACGCCGGATGCCGGTGCCGAGCGCCTTGGAACAAGCCTCCTTGGCGGCGAATCGCTTGGCATAGGTTGCGACCATCATCTTTTCGCTGTTGGCGCGGCGCGAGGCCTTGGCGCGCTCGGCATCGGTGAAAATGCGGTCGAGGAAGCGGTCGCCATGGCGCTCGATCACCCTGGCGACGCGGGTAATATCGATCAGGTCGGAACCGATGCCGATGATCACGGCTTGCTCGCGGTGGTTTGGCGCCCGCGTGCCATCGCCGATCGCATCGCGCGTACGGTTTCGCCGATGCCTGCGAACAGCGCCTCCCCGATCATGAAATAGCCGATGTTCAACTCGGCGATTTCAGGCAAGCCTGCGATGGTTTCGGCGGTCTGATAGTCGAGGCCGTGGCCGGCATGGACTTCCAGCCCGGCTGTGCGCGCCAGCGCCGCGCCCGCGACGATCCGGCCCCATTCCGCTTCAGCTCTCGCCACATAGCCATCCACCACGGCGTCGCACCAGGCCCCGGTGTGAATCTCGATCACCGGCGCGCGCAGCCGGGCCGCCATCTCGATCTGCGGGGGATCGGCTGCGATGAACAGCGAGACCCTGATCCCGGCATCGTTGAGGCGGGCGATAAAGGGCGCCAGCGCGTTGTGCTGACCGACCACGTCGAGCCCGCCCTCGGTGGTGAGCTCCTCGCGCCGCTCGGGAACGAGGCAAACCGCGTGCGGCTTCGTTGCCAGCGAAATCCGCAGCATGTCCTCGGTCGCCGCCATCTCGAAATTCAGCGGCTTTGAAATCTCGGCCTTCAACCGCGCCATGTCGTCGTCGCGGATATGGCGGCGATCCTCGCGCAAATGCGCGGTGATGCCGTCGGCGCCCGCCGCGATCGCGGCCAGCGCCGCCCTCACCGGATCAGGACGCGCCCCGCCCCGTGCGTTGCGCAGGGTGGCGACGTGATCGACATTCACTCCAAGGCGGAGCGGAGGAGCGGGCATGGGTTACTCGCGGAAATTCAACAGACTATTGGGATTGTCCCGGTCGTCACATGCGGGCTTGACCCGCGCATCCGCCTTCTTCTCGGAAAGACGGATTGCCGGGTCAAGTCGGCCAGGCCCGGCAATGACGCCGGCGCTATCCATTGACGCGCTCGACGCGGGCGACGACGGCCTTGGCGCGCAGCTGGGCGATAATGGCGCTGAGATGTTTGAGGTCGTAGACTTCCAGGTCAATCGTCAGTTCGGTGAAGTCGGACGAGCGCCTGGACATGCTGATGTTGTCAATGTTGCCGTCGTGTTCGGCAATCACGGTCGCCACCTGGGCGAGGCTGCCGGGCTCGTTTACATTGTCGATGCGAATGCGCGCGGGAAACCGCTGCGGCGTCGCTTCGTCGACATCCCAGCGCACGTCGAGCCAACGGTCCGGCTCATCCTCGAAATCCTTCAGCGCCGGCGACTGGATCGGATAGATCGTGATGCCCTCGCCCGGCGAAACGATTCCAACGATGCGGTCGCCCGGCACCGCGCCGCCGTTCGGCGCGAATTTGAGCGGCAGATCGGAATTGGTGCCCCGCACCGGAATCGCCACCGGGCTGCGCGCCGAATCAGGCGCCGATTTCAGCTTCAGCTTGACCGCGAGACTCTTCTTCCCGCCGAAGCGGGCGATCCGTTCTTCCTTGTAATCGGGATACATCGCCCGCGCGACGTCGGAGGCTTTCAGTTCGCCACGTCCGACTGACGCCATCACGTCCTCGATCGAAGCCCGCGCCAGCCGCGGCAAGGCGCCCTTCAGCTTGTCGTCGGCATATTCGATCTTGGCGCGCACAAACAGGCGTTCAACGATGCGGCGGCCGAGGCCGACATATTGATGGCGCACCGCGGTGCGCGTGGCACGACGGATGGCGGCCCGCGCCTTGCCGGTGACCGCAAGCGATTCCCAGGCCGACGGCGGCGCCGACTGGGCCTTGGACGTGAGCACTTCGACTTCGTCGCCGTTCTGCAATTCCGACGACAACGGCGCGAACTTGCCGTTGACCTTGCAGCCAACCGCGCTGTTGCCGACATCGGTGTGCACGGCATAGGCAAAGTCGATCACATTGGCATGGCGCGGCAGCGCGATCAGTTTTCCCTTCGGTGTGAAGCAGAACACCTGATCGTGGAACAGCTCCAGCTTGGTATGCTCCAGGAATTCCTCGGGGTTGGCGCTCTCCGACAGGATACCGACGGTGTGACGCAGCCAGGCGAAGGCGTTGGACTCGCGTTTGAGCAGTTCGGTCGGCGATCCCACGCCATCCTTGTAGAAGGCATGCGCGGCAATGCCGAATTCCGCGATCTGGTTCATCTCCTCGGTCCGGATCTGCAATTCGACGCGTTGATTGCCGGGCCCGATCACGGTGGTGTGGATCGACCGATAGTCGTTCTGTTTCGGGGTCGAAATGTAATCCTTGAAGCGCCCGGGCACCACCGGCCAGGTGGTGTGCACGACGCCGAGCGCGCGGTAGCAGGCCTCGACGTCGGCCATGACGATGCGGAAACCGTAGATGTCGGACAATTGCTCGAAGCCAACCGATTTCCGCTCCATCTTGGTCCAGATCGAAAACGGTTGCTTGCTGCGTCCACTCACGCTCGCCGCGACGCCGTTCTTCTGCAGGTTTTTCGAGAGCTGGCTTTCGATTTCGCCGATCAGGTTGCGGTTGCGGTCGGCGAGCGCATCCAGCCGCTGCGTCACGACGGCGTAGGCGTCGGTATCCAGCGTACGGAACGAAAGATCCTCCAGTTCCTCCCGCATCTCCTGCATGCCCATGCGGCCCGCGAGCGGCGCATAGATATCCAGGGTCTCTTCCGCGATACGGCGACGCGAGGCCGGCGGAACGAAATCCAGCGTTCGCATATTGTGCAAGCGGTCGGCGAGCTTGATCAGCAGGACGCGGACGTCGTCGGCAATCGCCAGCAGCAGCTTGCGGAGATTCTCGGCCTGCTTGGCTTCGCGTGAAACCAATTCCAGCCGCTTCAGCTTGGTCAAGCCGTCCACCAGCAAGCCGATTTCAGGGCCGAACGTTTGGTCGATTTCGGCGCGCGTCGCCTCGGTGTCCTCGATGGTATCGTGCAGCAGCGCCGCGACGATGGTGGCGTCGTCGAGCTTGAGCCCGGTGAGGATGGCAGCAACCTCGAGCGGATGCGAAAAATAAGGATCGCCGGAAGCGCGGATCTGGGTCCCGTGCGCCTTCATGGCGTAGACATAGGCCCGGTTCAGAAGGTCTTCGTCGGTGTCCGGATTGTATGACTTGACCCGTTCGACGAGATCGTATTGGCGCATCATGCGCGAGCGCGGCGATTTGGCCACGGTGCTCGCCGGCGACGCCGGCGCCACCGCCATCGAATCGGTAGCGACCTGCATCTGCGGCCTGCGGCGCCAATACGCCATCGAATTGCTGCCTTCATCTGCGGCCCGGGCGCCGGGCCGCTTCCCGACCTAACTTAATGCGCTTTCGGACAAAGCTGCACCCTTCCGGGCCCAAAAACGCGCAATTTCATCCGGCTCAAACAACGACCTGACGCCGGAACCAGCGCCGCGGCGGGTTGAAACCCGTTCAGCTGGCCCGCCTTGTTTCACCAAGCACGCATTGTAACCATCAAAATATCAATAAAAGCAAAGGCCCGGATCAATGTCCGGGCCTTTGGTAAACGAAGGGGCGTGGCTGCTTGCAATCCCGCCCGGGCGCCTATTCGTCTTCTTCAGGCTGCTCTTCGGGAGGGGCGAGCCCCTCGAGCCCCTTCAGGAGTTCCTCCTCGGTCATGCGCTCCACCGCGACCTCGGTGTCGTCGGCATCGACGCTAGCCCCGGCGGACCCAATCAACGGCACGGTATCGGGCTCCGGTTCATCGACCTCGACAAATTTCTGCAGGGAATGAACCAGTTCCTCACGCAGATCTTCCGGAGAAATCGAAGATTCTGCGATTTCACGCAGCGAAACGACCGGATTCTTGTCATTATCGCGATCAACCGTGAGTTGTGATCCCGACGAGATCATGCGGGCGCGATGCGCTGCCAGCAACACCAGGTCGAACCGGTTGTCGACCTTGTCGATGCAATCTTCCACGGTGACGCGCGCCATAGACTGTCGCTCCGTTAATTGGGGTCCAATTTGTTGGATATGCGCGCTGGATATAGTGGCAAGGGACTTTTCGCAAGACTAATTTTGTGATTTGTCTTCCGGTTTGGCTCTGCTAACCCGTTCGTTGAGGCCAGACAAGGCCGCAGCGTCCAGACAACCAGAACGTGCCGTCCAGGACAAGCAATCGTTAACCTAGCATAAAACTATAGATATTTCGCCCTCGCCTCACCATAATTGCGGTGGTGAGTGCGGTGGGGAAGATTAACCGCAGTTCGGGCGACCACACCGAAAACCGCGCGCGACAAATTCGCCGCAGCGCTAAAAATATTAACCAAGCGAGAAAACTTGATGTCACCCGTTTCCAGCAAGATCGCGCTCTTTATCGATGGCGCCAACCTCTATGCGACCGCCAAGACACTCGGCTTCGATATCGACTACAAACGCCTCCTCAAGGAATTCCAGAGCCGCGGGACGCTGCTGCGCGCGTTCTACTACACCGCGATCATCGAAGATCAGGAATATTCCTCAATCCGCCCCCTGATCGACTGGCTCGACTATAACGGCTACACCGTGGTCACCAAGGCGACCAAGGAATTCATCGACGCCAGCGGCCGCCGCAAGGTCAAGGGAAACATGGATATCGAACTCGCGGTCGATGCCATGGAACTCGCCGAGCATGTCGATCAAATCGTGCTGTTCTCCGGCGACGGCGATTTCCGCTCGCTGGTCGAGGCGGTGCAGCGTCGCGGCGTCCGGGTCACGGTCGTGTCGACGATTTCAAGCCAGCCGCCGATGATCGCTGACGAGTTGCGTCGGCAAGCCGACGTGTTTACCGATCTGGTGGAGTTGCAGTCCAAGCTCGGCCGCGACCCCTCCGAGCGTCCGGCGCCACGCGAGCCGCGTCATCATGCGCCGCAGTTCCTGCAGCGCGCGACCACCGCACCACGCGCCGGTGACGACGATTTCGACGACTAGCTGCACCGCTTCTTCCGAAAATCCCGACCGGAATTGTCCGCTCTGCCCGCGACTCGCCGGGTTCCGCGCGGACGCCCGTGCGCGCGAACCGGACTGGTTCAACGCCCCGGTGCCGTCGTTCGGCGATCCCCTCGGGCGGCTGTTGATCGTGGGCCTCGCCCCGGGGATGCAGGGCGCCAACCGCACCGGGCGACCTTTTACCGGCGACTACGCTGGCGATCTGCTCTATGCGACCCTGCTGGAATATGGGTTTGCCACGGGAGCCTATCAGGCGCGACCCGACGACGGCCTGAGGCTGGTCGATTGCCGGATCTCCAACGCAGTCCGGTGCGTACCGCCACAGAACAAGCCGCTACCCGTCGAGATCAACAGCTGCCGCCCGTTCCTGTCAGCAACCATCGCCGCCATGCCGCAGCTGCGCGCGATCGTGGCGCTTGGCCGGGTCGCCCATGAATCGACGCTGAAGGCGCTCGGCATCCGATCCAGCGCGGCGCCGTTTTCCCACGGCGCGGTCCATGACGCAGGCGCCGTCCAACTGCACGACAGCTATCATTGCTCCCGTTACAACACCAATACCCGGGTGCTGACGCCGGAGATGTTCCGCGGCGTGTTTGCGAGGGTGCGCGCAGATCTGGGCTAGGCTTGCAGGGCGCGAAAAAGGTGCGCTTGCGCCGTGCCCACCGCAAGGGTCACGCAAGCAAGAGGGTGGGCACGAAGCGTGCCTACCCTACAGGTCTTCACAACTACACCGGATTTTGCTTCAGCCATTGCAGCACGTCGCCGGCATTTCGATCCGGCGGAAACACCGGATAGAACACATGCGTGATGCGCGCGTCGTCAATGATCAGCGCCAGACGCTTGATCAGGGTCAGTCCAGCCACCTGCATCGTCGGCAGCTTCAGGGCGCGGGTCAGCTTGAGATTCTCATCTGACAGAACCGGGAATGGCAGATGCAGCCTTGATGCCATTTCGGTCTGATAGACGTTATCCTGGGTCGACAGGCCGAACACATGTTTCGCGCCGGCTGCTTTCAGTTGCGCGAACAGGTCGCGGAACGAACAGGTCTGCGGGGTGCAGCCCCGCGCTCCCGGGATCATGTCCCAGTCGTCGACCAGGCTGATCTTGCCGGACTCGCCGGTGCGGGGATAGGCGAACACCACGGTTCGACCCGGCAGTGCCGATAACGTCACCGCGGTGTCGTCGGTGGCCACCAGACTGACCGCCGGGACCGTCATGCCCGGCAGATGTGCGGCCGCGCCGTCATCGGTCGGTGCCGGAATCTTGGTCCAGTCGACGTCGAGCAGGTTCGGTTGATTCATTTTGCGTGTCCTCAAGGTGGCGAATGGCGAGTAGCGAATAGGGAGATCGTCAATTCGCTACTCGCCATTCGCTATTCGCCCATTTCATCCTCTCGCCCGCATCAGGCGGCCCTTCTCCCTGCCCCAGTCGCGCTTCTTTTCGCTCTCGCGCTTGTCATGGAGCTTCTTGCCCTTCGCCACCGCCAGCAGCAGCTTGGCGCGGCCGCGCTCGTTGAAATACAGCTTGAGCGGAATCAGCGTCATGCCATCGCGATCGACCGCGCCCATCAGCTTGTTGATCTGCTTTTTGTGCAGCAACAGCTTGCGGGGCCGTTTCGGCTCGTGGTTGAAGCGATTGGCCTGCAGGTATTCCGGAATGTTGGCATTGATCAACCATATCTCGCCGTTCTTGGAATCGGCATAGGACTCCGCGATCGTCGTCTTGCCGCTGCGGATCGATTTCACCTCGGTGCCGGTCAGCGCGATGCCGGCCTCGACCGTGTCCTCGATGGCATAGTTGAACCGGGCCTTGCGATTTTCCGCGACGACCTTGATCGGGCGCTCGTTCTTTTCGGCCATCGTCAAAATGCCTCGGGCGTCGCGGACGAACGACCAAGATAACGCGTGCAGGCTCGTCGCGGTTTCACGCCTTCTTGAGCAGGTCGCGGATCTCGGTGAGCAGTTCTTCCTCGCGGGTCGGCTTTGGCGGCGCCGCTGGTTTCTCCGCAGCCGTATCCTTGCGCTTCAGATTGTTCATGGCGCGAATGATCATGAACAGGACGAAAGCGATGATG
>Ga0075026_100001062_pt1 | contig 11558 bp, 8 predicted proteins | sample Str012_2_FD_71392 | JGI IMG/M metagenome (GOLD analysis project Ga0075026, IMG submission 71392) | Freshwater sediment microbial communities in response to fracking from Pennsylvania, USA - Straight Creek_MetaG_SC_2012 | ecosystem: Environmental > Aquatic > Freshwater > Creek > Sediment...
CAAGCGATGGGCCGGCGTATAGGTCTGCCGCGGCGTAATAGAACTCCACGTCCGGCCGGGAAGGCAGAAACTGAACGCGCCCGGCGATGCCGTTGTGTTCCAGAATTTTCCGAAATGGGGTTGCATCATCCTTCCCCACAATAAGAATGCGAAGCGCGGGATTTGCCAGCCGGACTGCCGCTTCCAGCAGGCCATGCAAACCTTTCTTCTTCCAATCGTTTCCAATCAGGAGCGCGGCGAAATCATTTTCGCGCAAGTCAAGCTCGCCGCGGGCCATTTCCCTCAACTCGGTTCGGCGTTGCGGGTTAAACCGGTTCACGTCGCACCCGTGATGGATCACGTGGACGTTTTCCGTGCGCCCGTAAAAACGATTCAGGTCTTCAGCGACTTTTCCGGATACGGCCACCAGACAAACATCCGGGCGCGTGTACACGCGCCTCTCGAGCGTCCGGATCAAGCGATAGTACAGCAGACGATGGATCAGCAACGGCCAGCTGGCGACCGGATTGCTCCGGAAGCGAAGTTTTTTTTCGACTTGCCTGTAAAATTCGGCGAAGACGATATGCACGGAAATGACGTCGGCATCGAGGCAGTTTATTCCGGGTGAATAAATCAAATCCGGCTGCAATATACGCCGTTTCCCGTGCCACCAGCGGGTCATTGAATTGGCGGCGAACCACCAGAGATATCCCGCCAGATGGGGGCCGGGCAAAGCAGGCACGCGATGCCAATGAATCCGGCGAAGGTCGATATCCTCGACGCGCGAACTGTAGAGATGAATATCGAAGTCCTCCGTGAGCCGCTCGATCTGCTCGGCAACGCACAGCTCGGTGCCGTGGCGTTTATCCAGGAACGGCGAGATCACCGAGAGACGGGAATTAGATTGCACGGCTGGTCTTCAAGGGCGAAGCAGGAATTTCGTATTCCGTTGAAAGCGTGGGAAGACGGAACAGAATGCCCAATAGCAGCCAGAGATAGGCATTGTTGATGTAGTTTTCAAAGGCTTGGAAACCGCCAAAGGTGTCCAGGATAAGCAGGATGAATGCGAACCACGCTATCGCGATAGCCACTGGGAAATAAGGAGTCTGTTTGAGCGTGCGGGCGACGTTCAACGAACTGAAGACCACGTGGAGCGTCCAGAGGACCCAAAAAAACACCCCAACAATTCCCAATTCCAGAATCACGACGCCGAATCCGCTTTCAACGCCAATCTGGGGCAAGGGGGCGCCCAAAATGCGCGTAACGTATTGCACACCCAGGGAAGCAGTGCCAATTCCGTTGCCCACAACCCAGTGGGGATTGTCGAAGGCGGCCCTGAGGCTGGCGTAAGGATATTGCCATGCGCGAAAGTCCAGTTCATAGGCCGCGCTATCGGGAGAGAGCGTTTCGCTGTAGAGGGCAAAGCGCGCCATGATGGCGTCAGGAAACAGGAAAAAGACCAGAACAACACCCACGAAGATCAATATCGCGCTGCGCTGGATGGCCGCCACCAATCTGTGCCCTTGCCGCCAGCGCCAGGGAGCTCCCCAAATCATTGCGGCGGACACAAAGAACGCGCTGGCGGCAACAAACAGGAACGCCCCTCGCGATCCGCTCATTACTGCGCCAACGGCGGTAAGTCCAATTGCCGCAAATACGATGCCCTGGCCTTTGTGCGCCCGCAGGAGGAGATAACCTGCCGTGCCCAGGCCAACAATAAACATGAGAATCATGTAAGAAGCAAAACGGCCGTCACTAACGAAAACGGATGTGGGCCGTGACACAAGAATGCCGGAAATCGGGGCCTCTCGCGTGAGGCTTCCCAGCAACTGGATATCCGGAGCCAGCACCTGAGGATTCAGGAATGTGAGGCCGACAATGCTTTGAATAATGCCGAGCAGGGCGATGATCCCGGCAAGCGCCATATTGAACACTAGAAAGCGGCGCAGATCCTCTTCTTTTTCGATAATGGCATATCCCAAAAATATGAGAGGAATATAATAAAAATAAAGCTTCAGGCCCAAAACACTGTAAAGAAAACTGGGCGAATTCGGATTAAATGCCTGGGCTACTCCAATCCAAAAAAACAGGCCAAGTGCAATTAGAAAAGGAGGCCGAAACAGCTTCACCGTGCGGCGCCGCATGGCCATGATAAACGAAAAATAGGCCATGCCGATCAGAACGTCCTTGCCGAAATAAATGGCCATGTTGTTGCCCATGTATTTTCGGACCAAATCCTCCATCAGCAGCCAGACCAGGAATATGTAAAATCCATCGCGCCAATCGTTCAGGATTCGGATTGTGATGACAATTACGATTACACCGAGGGCGGGATAAATAAGGTCGTCGCTGCTTCCGTAAAGAATTCGCGAAGTAAGTTCAAATAGGGCCACCGCCCCGGCGAGAAGCCACAACACAGCCTTCATTCGGCGCCGGTTTTGTATATCGCCAAAGGTTATTGGTTGGGGCATGATTTGCTTTCCATCATTTCCGGCAACGGTTCAATCATCTCACGACATCGCATTGGGCGGGCGCGTTTACTCACGATTCTTCACTCCCGGTGCACGAAAACCAAATCTACCGGCCAGTCCTTCGGGCGACCAGCCGGACGATGGATTTGCCAAGAAGCGACTCCCGCTTGATCTCTTCTCCGTTGAACCCATAAGTTGTAAATCCGAATTGTTCCAGCAGGTCGAGGGCCGCATTGGGATCGCCCCCGTCCGCGGCAATCATCTCGTTGTGCAGTTCAAGAAAAAGCGTGGGGGAGCATCGTTTCAACGTGGCGCCCGCGCTGCGAAGAACCGCCGCTTCGTGCCCCTCAACATCAATCTTGATATGGCTGGGATCACCAAATTGCGATGCCAGGGAATCAACTGTAAACGATGGAGTCGGAGTGAGTTCCCTCTTGGCGCGGTCCTTGGCGACCTTGAAGTAGCCATCGGAGAAAACTCCGGAATCCAGCAAGCCTGTAACGCCATCGGTTTCGCTTACAGCCGCCTGAAGGATGCGGATGCGATCCGCGCACCCATTGAGCGCCGCCTGACGGTGGATCATGCGAGTTGCGATCGGGGAAGGATCGACGGCAACGGCTCTGCCCCCAAAATGGGCGGCCGCCAAACTAAAAATTCCGAAATGAGCGCCGATATCCAGCAGAACCATCGAACTTTCGCAACTGGATAGGAAGTTATGGAATTCCTGGGACTGATCCGGATCAACAACCTGATCCCTGTACACCACTTTATAAGCATGCGGGTGGCAAAGGAGTGTCCAGTCCGGGGCGAGTTGCAAGCGCCTGGTTACGCCCATGGAAAATTGAGCGGAATCCCAAAGCCAGGCAGCCGATTTGGAAGGCGCCCGCAGCCAATTCCGCACACCCCTAGGAACGGCAAACCGAACGGCATCCGCAAGCATTTGAGATCCCATGATCCTGCGCAACCTCACCTGATACCGGAATCGCGGATGGCGCGCGCGAATATCTCACGGTGCTCATCCACCATGCGTCTCTGAGAAAAATTCTCCAGCGCCCTTTTTCGTGCGCGCCGGCCCAGATCATCTTTTAGCGCTGGATTGTCCGTTAATTGTTTTATTCGTTCAGCCAGCGACGCTGCATCGCCCGGCGGAAATTTCAGTCCTGCATCGCCCGCCAACTCCGCTGCGCCTCCATTATCGGAAACGATTACCGGGCGGCCGCGCATCAATTGCTCCATCACAACCAACCCGGCGGGCTCTTCCCAAAGCGAGGGCAAGGCCAGCACGTCTACTTCGTCGAGAGCGCTGCGGAGATCCGCCCCGGTTAGCATTCCGGTAAAAGTGATTGCTTGCGTGGAACTTTGCACGCTGGCCATCTCTTCAAGACGCGAGCGTTCCGGCCCGTCGCCGATAATCCTGACCGCGACGCCGCAACCCTCATGCTGCAAGGTTAGCGCCGCCTCGATCAACGTATGAATGCCTTTTTCCTGTACGAGGCGGCCGAGGTATCCCACGATCAAAACAGGTTCGTGGTTAGGCGTTTCCGTACAGCGGGAATTAGTCCCTTCCAGCGCGAAATCAGGCACGCCGTAATAAACCACGGTACTGCGAGGAAGCCGCACGCGCCGGGCAACGTGATGCGTGATGGACAAATTCACGGTCGCCTTCCCGCACAGCCAGCGCCGGGGCCACGCCAGAATCAGCATTCGGAAACTTTGCAACCAGCCCACCTCCGCCGCGTTGCATTTCACGCACTGCCCGTATTGGCCTTGCATGAACAGGTCCGGGCAAGCGGTTCGATCCGGCTGATGCAGCAGCAAACCATTTGGGCAGACGGCCTGATAGGCGTGGTGCTCGATCACAAAAGGTTTCCGCAATAAAAGCGCGATGCATAGCGGTGCCAGTGAAGGACCAACCACGTGAAGCAAGTCGGTTCCCTGAATAAGTTTGAATAACTGCATCGTTCCCGGCTGCCGGATCACATTGAACGGCAGCGTGGAATCGTCGAAGTTTCCCCGCGCCGTTTTTGTTACCACGGTGATCGCGTCCGGTCCGCCGCCAGTTCGCGCGGCCAGGCCCTCGGCGAGGAGCATGCTGTACGTCTCAACACCGCCGACGCTTGGCGCGAAATAATGAGTGTAGATTACAATTTTCACTGCTTGCCTCTGCGAAAGATCACCGCGCGCCGGGGACGGAGAAAAACTGTCTGATTAATTCCCATGAACGGACTCATCTTTAATCTCACGAGCAAGCGCGACCGCTCGGACGAGCGCATCAATATTGTCGGACGGCGCCCAGGACGACATTCGTTGGCGCGCGGCATCGCCGAGCTCGCGCAAGAGCTGCGGCGAAGTAAGCGTTTCTTTTAGAATTGCGGCCAACGACTCGATATTTCCAAACGGAAACACAAATCCATTTTTCCCGGAAGAGATCAGATCGTCTCCGGCGCCTACTCGATCGCTCACCGCCGCGGGGCAGCCGCACAGCATCGCTTCATTCACCACCACGCCGAACGGCTCGTACTCCGATGGTAAAACCATCAGGTCCGCCGCGCGATAGATTCCCGGCAACTGCGTCTGATTCGCAAACCCCACGAAATGGACCTGGCCGCTTAAGCCCAGCGCGTTTGCTTCCGATTTTATTTCTTCGCGTAACGGTCCATCTCCCGCAAAAATCAAATGAGCGCCGGGGACAGCCGACGCGGCGAACGCGCGCAGCAGATCCAATGGCCGCTTCCAGGATTGCAGTTTCGCGCAAAACAAAACTATTGGAGCATCTTCCGGAACTTCCCAATCGCGGCGAATTGCGACGCGATCAACAGCAGCAGCGCGTTCGCTCCACCAGTCGTTGTCCACGACGTATGGGGTCAAAACAATGCGATCGGCAGGGAGGCCGAGGGAGCGCATCAATTGGGCGCCGCGAGTGGAAGGCACGATGACCACATCCGCCAGTCTGAAAACGGCAGGCCAGAGCCATCGCTTGGCCGCGGATTTCCATCCCTTGCCATCGCGCGCGCGGAGCTCGGAAGCGTCCGTGCCGAAGAGCACGGCAAGGCCGCGGAATTTCGCCGCTGCCAGCGCTATCCAAAAACTTGCGTAGCGGTAACCGGTCAAAAGAATCACGGCATCAAATTTGCCCTCGCGCACCAAGCTCCAAAGCCCCGGATTGAGCAGTCCCCAGAAGCGTGCCAGGCCCGCCCGCCAGGAGCGGTTCGGAATCCGCACCCATGGGTAGCCATCGAGCAGCGGGATATCCCATGCAACATCGATGCCGAACTCCGGGTCCATGCCTGCCTCAGCGCCCTGCAGGCTGCAATAGGCCACTTCAATATCAAGGTCGGTGCGTTTCGCCATGCGCTGGAGAATCGGCGCCAGATACTGCACCGGGTGGGAACAGACAAGCAATACTCGATGCTTGTCTTTTTTCATTGGCCGGCGCCCCGCGCCAGCGATTCGCGAAACTGCTCGGTAATGGCCTGCCACGAAAAATATTTTTGTTGCGCGCTGCGACTGCGATTGGAGAGATCGGCGCGCAATACCTCATCGGAAAGTACGTTTCCAAGCGCCCCTGCCAGGGCCTGGCGATCACCCGCCGGAACAGCGAGAATTCCGGCTTCGGTGACGGGCCAGTCCGTTTCAGGTCCGGAATAGCAGACGATCGGCAATCCGCAAGCGATGCCCGCCATGGCGCTGCCACGACGGCTCGAAATCTGTCCCCTGACGAAAAGCAGGACATCGGCCCTGGCAAGCGTCCGGGTCACTTGCTCGGGCGTAACCAGGCCGAGGGTTTCGATTTCGATATCCGCGCCGGCGAGTTCTGCTCGAAGCGCGGCCTCGGCTTCCTGGGATCCGCGACCAAACACGATCAAGCGAAGCGGCCGCGCGGCATCGCTGACCTGCCTGGCGACAAAGGCAATATCGGCAACTTCGGGCAGCGTGTTGGCTCCGCCCGTTACGCCGTACACCGCGATGGTATTTTTTTTTCGATTTCCGCAACGCGTCTCCGGTGACAATTCCGGGCAGTTTGCGCCGACCGGGATGAACGCGGCCTTTTCGTGACGTATGGGAAGCCAGGATATTTTCCGCACGGGTAGCGTGAATATGGCGGCATCCGTTCGCGCATAAAGTTGTCGAAGCACGGAAAGATGGCAGTACTCGCGCGCGCCGCCTACAATTCCCTTTCCCGCCAATGGAGCCAGATCGTGAAAAACTACTCCGGGGCGCGCGCCGCACTTTCGTAGAACATCGAGAACGCTCGGCGCTCGCAAAGGAAATCCGCGACGCGACCACGCCAGCGTCGTATATTGCAAAATCACCCAGCGATCGCGCCACGCGGCAGCGGCTTCGCGCAATTCCGCAAGAGCCGCACGCCAGCCCTTCTCCGCCCAGGCCATTTGCACGATTTCAAACGACAACCCGTGCGCCGCGCCATGCTCGCGCAAATTGTCGCAATAGTCCGCAACGCCGTCCGTGGGAAAATCGCGCCGTCCGAGCAGCAGAATCGCCTGCTCTGCGCTCACTTTTCCACCAGGTAGGAACCGATCACCAGCGCGTCCATCCCGGAACTGAAAAATGTGCGGATCGCGTCGGTGGGAGTATTGACAATGGCTTCTCCCCGCAGATTGAACGACGTATTCATCAGCACCGGCACGCCCGTTCGCTTGCCGAATTCATTTATTAAATTCCAGTACAGCGGGTTGATTTCTTTTTCCACGGTTTGCGGGCGCGCGCTGCCATCCACGTGCGTGACGGATGGAATAATGTCGCGCTTTTCCGGTCGCACGGGATTGGTGAGGATCATGTAGGGCGAATCGCAGGCGTATTCGAGATATTCCCCGGCGACTTCCTTCAGCATGGAAGGAGCGAACGGCCGCCACCATTCACGGAATTTTACGGCGTTGTTTACCTTGGCATTCATTTCCGGATCGCGCGGGTCCGCCAGGATCGAGCGGTGCCCCAGCGCGCGCGGGCCGAATTCCATTCGTCCCTGAAACCATCCGATAATTTTTCCGTTGGCGAGCATTTCAGCGGTGGTCGCGGCAACATTCTCCAGCTTCACCGCGCGAATCTTATAGGTTCGCAACGCTTTTTCAATCTCCGCGTCGGAAAATTCAGGACCAAGATAGGCGTGGCGAAGCGGTTTCATCGGCAAGCGCCCGCCATTATCGAGATACGGTGCGAACACAGCGCCGAGCGCCACGCCGTCATCCGACGCGGCGGGTTGCACGAAGATTTTGTCCACGATTCCGGATGCTTGAATTTTCCCGTTCGCTTTTGAATTGAGCGCCACACCCCCGGCCAGGCACAAGTTGCGGGAGTTCGTCTTCTGCAAGGCCAGCTTGACTAGCCCGAGCATGGACACTTCGCAGGCGTCCTGTACGGCAAAGGCCACGTTTTTAAAACTGTCGTCAATCTCGCTTTCCGGCGTGCGCTCCGGGCCGAGACGCCGGGCAATCGCCGACACGCCGTTTTTGCGTTCAAACAGCAGCGGCGCATTGACCTTATACAAATCGTGATTTGTCGAAATAAATTCGCTCAGATTAATTCCCGGCTGGCCGTAGGGCGCCAGGCCCATCACCTTCCATTCATCGCTGTTCGGAACAAATCCGAGATACTGCGTGAACTGCGCATAAAAAAGGCCAAGCGAATTCGGCCAAGGAATTGTAAGCACGTGATCGAGACGCCCGTCGTGGCCGTGCCAGATCGAACTCGCTTCCCAGGCTCCGCGCCCGTCCATCACCACGACAGCCGAGTTATCAAATCCCGAATAGGAATAGGCGCTGATCGCGTGAGCCAGATGATGGTCCACGAATCGCTTTTGCGCGCGCGCCGGCCCGAAAATATCCGTGAAGCGCCGGAAACCGCCATTTTGGTGAGCCATGCTGGCGTACAAACGCGCGGAGTTCAATACATTGAGATAGGTCGCCGGATACTGGCCGCGCAGGAAACACTTCAGGTCCGTTGCAAACACTTTTCCGGGAGCAGGCCAGCCTTGACAGACAAAATCGAGATCGCCGGGACGCACGTTCGCAAAATCAAGGCAAGCGCGGATCGCGTGAAGCGGAAAACCGGCATCGTGTTTGTTCCGGCTCAGGCGCTCTTCCGCGACGGCAAACAGCAATTCGCCATCGCGGGCGATGGCCGCCGACGAGTCATGCATTTGCGAATAATTGAACCCCAGTGTAATCACGAAGCGCGTTTCCTTCTTTGGGCGTATCTAGAAAAGGCCCGAATCAAAAATAGTTGTCCACTAGGCGACAACCTGCTTGGAAAATAAGTCTTTGGTCCAGGCTTTGCCGATCATAAGCCCCCCTTCGAGGGTCTCACGAAAATCACGACCCGCAATGCGCCGAAATTCCGATCCGGCTGAAGCGACCTGCCTATGGGAAGCATAATAGTCAAGATAGATAAAACGCGCTCGATGTTCCGGCCAATGGCGGGCGGGCGCGACGTATTGCCACGCGGGGTCGCTCAGCCGATCCAGCAGGGTCTGCACTCGATTGTCGTATGTATGTTCCCGCAGCGCTTTGGTGCGCGCGGTGTTTCCGATGCCGATACGTTCATTGTCACGCTCGAGCATTTGCTTTACCAGCGGAAGAATTTCCCGATCTTCCCTGTACCCGATGAAGTGGACACCCTCTTGAAAGCCGAGCGATGTCAGCTCCGTCGGCAGGGACGTAATCAGCAGCGCTCCGGAGGCAAGCGCCTCGAACACTCGCAAGTTGGCATCCTGCGGATAGTCGTCACGACCCACGTTCACGACGATGCGCGAGCGGCGGTAAATCTCCGCCACCTCGGCCGGCGTGTACGAGCGCGATAGATCGTTGGTCCGAAACGCCCCTGAAAGCTCAGGCAAACATTTCGCGCGTTTTCTATAGAGCACTCCGGTGGATTGCCCCACCCATCCGACCTCGAATTCGCGCTCCATCTCGGGCCCATCGTAATAATCGCGGCGCACGGCATGGGGAAGAAGAAATGCCCCGGGATGCCCCGCTTGAATAAACATTTCATCGTAACCGGGATGGAATACAGCGGCATGATCGAAAAGGCAGGACCAGCGAATCCGCTTGCGCGTAAACGCATAGGTGTCTGCTTGAAAGCAAACGGTTGGGATTTCCGACTGGACCAGTCCCTGCGGCAACAGCGGCCATGTGGACTCAAAATGGAAAATCGCGGAAGGGCGCACCGGCAAGGTCCGCAGGATCGCTTCCAACTGAGAATCGGGCGCGAATTCCTGGCCGACGCACACGAATTCGATGCCTCGTGCGCGGAAGGCCGCGGCATAACCGGGGATCAGTTTCCAGTGATGCTCTTCGCGGCACAGGCACAGAATTGTCATCGGCGGCTTCCAGAATCCTTTTCTCTCGAACCGAAAGAGCGCTTCTTCTCGCCAGGCCGCGTTTCCTCGGAAACTTGATGGAAGATGCCCGGTTCCATGGATTTATGGTTGCGGCAATCGAACGTCCACAGCCAGTAGCAAAATTCCGGAAATGCGCCGGCGGCGAGATATATTTTTTCGGCGAGTTTTCGGATTCCACCGGCAACAAAGCGACTCCGAAGCACGCCAACATTTTGTAGCACCCGCGGCAAAATGCTCTGGCGGGGCGCATATTGCCAGGGGGCGACACGCTCAATCGAAAAATTGCCTTGCGTCAGGAAGCGGCGGAAATTCGCGTATTCGAAAAGGCCGGGATAAAGATACGGATGCCCGGTGCGGGGATTTGGCACGCTGCAGATGAATCGTCCCTCGTGGCGCAGCACGCGCTGGACCTCCAGCAACGCGTAATAGGGATTCATCAGGTGTTCGAAAGTCTCCAGGCTAATGACAACGTCAAAAGAGTCGTCAGGAAACGGCAGTCCCTCCGTGCTCACGTCAAGACACTGGGCAGAAAATCCATTTGCGTTGCAGATAGAGATCCCGGAGGAAGATGCGTCCACGCCCACCGCGTCGAATCCCTTTTGCACCAGCAGTCGAAGCATGGCGCCATTCCCGCAACCCAGTTCGAGTGCGCGTCCCGGCTCGAAACCCGAAAGGAAAGTTGCAACCGTCCATTCGAGGCGGTCGTCGTCATATGTCCCCTTGTTGTAGTAGTCGCGGTGCGCTTCGAGAGCGATTTCGCGCGGGTCGGGGCCTTCAGTCATGATTTGCGCTCCTGTTCAAGCGTTCCCGCGTCTGGCCGGAGGCGTCAATTTTTGTAAAGCCGGGGACAGGAAAAAAATCGGCGCGCGCGCGCTTGTACCACGGCCGCGACCCCAGCCACTGCCGCACGGAGTAGAAAAACATGGGAGGAAGCACGAGAGCCGGAAGCATCATTGCTTCATGGAAAAGACGCTGGCGCCAGGAGGCGTCCGCGTGTTGAATGCGGTAGATTCTGTCTTCGACGCGGTACGTCTCCCATGGCGCGCCGCCCTTCACCATCAAAGCCATCTGCGCCGCCTCCGCCTGCAACAGTTCCAGGACAGGCACGGCAATCTCGTCCGGCACGCGAAATGCGGAAAGCGCGCGGGAGAGTTCCGAGGCCAATGCGGCCAGGACTTGCTGCTTGCGGCGTTTGCCGGCGATGTTGCCGCCAGAATTCAAAAATAGTGATCCGTCGTGAACCCGGTAATAAGTCAATGGCTCTTGCAGAATTACCGCGTCGGCAAGCACGTTCGCAAGCGTGAAAATGTATTCATCGGCCTCAAATACCAAGGCTTCGGGCATGGGAAGAATTCTCCGCGCAAGCTCGCGGCGTAAGGTCATCCTGCTGGTGCCGAAGAAACAACGGTGCAATCGAAAAATACGTGCGCTCTGCGTGGAGTCCAGGCGAAATCGCACGGGAGCATAGGGCACGACAATTTTTTCGCTTTCTTTGTTTGCTTCGATAAACCCGTGCCCGACGATTCCCACCTCGGGATTTGCTTCCATGGTCTCAAGAACCCGGCGAAGCTTTTCCCTGGCCCACCAGTCATCCCCGTCCAGGGTTGCAATAATCTCACCACGCGCTTGTGCGAAGCCGAAATTGAATGCGGATGCCTGGCCCCCATTGGGCTTTTGCAGGCAGCGCACACGCGGCTCGAAGCGGCGAACGAGTTCCGGCGTGTGATCGGTCGAACCATCGTCCACCACGA
>Ga0075026_100001063_pt1 | contig 11555 bp, 10 predicted proteins | sample Str012_2_FD_71392 | JGI IMG/M metagenome (GOLD analysis project Ga0075026, IMG submission 71392) | Freshwater sediment microbial communities in response to fracking from Pennsylvania, USA - Straight Creek_MetaG_SC_2012 | ecosystem: Environmental > Aquatic > Freshwater > Creek > Sediment...
GGGGCGGCCGCGGCCTACGTCGCCAGCCGGCCCCAGACCACCGTGCTCACCGACTACGCCAAGCGCCCCGCGGCCGAGGTCCAGGCCGAGCTCGAGAAGCGCGGCCTCGTCGTCACCCAGGTGCCCGAATCATCCGAGGTCCTCGCCTCGGGGCTCGTCATCCGCCAGGATCCCGGTGCCGACACCAAGCTCACCGAGGGCGACGCCGTCACCCTCGTCGTGTCCTCGGGTCAGCCGCCGGTGCTGTTGCCCGACGTCGGGGGCAATGGCATCGATCAGGTCACCGCCCAGCTCGCCGCCATCGGCATCAAGGTCGGCGACGTCACCAAGGAGTACGACGAGACCTGGCCCGCCGACATCGTGCTCGGCTACGCCGACGGCACGCCGGCCGAGGTGCCGAAGACCTCGTCGGTCAACCTGCGGGTGAGCGCCGGACCCAAGCCCCGCACGATCCCCGACGGGCTCGTCGGAGGTACCGAGCAGGCGGTCACCACCCAGCTCCAGGGCCTCGGGCTCAAGGTCGTGCGCGCCGAGGACTACTCGCCGACCATCGCCGCCGGCAACGTCATGGCGGTCGATCCGCCCTCGGGCTCCACGGTCGCGAAGGGCGCACCGGTCACCATCACGGTGTCGTTGGGCAAGCAGCCGATCAAGATCCCGGCGAGCATCATCGGGATGTCGGTCTCCGACGCCACCACGACGCTCACCGCCCTCGGCCTCACCGTCAGCGGCGTGCAGGGCAGCCCGAACCAGAAGGTCACGGGCGCCTCGCCCGGCGTCGGCACCGAGGTCAAGCCCGGCTCCGCCGTCACCCTCATCACCAAGTAGCCCGCGCTCGTCGCTCGGCCCTCCCCGTTCTGGTGGAGGCGTCGCGTCACGGGCGACGCGGGATCTCGACCAGAACGGGTGGAAGGCCCCGGTGCGGGATGTGACCGATCGGTAGCATCGCCGGCGTGACGGCCCCGGACCCCGTGATCGACGAGCGCGGCTCGTCGGTCGACGAGCTGGAGGTCGGCCTCGAGCCGGCCGGCGCCGAAGAGGTCGCGTTCGTCCCGTGGAGCCTGATGCTCCAGCGTCGGGTGGCCGGCCGGCTCTCCGGCAGCCCCCGGGGGCCGTGGATCGTGCTCGCCGCGTCGCTGCTCGGCGTGTTCACCGCCAGCTTCACCATCACCGTGCTGACGGTGTCGCTCGCCGACATCGCCAAGGACCTCGGCTCGACGGCCAGCGTGCTGACGTGGGCCGTCACCGGGCCCAGCCTGGCCATGGCCGTGCTCGGCCCCATCGCCGGCAAGCTCGCCGACCGCATCGGAGCCCGCACGGTCTACCTGTGGAGCCTGGCCGGGGTCGCCCTGTTCTCGTTCCTGGCGATCCTGGCGTGGAACGCGCCCAGCCTGATCGCCGCCCGCTTCATCGGCGCCGCCCTCGGCGCGGCGGCCGGGCCATCGGCTCTCGCCATGATCAACCGCAGCTTCCCGCCCGAGCGCCGGGCGCAGGCCCTCGGCTACTGGTCGCTCGTCGGTGCGGGGGCACCTGTGCTCGGCGTGGTGGTCGGCGGGCCGCTCGTCGACGCCTTCGGCTGGCGGGCCATCTTCGTGCTGCAGACGCCCATCGCCGTCGCCAGCCTGGTGATCGGGTTCGTGGTGCTGCCCCGGTCGTCGCGCGGCGACAAGCAGCGGTTCGACATCGCCGGCGCCGCGCTGCTCGCCGGTGGCGTGGGCTCGTTCCTCGTCGCCCTCAACCGCGGGCCGGAGATGGGCTGGACCAGCCCGCTCGTGCTCGGCGCCTTCCTGATGGGACCGGTCCTGCTCGTCGGGTTCGTGATGGCCGAGCGCCGGGCCGTGAGCCCCCTGTTGCCGCTGCGCTACTTCCGCAACCGCAACTTCAGCTTCCCGATCACCAACCAGTTCCTCACCAACTTCACCTACATGGGCGGGTTCATCCTCACCCCGCTGCTGCTGCACGAGGTGCTCGGTTACAGCACCACCAAGACCGGGCTCGTGTCGATCGTGCGCCCCCTGGCGTTCTCGATCGTCGGCCCCATCGCCGGCTACCTCGTCATCCGCCTGGGGGAGCGGGTGATCGGCATCTTCGGGTCGCTGGTGCTCGCGCTGTCGATGGTGGGCCTCGCCGCGGTCACCGCCTCCAGCAGCCTGATGTGGATCGAGGTCGCCCTCGTCCTCTCGGGCATCGGCATGGGGGCGTGTGCCCCGGCGATGATCGCCAGCGTCGCCAACGCCGTCGACAACCGCGATCTCGGTGTCGCCGGGGCGGCGTCGCAGACGATGAGCCAGGTCGGCGTGGTGGCCGGCATGCAGATCCTGCTCACCGTGCAGGCCACCACCGAGGCCGCCCACGGCGTGCGCAGCTACGCCATCGCCTACTACGTGGGCTGCGGCGTGGCCCTGGCCGCGGCCGTGGCCGCCGGCTTCGTCCGCCGCACCCGCCACGTCGCTCCGATTCCGGCGACGGCGACCGCCTGAGGAGCGGCTCTACGACTCGGTGATGTCGCGGATGGCCTTGGCGATGGCCACGGCCTTCTCGTCGGGCTCGCCCGCACCTGCACCCGGGGCCCCGAGGGCCATCAGCTTGGTGATGTCGCCCTGCACCTTGACCTTGCCGGCCATGAACGCCTGCATGGCGGCGGTGACGTCGAGGTCGACGAAGAGCGCCTTCGCGGTGTCGTACTCGACGGTGACGGTGAGGTCGGGCCCGTCGAGGTGACCGTGCTCGACGATGATCTCGCCGTCGGAGGTGTCGACGTGGGCCTTGATGTCGCCACCCTCGAATGGGCTGGCGGTGACCACGAGGTTCATCTTCATCAGGCCGACCGAGGGCACCTCGGGGTGGGGCATCTCGTCGCGGATGCGCTTGGCGGCGTCCATCCAGTCGTCGCTGAGGAAGGGGTACTGCTCGGCCACGGGCCCTCCTGACGGGTGTGGTCACGCTCGGCGGGACAGACCCTATCGGCCGACGGGCGGGAGCCGGCCGGTGCCCGCCTACGATGACCGCCCATGTCCGATCGCCTCACCAGGGACGACGTCGCCAAGGTCGCCCTCCTGGCCCGCCTCGAGCTCAGCGACGCCGAGCTCGACCTCTACACCGAGCAGCTCGGGGCCGTCCTCGACCACGCCGACGACGTCGCCGCCCTCGACCTCGCCGACGTGCCGCCCACCGCCCACCCGCTGCCGCTGGTGAACGTGCTGCGCCCCGATGTCGTCGGCCCCTGCGCCGACCGCGACGAGGTGCTCTCCCAGGCCCCGTCCGTCGAGGACCGCCGCTTCCGGGTGCCCGCCATCCTCGGCGAGGAGCCGTGACCGTGCCCGACCTGCCCACCACCGCCCTCGACATCGCCGCCGCCGTGCGCGCCGGCGAGGTCTCGGCCGTCGAGGTGCTCGACGCCCACCTGGCCGCCATCGACGCCCGCGAGGGCGAGATCAACGCCTTCAACCTGGTGCTCGCCGACGAGGCCCGCGCTGCCGCGGCCGCCGTCGACGCCCGGGTCGCGGCGGGGGAGGATCCCGGTCCGCTGGCCGGCGTGCCCCTCGCCCTGAAGGACAACCTCTGCACCCGGGGCGTGCCCACCACGTGCTCGAGCCGCATCCTCGAAGGCTGGCGTCCGCCCTACGACGCCACCGTCGTGCAGCGGGTCGCGGCGGCCGGCGCCGTCGCCATCGGCAAGACCAACCTCGACGAGTTCGCCATGGGCTCGTCCACCGAGAACTCCGCATTCGGCCCCACCCGCAACCCGCGCGACACCGCCCGGGTTCCCGGTGGCTCATCCGGTGGGTCGGCGGCGGCCGTGGCCGCCGGCTTCGCCCCGATCTCGCTGGGCTCCGACACCGGTGGCTCGATCCGCCAGCCCGCCGCCCTGTGCGGCGTCGTCGGCGTGAAGCCCACCTACGGCCTCGTCAGCCGCTACGGCCTGGTGGCCTTCGCCTCCTCGCTCGACCAGATCGGACCGTTCTCCACCACCGTCGCCGACTCGGCCCTCCTGCTCGAGGCCATCGCCGGCCACGACCACCGCGACTCCACCTCGATCGACCAGGCCGCCCCGTCGCTGCTCGACGTGCTCGACCGTGGCGTCGAGGGGCTGCGCATCGGCCTCGTCACCGAGCTCATGGGTGAGGGCATCGCCCCCGACGTCGCCGCCCGGGTGCGCCAGGCCGCCGAGGCCCTCTCGGCGGCCGGCGCCACCATCGGCGAGGTCTCGGTGCCCGCCGCCAGCTACGGCCTGTCGGCGTACTACCTCATCGCCCCGGCCGAGGCCTCCAGCAACCTGGCCCGCTACGACGGCGTCCGGTACGGCATGCGGGTCGACGCCCCGACCACCGCCGAGATGAACACCGCCACCCGCACCGCCGGCTTCGGCGACGAGGTCAAGCGCCGCATCATGCTCGGCACCTACGCCCTCTCGGCCGGCTACTACGACGCCTACTACGGGAAGGCGCTGAAGGTCCGCACGCTGATCATGCGCGACTTCGAGGCCGCCTACGAGAACTTCGACCTGCTGCTGTCGCCCACGTCTCCCACCACCGCCTTCCGGTTCGGCGACAAGACCGACGACCCGCTCTCGATGTACCTCAACGACATCTGCACCATCCCCACCAACCTCGCCGGCCACCCGGCCATGAGCGTCCCGTTCGGCGGAGGCGCCGACGGCATGCCGGTGGGGGTGCAGTTGCTGGCTCCCGCCCTCGGCGAGGCCACCATGTTCCGGGCCGCCGCCGTCGTCGAGGCCGCCGCCCCGTCGCTCGAGGAGGCCTACGCATGAGCGCCAACCTCACCCACGAGCCCATCGAGGGCGAGCACTTCACCGTCACCAGCGAGTCCACCGGTGACGTCTGGGAGATCGTCGTGGGCCTCGAGGTCCACTGTGAGCTGGCCACCGCCACGAAGCTGTTCTGCAGCTGCCCGAACATGTTCGGCGACGAGCCCAACACCAACGTCTGCCCCGTCTGCCTGGGCCTGCCGGGCTCGCTGCCGGTGCTCAACCACCAGGTCGTCGAGCTGGCCATGCGCCTCGGCCGCGCCCTCAACTGCAGCGTCGAGCCGTCGGTGTTCGCCCGGAAGAACTACTTCTACCCGGACATGCCGAAGGACTACCAGGTCTCGCAGTTCGACCGCCCGATCAACGTCGACGGCTGGCTCGACCTCCCCGACGGCACCCGCGTCGGCATCGAGCGGGCCCACATCGAGGAGGACACCGGCAAGAACAGCCACGCCGGTGGCAGCGGCCGAATCCACGGCGCCGACTACTCCCTCGTCGACTACAACCGCGCCGGCGTGCCCCTGGTGGAGATCGTCGGTCGGCCCCACATCCGCCATCCCGAGCAGGCCAAGGCCTACATCGACGAGCTGCGCGCCATCCTCCTGGCCACCGGGGCCTCCGACGCCAAGATGGAGGAGGGCTCCCTCCGGGTCGACGCCAACGTGTCGGTGCGCCGGGTGGGCGACACCGAGCTCGGCAAGCGCTGCGAGGTCAAGAACCTCAACTCCCTCCGCTCGCTCGGCCGCGCCATCGAGTACGAGGCCCGCCGCCAGGTCGACCTGCTCGAGACCGGTGAGCGGGTGAAGCAGGAGACCCGCCACTGGGACGAAGGCGCCGGCCGCACCCGCCCGGGCCGCTCCAAGGAGGAGGCGGAGGACTACCGCTACTTCCAGGAGCCCGACCTGGTGCCGCTCGCGCCGTCGGCCGAGTGGGTCACCGCCATCGACGCCGCCATGCCCTCGCTGCCGGCCGCCCGGCGCGTCGCCCTGGCCGAAGCCGCCGGCGTCGAGCCCACCGAGACCGCCGTGGTGGTCGCCGTCCAGCGTGACCTCGACGCCCTGGCCCTGGCCGCCATCGCCGCCGGTGGCGATGGCACCCGCGTGCTGCTCCACGTCGAGCACAACCTGGCCGTCGACGGCGCCGAGTCGCTCGACCCGGCCCACTTCGCCCAGCTCGTCACCCTCGAGGTGGCGGGGCAGCTCACCGCCACCCAGGCCAAGACCGTGCTCGGCGACATGGTCGAGTCGGGCAAGGCCCCCGAGGTCATCGCCGCCGAACGGGGCTTCGAGGCCATGGACACCTCCGAGCTGGAGGGCATCGTCGACGGCATCATCGCCGAGAGCCCCGACGAGTGGGCCGACTACTGCGGTGGCGACGACAAGCGCCGGGGCAAGCTCCAGGGCTTCTTCGTCGGCAAGGTCATGAAGGCCACGAAGGGGCAAGCCGACGGCAAGGCGGTCAACGCCGTCCTCGACGCCCGCCGCGCCGCCTCCTCCTGAATCCCCGTCAAGCCGGGCCCTGTATGTGACGATGCACCCTGTTCAACGGTTTGGCGCGCCCATAGGGTCGCGCGGAACCGAAGCCTCAGCGGGAGGAGACATCGATGAATCGCATGGGACCGAAGGTCGCGACCGCCCTGGTCGTAGGGCTGGCGCTGGTGGCCGGCGCGTGCGGGAGCAGCGCGAAGAAGGACGACGCCTCCGGCACCGGCAACGCCGTGACCGCCACGGTGGAGAGCACGACCTCCACCTCCCGGAGCACGGCCACGACTGCAGGCAGCAGCAGCAACGACGTGAGCGGCCTCGGCTCAGCCGGTGACTGCCTCCAGGCCGCGGGCGCCTACGCGACCCTCGCCGCCGCGATGCTGCAGGGCCTCGGCGGGACGCCCTCGAGTGACGTCAGCCAGCTCCAGGGCGAGCTGAACGACCTCAAGTCCCAGATCCCGTCCGCCATCCAGGACGACTTCAACACCTTCGCCCAGGGTGTGCAGGCGTATGGCCAGGCCATGCAGGGCGTCGACATGTCGAACATCCTCGACCCGGCGACGCAGTCCAAGCTCGAGGCAGCCGGCAAGGCGCTCGACACGCCCGAGATGAAGACGGCACAGGACAACATCGACGCCTACTTCAAGGCCCACTGCTCGTAGCGGCACCGAGCGTGCCCGGCCGCCCCGGCGGTCGACCACCGGGCCCGGCTCCTTCGGGAGCCGGGCCCGTGCGCGTCCCGGTCGATGCCAGGACGCCGTAGGGTCGGTCCCCGTGACGCCGAACGCCCTTCCCGGACCTCTCCGACGCCCCGCCTCCCGCCGATGGCACCACCTCGCGGCGCTGGCAGCGGTCGTCGCGGTCATGGTCGCAGCGGCGGCCTGCTCGGGCAGCGACAACTCCTCCGGTGGCGGCACCACGACCACCGTCGGCGCCACGACCGCCACGACCAACGCGGCGCTCGGTGACCTCAGCGACCTCGACGGCTCGGCGAAGGGCCTGAGCGGCGGCGGCCTCGACTGCTACGACGTGCAACTGGCCTTCGTGGCCCTCCAGGCGATCCCGCTGGCCGCCCTCCAGGGCACGAGCGCGAGCGACGCCGCCCAGCTCCAGCAGGACCTCCAGACACTGCGGGCCCAGGTGCCGGCTGCCATCGCCGCCGACTTCGACACCTACGCCACGGGCGTCCAGGCCTACGGGGAGGCGCTGAAGGGGATCGATCTCAGCAACCTCTCCGACCCGGCCACCCTCCAGAAGATCGACGCCGCCTCGCAGAAGCTCGAGTCGCCCGAGATGAACGCCGCGGCCGACGCCCTCGAGCGGTACTTCGCCGACACCTGCCCGACGGCGACCACCTCCCAGGCCCCCTGACCGGGGCGCGCTAGCGGGTGGCGCCGGTGACGGCCCAGCCGTCGGTCCGCCACCTCAGCCCCAGCACCGTGAGCCGGCTCAGCATCAGGGCGGCGAGGCACGCCCACAGCCAGCCGATGCCGAGGCCGAGCACCAGGACGAGAACGGCGCCGGTGGCGAACACGGCGAAGGCGATCCACATCGCCCAGGCCAGGAACGCCATGTCGCCGGCGCCGATCAGCAGGCCGTCGAGCACGAACACGACGCCGTTGACCGGCTGGAGCACGGCGACCCACAGCAGGAGGAACCCGGCCAGTGTGGCCACGGCGGCGTCGTTGGTGAACAGGTGGGGCAGCCAGGGCCGCAGCGCCAGCACGGCCACGCCGAGCACCACGCCCGCCCCGGCGCCCCACTCGAGCAGACGCCGCCCCGCCGCCCGGGCCTCGAGCGCCGAGCCGGCGCCGAGGAACCGACCGATCATCGACTGCCCGGCGATGGCCAGCGCGTCGAGCACCAACGCGAGGAAGCTCCAGATCTCGAAGGCGATCTGGTGGGCGGCCACGTCGACGGTGCCGATGCGGGTGGCCACGGCGGTGGCGAGCAGCAGCGACCCCCGCAGGGCGGCGGTGCGCAGGAACAGGTCGCGGCCCACGACGGCCAGGCGGCGCAGGGTGCGCCCGTGGGGCCCGAGCGGCACCTCGTGGCGACGCACGGCGCGGGCGACCCAGAGCACGTAGATCGCCGCCGAGGTCCACTGGGCGATGACGGTGGAGAGGGCGGACGCCCCGATCCCGAAGCCCATGCCCGGGATGAGCACCAGCTCGATGACCAGGTTGAGCAGGGCCGAGCCGAGCGAGACGTAGAGCGGCGTGCGGGTGTCCTGGAGGCCGCGCAGGTAGCCGGTGCCGGCCAGCACGACGAGCATGGCGGGCACCCCGAGGAGGCTGATGTTCAGGTAGATCGCGGCTTGCTCCCGCACCGCTCCGGTGGCTCCGAGGAGTGTGAGCAGGGGGCCGGAGAGGGCGAAGGTGACGAGCCCCACGACCACCCCGCACGCCGCCGCCAGCCACATGCCCTGCACTGCCTGGTGGGCGGCCTCCCGCTCGTCGCCGGCGCCGAGCAGGCGGGCCACGGAGGCCGTGGTGCCGTAGGCCAGGAAGATGAACACGGCGTAGCCGACCAGCAGGATGCTGCTGGCCACGGCGAGCCCCGCCAGGGCCTCGGGCCCGATGTGGCCGACGACGGCGGTGTCGGCCAGGACGTAGAGCGGCTCGGCCGCCAGCGCGGCGAGGGCGGGGCCGGCGAGCCGCAGGATCTCGCGGTCGAGGGTTCGCACCGGTGGGGCCGTCAGGCGATGTCGCGTCGGGCGAGCCGCCATGTGGCGAAGGCCAGGGCCACCAGGCCCACGGCCACCGGCGCGATCCACCGCATCGGGGAGTCGACGACCGTGCCCCGCAACGGGAGCTCGGCGATGCCGGACAGCACCGACCGGGCGTAGGTGCGCACGGCCAACCGCGCCGCGGAGTCGGCGGCGGTTGCCACGAACCCCTCCCAGATGAAGATGTAGAGGAGGCCCCACACCAGTGAGCGCTTCGTGACGAGCCCGAGGGCGCAGAACAGGCCGGTGTACGCCACGAGGCCGACGGTGGCGGAGGCGACCGTGCCGACCACGAGGTCACGGCCCCCACCGGTGGCGGCCGCGGCGACGGCGAGGGGCACGACGACGAGGGGCCACGCCACGGTGAACGAGGCCGCGGCGGCTGCGACCACGATGCGGGAGCGCCGCACCGGCCGCAGCCACAGGTAGACGAGCGTGCCGTCCTCGTCGGGGTCGCCCAGGGAGGCGGCGGCGAACACGAGGGCGGTGACGGGCACGAGCAACGAGAGGCCGAACGTGTTCACGAAGCGGGTGCCCGCGGCGAGGTGCCCGTCGACGAGGCCGAGCCCGTCGATCAGCGCAGGCGCCGGGTTCGACGCCCCGAGCGCGGCGCCGACGATGATGCCCACCGCTCCGAGGGCGAGCAGGGCGAGCAGCCGTGCCCGGGTGACCTGCGAGCGCAGCACGAGCCGGTAGATCGGGAACCGGGTGGCGGCGCGGGAGCGGTGCCGGGGCCGGTCGGAGGTGGCGGTCATCGGCCCTCCACCAGGTAGCGGAAGACGCTCTCGAGGTCGTCGTCGAGCGGGGTGACCTCGTTGAGGCGCACGTTCCGGTCGCGCGCGACGACGGCGACCGACCGGCGCAGAAGTGCGGCGTCACGGGTGTCGACGATGGTGGCATCGGCGCCCTCGAGGGTCACGCCCACCACACCGGCCCCGCCGAGCAGGCCGGCGGCCAGGCTGCGGGGGTCGTCGCTGCGGATGCGGATGCGATGGGGCCGGTCGTCCATCAGCTCACGGATGGCGTGGTAATCGCCCTCGGCGGCGAGGCGGCCCTGGGCCATGACGAGCACCCGGCTGCCGAAGCGCTCGACCTCGTCGAGCACGTGGCTCGACACGATCACGCAGCGGCCCTCGGCACCGAGGCGCTGGAAGATGGTGATGAGGTGCAGGCGCTGCCGGGGGTCGAGGCCGGTGAGCGGCTCGTCGAGCACCACCACCTGGGGGTGGGCGACGAGCGCCTGGGCGACCTTCACCCGCTGGCGCATGCCCTTGGAGTAGGTGCCGACAGCGCGGCGGTCGTCGGGGTCGAGCTCGACCAGGCCGAGGGCGGCCCGGGTGGCGGCGTCGGTGTCGCCGACCTCGGTGAGCACGGCGGCGAGGTGCACGAACTCGTAGGCCGACAGGCCCTCGAACAGGCTCTCCTGTTGAGGGACGAGCCCGATCCGCCGGGTGAGCTGGAGGTCGTGGCGAGGGTCGCCGCCGAGCACCTTCACCGTGCCCTGCGACGGCGGGGTGAGCCCGCAGAGCATCCGCAGCATCGTGGACTTGCCGGCGCCGTTGGGGCCGAGCAGGGCGGTGACGCCGGGCCCGACTGTGAACGAGACGTCGGACACCGCGACCAGCTCGCCGAACCACTTCGAGACGTGCTCGACCTCGATCACGGGCTCGGTCGCGCTCATCGGTCGACGCTCACCCGTCGGTACCGCAGCCAGGTGAAGCCGGCGAACAGCAGGGTCCATCCGACGTAGGCGCTGATGAGGGTGCTGTTGGGGATGGACGCGATGGTCGGGTCGGGGGAGAGCTCGCCGAAGATGCGGCGCACCAGCTCGAACGGCAGCTGCAGCAGGTTCAGGCAGAACAGCTCGGGTGCCGCGTCGGCCCCCTTCACCAGGGCATCGGAGATGGCGGCGCTGGCCAGCAGGATGAGGATGACGCCGGCCGAGGCCGCCGCCTTGCGGGTGGTGGTGCTCGACACGGCGAGCGAGAGCGAGGCCTGGAGCAGGGCCACGACGGCACCGCCGATCAGCACCTCGCCGAAGAGGTTCAGCAGGGCTGCCGGCCCGTCGGGGCCCTGGCCGATGAGGGTGAAGGCGATCAGCATCAGCAGCGGTGGGCCCAGCGTGACCAGGGCGAGCAGCCCCACGACCGACACCGCCTTGGCTGCGAGGTAGCTGTTCCGGGTGAGGGGCGAGGCGAGGTAGAGCCCGAGCATCCCCGTGCGCCGGTCGGTGCAGAGCAGCTCGGGGGCGACGAAGGCGCTGAACACGACGATGGCGGCCGAGATGAACGAGTAGTAGTCGCCGTAGGTCGGCACCAGGTTCGAGTTGGCCAGCAGCGTGTCCTTGATGAGCACGGAGAGGCCCACGAACACGATGGCGGGCACGTAGGCGATGAACACGGCGATCGCTGGGAGGATCTTCTGGGTGGCGGGCCGGCGCAGGCCCAGCGCCCGCTGCATCGAGTGGGCGACGAGGGCCCGGAAGGCGCCGAAGGTGCCGGTGCGGCGACCTTCGTAGCGGCGGTAGCCGCGGTCGACGATGCGGGCGCCGCCGGACTCCGGTCCCGGTCCCGGT
>Ga0075026_100001064_pt1 | contig 11549 bp, 11 predicted proteins | sample Str012_2_FD_71392 | JGI IMG/M metagenome (GOLD analysis project Ga0075026, IMG submission 71392) | Freshwater sediment microbial communities in response to fracking from Pennsylvania, USA - Straight Creek_MetaG_SC_2012 | ecosystem: Environmental > Aquatic > Freshwater > Creek > Sediment...
GACATCGAGTGCGCCGATCTCGCGCATCTTGAGGGCTCGTTGCACCAGCACGCCACATCCGGGAAAGTAGTAGTCGGGGCTTAGGGTGGCGAAAACGATGAAGTCGATGTCCTGTGCGGTCACGCCGGCGCGTTCCATGGCTACTTTCGCGGCTTCAACGCCCATGGTGGTGGTGGTCTCCTCCGTGCGGTGCGCGTATCGGCGTTCCTGTATGCCGGTACGTTCCTGGATCCATTCGTCACTGGTCTCCATCCATTTTGTCAGGTCCTGGTTGGTCACCACATTCTCAGGTACGTACATGCCGATGCCGGCGATCTTCGATCTGATCATGACAAGCTCGTTTGATGCAAGGTATCGAAATTCGGGGTCAGGGCAGGGAATCGCGACCGGGGGCGGCGCGGGGGCTCAGGCCGAGCACACCTTCGGCAAAACGGGTGATCTCCGCTTCGACGGCGGGCACATCATGCGACTTGATGGATGACCCGATCACATGATCGCCGGCACCAGGGATGGGCACCTGACGTTTCTTGTCGGCCGGCGTGCCGAGTTCGCTGAACATCTCCTTCATGGCACTGACCTTCACCACACTGTCCTGGTGTTCTTCATCCTTGAAGTAATAAAGCATCAGCACAGGTTGTTTCACCGCAGCGAAGGTCGTTGGCAGCATATTGTCTTCGAGCAATTCCTCGACCTGCACGGCCGCTTCGAGGCGATAAGGCGCTGACCAGTATTGCAGGGCCTCAGGGCGCTTGTCCACGGGCTCTATGTAATTGCTTTTCTTCACGACACGCGCCAACTCAAGTCCCCAATGGTTGTTGAGCAGGTGTGCATTGGGATCGTTGATGGCGATGTTGGGGCTGAGCAGGATCAGGCTGTGGATCTCGGGGTAGTTGGCCGCCAGCATGAGGGCCAGGGTGCCTCCGGTGGAAGTGCCCATGACGATGACCTTGTCCCCCAGTTGCTTCCCGATCGCATAGGCCTCCTTGGCAGATTCCCACAAAGAGGCGGCGGTCATGTTGACCAGGGCTTCGCTGGTGTCCAGGCCGTGTCCATCGAGTCGCGAGAGGTATAGATTGCAGCCGTAACGTTTGGCGAAATCAACGTGAACAGGATATCCTTCCCTCTGGCTGGCGGAGAAGCCATGCAGGTAGACGACCACATAGGGCGTTTTGGACTTGAGGGAATCGTTGACCCAAACAATGCGGGCACCGTTGTCCGGTTTCAGTTTCACCTTTGCCTCCTTGTGCGATACCCACTCCTGGAGCACACGTCCGGTATCCTTGACTACAGGGAGGTTCTTCTTATATATGGACGCATCAGGTGTGGGGCCGATCAGGTAACCGATGGCGAACAGGATGGCCAGAACAAGCAGGACCCGGAGGAATTTCATGGGCTGAATATTGAGCACAAAATAGTCGAAATCGGATATTAAATCCAGTTCATATGATGTTGTCCCGGTCCGGCGGGCCGGAAAGGCATCATATAATATTCATTTGCAACCGCGGCAAAACGGTCGTACCTTTGCCCCTTGAATCGCCGGAGAAATCGAATTAAGTCGTTGATAATCAATTAAATAAGATTTAATTCCGGACCTCCGCACAGCATCTACATATGGATATCAGGAACATCGCCATCATCGCCCACGTAGACCACGGCAAGACAACGCTGGTGGACAAGATCCTTCACGCAACCAAGGTTTTCCGGGACAACCAGGAAACCGGAGAACTCATCATGGACAGCAATGAGCTGGAGCGTGAGCGTGGGATCACCATCTTCAGCAAGAACGCTTCAGTGACTTATAAGGACGTGAAGATCAACGTCATCGATACCCCGGGTCACTCTGACTTCGGTGGTGAGGTGGAACGTGTACTGAAGATGGCCGATGGTGTGATCCTGCTGGTGGATGCTTTCGAAGGCCCGATGCCCCAGACGCGTTTCGTCCTTCAGAAGGCGCTGCATCTGAACCTGCACCCGATCGTCGTCATCAACAAGGTGGACAAGCCCAACTGTCGCCCGGACGAGGTGCACGACGCCGTGTTCGAACTGTTCTTCAATCTTGACGCCACCGAGGAGCAACTGAACTTCCCGACCTACTACGGTTCGGGCAAGAACGGCTGGTTCAACGATACCAACACCCAGATCGAGGGCATCACGCCGCTGCTTGACGGCATCGTCAAGCACGTGCCGGAACCCAAGATCCTGGAAGGCAACCTGCAGATGCAGATCACCTCGCTGGACTATTCCACCTTCCTCGGTCGTATCGCCATTGGCAAGGTGGCCAGGGGTACGATCAAAGAGAATATGCCCATCGCACTCATGCAGGCCGACGGGACCATCAAGCGCCAGCGTGTTCGTGAGCTTTATGTTTTCGAAGGCATGGGCAAGCGCAAGGTGACCGAAGTGAAGGCCGGCGATATCTGCGCCGTGGTCGGCATCGAGGACTTCAACATCGGCGACACACTCGCCGACATCGAGAATCCCGAGGCCCTGCCCGTCATCAGTGTGGACGAACCCACGATGAGCATGCTCTTCAGCATCAACAACTCGCCTTTTTACGGCAAGGACGGCAAGTTCGTGACCTCGCGACACCTGCGTGACCGCCTGGCGAAAGAGACCGAAAAGAACCTCGCCCTTCGGGTGACGGAGACCGATAGTGCGGACAGCTTCCTCGTCTACGGACGGGGCATCCTGCACCTGGGCATCCTGATCGAGACCATGCGCCGCGAAGGCTTCGAACTCACCGTGGGCCAGCCCCAGGTGCTGGTGAAGGAGATCGACGGGGTGAAGTCCGAGCCTTACGAGGTACTCGTCGTCGACGTTCCCGAGCAGTTCGCTTCCAAGGTCATCGACCTCGTCAGCCGCCGGAAAGGCGAGATGCAGGTGATGGAGACCAAGGGCGACATGCAGCACCTTGAATTCGAGATCCCCAGCCGCGGCCTGATCGGCCTGCGTACCAATATGCTCACCGCCACTGCAGGCGAAGCCGTCATGGCTCACCGCTTCAGCGAATACAAGCCTTGGAAAGGCACCATCCCCGGACGCAGCAACGGTGTCCTGCTGGCCAAAGAGGCTGGAAGCACCACGGCCTACTCCATGGACAAACTTCAGGACCGCGGACTCTTTTTCGTCGATCCGGGCGAAGAGGTCTACAGGGGCATGATCCTCGGTGAGAACAACAAGCCGGGCGACCTGGTCGTGAACGCGAATGAAGCCAAGAAGATGTCGAACATGCGCGCCAGCGGCAGTGACGCGGCCACCAGCATCGCCCCCAAGGTGCAGATGACGCTCGAGGAATGCATGGAGTACATCCAGCAGGACGAGTGCATCGAGGTGACGCCGAACTTCACGCGCATGCGCAAGGTCATCCTCGACGAGACCGAGCGGAACCGTCTCGCCAAGCAGATGAAGGCGGAAGTGATGTGAGATCGGACAACGGAAGTAAAGTAAAATTCAAATCATACTCGGCGGAAGATATCTTCCGCCGATTTTTATTAGTGGCGCGTGGAGACACGCGCCACGGACACCCACTGACTTTCCGTGGTTCGTGTCTTCACGAACCACTTGAATCATGCAAACAACGCAGTTTATGAGCGAAGGTCCGCAGACAGGTTGAACAGCGGCCTCACCACCTTCTGCGCCGCATGGATCACAGGGTCCAGGGCATCGAGGTTGAGGGTGGAACGCATCGACTTGATGCGTTTGAGTTCATCGTTCACGGCATCGAGTTTCCGGTTGAGTTCATCGGCGATGCCGTCCAGTTTCTTGCGACGTTCTGCTTCCAATTTGTGGTCATCCTGCGGGGCGGGTAATTCCCGTGTGAATGCATCGATGAGATCGTTCAGGGGGATGCCGTCGAGTACGGACACCGCTCCATGGAGGGCGTCGGGTCCGAGCGTAGCGGCGGTCACGGACTTCAGGGCGGCGGTGGCGCTGTCCAGCGCCGAGAACAGGTTGTCACTCATGGTCATTGTTTGTAGATCTTTCCGTCCTTCATCACGAAGACGACATCCTTCATGACCTTGACATCCTTGATGGGGTCACCATCCACGGCGATGATATCGGCCAGTTTTCCTTTCTCGATGGCGCCGAGGTTGTCCTTCTGGTCAAGCAGGTCGGCGGCGCTGAGGGTCGCGGCTCTGAGGCATTCCATCGGAGGCATGCCCCCTTCGACCATGTATTGGAATTCGATATAGTTCTTGCCGTGCTGGTAGACGCCCGCATCCGTGCCGAACGCGATCTTCACACCGGCCTTGTAGGCCTTTGCGAATGTCTCCTGGATCCTGCCGCCGATGGCGATGGCCTTGGGCGTCACGAGCGGAGGGAAGAAGCCGGGGATCTTTGCGGAGTCCGCCGCGGAACGGCCTGCGATGATCGTCGGCACCAGCCAGGTTCCATGCTCTTTCATGATCGCGATCGCTTCGTCATCCATGAGGGTACCGTGTTCGATCGAGTTGACGCCGGCGCGGGCCGCGCGTTTGATGCCTTCGGCGCCATGTGCGTGCGCCGCCACACGGAATCCATAGTCTTTCGCCGTGGCAACGATGGCTTTCAATTCTTCATCGGTGAATTGCGGACCGGAGCCATCCTTTGCGTTGCTGAGCACACCACCGGTCGCTGTGATCTTGATGCAATCAGACCCTTCCTTGTAACGCTGGCGCACCGCTTTCATGCAGTCCTCCGGACCATTCACGACGCCGTCAGCCGGGCCGGGATCGCCCATGAAAATTTTATTCAACCCGTTCGTGGGATCGCCATGACCACCCGTAGTGGCAATGGTCCTGCCGGCAGTGAAGATGCGCGGCCCTACCGTGATGCCGCGGTTGATGGCATTGCGGAGGGAGATGTTCACTCCTGAGCCACCGAGATCGCGCACGGTGGTGAAGCCGGCCATCAGGGTACGCTGGGCATACACGGCCGCCTTGAACGCATAGTCCGCGGGGTTGAGCTGCACCTTGTCGATATAACGCGAAGGCGAGATCTCTTCTTCGAAATGCACGTGCATGTCGATCAGGCCCGGCATGACCGTGCGGCTCTTCAGGTCCACGACCTTGTCCGTGCCTTCGGGCTTGACGTAGCCACTGCGGAGGTCCGAGATCCGGTTGCCTTCTACGACGATGGTCATTTCGTGCAGCACCTTGCCGGCGCCGGGGTCGACCAGGTTCCCGCAATGGATGAGGGTGCGTTGGGCCATTGATAGACAGAACGATAGGAGTGCGACCAGGGTCAATGAAAGGGATCTCATGTCAATGATGGGGTTGTGGGAAGGAAGGAGTAATTTTGCCTTCTAAATATAAGCGGAAATGAAGAGATTGATGGTCCTGGCGCTGACGGCCCTTTTCCTTTCCCTGGGCCATGCCACCCTGGCCCAGTGCTCGATCTGCACCAAGACCGCGCAGCAAATGGGACACAAGCCCGCCCAGGGCCTCAACCAGGGCATCATCTACCTCATGGTGGCACCTTTCGCCATCATCGGTGTGGTCGGATATCGTTGGTGGAAAAGCGACCGGTCGGACTGAAAGTCAAAGGGTCTTCCGCACCTCGTGATGCGTGCCGTCACAGAATGGCGGAGTCGTCGTTTGTTTGCATTGGCAGAACCACACTTCCTCCTCTTTGTCGAAACTGACCTTCAGGCTGCGATACGGCATGCCTTCCATGTATTTGTGGCGGCTGTCACAAAAAGGTTGTTTGACGCTGAGCCCGCAGGTGCACCAGGAATATACTTTGCCGGGTTCCACCCTAACGACGATGGGCTCACAAGCGGCGGCCACGGGTTTTCCTGTATCAGGGAACTGTTCTTCCATCCTTGTTCAATATTGTTCGATGAAACGGAACAATCGCATTCCGCCTTTGTTCAATTCCTCGCGTATCCGGTCCTCCATCATCTTCCTGTCCACGCCGCGCATCTTGCGCTCACGGATCAATTGCCAGGCCTTGTCGGCCAACAAGGTCACTTTCTTTTCCGATGCCACGGTCTCCGTCAGTTTCTGCTCGATCACCGCGTGCAGGGCCGGCACACCCTCACCGGTCGTCGCGACACATTTGAAGATCGGGATGTCGGTCACGCCACCGGGCAGGATCCTGGTGCGCAGGCTGCCGATGAAGGCATCCGAGTCCGGGCGATCGCCCTTGTTGACGACGAAGATGTCCGCGATCTCCAGCAGTCCGGCCTTCATGGCCTGTATCTCGTCACCACCTTCCGGCACCAACACCACCACGGTGACGTCGGCCAGTCCGGCGATCTCCACTTCACTCTGACCCACGCCCACGGTCTCCACGATCACCCGTTCGAATCCGGCGGCGCGCAGCAGCTCGGTGACGCCGATCGTCATGGGGTTCAGCCCACCCAGGGCGCCCCGGGTGGACAAGGATCGTATGAAGACATCGGGATGATCATGCCAGCGGTTCATGCGGATGCGGTCCCCCAACAGGGCGCCGCGACTGAAGGGCGAGGAAGGGTCCACGCAGACCACGGCGACACTGCGTCCTTCTTCCACGTATCGTGCGATCAATGCATCCACCAGCGTGCTCTTGCCGGCTCCTGGCGGACCGGTCACACCGATCACCCGCGCATCGTCGGGTGCGGCCAGGTCGCGCAGCAATTCTTCATGCCCGGGCAGGGCGTTCTCCACCAGGCTGATCTTCCGGGTGAGGGCACGGATGGCTTCGGGCGTGAAAGTGGAATTCGTTCGAGACATGGTGTCCTGCAAATGTAGGCGTTTGAGCGGGTCGGCCGGGTCCGATCGTTACTCCGGGAATGCCTAACTTCCCGCGCCGTGGTTCAAGATCATGCCCTTCTACGCCGATACGTCCTGCCTTCCTGCATCGTGGTCATGTGGTGCGGTATGCTGTGGTCGCGCGCGTTGTTGTCCATCAGCCTGGTCGCATTCGTGACCGCAGCGATCGTCGCGGCGGGGCCGGTTCAGTCATGGCGCACCTTCCGCCGGGAGCCATCCGCCTGGGGCCTTGCACTGCTTTTTTTGATCCCGCTTGTTACCCTTCCCTGGACCCAGGATAAAGCGGCCTGGATGAACCTCATGCAGGTGAAGCTTCCCTTCCTGTTCCTGCCGTTCACCATCGCCGGGCTCGCTTCCATGCCGCCTTCGGCTGTCCGGTGGGCCTGGCGGGGCATGCTGGTGGCAACCCTGCTCGCATCCCTCATGGTGCTATGGGAATATGCCGGTGCCGTCAGGGATGTGAATGCATCCTATCTCCGCGGGGGCGTCATGCAGGTGTCCATGGACAATGACCATGTCCGCTTCGGTTGGGCCCTGGCCATATTGTATGTAGTGGTGCTGGAGGGTGTGTTGAACCGAGACCATGACCTGTTGGGTTGGGGCCGGACAACAGGCGTGGCCCTGCTGGTTTTCCTGGGTGCGTTCATACTGGTCCTCGCCTCGCGGACAGGACTGTTGGGACTTCTGCTGGCGCATGGGTATGCGTTGTTCAGTATGCCGCCGGGCCGATGGAGGCGAAAGGCACGTTCACTGATGCTTGCATTGCCGCTGGCCGCCTTATATTTCATGCCCTCACTGGCCAACCGGGTGCGCTTCATGGTCTGGGATTTTCAGAACTACTCCCGGGGCGGTTATGTGAAGGGCCTCAATGATGCCCCTCGCGTCATTTCCTGGCAGGCGGGCATCGACCTCATGAAGCAAGCTCCGTGGACGGGCACCGGTTCCGGAGACCTGGACGCTGCGATGAAAGAATGGTATGCCATGCATCGGCCGGACATGCCGGAGAAAGAACAACTGCACCCTTCAAATGAATGGATACTCCATGGCGCCGCGGCGGGCATCGCCGGACTGATCGCTTTCACCTGCGCCATCTTCATCATCGTGCGCAGCCGATCGACATGGATGGTGTGGCGGGTCACGATGGCCCTGTCCATTCTCGGGTTCCTGTATGAACTGGGCATCGAAATGCAATATGGGGTCTACCTCTTCGGCTTCTTCACAGTATTCTTTTTATCGCGGGACCCGACAAGGAAGGACCATAGCTTTACCTTTGATGCGATCGATCGGAAAGAACAGCAGCCATGAAGACATTGAAGTCGGTGCTCATCATTCAGAACGGTGGTTTCGGTGACCATGTGCTGGCCACGGCGCTTGTCGAGACGATCAAGGCTCATCGCCCCGATGTCGCCATTGATGTGTTGATCGGGAAGGGCAATGAGTCCATCTTCGAAGGCGATCCTCAGGTGCGGCGCATGTTCGTGTGGGACAAGAAGCAAGGCAAATATCGAAACCTTTTCCGGTTGGCCAGGGAAGTGCGCGCCCAGCATTATGACCTGGTCCTGAACCTGCATCGTTTCCTGAATCTCGGATTGCTCACGCTGTATTCCGGCGCGGGTGTGACGGTTGGATTCGACAAGAGTCCGGTCAGCCGATTTTTCACCCGTCGGGTGCAGCATGCGTCCCTGAAGGATGACGGGACCGTGTTGCATGAGACGGAAAGGAATCATCGGCTGGTCGACTGGTTCATACCGGGTCCGCCGGCAAAGCCGAGGCTGTATCCATCGAAGGCTGACTTCGACCTGGTAGCGGGCTACAAGAACGGTCCATTTATTTGTATTGGCGTGGCGGCATCGAGGTTCACGAACACCTTGCCGGAAGCGCAGTGGAGCGACCTGATCCGCAGGATCCCCCAAACCTTCACGGTGTACCTGTTGGGTGCCGGGCCCGATATTCCACGGTGTGACCGGATCGCGCACGGGTCGGGCCATGGGCATGTCGTCAATCTGGCCGGTCGGTTGAGCCTGGTCCAGAGTGCCGCGCTGATGAAGGATGCCGTCATGAATTATACCTGTGATTCTTCCGCCTTGCATCTGGCCTCGGCCATGAATGCACCGGTCGCTTCGGTGTATCTGTCGACGACCACCGCCAACGGATTCGGGCCCTTGAGCGATGTCCGGACCATCGTTGAAACGAAGATGCCCCTGGACTGCCGGCCCTGCACTTATAAGGGGAAGCCAGCCTGTCCACAGAAGCATTTCAACTGCGCGAAGACGATCACCACCGATCAACTCCTGGAGCCCCTGCGCCATGCTATGGCCCTTGTCCTTATTTTTGCCTTCATTGCGTAACAACATCGATACAAAGCATCCGATTCGAAAGGCGCTGGTGATCCAGACGGTCGGCTTCGGCGACCATATCCTGTCCACCTCCCTGTTGGAGACCCTGCATGCGCGATTTCCGGAACTGGTCACCGATGTGATCATCAAGAACGGGAACGAGCCATTCTTTCAGGGAAATCCCTTGGTCAGGAACATGTGGGTGTGGAATAAAAGGGAACGAAAATACAGGGATGTGTTGCGCCTGACCCGGTTGGTGCGTGCGCAGCAATATGACCTGGTGGTGAATGTCAACAGGTTTTTCAATATGGGTCTCGTTGCCGTATTGTCAGGCGCCCGGATCAAAGTGGGATATCGCAGCAATCCCCTCAGCCTTTTTTTCGACCATACTGCGCACTATCTTTTCAGCAAGGCCGATGGTTCGCCCATGCACGAGATCGAGCGGAATCATCAGCTGATCGAACCGCTGGTGCAGGGTAAGCCAGAGCGTCCACGGCTCTACCCGAGTGATGAGGATCTTGCCGCTGTTTCGAAATACAAGCAAGCGCCCTATATCTGCATTGCGGTCGCGGGGGCGAAACTCACGAACTCGTTGCCGCTGGAACAGTGGGTCAAATTCATAAAGGTCTTGCCGGAGCATTACACCGTGTATCTGCTGGGTGGGGAACGGGAAAGGCCCATGTGTGCGTGGATCAAAGAAGCAGCAGGCCGGGATCGAGTGGAGGTGCTGGCCAGCCAGCTGAGTTTGATCGAGAGCCCCGCACTCATGAAAGACGCAGTGGTCAATTTCACTTGTGATTCATCACCGCTGCACATGGCGTCCGCGATGAACGCGCCTGTGGTCGCTGTTTTTTGCTCCACCAACCTGTACAATGGATTCGGCCCGCTCAGCGACCAGCAGGTTGTCGTGGAGACCCTGCAAGCCCTCGACTGCCGGCCCTGCACCACCCATGGCCGCGATTCCTGTCCGCGCGGCCACCTGGCCTGTGCCACCACGATCACCACGGCACAATTGCTCGAGGCCTTGGAACGTATCGTCGGAAGTTGACGGAAATTGAAGGACTTTTATTTTTGTAACATTGCACCGTGACCAATTTCATTCCCATCTTCCCATTGGCCATCGTCGTTTACCCCGGCGAGAAACTCAACCTGCACATCTTTGAACCGCGGTACAAGCAATTGATATCAGAATGCAAGGAGGCGGGGAAGCCCTTCGGCATTCCAACGGTCACGGGCAGCAGGCTTCACGATATGGGTACGCTGGTGCAAGTGGATGAGATCGCCAAGACCTATCCCAACGGCGAGATGGACATCCGTGTTTCCGGGATCCGCGTCTTCCGCGTGTTGGAAGCCACCGGGGTGGTTCCGGACAAACTTTACAGCGGAGCCATCGTTTCCTACCCGGACAATGACATGAAGAGCGATCCGAAGCTGTTGGGCAAAGTCATGCAGGGCATCCGCGACCTGCATAAGATGATGGGCATCAGCAAGGAATTCCCCGGGCCAGAGGCGGAGCTCACGAGTTACGACCTGGCCCATTTGGCGGGCATGGCGACCGATGAGGAATATCAATTGCTCACGTATGACCAGGAGTTGCAGCGATTGGAGTTTCTGCGCCGCTATCTCAAGAAGGCCTTGCATATCGCCCAGGGACTCGAGGGCCTCCGCGAGAAGGTCAAGCTGAACGGGCATTTCCGGAACCTCTCCGGTTTCGACATTTGAAAGTGGCGCGTGGGGACCTGCCTACCGGCAGGCAGGCACGCGCGACGGAAATATCATTGCATTTTGACTTTTTATCGGATTTTCGGTGCTGATCATCGACTATGGCTGTTACGCTTTGCCTGGATTACGGGAACACGAGACTGAAGTACATCATCTTCCATGACCACCTGCTCCATGCACAGGGTACATTGGAGGATGCGGGTCCGGCTGCCGTGTCCCCTTTGTTGGACAAGTATTCCCCCGACAAATGCATCCTCTCATCGGTTGTGGACCATGACCCTGAACTGGAGATCCTGCTCGGGGCTCGGACGAAGTTTCACAAGTTGTCGCACCTGACGAAGTTGCCTTTCACCGTTCCCGTGGGAAAGCCCGAGACCGTCGGGGCCGACCGCCTTGCCCTGGTGGCCGCGGCCGTTACTTTCTTCCCCGGCAAGCACAACCTGGTGATCGGATTGGGCACCGCCATCACTTTCAATTTCATCACCCAGGACCACCAGTTCCTCGGCGGCAGCATTTCGCCTGGCATGGAGATGCGGTTCCGCTCGCTGCACGAGTACACAGCCAAGCTGCCCCTGGTGAAAAAGGACTGGGTTTTTCCGCTCATCGGCTACGATACCCGGACGAATATCCTGAGTGGCGTCATCCTGGGCATGGCAGCCGAAATTGATGGGATAATCGATTCATATGCAGCGAAATATGAAAATTTTAACGTGGTTTTAACCGGGGGCGACAGTACCTATTTTGCGCGCCATTTAAA
>Ga0075026_100001065_pt1 | contig 11546 bp, 11 predicted proteins | sample Str012_2_FD_71392 | JGI IMG/M metagenome (GOLD analysis project Ga0075026, IMG submission 71392) | Freshwater sediment microbial communities in response to fracking from Pennsylvania, USA - Straight Creek_MetaG_SC_2012 | ecosystem: Environmental > Aquatic > Freshwater > Creek > Sediment...
GGCAAACACAGTAGGGTTCCGGCCTGTGAAAGTCAACCGCGAAAGCTGGACGTTAGATGAAATTCAGATGGAAGAAACGGGCAGTGAAGCAAGGTCATCCACCAGCCCTACCTCCTTTTGTACAAACGGCTCAGCGTATTTCACGCCGGCCAAGAGTCCATAAAAACCGGCCATGGTTTCCAGACGAGTGCGGATTTCTTTTTCCGCGACGAAGATATCGCTGCCGGTATTTTGCTCCGCGTATTGTGACTTGTAAGCCATCAGCGATTGCAGTCGCGCTTCAAACTGGTCGGTGATGTCCACCACAAACGTTGGACGGACGTCATAATAAAGACTGGCATAAATAATCTTGAACGGACGGTGCGGGGCGAGTTTGGCAACGGCCTCTACTTCGGCGCCATCGCGTGAGCCTGGGTTTGAGACTGATGACGTTGCCCCCAACTTTTTTAGTCCGGCAAGAAAGCAAGCTTCGTAGCCCAAAGTTGCGCAGTTGTAATGGTCCGGATGGCGTCCCAGCCAGTAGGGGAGAATCACCACCCGCGGCCGTTGTTCGCGGATGATCCGCGCGATCTTTAAACGATTTTCCCAGGTGTTTTCTACGCGACCATCAGGGATGTTTAGCGCGTGTCGGAAGCTTACGCCCAGGATCTTGGCTGCGTCGGCAGATTCGCGCGCGCGATCGTCGGCTGTGCCGCGCGTGCCCATTTCGCCTTGCGTAAGGTCAAGGATGCCGGTGCGCTGTCCGCCTTGCGCTGCCTTAAGCAGTGTGCCGCCGCAGGTTTGTTCCACGTCATCGCGATGCGCGGCAATAGCCAGGATGTCCAGGGCGGGTGTGCTCACTCGGCCTCACTTTCGATCACAACTTTTTCGCGGACGATCAAACGATGTCCAGCCATCTCTTTAATTTTAGGCAACACGCGATCCACGTGCTCTTCTTTGTCGATGAAAGTGAGCATCAACGGAAGTTTGCCACCGGCATCCACCAGAGTCGAGGTCTTTACGCGGCTGTGCCCCGTGAATCCAGCGACTGCATGTAGCACGGTCGCTCCAGGAATTTCCTGCTCACGCAAATACTTGAGCAACTCCAAATGCAGCGGACGGCGCTGCCACTCGTCGGCTTCGTTCAGGTAGATAGTCACTTGTACCGCGCTGTTGGTTTCACTCATAGAAGATCGGACGTAGAAGTTGACGATCCGGCCGCGTCTCGTTTCACGCAAAATTCTACACGGTCGGCCTGCGCCTCACCCGGCAAAGTGGTCGTCCTTCAAAAGCGGATGTGTTGCAACGGTCGTCGGATCAAATTGCCCGTGCGATCACCGCGCCCAGCAGCACTGCGCCCAGGCACAGCAAATTGTTGGTCAGGATGTTGGCCAGGAACATCGTCCAATGACCTTGCTCAAAATACTGCATGGTCTCAAACGCATAACTGGAGAACGTTGTGTACGATCCGCAGAATCCGATGGCTACCAGCAGCCGCCACATCGGATTTGCCAGAACGCGTTCCGTGGTCCACACCAGAAAGAATCCCAGGATCATGCTTCCGGTCACATTGATAAGCAATGTGCTGTAAGGGAACGCAAAATCGCCCCAGCGTCCGATTAATTTGGCTATCACATATCTGAGATTGGCGCCCAGAACGGCGCCCAGTGAGATCCACGCGTAGGCTTTCCACTCAACGAGAGTTCGCATCGATATGGCTCCAGGGTTTAGTTGGTAGGAGTCATCAGCCATTTAATTCGTGGCGGTTCAAAGGCGAACTCCATCGCCGGAGTTTATTAATAGAGGTTTATTAATAGCACAACGGGCGTGGGACGGCGAATGGCATAAAGTACTCTGCCGAACCAGCCCGGTTGCACACCAAGTAGTGCAAATTGGCAATATTGTCTCTAAATCTTGCACCACTGCAAAACCCTCATATATCTTTATCGGGCCTGTGCCCTCGCTCATGACCTTCTTAGCAACCAAGAACCTTCCGGAATCCAAGCGCCTGGACCACCTCCGGCCGCGTCTGCAGCAGAGGTCCAGGCATCTGTCCAAGACTTTCGATGCTTGTGTTGCGCGTTTGAGTAAAGAGCTTTCCGTACGCCATGTTCACCGTTTGCGTGCGACGATCCGCAGAATTGAAAGCCTGGCGTCATTCACGCGCCCGCGCTTGAGCGGCAAACAGAAAGAGACGCTCAAAGATCTTGATGCACTGCGCAAACGCGCTGGTAAAGTCCACAATCTTGACATACAGATGGGCCTTCTGGGCTCCCTTGCCAACGGGTCTGCTGCCCGGGACCGACGGGAACTTCTGCAAGCGCTCAGTCAAAAAAGGCAACGTCACGCCCAGCGGTTACAGGATTTAATTGGCAAAGCGGACAAGCAAAAATTCCGTGACCGTGTTGGCCGGTTGATCGATAGCGCCGGCGCGGTTCGTGCTCAAAGCCGCAAACTGGATGGGCCTGACGTTCTTGATGCCATGCCCAAAGCGATTGCCCAGCTACAGAAGCTCGCTAAGGAATTCGCCGACAGACGCTCGTTGCGGCCCAAGAAGCTCCATCAGCTGCGCCTCCACTTGAAAGGGATTCGTTACGTAGCCGAGCTTTCGCCAGAATCACCCGCACAGGCGCAGTTGATTCAGGAAATCAAGTCCGTGCAAAGTGCCATCGGCGAATGGCATGATTGGGCCGGTCTGGCGCAAGCCGCGGAAAAGCAATTTGCGGATCGCGTAAATTGTCCACTGTTGGTGGAAATCCAAACGCTGCTCGCTGCCAGGTATTCGGCTGCAACTGCCGCTGTCCGTAATCTTTTTGCGTCCGTTATGCCCGCCCAAATGCCAGCTTTATACAAAGAAGGCCAAGCCGGGAAATCCGCGGTCCAACGCAGGCAGCCGAAAAGCGCTGGGGCCGTCCACGGGCTCGCGCGTAGCGCATAATTAAATCATGCCAGTCTTTGCCGCGGTTGACGTCGGATCAAATTCAGTCCGCCTCAGCATCGCCGAGTTGCGTCGCGGACGCCTGGTGCCCCTACACGAAGATCGCGAAGTCACCCGCCTGGGCGAACGCGTATTCAAGGACGGCAGTCTTGATCCCCAGGCCATGGCGCTTACCTTGAAAGTCCTGCGCCGTTTCCACCGGACGGTACAAAGTTACGCCGTGGAGCGGATTCGCATCGTGGCCACCAGCGCGTTGCGTGATTGCCACAACGCCGCCGTCTTTGCCGAATGGGTAAAGTCCACCACGGGATGGAACCTGGAAATCATTTCTGGTTTGGAAGAGGGTCGGCTCATCCATTTGGGCGTGGTAGCGCATTTGCGAACGCTGCCGCCGAAACTTTTACTCATCGACCTGGGTGGTGGCAGCTGTGAGCTTACACTCTCAGAGCGCGGACATATTAAAGACATTGTCACCTTGCCTCTCGGCGCCGTCCGGCTCACGCAAGAATTTATTCAGCACGATCCGCCGACGAAAGACGAACTCAAACGCCTGCGCGACCTGATTGCCGAAGAGGTTGCGCACATTCCGCGACAGATTGCGCGGTCAGACGTGAAGGTGGCAATTGCCACTTCCGGAACGGCAGCAGCGCTCTCCGCCGCGGCACAAGTGCTCAAACTCTCTCGCGGATCGGTTACTCGGCTCGCCGCCGGCAAGCTTGCCAAGCGGCTGGCCAAGCTGAGCCATCGCCAACGCTCGGCGATTAAGGGCATCAACCCCAAGCGCGCGGAAATTGTGATTGCTGGCGCTGCCGTCTATGCCCAGGTGATGGCCGGATGTAATCTGCGCGGCTTTCGCTATTCGCCACTCGGCTTGCGTGATGGCATGCTGGCGCAGATGGCCGCCGAGCACGACCGCCACACTCGTTCGCACCGCCAACTGGAATCCGACCGCGAAGACGTGCTGATGACCATCAGCCGTCGTTACAGTGTCGATCTGGATAACGCCCAACAAGTCCGCAAACTCGCGCTGACCTTGTTCGATCAACTCCGTTCCGTGCACCGGCTCGATAAGGATTTTCGTGAATGGATTGGCGCCGCAGCCATGCTGTATGAAGTAGGTTTTTTTGTGAACCCAGTGGGCCGCCATCGTCACGCGTACTACATCATTTCCCGTTCAGAGTTGTTCGGCTTCACGCCTCTGCAACGCCAGACCATCGCCACGATTGCGCGCTTCCAGGGCAACTCCCGTCCGCAGTTGCGAGACCGGTTGATCAAGCTCTTGCCTGCCGGCGGACGTGCAGATGTGATCAAAGCCACCACGATTCTTCGCGTGGCTAAAGCCCTGAATCATGCGCGGCGCGGCGCCGTGCGGTCAGTGCGCGTGGTGGCGCGCGAAGAGCACATCACCATCAACATAAAGCCAGGACGTGGCGGCGCGGACCTGGAACTGTGGGCTGGCGAAAAAGAAGTGGCTTACTTCCGGGAAGTGTTTGGGCGCGAGCTGAGTTTCAAACTGGTTTGAAGCGTTCGGGCAATCTTGGGCGTCACTAGCCATTGCAAAGTTCCGGTTCGTCCGGTCATTTCTACTTTGGCGATGGACCCTTTCTTCAACTCCACGCGAGCGCCGCCGGCCCCTGCGACCGTCTTGCTTAAGAACTCTGACAAGCTAGGATTGTGACCAACGATCATCACAGCTTCATACTTACGGCAGCGTGTCACCAGTTCGTGGAATTGTTCCAGTTCGCTGTCAGATCGCAGCGCGTCATCGGTTTGTACCGCGCCTTCAAAAGCCAACTCGTTGGCCACCAGGGAAGCGGTCTGCAGCGAGCGTTTGAGCGGGCTGCTAATGATCTGGTCCACCTGCACGTCAAGGTTGGCCAGCAATCGTCCCACGTAGCGGGCTTGTAGAATGCCTTCTTCGTCCAGGGGACGGCGTTCGTCCTTGGTGGCGTTGAGTTGGGCTTTACCCGCCGATGCATGACGTAGGAAATAAAAGAACATAAGCGCTTAGCTTTCCACCGTCTGTTTTTTCCGTGCCACGCTGCTGCGCGCCCGTGATGATACGGGATCGGGGATGTCCGCCGCCGTGGCATTGCCTTCCGCCAGTGCGATCAGGAAGTCCTGGGCGACAAAGCTCTTTTGCCCGCGAGGCCGGGGCACATGGTGATAGTTGCCGTTGCGGTCCAGAAAGCGGGTTTTCGTATTGTCCGCCAAATAGGCGGCCAGGATTTCGTCCTTGATACGCTGCTTGAGGTTCGGATCAAGAATTGGACACAACACCTCCACGCGTTCATAGAGGTTGCGTGGCATCCAGTCCGCGCTGCTGATGTAGATTTGCTCGTCGCCGGCATTTTCAAAATAGAAAATGCGGCTGTGTTCCAGGAATCGGTAAACAATGCTGCGCACCACGATGTTGTCACTGATGCCCGGTACGCCCGGACGCAGCGAACACATCCCGCGAATCAGCAGTTCGATCTTCACTCCAGCCTGCGAGGCCTTGTACAAGGCTTGGATCACGTTCTTATCCAGAAGGGCGTTCATTTTAGCGATAATGCGTGCCGGACGGCCAGCCTTGGCGTGCTGGGCTTCGCGTTGGATCTGTGCGAGCGTAGTCGAAGCCAGATCGATCGGTGAGATCGCCAACGGCGCGTAGTTAGGCGCTTCAGAATATGCCGTCAGGTAGTTAAATACCTGATGGACAGCCGACGTGATCTGCGGTGACGCCGTCAACAAGCTCACGTCCGTATAGAAACGCGAGGTCGTGGGATTGTAATTCCCCGTGCCGATGTGCGCATAACGGCGAGTTACGCCGTCAGTATCGTGGCGTACCAGCAGGCAGAGCTTGCAATGGGTCTTTAGGCCCACCAGCCCGTGGTAAACCTGTACGCCTTCGTCTTCCATCATGCGCGCCCACTGAATATTGGACGCTTCATCAAAACGGGCTGTCAGTTCCAGGATCGCGGTGACTTCTTTTTCCTCACCGGCGGCTGTGATCAGCGCGCTCACGATCGGTGAATCGCGGCTTGTGCGGTAGATGGTTTGCTTGACTGAAATTACGTCCGGATCGCTGGCTGCTGTCTCGATGAAATCCACCACCGCGTCAAACGAATCGTAAGGATGGTGCAGCAGAATGTCGCGCTTACGCAGCTCGGTAAAGATGTTGTTGCTGCTGGCGGGCAGGCGCAGTTCGCGCGAGACAAAGCTCTTGTACTTCAGGTCCGGACGCTCGGTAAGATCGTAAATATTGAACAGGCGCGAAAGATTGACCGGGCCTTGCGTATAGAAGACTTGCCAGTCTTCCAGTTCAAACGTCTGTTGCAGACGGCGCGCGATTTCCGTGTGCACGCCGGCATCAATCTCCAGGCGTACAGCGTCACCCTTGCGACGCCGGTGCAGTTCGGTGCGTACAGACTCCAGCAGGTTACGGGCTTCTTCCTCTTCGAGGTAGAGGTTGCTATTGCGCGTAACGCGGAACGATGCGGCCGAAACTATTTCATAGCCGCGATACATTCTGGCCGCATGAGAAATCAGCAAGTCGGCCAGAAAGATGTAGTCCATCCCGGACTTTGACGGCAACCGCACCAGGCGCGGCAGAACACGCGGCACCGTAATCACGCCCATATACGTGCCTGTGGCGCGCCGCTTGCGCTTCAAGAGCAACGCAATGCAAAGCGCCTTGTTGAGAACACGGGGGAAGGGGTGCGAAGGGTCCACGGTGACCGGAGTCAGCAGCGGATCTACTTCCTTCAGGCAGTAATTATCCACGAACGCCAGTTGTTCAGAGTCGAGTTCTTTGTAGTCCAGGACGCGTATGTTTTCTTTGGCCAGAGCGGGCAGCAGCCGCTTGTTCCAGCATTCGTATTGCTCTCGGAGAAAGTCATGCGTCTCCTGGCCGATCAGGTCGCGCTCCTGCTGGGCGGTCAGGGCGTCAGGTCCGGAATCCTTGTAGCCTTCTTCAATGCGTTGTAGCAGGCCGGCCACGCGGACTTCAAAGAACTCGTCCAGGTTGCTGGCGCTGATGGCCAGGAACTTCACGCGTTCCAGCACGGGATTGTTGCTGTCGTTCGCTTCCTCCAGGACGCGCCCGTTAAAGGCCAGCCATGAGGTTTCGCGATTGATGTAAAGCGACGGATCGTCGATGGACCGATTCATAAATGTACTGCGATAAACGATGTACTACCGCAAACAAGGCTTAGCGGACTACCTGCGAAGGCCGGAAGTTTGCTGTGAGACTGCTAGTTGGTGCGAGCCCGTTGAATCTATTGTAGCTTCTTGTGCTCCAAACCGGGAATTTCAGTAGCTAAAGTGTTACTTTAGCTACTTCCGGTAAGTGTTTGTCCTTCAGCGCGATGCCGCACGTCCGTTCCCCGTACCCAGAAGATAACGTCTTCCGCAATGTTGGTTGCATGGTCAGCCACGCGCTCCAGGTTCCGGGCAATGATCAGCGTATCCAATGCGTCGCGATGGGCTTCCACCTGGTGGGTCATGGCGTAGTCAGCGGCCTCAAAGATTTCCCGGTTCATGTTGTCCACCAGGTCGTCGCGTTCCAGTACGGACTGCGCCATCTCGGCGTTGGCTGTGAGGAAAGAGTTCAGGGCGTCGCGAACCATGTTGATGCTCAAGCTGGCCATCCGCGGGATGTCCACGTTCAGCGTGGACCGCGTCTGTGCCACCATGTCCATCACGCGTTCAGAAATGTTCACCGCCTGGTCGCCCACGCGTTCCAGGTCGGAGTTGATCTTAATGCACGCGATGATGAAGCGCAGGTCCACGGCCATGGGTTGCTGCATGGCCAGCAGATCAATGGAAAGCTCGTCCACTTCGCGTTCCGCGGCGTTGATTTGCGCTTCGTCGCGCAGCACGAGTTCACAGACCGCGATGTCGCGATTGTCGTATGCTCTTATGGCGCGTTCCACGGCCTGTTCCGCCATGCCGCCCATGGCCAGCAGTTTCTGTTTCAGGTCGTCGAGCCCTTGGTGGAAGCGAGTACGCGTCATCCAAACCTCCCGGTAATGTAATCTTCAGTCCGCTTGTCAGAAGGCTTGGTAAACATCTTCTCTGTTTTGTCGAATTCGACCATGTTGCCCATCAGAAAGAAGGCTGTAAATTCAGCCACACGCGCGGCTTGCTGCATGTTGTGCGTAACGATTACTACTGTGTACTGCTTTTTAAGTTCAAAAATCAAATCTTCAATTTTGGACGTGGAGATCGGGTCCAGCGCCGACGCCGGTTCGTCCATCAGCAGTACGTCCGGTTCCACCGCCAAAGCGCGCGCGATGCACAGGCGTTGCTGTTGTCCGCCGGAAAGGCTGGCCCCCGACTTCTTTTTCAGATCGTCTTTCACTTCTTCCCACAGCGCGGCTTTCTTGAGTGAGCTTTCCACAATACCGTCGAGCTCGCTGCGGTTGGGATAACCATTCAGCTTAAGCCCGGACGCCACGTTGTCATAAATGGACATGGTGGGGAACGGGTTGGGCTTCTGGAACACCATCCCGATGCGGCGCCGCACGGAGACTGCCGATACGCCTTTGCCGTAGATGTCCATGTCGCCCACGGTCACTTTGCCGCCTACTCGCGTGTCCGGCAGTGTTTCGTGCATGCGGTTCAGGCAGCGTACAAACGTTGACTTGCCGCAGCCCGAGGGACCAATGATGGCCGTGCTCTGCTTGTCCGGCATGTCGATGTTGATGCCGTGCAGGGCCTGCGTGCTCCCGAACCAGGCATTGAGGTCTTTTACGTGGATCCCGGCGTCCATTAGCTGGCCCCTTTCAACGTGCCGCGGCTCGCAATCAGGCGGAAGACGATAACGATAGTCATAATGATGGTGATCAGCACTAAAGCGCCCGTCCAGGCCTGGGCGTGCGCCTGGTCGTAAGGCATGGTGGCGTACTTAAAGATCTGTAGCGGCATGGCCGCAATGGGCTGGTTGGGATTCACACTCCAGAATTCGTTACCCAGCGTCGTGAACATCAACGGCGCGGTCTCGCCGGCGATGCGCGCGAAGGCCAGCATGATGCTGGTGATGATTCCTGCTTTCGCCGTGGGCACCACCACGGAGAGCGTTGTGCGCCATTTCGGAATTCCCAGTCCAAAAGCAGCTTCGCGGATGGCCTGCGGAACGAGCAGCAGAACTTCTTCTGTGGTCCGGGCGATGACCGGGATCATCATGATCCCTAGCGCCACTGAGCCCGCCATCATGGAAAAGTGTCCTTGCGTGACGACGACCAATGCCCAGGCCGTCATGCCGATCACGATCGACGGTACGCCGTTCAGCACGTCGGCGGTAAAGCGCACAATGTTGCCGTACTTGTTGCGTCCATATTCAGCAAGAAAAACGCCCGAGCCAATCCCCAGGGGAATGCCAATGAGGCTGGCCACGGCCAGTAGCATTAGAGATCCAACGATCGCGTTGGCCATGCCCCCGCCGGTTTCACCAATCGGCACCGGTATCTGCGTAAGAAAAGCCAGGTTCAGCGCTGGAAGTCCGCGCTTGACCACCGTTCCCAGGATCAGAAACAGGGGCACAGTCACGATCAATGCAAAGAAAGTGATCACGCCCAGGGCCAGTGCATTCGTGAGCCGCCGGTGCCATTGAATGTTTTGTGTGGTCATATTTATGCCAGCGCCCTCGGCGTGCCGCGCGTAATGCTCCAGACAAGCAAACCGGCCAAGCCGTTCACAATCAAGGTCAGGACAAACAAGATCAGCGCCATTTCCACCAGCGCACTCAGGTACGTGTTACCCACAGCTTCGGTAAACTCGTTGGCAATCACGCTGGCCAGTGTGTTTCCGGGAGCAAAGAGTGACTTGGAAATTTCCGCGCGGTTGCCGATCAGCATGGTCACGGCCATGGTTTCGCCAAAGGCCCGGCCCATTCCCAGAATGATGGCTCCCAGGATTCCCGGACGCGCGTTGCGCAACACGGCGATCCGCAGCATTTCCCATTTTGTGGCGCCCAGGGCCAAAGCAGCTTCGCGCTGCTGCCGTGGGACGGCCATGATTACTTCGCGTGTAATGGAAGCAATGATCGGCAGGATCATGATGGCCAGAATGGTGCCCGCGGCCAGCATGCCGAACCCGTACATCCTGCCGGAAAACAATCCGGTCCATCCCATGTATTTGGCCAGAAACGGCTCTACGTGCAAACGCAACACGGGGACCAGCACAAAATAACCCCACAGGCCGTAAATCACGCTGGGGATGGCCGCCAGCAATTCCACCAGCATTGAAAGAACCGGACGGATCACGCGGGGACAAATCTCGGTAAGAAAGAGTGCTGTACCAATCGAAAGAGGTACAGCCAATATGAGTGCTACCAGGGCTGAAACCAGCGTCCCGAAGATGAAGGGCAGCGCGCCAAAATCTTCACCGACCGGGTCCCAAATCTGTTTCGTCAGAAAACCGAACCCAAACTTGCTCATCGACAAATGGGATTGAATGATCAATTCGTAGACGATCAATCCCACCGAAGCCACCAGGGCAATGGCACAGAAAGTAACGGCGCTGCGAAACACGCCATCGGCGAACACACTTTCCTTGGCTGTCAGGCGGCTTCTTGATCCCATCTGGGTTCCGGGCGCCATAGCCACCAACGGCGCGTTGCCCGGGGCGGGATTCAGGACCGTCTCCGGGGCATCTGCACGAAGCCCATCTGAACGAAGCCCGTCTGAACCCGGTCCGTCAGAGCGAGGTCCGTCAGACCTGGAATCGCCTGAGGCCGTGGGGTCGGGAAGTGTATGCATGTCTGCAACCTACCAAAGCATTGTTAAATGATTGTTAAAAAAGAGCGCCGGGGTTGAAACCGGCGCTCGGAGTGAGGAAGGAGGGTCTCGGGACCCAACTTTTACGGCAGAACGTAACGCAATACGATGTGATCCATGAACATGTGCGCGTTCTTGGGGGCCGTCAAGGCGCCCGTAGCCGCGTTCTTGGCCACGAACCAGGGAGCGCGCGTGGAGTAGCTGGCATCGTTGATCAACAGCAGAGCGCCAAACTGGGGATTCTTCCAGAGCGTCTGCGTCAACACGAAGCTGCCTTCCTGGATCGCGCGGTTGTTGCTGGTGGCCGAATTGGCTCCGCCAAATCCAATGACCGGTTTGGTGGCTGCCGCGGACGTAATATCAGCAAACGAATTTCGCTGATAGTAGGTGCCACCGTAGTAAGCGGCAATTTGGGTCTTGGCGCCTAGCTGGGTTTCAATTCCGCCGAAGCCGTTGGTCGTATGGATCATGGAGAGATTCAGATCGCAACCGCCGGCGTTGGTGCAAGTGGCTCCAGCGGCGTTCACCGGGACCACTACGAATTGCGGACCCAGACCGTTGAAGTAGCGGCCAATGCCCGTTCCGTAGTCTCCGTAAGCCATCACGCGGAAGTTCTTCATCAGTTCGAAGTTAATTCCGGCCATGCCGCCCGCGCCGATCTTGCTATGTTTTTGGAACGTCTCACCCGCGACAACCGGAGTCGGCTGGTTGGTGATCTTTGCGGAGGTGATCAAACCGCCGGCTTCAATGTGGAACGCATGCGCACCCAGCTTGGTGTCATACGCCATCTTGGTCATAACGTCCGGGAAGGCGTTAGGAACACCGGCTGTGGCCACGCCGTCAATTTGCGTGCCCAACTGTCCGGCAAG
>Ga0075026_100001067_pt1 | contig 11537 bp, 10 predicted proteins | sample Str012_2_FD_71392 | JGI IMG/M metagenome (GOLD analysis project Ga0075026, IMG submission 71392) | Freshwater sediment microbial communities in response to fracking from Pennsylvania, USA - Straight Creek_MetaG_SC_2012 | ecosystem: Environmental > Aquatic > Freshwater > Creek > Sediment...
GATCTCAGCTGGTCCAGGAAAAAGAGGTTGAAATCTTTCATCTCGACCACATGCACACCATACCGGGCCACTTGGGCACGCTGGTGCACAGTGAGGGTGCGAATGCCCACCTGGGTGAGGGACCCCAGGACGCCCTTCTCCATGAGCCGTGCGAATGGAGAGGCGTGGGAGTAGGGGTTGTCGTCGAAATTGTCATAGAGGTCGGCATGCGCATCCAGATGAAGTACATGAAGCCCCCTGTACTTCTCGGCATAGGCTTCGATGACCGGGAAAGAGATGGAATGGTCACCGCCGATGCAGAATAGTTTGTCGCCGGGTGTGAGTTCATGGGACACCTTTTCCTTGATGGCCAGGAAGGCCTTGCGGGGGTCATGGTCGGCGAAGTGCATGTCGCCCAGGTCTACATGTGATTTCCCTGCCAGGATCTCGGCGCCATTTTCTGCGCTGGTGTTGGCGGACCCGTCCGTTTCCATCGCCCGGATGGCCGGGGGTGCCAGGGCGGGACCGCGGAGGAAGGACGAATTTGCGTCGAAGGGGATGCCGAGGAGTTTGATCATGTGGTGAGGTTGGCGTCAAAAGTCCGGAAATTCCCCCCACCCTCCAAGGGTGCCACCCTTGGAGGGTGGGGGACAAAGAATGTTCAGAGTCCGGGAAGCACTATGCCGGAGAATCCACTCTTCTGCGCCATCATCTTCTCTACATCCTGCCAGGTGCGCGGTGCGGCAATGGACAGGTTCTCGTGTCCGGTCTTTGTGATCAGGATATCATCCTCGATACGCACGCCGATGTTCCACCATTTCTTGTCACAGGGACTTCCAGCCGGGATGTAGATACCCGGCTCCACCGTGATCACCATGTTTGCTTTGAGGTCGGTGTAGTGACCGACATCATGCACATCCAGTCCGATATAATGGGAGCAACCATGCGGATAATAGCGGCTGATCTCTTCCTTCGTTTTGATCAGGCCGAGTTTCAGCATTCCGTCCGTCAGCACCTCGCGGGCCTTGGCTTCGACTTGCTGGAACGTCGCACCTTCCCTGCAGAGTCCGATCGTGGCCTCCTGGGCATCATAGACCAGTTGGTAGATCGCCTTCTGTTCCGTGGTGAACTTGCCGTTCGCCGGAATCGCGCGGGTGACGTCCGCCGAATAGCCATGATACATGCAGGCCACGTCCATCAGCAGCAATTGGTTATCGATCTTCGTGGCGGAGTTCTCCTCGTAGTGAAGAATGCATCCGTTGCCGCCGGCACCCACGATCGGGGGGTATCCCTCTTCTTCGGCACCGTAGTATTTGTGCACATAGGTCTGAATGCCTTCGGCCTGATGTTCACTCATGTCGGGCGTGACGGCTTTCATCACTTCGGAATGCGCCAGCGCAGAGATCCGGGCCGACTTGCGAACGAGGTCCATCTCCTCGGGGGTCTTGATCTCTCTCAGGGTGTTCAGGATCTCCGTGAAGGCCAGCTGCGGTGAGGGCTTGGCTCCCATCGCAGACCTCGCCTTCTCATAGGAAGCGGAGTCGGTGGCGGAAAGCAAAGCGGCGATCTCCGGATCCTTCCTGAAATTCTCATACATTTCACCGGGTCTGTTCAGGAAAGCGATGATTCTTGTCCGGTTGCCATAGGTGGCCCGCTGCGATACCATCTGCTTGATGTTGTCGAGGTCCGGATTCGCGCTCTCCTTGAAACCCTTGGCCTTTGCCGATTTCATCAGCCCAAGCAGGTCCGACCCGGTTTCGTCCGACTTGACATCGTTGGGGATGCTTGCACCGAGGGCGACCGAATACTTGCTGAAATCGATGGGGTATGAGGCGAAATCCTTCCCCTCGAAAACGCGCTTGAAGCCAAGTTTATTTTTCACGCCTTCCACTCCAAGCCTGCGGCCGGTCCAGGTCTCCTGAAGCGGATCCCGTTTCCTGACGAAGAACAGTTCATTGTAGGCTGTGTCGCCCTGGCCTTGCATGTCCTTGAACAGGATCAGCAATGCATCGGGTTCCCCATATCCGGACAGATAGTATAGGTCAGGGTTCTGGTGATAGGGGTGATCAACATCCTTGGAAAAGGTGCGTTCAGGAAACGCGAAGATGAGCGCAACCGATCCTGCCGGCATGAGTGCACGGAAAGCTTCCCGGCGGCCCTTGTGAAAGGCCGGGGTCAGGTAGTCCGTGGGTAGGTTCTCCTGGGCTGCCAGGCTGAATGTCAGGAAGATGAGTGCGAGTGTATTCAGTGTCTTGTTCATGTTCTTATGATATGGAGGAGCTCTAAGATAGGGAATGGAGCACATCGAAGGATGCTTTTGGGATGAATGGCCTGTCAATGGGCCTTTTCTTTAGCTTCCTTGTCACTGACCCACTGCGCCAGTTCCTTCAGGCTTTCGTCCAGCATTTGCCGGTCGGCATATCCTCCGTTCCGGACCACAGCGTAGATCTTCTGGGTGGCCGTAATGTCTTTCAACGGGTCTGCATCAAGGATCAGAATGTCTGCGATCTTACCTCCGGCCAAGGCACCGTAGTCTTTCTGAACACTAAAAAATGCAGGACCGTTGATCACGGAAGCCCGTAGTGCGGAAACAGGGCTGAGTCCATAGTTCACCATCATGGCCAATTCCTGGTGTATACCGAGTCCGGGGTAGTTGAAGGAATTCAGGAACCCGGCATCTGTTCCGGCGATGATGGTCACGCCGGCTTTTTCAAGGAAGGGAAGGAGTGTTGCACTGGCTTCGAAATTCCGGTGACGGAGTTCGATGGCGGTCGCGTCATCCTTGAGTGCGCGTTGAACCCTCCATCCATACGTCCTCTTCAGGTCGGGCCCGAGATATTTCAGGTAGTCATCATGGATGTGGTCATCCTGGTCAAGGTAGGCGGTGATATGGCTTCCATTCATCGTGGGGACGACAGCAGTGCCCTGATGGGCAAGAATCCTGAAATTTTTCAGGGCCACGCTGGTATCCCGGGTCTGCAAGGTGATTGCTGAGGCTTCGGCCCCGGTCATCGTATTGTCTCCACGCATCCTGGCGATCCGGGCCTCTTCAGTCGTGGCTGCGCGGAGCACATAGCCCAGGTGCTCGATCGAAGACAGTCCAGCTGCAGAAATGTCCTCAAGGGTGATGGATGCGGGTACATGCCCCGATACTTTCCATCCTCTTTTTCGCGCCTCGCGGACACTTTCGAGAAACAGGGAAGGAGGCATCGTGTTGTCCGTGATCTTGATGAAGTCCACCTTGAGTTTTTGTAAGGAATCCAGCGCGGCCATCAACTCGTCATGGTTGGCGATCTCCAGGTCACCCGGCCAGATGGACTTCGGCCCTTCCAACTTGGGGCCCGAAGTGAAGATGCGTGGTCCATTGCGTTTCCCATCATTGATCTCATTCTTCCATTTGATCACATCGAGGCTGATGTCCTCTGCACAATCGCGCACGGTGGTCACGCCCCAGGCCAGGTAGAGTGGCAGGAGTTGCTCATTCTCGTCCACGAGCGTGTCGCCCCCGAAATGTACATGCATATCCCAGAGACCCGGCATGGCGAATTTCCCGGTCGCGTTCACGGTTTTGTCAGCCTTGTATTTTTTTTCGATCGAATGGGGGCCGGTATCAACGATCCGCCCCTGTCTGACCGCCACGGTCTGGTGCCCGATGGTCTTGCCGTTGGCCACATCCACGATGTTCACGTCCTGGATGATCAGGTCTACGCGTGTTTGTGCAGTTGCGCCGAATAGGACGAAAGTCAGAAGGATCGTTGCTGTGGTATATTTCATCGATGGAATGGTTTCCAAATTCATATCTCTTCCCTGAGGTCCATGCGCATTTCCACGCAGTAGGGCCTGAAGCCCATCTTCTCATAGGCGCTCATGGCATCGGTGTTGCCTGAGTACACATCGAGGCGGCCGTCAAGTTCAGCCACGATCATCAGCAGGTTGGGATTCTGCAGCATGCCCTCCAGATCGTAGTAATGGATGTTGCTTTCCTTGATAGTGGGGTCGAAAGGTCGTTCCGCCTCAATGAGTGCCTGCTCCATTTCCTTCAGTTGATCCAGGTCGGACCATTTAGCTTTCCGTATGGTTATCTCTCCCATGTTCGGGGTGGGGATTTCAGTACATTAGTGATCCGGAAGGTACAACGAAACCCTCCCACGATCTTAATATGGGAAAATTCCATACCAGCATCCATCCCGAACATGAGGCGTTCATCCGGGACCAACATATTTTTTTCGTGGCCACGGCCCCTCTGAAAGAGGACGGGCGCGTCAACCTTTCTCCCAAAGGCCTGGATGCGTTCCGCGTCCTGACAGACCACGAGGTTGGATACATGGACCTCATCAGCAGCGGCAATGAGACCAGCGCGCACACCCGCGAAAATGGCCGCATCACATTCATGTTCTGTTCCTTTGGCGAGAAGCCCCTGATCCTTCGTTTGTATGGGAAGGGAAGGGCCTTGCTGAAGGGTACGCCCGAATATGATCGCTACGCGCCCAGGTTCAGAACCTACGCGAGCACACGGCAACTGGTCATCGCCGACATCGAACTGGTGCAGACATCCTGTGGGTTCGGAGTACCGCAATTCCAATATGAAGGTGAGCGGGACATCCACTTCGAATGGGCCGATCGGAAAGGAGAGGAGGGACTGAAGGAATACATACGAAGCAATAATCTCGTAAGCCTGGATGGGTTGCCGACCGACCTCGGGGTTGATTGGGGAGCCATGGGCACCCTGGATGACTGACACGCATGCCAACACCATACCATACCATAGCCGTCACCGGGGCCAGCGGTCATATCGGGCTCGTATTGTGCCGTGATCTTCTGGCAGGAGGATACGCCGTGCGTGCGCAATATCACTCAGAACCCCGGGGGCTTGAGGGCCTGCCCCTTTCCTTGCATCGGGGAGATGTGATGGATCCGGAAAGCCTTTCCAAACTGTTCGAAGGATGTGATGCTGTCATCCACGCTGCGGCCCGGATCAGCATCCATGGGGATCCTGATGGATCGGTGTATCGAACGAATACCGAAGGGACTAAAAATGTGTGGGAGGCATGCCGGTGCGCGGGTGTGAAAAGGCTCGTGCACCTCAGCAGCGTCCATGCCGTCATGGAACTGCCTCTTGACCAGCCCTATGATGAGCGACGTCCATACAAGCCCGAGGGATCGAGTCGGTATGACCTTTCAAAGGCAGTTTCGGAGCAGTACCTTCTCGCACAGGCGCATTTCAGGGTGCCAGAGGTCGTCATCCTCAGGCCAAGCTCCGTTGTAGGTCCGCTGGATGCGCGGCCATCAGAGATGGGAAAGGCGTTGATCGATATGTACGAGGGTAGGATACCGATGTTGCCCAAAGGCGGATATGATTTCGTGGATGTGCGGGATGTGAGCAGGTCGATCATCGCGGCATTGGAGAATGGACGACCTGGGGAGGTGTATCTGCTTTGCGGTAAGTATCAGACTTTGAAGAATCTGGCTGCGATGGCAGGGACCGTCACCGGCAGGCGTATGCCGCAAGTGACATTGCCCATATCGTTATTATATCTTATGTTGCCCCTGGTGAAATTGTATGGACGATTGCTGGGTGCCGCACCGCAATTCACTCGCGAATCGCTGGCGGCACTGGAGCATGGGCATCCGCGCATGGATGCCGGAAAAGCCCGCCATGAACTTGGGCACATCGTCAGGCCAATGAAAGAAACACTCAAGGATTTTTACGACTGGCAGAAAGAGAATAAAACCGCCCGCTGAATGCTCAACCCCGCCCTGGAATGGATCTGCTACGGCTGGATCCTGATCGCCGCCGCTGTTTTTGTGACCATGTTCTTCATTACCGCGCCCTTCGGACGCCACACCTCTGATAAATGGGGTATGATGATCGACAATAAGTTGGGCTGGTTCATCATGGAGCTTCCCAGTTTCGCCATCATGGCTGCCTTTCTCTTCTTTGGCGACCATTCATTTTCAGACCTGCGGTGGGTGTTGTTCGCATTATGGCTCGTGCACTATGCGAACCGCACCTTCGTATATCCACTGCGGATCAGGGCTACGGAAAAGAAGATGCCCATCTTCATCGTATTGAGTGCCATTTGCTTCAATGTCGTGAACGCCGGACTGAATGGCTATTATCTCGGGCAGGTGGCCCTTCCAGGCACATATGGCTCGTCGTGGACGGCTGCTCCCCAGACCTGGATCGGGGCGTCGCTTTTCATCGCCGGTATGGCTATCAACCTTCGTTCGGATGAATACCTGATCCACCTGAGGAAACCTGGCGAGACCGGTTACAAGATCCCTCGCGGAGGATTGTTTGAACTCGTCTCTTCTCCCAACCTGTTCGGGGAGGTATTGGAGTGGAGCGGTTTCGCCTTCATGGCATGGAACCTTCCGGCCACCACGTTCATGGTGTGGACCTTCGCCAATCTGGTACCGCGCGCGAAGAACCACCACGATTGGTACCTGCGCACATTCCCCGACTATCCGAAAGACAGGAGGATCGTGTTCCCGTTCTTGTTCTGAGTGTTGCTTTTCAACGTTGCTTTGCCATGATCATTGCCGGCAGTGAAGCCATCACTTCGTTGAATCGTTTTGCCTCTTCTTCCAATGGGCCATGACCGGACTTTTCGAACCATATCTGTTCCTTGAAAGGTGCCCTGACTTTTCGGAAGAGTTTTTCCGTCAGTGTTTGTGGCACGTTCCAGTCGTGCCGCCCGCTGAGGAATATCACGGGAATGGGAAGGCTATCGAGGTTCCTGAAGTCGGCGCTGAACATGTCCCTCGCCAGGGCAGTCGAGGAATATTGGAAGCCTTTGTTCCAGTCATAGGCGCGGTAGTCGGCATCAGCAGTCATAGCGGCTGTTACGGTAGCCTGTGTGGACGTGTCGAACACGGCACCGTTGTAGGGCGCGATCAACTCGTATTGCTTCATGAATGTCGACAGATTTGCCCCCCTCAGTTTATTCAGGGCGGATATTGTTGCTCCATCTTTCCTGTCACCGGCCTCTTTACGCAGCCAGTCCCGAGTGGCCGCCATGCCTGCCTGGAGGTTGACGACCTGGGAGATGGAAACATAGGCGATATAGTCGGCCGGATATTTTCGAACGAGTTCCATGCCGACGATGCTGCCCCAGGAGAAACCCGCGAGCCAGATCTTCCGTTGGCTGAATTTCTTTTGGAGTATCCCGGTCAGTTCATGGGCATCGGCGATGATCTGTGCCAGGGACATGTTACCTGCGGCGCTGTCCCGCAGATAACTCAGGCCGCACCCCCGCTGGTCCCAGGAGGCCACGATGAAGTTCTTGCCGAGGTCGGCATTCAGGTGTCGGAGCATGGGGGTTTGTGGCCAGCCTGGTCCGCCATGTATGAAAAGCAACAATGGCAGACTCTGGGAAGTGCCGAAGGTTTCAACATATTGGGATTCGCCTCCGAGCGACAGGTAGCCCCGTGTATTGACGGACAGGCTATCCAACTGCCTGGCCAGGGACTTCTCTTGTTTGGCTTTATCACCACAGGATGCCATGAGGAAGAGGAGGCAGGTCATTGTGGCGATCGTTCTCATGATTTAAATCGTCTTTGAAAGATGTTCCGATAGTTTTTCCAGGAAGACCTCAGGTTCATCTATGCAAAGCAACAATCGATCCGTCTCTTTTTGGATGCCGAAAGCGCGAATCACGCGAACGGGTGTGTTCGTTCGGATATCGATCGTATGCTTCTCCATGCCTTTCACCAGCGCGATCTTGAGATGATCCTCTTTAGGGATCGATCGGGCTGCAATCACCACTGATTTGAGCAAGTTATAAGGGATGGTGACATCACCACCCAGCAACCCATGGCGGATGACTAGAGCATTTTCTTCTAGCCTGATCGGCCTAGCAGGCAGGGCCCGGATATGCCCGATCAGTTGAAAACAGCTATAGATGCTGAGGGCTGTGATGATCCATGCGGTGGTTCCGCTCCAGATGGAGACCAGGAAATGCATGCCCAAGGTTTCTACGAGGAAAATGCCCAAGAAGGCATACAAGACGAGGATGATGCCACTCTTTTTATGATTGCTGAACGTGTTGACCTGATCAGCTTCCCTTGCCTTGCGGGATGCAAATGCGTAATAGAAAACAGCTACTTCAGAGGCGATGATATTCGCTGCACGCGGATGGCCCATGAGTTCCGTCAGTACCCGTCGGGTGCTGAATAAAAAGTCCTGTCTATGTTTGCCTTCCGCTTGATCGATCCGGCCCGCTTTCACGAATCGCCAGATGATGTAGCCGATGACTGCGATCTCCGCCAGTGGAGCCAGCCACCTGCGCCATTGCAGAACCATGGTGCGCTCTTGGCCGGAAAGCAAAAGAGTGGCTATGAGTAAGCCGAGAAGGGTGACCCTCAACACGGCGTAGGCAGAGACATTTTGTTTTCGCCCGATCAGCCAATAGAGGAGCGGTGCCGTGATCAACAGGTCGCACAACAGTGGCCCGGTGAACCGTTGTGGGCTGGCCTGGAACACCGCCGTTCGGGTGATTCCCCAGCAGCCCAGGAAGACCAGGGCCGTTGATGCGAGGGCCAGTTGTTTCCGATTTATAATGCGAGTAGTCACTTATAAGCGTCTAAGTCTATTTTAAAACGGAGTGGTGGCACGAGGTGGTGGCACGACCTCGTGCCACCACCTCGTGCCACCGGGTTTATTTTTTGAGGAGGTCATCCTGTATCAAATATCGCTCGCGCGTCTTCTCGGTCTCGGCCCTCGACCAGGTGTCGATCCGCATGACCGATGACGGAACACCGGGTTTCACCGCGGGCCAGCTCGGCGTACCGAGGCCATTCGGATTACCCGACTTGATGAAGTTCGCAAACATGGCCTGCATGATCTCGGACACTTTATGATCTTCGGGCTGCCAGTCGTAGGTTCGGTTGGTGGGCAGGTTGCCCAGCGCGTACTCGATTTCGGCGGAGTGAACGGCACCCGCGTCAGCCGGTTTGGGCTTCGCTGCGGTACCATCACCTTTCACGACGCCGCCGGCGAGCCCGGGCGTAGCATTGCCCATCTCGGCGCGCATGGCCGGGCGGGGACGCTCATAATAATACCGATAGGTAGGTTTTGCGCTCGTGCGGGCATGGACATCGATCCATTTCCAGGTGCCGAAACCGATGAAAGCGTCGCTGGCCATTTCTGTGGCGACCTGCAATGCTTCTGCATCGGTGGCAGGGTTGTAGGCTTTCAACATCGCTTCGGCCTTGTCCGGATACATCCGCTTTATGGCTTTGGCCAGGTTCTCCTTCGTCGGTTCATCCTTGCCGAAGAAACCGGCTCCATTGCCCTCCATGGAATTCCATCCCGCCATCAGCGGAACCTTTGCTTGTTCGCCCTTGGCGTAGATCTCGCTGGGGCTCTTCGGGAAAAGGTAGCCATCCACCACGACCGGGAACAATTCCCATTCATGGTTGGCGGAGAGTTCAAGGATCTGTTGGGCGGTCATCTTGCGCAGTTCGGCGATCGATTTGCCACCGGCGAGTTCGCCGAATTTGAGACCTTTCTTTTCTCCTTCGGCCAGGCTTGCCGGCGAACGCTGCCCGAGCAGGGAACCACTTTCGCCGATCGCTCCGGCGATGAGGTTGCGGGCCAGGGGAGTGGCCATTTGCGCGCAAACGGAGAATGAACCTGCGGATTCACCTGCGATGGTGACCCGCTTGGGGTCGCCGCCGAAAGCAGCGATATTCTCCTGCACCCATTTGAGGGCATAGGCCTGATCCAAAAGACCTTGGTTGCCGGAAGCGTGGTGGGGAGACTCTTTCGTCAGGTCAGGATGGGAGAGGAAACCGAAAACCGTCAGGCGATAATTCACGGTCACGGTTACGATGCCTCGGCGTGCCAGGCTTTCGCCATCATAGCGGGGTTCGGAACCGTCACCGGCCATGAAACCTCCACCATAGAAATACACCAGCACGGGCAATTTGTCCTTGCCGTTGTTCGCAGGGGTCCAAACATTGAGGTAAAGGCAATCCTCACTGATGCCATCCGAACGAAAACCCATGTCGCCGAAAAGGGCACGTTGCATGGCCCTTGGCCCGAAATTGTCGGCCTTGCGTACACCGGACCAACTTTTGACAGGCTGCGGTTCCCTCCAGCGAAGATCACCCACAGGAGGAGCGGCATAAGGCACTCCCTTGAATGCACGGATGCCGGACACATCCACGCCTTCGAGAAGGCCGGTCGCTACTTTGACCTGTAAGTTGGATTGGGATCTGACGCTCATGAGCGAGAGGGTCAGCAGGGAGATCAGGAAAAGATGTTTCATGGATGCAATGGTTGGTTGGGTTACACTGAAAGTTACGCAATTCCGGATTCCGGATTCCGGATTCCGGATTCCTTTTCTCGTGATGCAGCCCCGCCATACGCACTGCCTGTAGCAAGGCTTCGGGCACTTGCGATTTCGATGTGGAATCCCTACCTTGAAGCACCACTTCCTCATGACAAGAAACCACCTTCTCCCCGCCCTGGTATGGATGCTGCTGACCTTCCTTGCATTATCCGTTGACGGCCAGGCCATCAAGCCGGACACCGTATACACGGGCATCTACGTCACCAGTGTGCATGACATCGATTTCAAGCAGAAGGAATACCGCGTCAACCTCTGGTTGTGGATGCGCTACCGCAATCTTGATTTCGACTTTGTGAACAAACTGGAAATTCCCCAGGCCAAGACATTCGAGAAGTCATTCTCGACCCTGGACTCTTCGAACGGTTGGTATACACTGAATGTGAAACTACAATGCGTGATGAAGGACTCGTGGAGGATCGCCAACTTCCCCTTCGATCAGCAGAAGCTTCGCCTTTCTTTCGAGAACTCTCAGTTCGATAACCGATACCTGATCTTCGCGCCGGACACGGTCGGCCAGCATTTTGATCCTCGGTTCACCCTCAGTGGCTGGAAGATCGACAGTTTCATCGTGAACATCGGCAATCGCGCTTACGAGACCAATTTCGGAGATAGAACCCTGCCGAAACCCCACGTTGAATACAGTGCTTATCGGGTGCGCATGAGCATCACCCGCGATGCGATGGGCTTGTTCTGGAAGATGTTCCTGGGCATGTACGTCGCTTTTCTCATCGCCTTCGTCTGCTTCTTCATTCATGCGGACAGCTTCGACTCCAGATTCGGCCTCAGTGTCGGCGCCCTTTTCGCGGTCATCGGCAACAAGTACATCATCGACTCCTCCCTCCCCGACAGCACCACATTCACGCTGGTGGACACGCTCCACGGGATCACCCTGCTCTTCATTCTTCTGGTAGTCACTTCAACCGCCTACTCCCTCAAGCTGCTCAAGGACAAAGGAATGGAAAGGGCTGAAAGGTTTGATAAAAAGGCTGCCTGGATCCTGGGCACGATATATGTTGCCTTGAATGCGTGGTTCATTTACAGCGCTGCGCGCTGAATTCGCGAATTCGCGGATTAGCGAATTAGCGAATTCTTTGGTTCGGATCCGCCGCAAGATTGCTATTTTGCTGGCATTCCATCAGGGGCCTGGGCATCTCAGTGGCCGGCTGTTCAATTCGCCAATTCGCCAATTCGCCAATTCGC
>Ga0075026_100001068_pt1 | contig 11523 bp, 7 predicted proteins | sample Str012_2_FD_71392 | JGI IMG/M metagenome (GOLD analysis project Ga0075026, IMG submission 71392) | Freshwater sediment microbial communities in response to fracking from Pennsylvania, USA - Straight Creek_MetaG_SC_2012 | ecosystem: Environmental > Aquatic > Freshwater > Creek > Sediment...
GGTTGTTCGCATCCAGTTTCAGGAAATCTTCTTCCTGAATGGATGTATCAATGCCAAAGTTTACGATGGACGCAAGCTTGAACCCTTCAAAATCATCCATCTCTTTGAAAGAGTTCACGAGTCCTTCTGCAACCACATAAAAAGCATTGTCGAGATCGAGCGCCAATCTGTCTCCAAACAAAGCATGATTGCGTTTCTTGTATACCACGTTCCTTTGTTTGTTCATCACATCATCATATTCGAGCAATCTTTTACGAATGCCGAAATTATTTTCTTCTACTTTTTTCTGTGCACGTTCAATACTCTTCGTGACCATACTATGCTGGATGACTTCGCCTTCCTTGTATCCCATTTTGTCCATGAGTGAAGCAATGCGTTCGCTGCCGAACATGCGCATCAGGTCATCTTCCAGCGAAGAATAAAACTGTGTTGTTCCGGGGTCACCCTGGCGTCCTGAACGACCGCGCAACTGGCGGTCAACGCGACGGCTTTCATGCCTTTCGGTTCCGATGATGGCCAACCCATTGGCTTCTTTCACTCCTGCACCCAGCTTGATATCGGTACCGCGACCCGCCATATTGGTGGCAATGGTCACCGCACCCGGCAACCCGGCTTCTGCAACCACCTGCGCCTCCCGTGCGTGCTGCTTTGCATTCAGCACATTGTGCGGGATTTTTTTAACGCCAAGCATCTTACTCAGCAACTCACTTACTTCCACGGAGGTCGTACCCACTAGTGATGGGCGACCTTCGCTCCGTAATTTTTCTATTTCGTCGATAACGGCTTTGTATTTTTCGCGCTTTGTTTTGTAAACGAGGTCCTGGTGGTCCTTTCGTATCGCAGGAACATTGGTTGGAATAGTAACCACATCCAGTTTATAAATATCCCAAAGTTCGGCTGCTTCCGTTTCTGCAGTACCGGTCATACCTGCAAGCTTATGATACATGCGGAAATAATTCTGCAAGGTTACCGTAGCGTAGGTTTGAGTAGCTGCTTCGATTTTTACATTTTCTTTTGCTTCAATGGCCTGGTGAAGACCATCGCTATACCGGCGCCCGTCAAGGATACGGCCTGTCTGTTCATCAACAATTTTCACCTGTCCTTCCATCACAACATATTCCACGTCTTTATCGAAGAGTGTATATGCTTTTAATAATTGCTGTACTGTATGAATTCGATCAGCCTTTATAGCATAATCATTCAGTAAAGCCTCTTTACCCTGTAGTTTTTCCTCGGAAGGTGCATCATTTTTTTCGATGTCGGCGAGTTTGATGCCGATATCCGGTAACACGAAAAATTCCGGATCTTCTCCTTCGCGGGTGATCATTTGGATACCCTTGTCCGTTAGATCAACCGAATTATTTTTTTCATCGATATAGAAGTAAAGTTCAGCATCAACTTTCGGCATTTCCTTTTGCTGGTCGGCCAGGTAATAATTTTCCGTTTTCTGCAGTTTCACTTTTACACCCGGCTCACTCATGAATTTAATCAGGGCGCCGGTTTTAGGTAGTCCGCGGTATGCGCGCATCAATGCGAGCCCTCCGTCCTTGGCGTCATCGTTACCCTCGCCCATTTTTTTCTTCGCTTCATTCAAAAACTGGTTCACAACTCTTTTTTGTGCATCTACCAGTTTTTCAACCCTGCTTTTCAGGATATGGTATTGTTGATCGTCCCCCCTGGGAACGGGACCAGAAATAATCAATGGAGTACGCGCATCGTCGATGAGTACGCTATCCACTTCATCCACCATTGCGTAGTGATGTTTGCGTTGAACCATTTCATCGGGAGAATGAACCATGTTATCACGCAGGTAGTCAAACCCGAATTCGTTGTTGGTACCATAAGTAATGTCGGCCTGGTATGCTTTGCGTCGGGCTTCGCTATTGGGTTCGTGACGATCGATGCAATCAACTGTGATGCCCAGCCATTCGAAAATAGGGCCATTCCATTCTGCGTCGCGTCGTGCGAGATAATCATTGACCGTTACAATGTGAACGCCCTCTTCTGCCAGCGCGTTGAGATAAGCAGGCAAAGTGGAAACCAGTGTTTTTCCTTCTCCCGTAGCCATTTCTGCGATCTTGCCTTCGTGCAAAACAGCGCCGCCAATTAACTGGACGTCGTAATGCACCATGTTCCAGGTGATTTGTCCGCCGGCAGCGGTCCAGGTATTCTTATAAATACACTGCTCGCCTTCTATGCGGATATGATCTTTCTTTATGCTGAGTGTTTTATCGAGCTCCGTGGCGGTGGCAATGATTTCTGCATTTTCCTTGAAACGGCGGGCCGTTTCTTTCACCACGGCGAAAGCTTCGGGAAGAATTTCCTTCAGCACTTCTTCAATCTGTTTATCCCTGTTTTTTTTCAGTTCATCTATTTGGGTATAGAGCGCGTCCTTTCCGCCAATATCACTGAAAGGAAGTTCTTCTGCTTTTTTATTGAGATCCGCAATTTCGGTATCGATGGTTCCAAGATGATCCTTTATGCGCGTTTTGAATTCTGTCGTTTTGGCCCTCAATTGGTCATTATTGAGTAACTGAAAAGCGGCAACATGCTGATTCACCTGGCCTACGATAGGCTGGAGGATTTTTACATCCTTTTCCGACTTATTTCCACCAAATATTTTTGAAATAATCCCTAACATATTATGGAATTGATTGATTGTTTAATGCACGAATCCTACACCGGTTCAAATTTGGTGCTATCCTTTGATAACGAGCCAAATTGACAGGGAGGCAAAGGTAAGGAAAAGCTGGTTGTGCCAGTTTATCGATGGCCGATGATCGTTGACCGATGGCCGGAGAGAGTGGATGGCCGATGATCGATGATCGATGGCCGTTGGGCATGCCTGAATTTGTCACAAATTTTGCAACCAATTCAATGTTTTCCAGCCATCCGCCATCGATCATCGGCCATCTTCTTCGGATGTTCAGGTTATTTAGTATTTTGGCAAACATTATTGCCTGCTTATGAATCAATTACATGCCAAGGATTATATCGTGTTCGGGATTTATTTTTTGGCCGTCTCCAGCTATGGTTATTATATCTATCGAAAAAAAAGACCTGCCCAAACAAATTCCAAAGATTTTTTCCTGGCAGAAGGAGCACTTACCTGGTGGGCGATTGGCGCTTCGTTGATTGCCTCCAATATATCAGCTGAGCATTTTATAGGGATGTCGGGTTCGGGATTTGCGCTGGGTTTGGCCATCTCAACTTATGAGTGGATGGCAGCTGCAACATTGATCATCGTGGCAGTATTCATTATACCAGTCTACCTGAAAAATAAGATCTATACGATGCCGCAATTTTTAGCGGTCAGGTATAATAGTTTAGTGAGTACGATCATGGCGATATTCTGGTTATTGGTTTATGTTTTCGTTAACCTAACCTCCATCATCTATCTAGGTGCACTCGCTATCAATTCCATTTCGGGTATACCTTTCGGTTGGTGCGTCGCCGGCCTCGCCGCTTTTGCGGTTTTTGTGACATTGGGAGGAATGAAAGTGATTGGATATACGGATGTATTCCAGGTGCTGGTATTGATCCTCGGCGGATTGGTTACTACCTATCTCGCACTCACACTACTCTCCGAACACATGGGATATGGAAAGAATGTTTTAAAAGCACTGAGCCTGATCAGATCGCAGGCGCCTTCGCATTTCCATATGATATTTAATAAGTCAAATCCTTATTACAAAGATCTCCCCGGCTTGTCTGTGCTGGTAGGGGGTATGTGGATCAACAACCTGAATTATTTCGGGTGCAATCAATATATCACACAACGTGCGCTGGGCGCGGATCTCAAGACAGCACGCAGCGGATTGCTATTTGCTGCCTTTCTCAAATTGCTTATTCCATTAATCGCGGTATTGCCCGGAATCACTGCCTATGTTTTGTATCAGCAGGGAATGTTTCATCCGGAAATGGCGGACGCGGCTGGTGTGTTGAAGCCAGATCATGCCTATCCAACTTTACTGAATCTTTTACCCGCAGGATTAAAAGGACTTGCCTTTGCAGCACTCACCGCAGCTATTGTAGCATCGCTGGCGGGAAAAGCCAATAGCATCTCAACGATTTTTTCGCTGGATATCTATCATAAATTTTTCAATAAATCAGCGACGGAAAATCAATTGGTGAAAACGGGAAGATGGGCAGTCATCATAGCCATGATTCTCGCGAGCCTGGTTGCACCGGCACTGAGAAATCTTGACCAGGCTTATCAGTTCATACAGGAATATGTTGGATTTATTTCTCCGGGCGTCCTGGCCATTTTCCTGCTGGGTTTTTTCTGGAAACGAACCAATGCGACAGCGGCACTCACTGCAGCCCTGCTCACGATTCCGCTTTCCACCCTGCTCAAATTCCTCCCGGCCTGGACGAATGGGGCATTTCCCGACTATCCTTTTCTTGACAGGATGTCTATTGTATTCGTGACGATTATAATCCTCATGATTGTCATCAGCCTGATGGACAATCGAAACAAGGACAAGGCGCCGATTATTTTGGTAGATAAAAGCATGTTTAAAGTGTCATCTTCCTTTATCGTTGGGTCGGTTATTATTCTGGGCGTACTCACGGCTCTGTATTCTGTCTTCTGGTAAACGATGGAATGGGCAAAAAAACACCCCGTTTAGGGCTGGCGTTATCGGTAATTTTTACTAATTTAACAGCTGAAATTCGCTATATGAAACAGGAAAATGTTTTGACGAAAGACGAAATGAACCCGCTTCAAAATATTGAACAGTGGGATGAGGATGTATTGGAGCGTTATCCCGAACCCGGGCAACCCGCCAAGACAAAGGAAGAATTCAGGAATTACGACAATCCTGTTCGCGATACTGTACGCGAGTTTTATCGTCTCAACCATCGTTACCAGACATTCGATTTTGTAAAAGAGAAAGAAAAAGAATTTTTACAATTTAACCGGAAAGAAATGCCGGTATGGAATGCGATGGAATTCCTAAATACTTTGGTAGATGATTCCGATCCTGATACGGATCTCGATCAATTGCAGCATCTTCTTCAAACTTCGGAAGCCATCCGTGCCGATGGTCACCCGGATTGGTTTGTGCTCACTGGTTTCATCCATGATATGGGTAAAGTACTTTGTCTTTTTGGGGAACCACAATGGGCTGTGGTGGGAGATACATTTCCGGTAGGTTGCAAATTCTCCGACAAGATTGTGTATCCTGAATATTTTGAAAACAACCCCGATTCAAAAGATGAAAGGTTCAATACAAAATATGGAGTCTATGAACATGGATGTGGACTGAGAAACGTTCACATGTCCTGGGGCCATGATGAATATCTTTACCAGATCATGAAAGATTACCTGCCTGAAGAAGGTTTGTACATGATCCGCTATCACTCTTTTTACTCGCAGCACCGCGAACATTCTTATGATCATTTACTGGATAACCATGACCGTGAGATGTTTGACTGGGTAAACAAATTCAACCCTTACGATCTCTATTCCAAGAGTCCCAAACCGCCGGTGTTGAAAGAGCTGAAGCCCTACTACGAGGACCTGATTGCGAAATATCTTCCTGCAACGATAAGATTGTAAATTTTAGGGCATTTAAATGAGAAGTTGATCTGATTCAGTATTGACTTCCATTTCGTGTGCAAGAGGTTTCCTGGGATCAATTACAAACCAGAGCAGGAAACCTACTCCCTGTGCAAAAGCAATTACAAACAGTGGCCGGCTGAAATGGTGTGATGCATCCACCATATTTCCAAAGACGATCGCGAGAAAAAAAGCACCCATCTGCCCAAAAAAATTCATGGCACCAGTCACCGTGCCCGCATTATTTTTCCCAATATCAGTGCAAACAGCAAAGCATGACATGACTCCGAATGAATAAAATCCATTGGCTGCAATTAGGCTGCCCGCAGATATACTGGGCGAAGAAGTAATCGCTGCCACCAGGATCGAAAGTCCGCAGCATCCGATGCCAATCATGCCGATGCATCTTCTTCCAAAAAACAATCCCTTCTTTTTTGCGAGCAAGTCTATACAATATCCTCCGAGGAGTAGCCCGATTATCCCCACGATAAACAAAGCAGAAATGATACCGCTCGTTTGATTTTCCGAAAAATGCAATTTCTCCTGTACATATACCGGCATCCAGGCTATAAAAAAATAGTTAGCCCACTGAAAGCAGAAATACATTACCATCAACGCCCATAGTGTACGACTGCGAAAAATAATTTTCCAGGGAACCAGTGCCTGGTGAGGACTATACCTTCGGTTCTTCTCGATATGCTCCGATTCTTTTTTCGAGATACCGCGCATTTCGGAGGGAAAATTCTTGAACCATGAATAACAAAGCAATACCCAAATCAATCCAATCGCCCCATTTACAAAAAATGGCATTCGCCAACCCCAGGCGGCTGCGATAGGAATAATGATCAGCGGTGCGATGGCCGAACCGATTTGGGTACCGATCCCCATCCAGGGAAGTGCACGCCCTATCTCCTGTGAGGGAAACCATCTCGAAATCACAAGAACAGAATTGGGCATGGTACCCGATTCACCCATCCCAAATAGGAAGCGAATGATGAGCAAAGAAATCAATCCTGAAACCAATCCGGTTAACATTGTAAACAAAGACCACCACAAAACAATCCGAATAAAAACTTTCCGCGGGCCAATCCGATCGCCCCAGGCTCCGGAGGGAATTTCAAAAAGCGCATAAGCAAGGGCGAAAGAAGCCAATACCCAACCAAATTGCTGGTTCGTGAGACCCAGATCTGCTTTCAATCTTACTCCAACGATAGAAAGGCAAATTCTATCGAGATATGTAAGGGTTGTGAGTGAACAGATAAATACGAGTACCCTGAAACGATATGGGATGGCAGGCAACATGCATTGAAGCTAAATCAAATTATGATATGATGATCAATGAAGACCGGGTGAAGCCTCTTGATACATTGGCACAAAGCGGAACAAAAGCTTCAGCTCAAAACTTGCTGCACCAAGAATATTGATTGTGTATTAATACAGCGCAGTTAGCTTGTTGCATACATTCAGAGTGGATTTTAATAAGCAAGTGACGATGACAAATCACGATAGGCGTTAAGTTGTTGTTGAAGTGTTGCAACAACATTTTCGGCTGTCTCTATTGCATCCTTACCTGCTATAAAACGACGAGGAGGTTTGTCCATTGCTGAAATCTGTAGCAACGCCTGCGCTAATTTTGCAGGATCTCCTGACTGCTTTCCGTTATAGCTTTTCCAAAATTGCATTTGTTGCAACCTTCGTTCATCGTAATCATCGATCTGATTGGAAGCAAATTTTGTGGATTCGTCCGTGAGGAGTTCTGTCCGGAAGAATCCCGGATTGACAATGATGGTATCGATACCAAATGATTCTACCTCTGCCTGTAATGACTGCATCCACCCTTCTAATCCGAATTTAGATGCTGCGTAAGCGGTGCCGAATTCAAATCCTACCAATCCTGCAGTTGAAGAAATAGTTAGCACCTGGCCGGAATGCTGCTTTCGCATAACCGGCAGGATTGCCCTTGTTACATTCATCGGACCTATTAGGCTTGTCGAAATCTGCTGCTCCATTTGCTCTGCCGATAACTCTTCAAAGAATCCTGCATTAAAATTTGCGGCATTATTCACCAGCACATCGATCCTACCAAAATGATCCAGAACCGTCTTCACTGCGAGTTCGGCATCCGCAATCTTTGTGATATCAAGTTTTACAACAAGTAGATCCTTCGAGTCTCCCAAAGCATGCACCACTTTGTCTTTATTGCGTCCTGTGGCAACAACCTTGTGCCCAGCTGCCAATGCCGCTCTGGCAATATCGGCGCCCAGTCCCCGACCAGCTCCTGTGATAAACCAAACTTTCTTCTTTTCCATTTTATTTCGTTTTTATTTTCATTAGAGATTAATGCGCAGTAAATCCACCGTCAACCGGTAATATTGTTAAAAGAATCGATCGCATGACAATATCACGATGATTAGTATTGGAGAAGTTCTCTACTTCTAATTGCTTTTTCTGCTTTCTGTTTACCATTGTTAACCACTTCAACCAGTATACAAAGGTCGACAGGCGAGTTAGACAGGAATAATAAAAAACAAAGAGATAAGTATAAAAATCAAAGGGAAGCAGTCCTTTCCGACTTCGGTATATGGCCGGTCTTGTTTTTGAAGAAATTGTTGAAGTAAGTTGGATATTCGAAACCCAGGGAATACGCGATATCAGCGACATTCCAATCGGTATGTTGCAAAAGTGCTTTGGCTTCGCTGATCACCCTGTCTGCGATATGTGCAGTAGTTGGTTTGCCGGTAACTTCCTTGACCGAACTATTCAAATGGTTAACATGCACGGACAGATATGCTGCATAATCCTGGGCAGTTTTTAATTTCAGCGGATTTTCTTTGCTTTCTATGGGAAATTGACGTTCGAGCAGTTCGAGAAATACGGAAGTAATTCTTACAGCTGCGTTCTTGTGTTTGGGAGTGGTCTCTGAAGGCTGCATTTTCAGGGCCTCATGAATGATCAGGCTGATATAGTTTCGCACTAACTCGTCCTTAAATGCATAATTGGTTTCTTGCTCCGCGATCATCTTATCAAAGGTTTCAGCAATAACTTTCTTTTGATCTCTTTTGATCTGCAGTATGGGTGTTCCTCCTATTTTAAAAAGCGGTGATTGCAGCAGGCTTTCAGATCTTTCACTCAGTTTTAAAAAGTCTTCTGTAAAAAGACAGGCATATCCGCTGGTTTGTGAGATGACCTCGCAGGAATACGGAATACGGGGATTGCCAAAAAATAAAATGGTTTTTTTAGTTTCAAAGCTTTTATCCGCGTAGTGAAATATATATTTTCCTGTATTTAAACTGATTTTGTAAAAGTCTTTCCGGTTGTAGTTGTGCCCATTTTTAGCCTTTACATCAACTTCATATACTTTAAATCCTTTAAGTTTCACTTCGGAATTGAAATCTGATGAAGTAGAGGTGATTAGCTTGCGCATACCCAAAGTTAAGAAAATCAAATAATCTTGCGTGCCGATGACAATAAGATTCAGCTGCACAATTATTCACATTGAGTTCAAGTCAATGAACGTGTTTGTAAGATTTTCAGACGCTGTTGTAATGTAGCCGGCCTCAAGTTTCGATCTTACAGATTAGAGAACCACGCTAAAAATCACCGACCGAAGACGCAGAAAATTCGATTAATGGCGGCTAAATTTTATGGGATAGAATTAGGTTGCCGATTGCAATCAATTTGGATTTGATAGTTGGTTTAATTCAAAATCCTATACTCACTCGGAGTAAGCCCAACCCGTTGTTTAAATAACCGGCTAAAGTGCTGTGGATATTTAAATCCTAATTCGTAAGCAACCTCATTCACTGATTTACTACCGTCAAATATTTTCTCCTTGGCTATGTCAATGATCTTCGATTGAATATATTCCTGTGCTGTTTTACCCGTTTCCTTTTTAATAAGGTCGCCAAAATAATTGGGCGATAAATTTAATTCACTTGCACAGGAAGCAACAGAGGGCAGTCCCGAAACCAGCGGTTTATCTGTTTGAAAATATCCATTTAATAGGTTCTCAAACTTTTCTAAAATTCCTGCATGTACAGTATCACGGGTAATAAACTGCCTGTCATAAAAGCGAACACAATAGTTCAGGAACATTTCGATGTTGGAAACAATTAATCTTTTGCTATGCTTGTCCATAGTCTGTTCCAATTCATATTGGATTTTTGAAAAACAATCCATTACTATTTTCCTTTCCCGTTCAGATAAGTGAAGCGCTTCATTCGATTGATACCCAAAAAAAGTATAGTCCTGTATGTGCCGGCTAACGGAAGTACCAAGTATTAAATCAGGATGGAATACGAGGGCATAGCCTTTTGGCTGATAAGTTTCTCCGTTGCTATTGACGCCTGCAACCTGACCGGGTGCAAGGAAAACCAAAGTTCCTTCCTGGTAGTCGTAAACATGCCGGCCATACATCAAATCACCACACTTTACGTCTTTTAAAAAGATGGTATAGAAGCCAAAGTACATTCGGGAGCCCTGGCGGGGGCTGGCTTTTGAGAGGTCAACCACACTCACCAGCGGATGCAAGGTTTCATTGTTGTTGAATGCATTGTATTCACTGATGGTTTCGAATCTTCGCATACTATCCATATCACGAATATTTAGGAAATCAAAATTAAAGTATTATCTGGTCCTTCATAGCTGATACGGTTCCAATCCGGAATATTGGTAGATGAAACAGTAACCTGTATACCATTTACCCGATCAAACTGTAAGAACTTCGCGTTGGCAAAAGATAAAAGAGTATGCAGTATGTGAAATTGAACAACGGAGTTGAAATGCCCATGTTAGGATTTGGTGTTTTCCAGGTAACCGATTTGGCAGAATGTGAAAGAAGTGTATTAGATGCTATTGTAACTGGTTATCGCTTGATCGATACTGCCGCTTCTTATGGAAACGAAGAAGCAGTAGGGAAAGCAATAAAAAAAAGCGGGGTATCCAGAAAGGACTTATTTATCACCACCAAACTCTGGATACAGTCTAACGGTTATGAAGGAACAAAAAAGGCATTTGAAAATTCATTGAAGAGATTGCAATTGGACTTTCTGGACTTGTACCTGATGCACCAGCCTTTTGGTGATGTATACGGCGAATGGCGGGCGATGCAGGATTTATACAAAGAAGGTAAAGCCAGGGCCATCGGTGTCAGCAATTTTCAGCCCGACAGACTTATCGATCTCATTATTCATAACGAGATTGTTCCGGCAGTCAACCAGATTGAGACACATCCATTTCATCAGCAAATCAAAACACAGGAATTTCTAATAAGCAACAAGGTGCAGATTGAATCCTGGGGGCCCTTTGCGGAAGGCAAAAACAACATCTTTCACAATCAACTATTGCTTTCCATTGCGAAGAAATTCAACAAAACCATCGCACAGGTAATTCTTCGCTGGCTATTGCAAAGGGGCATTGTTGCAATACCCAAATCCGTTCGCAAAGAGCGAATGGAAGAAAATTTCAATGTCTTCGATTTTGAATTGAGCGCAGATGATATGGAGACCATCAAAACCCTTGACACTGTAACAAGCAGCTTCTTCGATCATCGCGATCCTGCCATGGTAAAATGGCTGGGCGAAAGAAAACTCGATGTTTAATAAATCAACCATCCATAAAACGACAACGATGAAAAGAATACTACAGGCAATGTTTGTATTTTTTGTTGCTTTTTTATCAAAAGCAATCGCACAGGACGCTTCTCTATTTCCGAAGGGGGAAGTCTCGACAACTGATAATCACACTGGAACTATTTGGCTCAATGAAGTAAGTAAGCCTGATAGCATCCTCAACTACAGCATCGCTGTTGCCACTTATGGACCTGGTGCAAAATTGGATTGGCATATTCATCCGGCCGGACAAGTTTTGGTTATAACAGAGGGGATTGGCTTTTACCAGGAGAGAGGCATTGCAAAACGCATAGTTCATAAAGGAGATGTTATTAAATGTTTACCCGGTGT